>Ga0079997_123145_pt1 | contig 10078 bp, 11 predicted proteins | sample PerSpoCPS_CMetaG_FD_69200 | JGI IMG/M metagenome (GOLD analysis project Ga0079997, IMG submission 69200) | Archaeal communities from Yellowstone National Park, Wyoming, USA - Perpetual Spouter C (PS_C) MetaG (SPADES assembly) (version 2) | ecosystem: Environmental > Aquatic > Thermal springs >... | reverse complement strand
CCTCCTCACCATGCATCACTATCTTAGGCTTGGGTGGTGTGTAGGCCCTAGACGTTATGTTTGATGCGAAGGCTACATAGAACCTCTCTACAACGGTTCCGTTATCCCTGTAGAGCTTCTGTAATATGGCCTCAGCTTCAATGTCTCCAAAGACGTAGAAGGTGAATGGGTTGGCGGAAACACTATCAGGCAGCCCTCCACCCTTAATCCTCCACTCAACAAACTTACAGTCAAATGAAACCCTAGCCTCTATTGTGGCCTGTGAGCCCTGCCTATAGCTCCCAGAACCTATGAGTGCTGTGACGCATTCGGGCGGTGTTGCAGAGAGCCTTACAGTATACTCTTCTTGAGCTGGTATGGTTGGGAGCAGGGCCATGAAAGCTACAAGGATGGCTGTAACAAGCTTCATTTTATTCACCCGTATTTGAACATTGAGAGCATTATGTTCCCTACTGGTACCATTAAGTAGTATGAGGCTGCTGTTACTGCCATGACCAATGCTATCCTCCAGGTGTTGTATGGGTGTCCGTCTACGGCCCTGTTGACTATCATCATGTAGAACAATCCACCAACAGCTATCATCACCATACCCGCATCCGCCATTGCGAGCATCTCCTCTGGTGTGACGGATGCCAGCGGCAGGTTTCCACCACCAGCCCCAGCCAAGGCCCCACCAACCTCAGATGTCTGGAATATCCCACCTAGGTTGGCTATCGGAAGAACCATACCTATCGTTATCGCGGTTATTAGCGGCATAGCTATGGCTAGGTATTTGAATGGTGATATTCTTCCGGCCGCCTTCTCCCTAGCAAGGTTGTAGCTCCTCAACAGCTCGACTAGCTTATCCATCAAAAAAGGTGAGCCTCCACCACTCAGGTTTATCGCATGCAGTAGGTATAGGCTCATTCGGAGTAGCCAGCTCCTTGCTACACCTGCCCCGGCCTCCCAGATAGTCAGACCCATACTCATCCTGCTTATAATATGGTCCAGAACCTTCTTGAAGCTGCGCCTATACCTATGGTTTGCTGTCTTCATTATAGCTGTGGATGGAGGGTTTCCAAGCCTCCTATACTTAGTCACGTCCTTAAGCCATCTCCTAGCCTCGGTATCGCATTCCTTCAGCTCTCTAACCAACCCCCTCATCCTAAGCCAGAAGGATAGGCTTCCAATTGCCGTTGGAACTGTAAATAGAAGCGTCATAGGTGCACCTATTAGTAAAAGCGGCGGTATCGCTGCTGAGGCAATGGCTATCGATAACGCTATGTCCATTGGTCTTGGTTTTATGTCGTCTAGGTGTCTTGGTGACTTTGACCTGACGAAGAAGTACATCATAAGGCCTGTGCTTGGTATGACTCCCAACGTCATGGCGGCTATTATCGCGCCGCTCTGACCAGGGCTTGTTACAGCAGTTAGTACTAGACCCATAGGTAGTAGGAGTAGAAGTATTATGCATGCCTCCATTACTGCCGCTACTAGTGTCGCGAACCTGTCATACCTCTCCTCAAGAGCTTTAAGAAACTCTGTAGCCCTATCTTCGAGAGTAGATACTAGGGAGCCTCCCATTCTCCAGACGCTTGTGGTGGAGTAGATTAGGCTCTGGAACCCTTCATGCGGGTGGTTTTAGGCATGGGCCTCAAGACTCTCAACAACGCCTCTGCCTGTTAGCTCCGCAAGCCTCTCAACATCCTCTGACTCAGACGTCATCTGCCTGAAAAGCCTCCTACCTGTCTTTGTCAGCATCTTCATGGATGCGTAGAGGGTAAGACCGCAGTGGGCTAGAATAGTGGCGTAGACAGTGAAGAAGGGAAGCTCCCAATCGGTCCTCTCCTTCCTCTCAGAAACCCTGTTACTCCAAGACAGATGGCTTACAACGGCAGGAATAATCGGTACAGCCGCCAGAGCTAGCAGAAACATATGCGGCCCGAAACCCATCCCTAGGAGGACGGGGGTTGCTGTTGCAATGAAGGCGAATGATATAGCTATGCTCATAGCTATGTGAGTCCCGAACTCCTCTGCAACGTCCAAAGGTATCCTCTTCACCTGGGCCTTCTCACAGAGCCCAGTAGCCCATGGTAACAACTTTTCAGAAAACCTTCCACTAATGCTTGACCCTATAATTGTTGCAACGATCACAGACGGGGCTGGTAGTAGTTCCAGAAGCCCTAACCTGCTTAATCCGATGACTATTCCCAGCAGGGCTGAGAAAACAGCCCAGAGTATGGCTATAGCTAATGCTATGGCCCAGTATGTTTTCTTTACGTCCATTTTGTCTTCGCCTCGGCTACATAGTTGTGGAATGCTGTGCTGTTCATCCCAAGCCTTACACCCTCCTCAACTGCCTGAACCCTGTAACCTAGCTGTTTCACGATATGTTCTTCGTCGAAGCCCGTGGCCTTCATATACCATTTCAGCTTGGGTGATTTTGAGACTACCTCGTATGGGTCTTCAGGGGTGAAGCTATCATCCGAGGCCCTGTACTTGAATATATCTATGACATCCATCCCTTCGTGCTTTGATGGGTTCGGGAGTATCTCCGCTATTGATACAACCCTCCTAGCCCTCCCCTTAGGGGTGTCCTGGAAGCTTGTTATTACACATCCCCACAGGAACGTTAGCATTGCCTCGCTCATACCGGTCTTCTTCAGCATGAGGGCTAGTCGTGAGTAGAACTCTGATGGGGAGCCTGCGTGGAACGTGAATCCACCACCATGGCCTGTGAAAGCTGATTTTAGGAGGTAGTATACTGATTCATCCTTCCTTACCTCTCCTATTACTAGGAAGTCGGGCCTCATTCTCATCGCTATGTCTATTAGCTCTGACTCGCTTATCTCAAGCTGTCCAGCAGCTATCATAGCTGACCTCCTGCCTGTAAGTGGTAGCCAGTGCTTATGTGGTATGTTTATCTCGAATGTGTCCTCTATCGTTATTATCTTGGAGTTTGGTTCTAGGCATGTTAGGAGTGCTGTGAAGAGGCTTGTCTTACCTGAGGCCGTAGGACCAGCAATACCAATCAAAGCCTTATTCTCCAAAGCAAACCATGTGTAGGCCGCCATTAACGGTGTCAGCATCCTCATCTGGACAAGCCTTGGAAGACTCCAAGGGTCTGTAGGCCACTTCCTTATCGTGAATGTAGGTCCAAATGCCGACAGCTCCCTCCCAAGTATCCCTGCGAACCTTGAGCCGTCTGTGAGCGGGAAGTCTGCGTATGGCTTGTGCAGCGTCATAACTGTGTTAGCCCTGTGGGCGTGCCTGTTCATGAAATCGTTTACCTCGTCATCGCTGCCGAAGAATATGTTGCTTGTTAGGTAGTGTAGGTGTCCAGAGTCCCTGTGGGCTATCATGACCGGTATTCTAGGCCCTACGCAGGAGATGTCCTCCACAGCAGGATCATTTACTGGAACGTCAACAGGACCATATCCGAAGACATTCCTGTTAACATAGTACTTGACCTCCAACACCCTGTCAGGGTTAGGGTCAACACCTATCCTAGCAAGCTGCCCCTCAATAATCGAGGTTATCATGCTATCAATAATCTGTGTCTCAGGCCTCTCCACCTCCCTACCAACCCGCATAGGCTGTCTAACCATCTCAACAGCCGGCAGCCTACTCTCTCTGAACAGGCTGTCAAGTGTTAGAGCGTATGCGAGCTTGCCTTCCGCGGTTATCTCCGGCTCAGTAACCAGATATAGTCCTTTAACACCTAGCTTAGCTATACGTACTGTAGCCAGACCAACCTGGTATTTTGCAATGGTCTCGGCCCTAGACGCTTCATCCGGCTCCTTGAGTGGTTGTGGTACCGGAAGGTTGGTTAGTAGGAACTGCTGGAGAGCCTTCAGTATGTTCTCAGCCATCCCCTCCTCATCTTTAACCCTCTTAGCCTTTACAGCACGCCTAGCCTTCTTCTCCTCAACCCGCTTAGACACCTTAAGCTTCCTGCCACATTCGACGCAAAACTCAGCAACAGCCTCGTTCTCAGCCCCACAACCCGGACACCTAACCAGCTCAGCCTCCATGCCCACCACCAAAATACAGAATGTGTGCTTCGTAGGCAGCGGCAACCGATAGCAGCATGAGTGAAAATGTGAAGATGCCATGCGATCTTCTATATGCCTCTCCCAGCCTATCCAAACCCCTCAACGGCAGCAGGAGCGCTTTAGAAGCAACATACGACACAATAGCAAGAGGTAGTATATCCATAACCAGCATCGGTGCCGTTATAGGGTATTCTGAGACCGAGCCTCCTACCGCGTAGCCGTTTATTATTAGTGGTGCTAGGGCCGATGCCATTATGAAGTCCTCATGCCTCTTCCCCAAGACCTTAAGCCTACCCCTACCCTCCAAGAGCATCGAGAAAGGTAGGACGGAGTGGATTGCTGGTATGAGTGCTAGCGGCCTCAGGTTAAGAGCGAATATAGCCGCTGCTAGGAATACGGGCCTCGGCCTCTCAGGCGGCTCTAGACTCCCCGTGGCGGCCTGCTCCATCCATGCCGACAATTCCTCCGCCTGTTGCGGCACGTTAGGTACTAGGGAGGCTTTTGGAGCGACCTCCGTCGCTTTAGAGGCTGCTTGGACGAAGGCCACAAGAGCTGTGGCAAAACCCATACCGGTTATTGATTGAACTATGATGCCTGTAATGTAGCCTGCAAGAAGCGACCCCAATGCTAGAAGAGCTGTAAGATATGCGGCCTTATCCAACCCCCCACACCACCATCTTCACTAAGATGTCTGATGCCCCAACAGCTAGGGACTTGGCTAGCCCTGAGTCCCCAAGCAGGCATTTCCAGAACCGTCCAGTAGCTGTCTGGGCGCCACTTCGTCCACCTTCACTTAAATACCCGGCCGATGTCGGACACAATTTCAAGGGGAGTTTAAACGATCTCATAAGCCTCCACCAGCGCTGAGACAACCATTAACACCAGTATTGGTGGTAGGACCTTCTTCACGGCTCTACGGTAGTATGGGACAATGTTGTCGGCATCCTCTCTTGAGGCCCTGTAGACTGTTGCTGCAGTCGCCAGAACGTAGGCCGCTTCTAAGGGCATGAAGAGCTTTGGTCCACCAAGGATGACCATTGTCACCACCGCTAGGCCTAGGAATGCGGCGTAGAAAATGGACAGCCCCGCTATCGTATGCTGGCAGAACCTCCATCCGGGGTTTAGCAGCAGGACTTTAGTAAGGGCTGTTTTCTTCCTAAACCTTAACCCGTAGGTATAGGCGGTGTGTACTGCTAGGGGTGCGAGCAAGGCCGCCATAAGGCTCATCGAGTTGTTGAAGAGGATGGCTGAAGCTAGCGCTAGGTACTCGCTCCCGGTAGCTGGGTAGACCAAGGTGTAGGCCATCATAGTCCTGCCGACCAGAACCAATCCGAACGGACTCGTTATTACAGCCCTGTAGACATCCAAAGGCTTAACTGTCAATGAAAGTACAAGAGCTGCTAGAGCCGATATGATAAAGGCTACAAAAGGTGTTTTAAAGCCCGAAATTTTACCACCTAGACCCACGGCACCTCACCCAGACCAAGGCCTGTGAGAGCCTCTATCAGCCAGAGAGGCTTAACAGGGAGGAACATGAGGAACCAGATTATCTGGGCGGCCAGCAGGATTGAGAGGAGTGTGTCATGCTTCTCTGACTTCAGCACCGCCGGTAATAACGCCGCCATGATTAATGAGACCTGTAGGAAGTAGAAGCTGTAGACCCACCTCTTCAGTATGTAGGCTAGGAAGGCGAATAACCCCATACTGGTTGCCGACCACGCCAGGAGGGCTGTGTGCGGGTCGGGGTTCTCCACACGCTCCTTCATCACGATATATCGCTTGACCCTGTAGTATGCTAATGGTATCAGTAGCCAGATACTCCACCACAGCGGTGAGGATACTCCCCAGAAAGCAATAGTATGCACCTTGATCGGTTCTACAGTCACAACAAAGTATGGTGCAGGGCCTCTAGAGATTGGCGGGATTATCCATGAAAGGGGTAGCTCTACCTGTCTTGGGTCGAAGTACCTCAGGTTTGAGTGGTAGTCTAGCATGAAGGATAGGTGGTGTAGCGGTGTTGGGAAGGCACCGGTAGCTACGTCGAAGGCCCCTAGGCCGACCAGGAATACTGCTAGAGCAGGCATCCCAATCTGGATGGCTGAGTTCTTGGCTGTTGTAACGGCGGCATCCAAGTCATGTGACTTTACATAGGAGTGCAGAGCATCTACCGCCACCACTGCAAGCAGGGCTATAAAGGCCGAGGTCTTGGACAGCATAGCCAAGCCCATAAACAGCCCAGCCGGTCCCATCCTCTTCTCAAGCAGGAAGTATAGGGAGATTAGCGTGAATGTCAGGAAGGGCGGGTCTAGGATGGCTAACCCGGATACATTGAAGAATGTTACATCGGTAACGGCGAATGTCTGGGAGACCATCGCAAGCTTCACATCCCTAGAGACCCTGTACGCTATCAGGCCCACCAGAAGGACTGTGAGGACGGAGAGAAGTGTTCCGGGAACCCGCCAGCCCCACGGGTTATCCCCCAGAAGCGTCATCCCGGCCATTATCAGCAGCTTTGAGAGAGGCGGGTGCTCTGGGTTGACTACCTCACCTCGGTAAAGCATCTTCCTTACAGCGGGGATGTAATGGGCCTCGTCGAAGGCAAACCCGCACCCATCGTACGGCGGCTCAATGCATTCCATCGCAGGCCTCCCGGGCTGTATTACGGGTATGAGCACCACCCGCGCAACTAGGAATGCCAGCAGTATGATAAGCAGGGCCTTCCGGCTGCTGAGCCAGTTGGTTACGCTATCTTGCTTGACTAATGCTTTCACTTGTTCCTCCTCCCCCTGAGCTTCCGGTCAATCATGAACGCGGTTAGGGCTGATACTGTCGCCGAGGCTATGTCGGGTAGCGGCATGTCGACAGTCATATAGGGGATGTAGGGTGGAACACTGACTAATGCACCATCGGCACCCTTAACGTATTTTGCGTAGAGAGCGTAGATGTCGTGGCTTGTTACCCTACCCAGCCCAGAAGTGTCAGTTACGGGTTTGAATGGGGCTTTGGGGGAGTATCCGTCAAGCAATCCTAAGACGTGGATCAGCTCGTGTGCGATGACTCCAGCCCTTCTCTCCGGTGGGAGGGTGTCGGAGACGGCTATAACGAACACCGTTCTGTTGCTGTCATCTCTGGCTGGTAACGTCATGCCATTTATTCCTCCAGGCGTTTTACCTATGACGACGTATACATCGCAACCTGTTTCGGCTACCTCAAGCCTAAGGCCGAGGAGCTCCAGCCAGCCGAACCTAACAGAGAAGAAAGCTATTGCAGTATCCCACTCTTCTATAGCTTTTTTGGTGTCGTGTGTCATCTCGGGGGCGGGGCAGACCCTAACCGTTCCAACCTCTTTGTGGAACCAGTCCGTGGGAACAATTGTGGGAGGGCTGGAGGTGTAGCCGGCCAATGCGGATGCGGGGAAGAATAGCAGGAATGTAAGGGCGAGTATGCGTAGCATGGTTAGTCCACCAACACTACAAATCTGGCCGGTATAATGCGGAACTCGACTACTGTGTAAGCTTTCAGCTTGAACCTCAGCGGCTCACCAAAGTTTTCAGGGTCACCCTTATACGCGAAATATATCAGAAGAGGAGTATTACTGCCGAACTCATCAGGCGAACCCCTACTACCTCCTATGCCAAACCTTTCGGAATATGGTTTTTTCACATCCTCTTCCGAACCGGCTCTTCCAAGCCCTAGTGCCTCGAATGCTGAGCGTAGAGTATATGGTGTGCCAATAAGCTCCTTCAGCCCCATGGCTCTTAGCTTCGTGGAATACTCCCTAAACTGATCCTGGTCTTCAATGAGTAGCTCTACATCGTGTTCGTGGTCTAACAGTAGGAATGCCTTCTTGCCGGGCGGCGGGTGTATGAGTATGTAGCATGCCTTACCCTCGTTGAGGTCGATCTCTATTTCATGTTCAACCTTCTGTATTTCGTCCGTATCCTTGGCCGTGAACTCACCGCATAGCTCGTATCCCAAATAGCTCATGAAGACCTTTATGTCCTTTATGCCAAGCTGGGCGGCAAGCTTCCTTTGGTCTGGCGGGAGCTGCATGGCTCTGTCGGCCAGCTCTCCGCTTAGGATCATATCCAGCACCCTTGCGAGGCTACGTATGCCGGTTTCTAGTAGCGAGGGGGGCGGCGGGGCCCTCCCCTCGATGACATCCGCCCTGACGGTGAGCGTTATCCTGACGGGGAAGCCGTCCTTCTCGGGTTTGTATGAGAAGACTATGTAGAGGTCGTCGTTGGCTGCTTTGGCATCGTTCGGCGGTGGCGGCTCCATAGTCCTGTTAAGAACCCCAGCACCCCAATGGCTGAATGGCTTGATGGATTCGTCGATCGCAAGCCTCTGTAGCAGGTAGAAGAACCTTGCCCCTACCGAGTACCTGTAGACTGTTTTTCCTGATGGAGGTTCAATAACCAAAGTAGCTCTAGGTTCCTTAAACATGTAGACTTCTCCCGGCCTCTTAACTATGATGAAACACCTCACTTCACCTTCAAAGACCTTGGAGAATGTTACTACATCTCTTGGACCAAGCGTATACGTCCCGCAATGCTCATACCCCAGGGTCCTCAAGCCCGCCTCTACGCTCTGAACAGACACACCACCCGTGATTGGAGGCCTGTAGAGGTAAAGGAAAAGCAGGGCAACCGCTATAGCGAGGAGGGCGACACGCCTTTTAGACAAAAATCTCCGCACCATTACCGTCCATCACCTCAGCATGGGTAGCTCCCCTCATACACACAGTCGCAACTCTGTGAACTACCACCACAGAATGGACCGCACCTAGTGCATGTCTTCTTAGACGTTATGGTGGATGTGATCGTACTGGTTGTATAATCATAGCGTGTAGTCGTACTTGTTATCGTGGTGGTGGACCACGTTGAGGTCCATGTGACTGTCGTGGACGTATACGTTGTCGTGTAGTAGGTGCTCGTTCTCGTTGTGTAGGCTGTTGAAGTCACTGTGACCGTGGAGGTTACGTATGTGGTCGGGCCCGTCGTTGTCGTGACGTAGACCGTCGAGGTTTCCGTTATCGTCCCGGTTGTTGTGCTGGTCACCGTGGTGGTTGCGGTGCAGACGGTTTGCGTGGTTGTAGCTGTTGAAGTAACGTAGGAGGTTGATGTTACTGTAGTCGTTACCGTTGTTGTGGCGGTCTGGGCTGCGGCCTCCATCACCGGCCCCACCATGAAAACCGCGACGAGCAGTAGCACAGCTAATCCATAAGGGGTGAGCACTACTAGGGAAACTTTCCTTAACCACCTAAGCCGCCCCGCTTCCCTATAGGCTACGAGACCGAGCACAGCGAGCGACAACTCTGGAAAGTACCCTCCTTGTCTAGCCTTTTCGGAAACGCCTCCACCGCTATGGACACTAGCAGGGGCACTAACCACGGTAACACGCATCCAGCATGACTCGGACTGGTCGAGCGACGGCCCCTGATACCAAGAATCTTGGAGGTAAGTAACCGTCGTAGATCTCCATACTGTAGTGTACTCGGTAAGTGTCCGTGTGGTGGTCACCCAGTAGGTGCTTGTGGCGGTGGTCCGCACCGTGGAGACGGAGGTGGCTGTGCTGGTTACGGTTGACGTAACCCATGTGGTCGACGTGGAAGTAGAGGTAACTGTTGTTGTATGGGTGATCGTCGATGTGTAAGTCCCCCAATACGTTACCGTTGATGTAACCGTCCTTGTTACCGTCGATAATGCGCCCACCCATGTAGTGACCGTGCATCTGGTTGAGTAGTAAGCCGTCGATGTGGAGGTGAGAGTGGATGTAACCGTCCGGGTGACCGTCGACGTAACGGTGGATGTCGTTGGGCCTGTAGTTGTTGTAGTGGTCGGCGGTGTTGTTGTCGTTGTGGTAGTTGTTGTGGGTGGTGGTGAAGTTGTTGTGGTAGTTGTTGTTGGCGGTGTTGTCGCGGTCGTAGTTGTTCCGGTGTTTGTGGTTGTTACTATGTATATTGCTGGTTTGTCAGGTCTCCCCCAGAGGCTTACGAAGTCGTTTCCAAGGCTTGTGTGGGCCTGTATGTACTTGACGGCTCT
>Ga0079997_126190_pt1 | contig 10147 bp, 15 predicted proteins | sample PerSpoCPS_CMetaG_FD_69200 | JGI IMG/M metagenome (GOLD analysis project Ga0079997, IMG submission 69200) | Archaeal communities from Yellowstone National Park, Wyoming, USA - Perpetual Spouter C (PS_C) MetaG (SPADES assembly) (version 2) | ecosystem: Environmental > Aquatic > Thermal springs >... | reverse complement strand
CTCCTAGCCTCAACTCTATCGTATATCCCCAACTCCACAACTTTGTGAACCTTCTTCGATAAATCCCTAAGCTTTCTCCTTCTATCAACATGAGCCTTTGTCTCTTCAAAACCATAGCTAAGAAGCAGGGCATCAACAGCTTTAACTGTTGCCAACCAGCCCTTCTCACATGCATCCCTAATCTTCAGCATATCTCCGCTCTTAACACCCTCCCTAAGCTCTTCAAAAGCCTTAGACAGTATCCTTCTAGCCTCCTCAAGAATGCTGAAAGCGTCCAAGGCTCCTAACATCAAATTCAAATCTATATACCTATTAATAAGCTTTAGGAAATCAACATGAAAAGCATATATGATTCCAAGCCATGTAATTAGCTTTTTGTAGCTAGCTCTTCTCCTGCTTCTCCCAAGCGATCTCCTTTGTCCACAGGTTCCTAACGCTTGCTATGACTAGGTATACCTGCGTTACTACCCACGTTCTGTAGGGCTTGAGTATGAGTAGTACTACACCTGCTACTAGCATAGCTAATGCTGTTAGCGATCCCATTAACGCTTTGTAGAATAGGATTGTTGCTGCTGCTAGTAGTAGCCATGGGTTGAATAGGTGTAGCCATGCCTCAGCCACTAGAACCGGCTTGAATTCTCTCGACGCTTTCGACAATAAGCCCAAGATTTTGATGAAGTGTTGTACTAGGTGCTGCGCTCTTCTAGTTCTCCACATGTGATATCCCTTCTTTGGGACAAGCTCTCTACAGATGGCGTTGTCAACAGCTATCGCTCTAAAGCCCTTGATCGCTATAAGAGTTGCTACATAACTGTCATCAGAGCCTATGTCTAACGGGAATCCTCCTATTTCTATCAAAAGATCTTTTTTGTATGCAGCAAGCTTTCCATGGAATATAGGTGTAGACCACTTCTTGCTCTCACCAATCCTCACGATATTATAGAAGTCTCTGTATCCAGCCTCAATATCTAGACGACCTTTCTCCTCAGGCCTCTTAACACATGTCACAGCACCTACAGTAGGATCTGAGAGCCATGACACGGCCTTTGACAAGACATCTTTAGAAGCCCATCTAGAGTCTGCATCAGTAATAACAATGATCTCACCATCAACATGTTTAAGAGCATTATTAAGAGCATAAGCCTTCCCTCTTCTAATATCCTCTCTAATAATCACAAGCCTAGCATCAGGATGCTTATCTCTCCATCTCTCAACAATTTCTACAGTCCCATCAGTACTTGCAGAGTCGACAACAATTATGCTCATAAGATCCTTAGGATAATCTTGTTCAAAAATATTATTAAGTTTAGACTCTATGAGATCAGCCTCATTATAAGTTGGAACAATAATCGTTACCCTAGGTCTGTAGGAAGGATCCTTTTTAATATCCCAGGGCTTGTTAAGCCATCTGCTCCTAAGGTACAGGTAGTATAGTAGTGGGAAGCTGAAGTGGGTTAGTGCAAGGGCTAGTGCTAGGAGTGTTAATACGTCTGCTACGCTCATTGCTGATGTGCCGAGTAGAGGGACGTTAACTTGTTTCGCTTTATATGTGTTATGAAGTTCTGATAAGCTGTGAAGAGGTTTGGCACCTATGCTGTGGATGCTTCTTGTAGAGCTTTTCTAACTGCTTCTCTGTGTAGAGGTGTTTGCCAGGCTATATGTTTGCCTATGCCCAGCTCAAGGTCTTTCTGTGGTGGCGGCTGGTCTATCCATAGCTCTAGATCTCGATAGGTTATGGAGTCTACTATGAGATTAAGCTCTATGAGCTTGTTTATTAGTGGTATCTTCTCTTTTGCTAGCAGTGTGTCGGGGTTTTCAACAGCTTCTAGTAGCCACTTCCTCTCCTCAGCACTGAGTGAAAGGATGAATGCATTTAGCTTTTTAGATGTTATAATGCTCTTGATAACCTCATCTACACTCCACCTCATCTGGTAGAGTTTTGCAAGCATTCCTGGGTTCCCACCTGTGAGCCTCCAAACATCTTCGAAGCTGGGCTTCGGATCTGGTAATAACTTATATAGCTGCTCAAAGCCCTCTTTACTCATGTTCCACATGGGCATTAGGTCTGCCCAGCGATGTCTGCCAATCTCAGCTCTTGAGACTCCTTCGCTCGTTGCTACTATTATCACTATGCGTTCGTAGCTGTACTGGGGATACTCAATCATGTTGAGAAGCCCTTTGACGTATGCTGCTGCATACCTCAACCCAATTGCTTGAAACACATCATCAGCTATGATAGCTACCCTCGCCTTCCTCACCTTAAGCAAGCCCCTCACAAAGTCGAATAGCGCCCACACAATACGGCTCAGAGCATCCTCGGCAAGAGCTTTCTGAGCAAATTCTAGAAAAGCCTCCTTAACGCTCGGTATAGAGACATCCGCATAGACAAGCCTATCCAGAGGGTGGATATAGAACACCTCGTAGCCTCTCTCACTCAAAACCTCAGCTGTCTGTCTAAGCCAGGCAGTTTTTCCACAGCCCTCAGGACCATAAACAACTATAGGAAACCTTGTGCTCCTCTCACTCCACTCAATAACTTGCTGAATAGCTCTATCCCTATCAACAAACTCAACCTCTATCCCAGGAACAAAACTTAGCCTAATCCTCTTCACCATGGGCATCCCCAACCTAGAGCAGGTATGTCTTGGCCTCCTTCAGCTTCCCTACAACTGGATCCACTTCAAAGCCTAGTGTCTCGAGAGCTACTGCACCTATGAGCACAACATCTACATCATCTGATACGAGTATGTGTGTATATGCCTTCCTACCCATAATCTCTACAACGCCTAGGCATTCATCGAGCTCCGTAAGACCCTTGGCGGTTGCAGCTCTTCTCCTGCCTATCACAGGTAGCTGAAGTTCTTCAGCAATTCTTCTAGGAACCACAGTGAGAGTGGCACCTGTATCCACAAGAGCTTTCACAGCCACTGCCCAATCTGTGAATGGGCTCCTAATAACAGCATCAACCCAGACAAGACCCATTTCAGTACCACCAATAAGGGCCTTGCTTAAGAAGTGTAAAAACGTTATCGTTTAGTCCTACTCATGCTACATTTCATGCCTTAAGCACTTTCTTCGCTAAGTCAACCAGTGCTTCTACATCTCTAAGCCTTAGCCTAACATCATCGCTTCCCAGCCTCGCTTCGAGGAAGCCGTCAACATGTAGTTTGTATGTTGAGTCCCACCAGTGGTAAAGTTCGCTTACTCCAGGCTTTTTCATAATGCTCACCACAGCACTCTCGAGAAGATCTGTTGTCCACCTACCCCTCTTAGCAGCCTCATCAGCTTCAGGCGGTTTAAGAGCTATGGCAATGGTTTTCACAGTTTCTCAAGATCTTAGAGAGAAAATGAAGAAATTTCATAATATTAACTGGAGTGAGTTGATAAGAAGATTTATTGAAGAGACGATCTCTCGTCTTGAGGCCCAGGAGCTTATCAAAAAGATTGAGAATGATCTTAGGGATGTGCCTATTCTTCCAGCAGGTACTGTCTCTAGATGGATTAGAGCTGACAGAGATTCTCATTGACGCCTCTGTTTCATCAATATCTCCATTGTATAAATAATATGTCTCTCTCAACATATTCTGTGATAATATTTTCATGTCCTATAGCTCTTTGATCTTTTTTAACGGCTTCTCTATATAATGGTGTCTGCCAGGCGACATGCTTTCCTATACCCAGTTCAAGGTCTCTCTCTGGTGGAGGGGTGTCAATCCATCGGTACTCTAATCTTCTATGTATATTATATATTATGAGGTTTTTCTCTACAAGCTCATTTACAAGTTCTTGCGGGGCGTCGGGGGCCCAGAGTTTATCAGGGTCTCTCACAGCTTCTCCAAGCCAATCTCTCCACTTATTGATGAAGCTGGAGGTTATACCCTTATCTTCTATCAACACGTGTATAACTGTGTCTACATTCCACTTGGCTTGGTATAGTTGTGAGAGTAGTGATGGGTTTCCACCTATTAGCGTTTCCCCGCTAACGGTACTTCTAAATACTTGTAAATGTCTTTAATTCCGTTAGCGGGGTTGGCCCTAGGCTTGGGATCACCAGCTTCGCCCAAGCCGCATGGGGCCCTGTCGAGGGGAACGCCATGCTCCTCCCATCTGAGGATAGATATTTCAAGCCGATGTTTATAGCTCCGATCACATCTCTATCTAGGGTTAATCCGTTGCTCAGCCTTGCTAGCCTCATCTGTATTTTTATAACCTTTACCCTTCTACCCCCTCTCAGCGCGATGCGAATCACAGAGGGGGTATATCTCTTGATGGGCTTACCGCTAAATGGATCTCTTGATGATGAGTATGCCTCTGACTCCTCAACAACATATAATGGCTTGTTATTCAATGTTTCAACTAGTTTTGAGACGCACCACTGGTGGATCCTATGCCTCAGACTCTTCCTAGCATTGCTAGCCATCTTGCCCTTACCTCTATGGGCATTCCCAACAACTAAGGATGCATCGTATTTCTTGGCGATCTCCTCGATAATCCTAGCTGTTTTATAGATGACATCTTCTTTCCTCTCCCTCTCACGAAGCTTTCTAAGGGCTTTCCTAGCAACCCTATCTCTAGTGGATCTGCCTTCTGTTATCCTTCTCCTCTTCTCGGAATACGCTATAACGATTCTGCCAATGCTAGTCTCGATCCTATAGACCTCATGTAGCCTTCTATCTATAAACACGGCTAGGGTAACATTGTTCTCATTTATATCCACTGCAACAGCATTATCAGGGTTATAATATACCTCGAACTCCTTTGTTAAGGTTAGATATACAAGGATCTTCCCATCAGTTAGCTTCAGCTTTAACTCGCTAGACGGCTTCCAATTGTTATAGAGATATCTATGTAGCTGCTTATTGTTTCTATAGCCTATCCTTATCCATCCTCTATGTGTTCTCAACTCTACATAGCCCTCTCTCAACCTCCAATCCTGCGAATCAGAGTAGATCAAAGTTATGCTCCTTATCACAGGCTTATCTTTTTCTGTTTCTCCTTTCCTCTTCTTCTTTTTGAATGACTTAGCCCTTCTAACAGCATCCCTATAAGCACCTTTAATTACTCTAGTTGGGAGCCATGGATATTTATCTCTAAACCTACTATAGAAGATCCTGTGTAAAGTGGATTGAGAAGCACCATGCTCTAGAGCGTAGTCAATCATAACATCCAGCATCTCCCTATATGCATCTTCAATCTCTCTAAGTGCTTGCCTTCCAAACCTATTAACCCAGCCCTCCAGTATAACAGTTCTCCTGAGGATCTTTGTGAGCTTCTCCACCTCTAATCAAATAATTAGAGATAACCAGAGATATTTAAACTTATCGCCAGTTCTGCAACAGCCTTAATAGTTTTTCTACCAGTTACCCTACCTGTGATAAGGCCCCTTGCAACCATGCCCGATATTATGCCTTCGATCTTGTTTGCTAGCAGATCTTCTAGGGAGAAGACCTTGACATGATATGGATTCGGTAGGTTGATCCAGCCCGTAATGCTTCTCACAGGCAGATCATATATTTTCTCTTGAATAGGATGGGCATACTTTCTTTCCCCCTGAATATAGTTACCTCTATTTCATAGACCCTTGGCAATTTATCCTTGTTCTCCATATACCATTTATTGAACTCGCTTCTCTCCTTCACATCAGCAGGCAGTATATCGGCAATTTTCAATCCTGAGCTAATGCTGCTTGGCAGCATGAACCTGAATCTATAGACGGCGTTGTTCCTTATAAGTCCTTCATATATAAAGCCCTGTGCTATGAGGTTAGCTTCTAATACATTGATCTCTCGGTAGTATCTGGATCTCTCTAACGCTGTGTTGATGTACTTCTGACCTCCTCTCCCGCCTTCAGGTCGCCATCTTTTTATCGTCATTCCTTTCAGGCAGATCATCGGTTCCCCCCATCTATTCGGGCTTACATCTGTCATCTGAGGGGCAGTCGGGGTGGCCAGAACTCCCCCAGGAGCCCATCATCCCGGGCTCCAAAAACCAAAACCCTAGAAGGCTTATAAGCCATAGCCATCCCCGCCCTAAAGAACGAGGCTTTCAGTTGTAAAACCTCTCAGGAGCTATATCTACAAGATAAAGATCTAGGTCTCTGGAGAATCTCCTCATATGACAACAGGGCAAGCCTCGTCCTTTAGGGCGGGGTATGTTTTTATAGGGTTTTCATCGTGTTATTTAGTGGGGGTCGGATCTCGGTGGACAAATATGCTAGTAGAATGTCCGGCGGGGGGAATCTCCGAGGCGTGCCCGCCAGAGACTCCGACCCCCTCCAAGCATTTAGAGAGCTAATAGAGAGGAGGAAGAGGGGTAGGCGGAGGACTAATAGAGTAGCTCTATTCCCGAATAGATATGAGGAAGAAACGCTATTCGACATAGGCTTGGCATGTGCTAGGCTGTGGAATGAGCTTAACTATGAGAAGAGGCAGGCATTCTTCAATGGAGAGCTATCGCCTGGGAAGAGGGATGAGATTAACAGGAGATATTATCATAAGTATAAGGGGGTTCTTGGTGTTAATGCTGGTCAGGTTGTTAATAAGAATGATGAGGCTTGGAACGCCTTCTTCGAGCTACTAGATCTAAGGAAACAAGGTAAACTACCACCATTCATGAAGAAACTATCTCCACCAGGCTATTGGAAGGATAGGGAGACTGGTGAGAAGAAGATACATATATTGATTAGAAACGATAGGTATCATGTTGAGCCTATTAGCGAGGACGAGGGATACATAGTACTTGAAGACTTCGATCTGAGGATAAGATATGCTGGTAGGATTAGGTGGGAGGGTAAGCAGGGAAGGCTTGAAATAATATATGTTAATGGTAGATGGTTTGCCCACATACCCATAGAGGTTGGTGTTGAGCCACCAAAATCAAATCCAAAGGGCTATGTAAAGCCCATATACGATGATGAGGAGAAAAAGAAAAAGAGAAGGATCGTAAACCCGAGGAGTATTAAGCAGAGGGATCCCATAGGGGATAAGGAGGCATTCATGGATATGGGTTTGAATAACCTATTTGCCGCGGTGATCTCGGATGGATCAGTAATGCTCATTAAAGGCGGATCTATTAAGTCTGAGTATTATTGGTGGAAGAGGGAGATAGCTGCTTATCAATCTATAAGGGATGTGCTGAGGAGGCTTGGCATATCAACATGGATCAACTATCATGAGAAATACCTAGATGCTATGTATAAAAGGGATGAGAGGCTCAGGCATCTATACATAACAGCTATTAGATTCCTGGCAGATGAACTCTATGATAGAGGTGTTAGAAAGCTATACATAGGATACCCGATCATGCTCTCACAAAACAATGGGAACGAGTATAATACAAACATATGGTGGTTCAGGAAGATAGTTCTTTGGATTGTGGATATATTCATGGAGTATGGCATAGATGTTGAGATAGTTCCTGAGGATTACACAAGCAGGGAGTGCTCAATATGTGGAATCAAACATAAAAACGGAAGAAAACATAGAGGACTGTATATATGCAAGAAGACAGGGAAGAAGATCAATGCAGATATTAATGCAGCTCTAAACATAGCCCGCAAGCTAGGACACAGGATAAGACTAACAAAGAAGATTGAGAGCTACTTGGTAACGCACAATGGTGTTAAGCCATTAAACCCTCTCCAGAGGGCTAACACCCGAGACCCCAGCATAGAAACCTGTCCTTTAGGGCGGGGAGGGGTCATTTGGAAAATATATCGTTTAGACCAGTTCCACCTCCGAGAACATATGTGAAGCCGTGTTCCCTTGATGCTTCAGATATGCTCCAAAGAGCTAGATACTTTGCTACATCTGTTAAGTACCATTGAAGGGTATAGCCGTGGCTTCTAAGTGTTTCATCGCTAATCAAGCACATCCCCCAGTCTCTCGATTACTTCGAAGAGGTTTACTCTTTCAAGCTCTAGATCCTCTGGTATGTTGAACAGAGACTTCTCTCCTAGCGCTTCTGACACTATATAGTCCACCGTAAACAGCCTTTTCTCTATATTAGCATGTCTAGCTATCTCAAGCAATTTGCTGGGTGAGACATATTTTCTAGCATAGTGATAGACCTCAAAAGCTATACCCCTATAGTACCAATAATCGTTTCTAACTACATCGATTAGCGCTTGCTCAATAGTCGCCTCCCCAACTTTAAAACCATAGTGTGTCTCAACCTCCACAAAATCTACTGAATTGTCCAGTCCATAAACAAGGATCTTAGCTTTGGAGATAGGTGTCTTAAACAACGTTCTAGATCTGCTGATAACCAGCACATCATCTCTTAACCCGATAAGAGCGCTAAACACATCCGCGCTATCCCTAGGCACATAGACCTCATAGATCGGAGCATCAGAGTAGGGATTAGGCACAGTCAGACCCACAACCCTCATACTTGTAATAACACCACCAGAAATGCTGAGGGCTCTAAGAACAATCCAATCTAGATCCAAATCTTTATATAGGATAGCCATGTATAGGGTGAAAAATAGTTAATAGCTAGATCTCTATCGCTTCCCTCAAGAACCCCTAACTCTTTGTATTTCTTGATCTTGGCATACCTAGTACTCCTAGAACCACTAATTAATTTATCTAACTTCAACAGTAACATTCTGTCACCCCTTATAACATTACACATTCCCTAATATAAAATCAATCCACACATATATAGATAGATTTCATATTATAGCCGAAAGCCTTGTCTTTTAAGGGGGGAGAAGATTTGAGCAGTCAATTCCATAGATCATTCAGGCCCGTTTTTATGAGTATCCTAAAGCATAGCATCTGCAGACAACTACTATAGTGTATACAGAGGATCAGAGCGAGACTGTTTAGAGTTTTAATATGTATCTTTGCCCTTAAACCTCCGTGCATTACTCCCTCGAAGCTGTTATTTCTACATCGGTTCTTTGGGATGCCTTCTCGAATTGTTTTGTTGATGCTGTTATCAGAACTAACTTAGATCCTCTGTAGAGGTCTTTCAGCGTCTTAAGTAGATCTATGTAGAATTTATCTATCTTCTCCAGCCTATGGGATCGCATTCCATATGGCAGGTTGGTTACTATGATCTCAGTATCTATATCTATATAGGTCTCTCTCCTCGTAGCATCTCCAAGGATAAATTTTATTGTATCTATAACCTTAGCTGATCTAGCATTTTCCCGAGCTCCTGCCAAGTGTTGGGAGCTTATATCTAAACATGTTATTCTATTGCTATCCATGCGGATCTCGCTGATGATCTTTGTTACGATCTCCCTCTCAGCTAAAGGTCGTATAGCAGTAGGCTTCTGAATAAATAGTCTTGTCTAAAGAGCACCGATGGTATTCTTCTAACCATGTGGACAGCTTCAATGGGTATGATGACACCCCCACAGAGAGGATCTAGGAGCGTTCGCCCTTATAGCCGCTTAGCCTGACCATGGATGCAGCTACTGACCTCCTCCCCCGTCTTGAAAGGGCTGGGGTTCCCTAGCCCTCTTACCGGCAGATCATAGGTTCCCCCATCTATTCGGGCTTACATCTGTGACCTGGCTATTCTCGAGAAGCTTGTTGTTGATGGTGAGGAGCTCCTCTACGCGTACTCCGTCGTGCTAGAATTTCCAGTGAGCCTTAGAGGGAGGCTCCGCGAGCTGGGACTTATTGACTGGTGCATCATGGGGCTATCAACTCTCGAGCTACTCCAGCTAACCCACGACGTAGTAACAGGCACTCTACGCAGAATAACCGCGCTCCTCATATAACATGAAGCTTCAGCCGCTAATCATGTGGGGTTTAGGGGAAGCGTATATGAATATACTGTGCACAGGGAAACTCACAAATCCGAGGTCGTTTTGCAAGACGTAAATTTATATGGTTCGCTCTGCATATATATGTGTGGGTGCTTGTATGCCTAGGCGTACAACTATAATCTTTGATGACGATGTCTATGAGAGGATTGTTCAGGAGAGTGTTAGGAGGTATGGTAGTACGAGGGCTCTATCTAGGGTGGTTAATGAGTTGTTAAGGGAGAGTTTGAGTGGTAGAAGCGAGCTGCTCGAGCTAATTTATTCAGAAAAACTTATGCATATTGAGCAGAGAGATTTCGAGGAGTTCCGCAGGGGTATGAGTAGGTGGTTTGAAGAGCGTTGATATTGGATACAACGTATCTCCTA
>Ga0079997_124165_pt2 | contig 10159 bp, 10 predicted proteins | sample PerSpoCPS_CMetaG_FD_69200 | JGI IMG/M metagenome (GOLD analysis project Ga0079997, IMG submission 69200) | Archaeal communities from Yellowstone National Park, Wyoming, USA - Perpetual Spouter C (PS_C) MetaG (SPADES assembly) (version 2) | ecosystem: Environmental > Aquatic > Thermal springs >... | reverse complement strand
TGTTAGTAATAACATCTTATGTCGATGTGAGGACTAGAGAGATAGATCCTAGAATATGGCTACCCTTTCTGGTAGTCGGTTTGGTTCTCTCTATATATAGATTCTCGCTGGATCCGGCTGGTTTTGTTGTGTATCTCGGGCTCAGCATGGTTCCGCCTTTAGTGCTTCTTAGTATGAGTTTCGTTGGTATGATGGGGCTTGCAGATCCTATAGCTATGGCGTTAGTGTCTCTCCTGGTTCCCAGGCCTTTCGTAGGGTCTATTCTACCCCCGTCCATGGTTATACTTGTGATATTCGTAATACCGATAGTGGTGCTAAATCTAAGAAATATCAGGGAAATCTGGAGGATCTGTGGCAGCACGTCCCAAACATTCTTAGTATATGCCACAGCTTTTCCAATAACTGCTGAGAAGTTCATACGAACAAAGTTTCTGTACCCCCTGATCTACCCCGCACTCAGGGAAGGATCTTTATCGTGGACGTGCAGAGGATCTTTCAACATAGACGAAGACCCCGGAACATATAGAAGATCTGTCAAAGAGCTCATGGAAAAAGGACTATTAACAGGGAAAGAGAGGATCTACGTCACATGGGGCGTACCATTCATAGTCTTCCTCCTACTCGGAGCTCTCACATACCCAGTAGCCGGACCCCTAATCGAGACGGCCATGGGAACGCTGATCAGAGTATTCCTCAGAATGCCTTACAACTGAAAGCCCTCTCCTTCAGGGAGGAAATGAGTAGTAAAGCTTATTAGCTTTTGTATTCTAGTCTTTTTGAAGGTTCTATGGCTTCTGGCAGTGGGGGGTTGCTAACCCTCTCGATCGGGATGATGGATAGTCCCGAGCCTGGGGCAATAGAGCTCCTCAGGAGATACAATACAGCCCTAAACTATGCCATGAACAGAATATTGAGATATTGAGTCTGGATCTGAGGAGTTTAGTTATATATTGATGAGGTTAATAACGCTCTGAATAGAGATCTGAGAGACTGGTTCAGGTTTCTATCTAGGTTCGCTATTGACTGCTATAGAGATGCACTTGCAAATGCCAATGCTTGGAGGAATAATCCTAAGGGGGTAGGAGGCCTAGAATAAAGAAGTAAGCATATTGCTACACCTGGGGCAAATCTATAGGGTCAAAGAAGGCTACGTGGAGATCATAGGCGGGATAAAGTTGAGGATAATAGGCTAGATAAGAGGTACGATGGCTATAAGAACGATGAGGCTTTTCTATAGAAGGGGAGATGATCCTGTGGATATCTATGAAGGCGCCTAAGCCAGAGCCTTATCAGCCTAATGATGTAATAGCTGTTAATGTTAAAGGAGGAAGATAGTCTATGGAGATCGCGTGATCAATGAGGAGAGGGACACTAAGATTAATATGGCTCATAGATAGAAGAAACTAAAGATCACACAGAAAAGGTAGAAGAGCTAGCGAAAAACCTTGGGGTGATCTACAATAGAATTGAAAAGGCTCTGACAATCAAATGCTATATCTGTGGATGCCACTGACCTCTCCCCTCCTTCAGGTCGCCATCTTGATCGTCATTCCTTTCAGGCGGTTCATTGTTCCCCCATCTATTTGGGCTTATATCTGTCATTTGGAGGGCAGTGGGGGTGGCCAGAGCCTCCCCCATCTAAGAACAATATAACCAGAAAGCTAATAAGCATTAAAAAGCGAGGCTTTCAGTTGCCACCCCGACTGCCCCTCAGATGACAGATGTAAGGGGTTAGTTTATGGTTACATTTGTAATATCTAACGGTTATAAACCCTTATGTGATTATGCCTATTACAAGAGCTATTATGAATAGGATCATGACTATAGCCCCTGCAAAAGCTGCTTTATCCAATATTGGTGCCTCCTGTGTCTTCTCTTCCATCTCTGTATCATCTCCAGAGATTTAATATATCTTTCTAATATATAAATTTTATCCAGCTTAGTTATTTATGGATTATCATTAAGTTAGGGAAATGTACATAAGCTATGTTTATTAATAAAAATATAAATACCCTATTAGTTAAAAAAACCTGGTGTATTATGATGGGTGAAGCAAATGCAGGGCGAGATGATCCTGAGATACAGGCCAAGGTTCAGTTGATGGGTACAAGACCTATAGAAGTTGTCAGCAGGCTGCCAACTCCTGAAGAGGTTATGAAGATTCCCAGAATAACTACGAGAGCATTCCTGACCAAGGTCTTGGGGCCTGCCTTCATCCCTCTGGGAGCCGCTATAGGATCTGGGGAGTGGTTGCTTGGACCCCAATCAGTGGCACTATATGGCTTTGGGGTTATGTGGTTAGTCTGGATCGGGTCATTCCTTCAAACGGTATTTAATACAATGTATGGAAGACTCACACTAGCAACTGGAGAGCCCCCGATTGTTCTCTTCAATAGGATCTGGCCGGGTGTTAGGTTCTGGGCATGGTTTGTGCCACTTAACCTAGTCATATGGGGGTTCTGGCCCGGTTGGGCTTTAACATCTGCAACGGCCTTCGGCGCCTTGGTGCTTGGTAGGATCCCTGGTGCTGCTGAGGCAACGCTAGTCAGGATCCTTGCTATGATCATACTAGCTGTGTGTATAGCCATAGTGCTCTTTGGGGTAAAGATAGAGAGCACTCTGGAGTGGATTCAGAAGATTGGGGTGGGTATAATATTTATAGGCTTGATAATTATAGCCTTCTTAACAGTAACACCAACAGCTTTAGCAGAGATGGGGAGAGGCTTTGTATCTGTTGGCTACCTACCTCCTGGAGGCGATGTTCTCCTCTTAGGAGCTTTCTGGGGGTATATTGCATATGCCACAGGGATCAACTGGAAAATGATTAACTATTACAGGGATAGGGGCTATGGTATGGGTAGCGTTGTTGGTTTCATACCAACCCTTATAGGGGGGACGAAGGTTTATGTATCTCCCAGGGGTAAGATCTTCGAGATAAACAATGAGAACCTAGCCACTTGGAGAAGGTGGGTGAGGATCCTCTATGCCGATCAATGGATCATATTCTTCCTAGGATCACTATTCGGTATGATGTTACCCACACTAATAGTAGGATCCCTAGTGCCCGTAGGGACTATGCTACCTACATGGGGAGTAGCTGCCCATGTAGCCAACGAGGTAGCTGCCAAGATAGGGATAATAGGATTCTACTTCGTAGCCTTTGTGGGCTTCTTCATACTCTTCACAACCCAGATAGAGGCTGTAGATACCCTTGTGAGGAATATAACAGATGGAGTCTGGAGCACTAGTGAGACTGCTAGGAGATGGGCGAGAGGCGATATAAGGCTGATCTACTACCCAATACTCATAGCATATGTGATCTTCGCTATGACAATAATATGGTTCGCCCTCCCACTAGTCTTGATCCAGATAGGTGCTAACATGGCTAACTTCGTAGCAATATGGTCAGTCCCAGCCCTCTGGGCCCTTCTGAAGAAACTGCCGAGAGAGCTGAGACCACCGAAATGGCAGTATGCAGCTACAGTCATATTCTGGATTCTATGTATATTCTTCGCACTAGCCCTCGTCTTATCCACTTTCGGCATAAAAATATTCTAAATACAAAAACTTTTTAAACATCAAAATGCATCTTCCTCCTTAATTTTGAGAGCCGGTTAACTTTACAACTGAAAACTCTCCCTTCAGGGCAGGGATAATTAGAAAAAGCTTATTAGCTTTCGTACTTGATCTTTTTGAAGGGGCTCTATGGCCTCTGGCGATGGGGGTTGCTAACCATCTCGATTGATATAAGGGTTAGTCCCGAGCCTGGGGCCATAGAGCTCCTCAGGAGATATAATATAGCTCTCAACTATGCAATAAACAGGGTTCTGAGCCTAAATCTGAGGAGCATTGGAGAGGTTCACAATGCTCTATACGGAGAGCTGGGAGAGTGGTTCGGTCCAAGCTAAGCCTTACCAGCCTAGGGATATTGTTGTTGATAGGACCCATGATGGAAACTCCTTGCCAAAGGCCTTCAAGAAATACTCATCCACTAGATACCAAGTTTGGGGGAGGAGAAGGGTGTCTTGAGAAGAATAAGATCCTATCATAGGAAGGCTAGGGATATCCTTGGGGACTGGGCTAGGAAGGTATCGCTGAAGATCGTGAGGCTTGCCAAGAAGCTTGGACACGCAGTTACCAGGGAGGATCTCAGAGGACTCATAGAATCGCTTAGGGAACTGCCCAAAGATCACAGGAAAACTCATCATAGGGTATAGGAGAATAGGGAAGTGGATCGATTGGCAGGCTGAGAAACATGGGGTTCCTTATGTGAAGGTCGATCCTAATGGGACGTCATCAACGTGTCCCAAAATGCGATTCCAAGGACTTGGAGAAGACAGAATATAGAAGACCTAGATGCCCCAACCGCGGTTTTGAAGCAGATAGAGACACCATTAGGAAGCTAAATATAAGGAAGAGGGCATTAAAGATCCTAGGCATATCTGGGGATCTCTGACCATCCCCTCTGCCTCTCGGATGACTGATGTATCCCCGAATAGATAGGGGGGACAGATGATCCGTCTGAAAGGGATGATGATAAAAAGATCAATGAAGACCTGAGGGCGGGAGAGGAGGTCAGTCAATATTATTATAAAAATATATTTATGTCTCTCTATCCCACCTTCTCTCTATCCTCGCTTATAATCGGTTCCATATCTATATAATACACTGGATAAACGAAGGAGAAAGTTTCTCTAGTGTTGGAGGTGGATCACGGTTTTATAGCTACCTTGAATATGCATGGCTCGAGGGATTTTTCGAATGCTTCTGCTGCATCTTCTATATCGTATATCTTTTCGATTCTCGTTTCTATTAGGCCTGCCTCAAGGATTCTTATTGCTTCCCTGAATTCTCTGAAGGTTCCGCATCTGGAGCCTATGATCTGGAGCTCTTTGACGACAGCTGGTGTCATGGCTATGTCTGAGGAAGATCCTGGGGTTGATTTTAGATATATAGTGCCCATAGGCCTAGCTATCCTTATGGCTAGGTTAAGTGCTCCGGGGTCTCCTGATGCCTCGAATATATAGTTGTACTGATTCTCCTTAACCTCCCCTCTATAGATTATGCTATCAGCTATCCCTCTGAACTCATCGGCCTTGGAGCTATTCTCTCTCGCAATAACATCTACGGAGAAGCTGTAGAGCTTCTTAAAGACCTGCACAGCCAGCCAAGCGATATTCCCGGTCCCTATTACAGCCACTCTGTACCCGGGCTTAGGAGGTCTGATGCTGAGGGCCCTGAGAATTGCTGCTAGAGGCTCCACGAATATACCCCTCTCTGGGGATCCTCTGAATATGTGTAGAGCTTCTACAGGTGCTATGAAGTAACTAGCCATGCCTCCATCGAAATCTATTCCAAGTGTTTTCTTACTAGGACAGTGTGTATAGAGCCCAGATCTACAGTATTCACATAGCCAGCAAGGGAAGTTTATCTCGCAAGAAACCCTTACATTAACAAGATCCTCTGGACCCTCAGCAACCCTCCCAACAACCTCATGACCAGGGATCAACGGGGTTTTAAAAAGCCTATACCTACCCAGATAGAAAGCCTTATCAGTGCCACATATCCCCACAAGCTCGCTCCTCACAAGAGCCCAACCGCTAGGAGGTCTAGGATCCTCAACATCGCCAACCTCGATCCTCCTAGCACCGTGTAGCAATACAGCCTTCAAACCAGCCCTCCTCTATATTCTCTCTTTCTTTCAATTCTATAGAAGATCATCTTTTCCATGCTGAGGTCTCGGGTGTTACCCTTCTGGTAGGGGGTTATTGGTTCTATCTCCACAGCCATCGGGCTTCTCAAAGCCCTCAAAACCATACACTTCATCATTGCTATAAATATCCACCTAGAAAGCTTAAAAGCCTAACATTCCAAATATAATCAAGAACCTAGAAAGCTGTGAAAGTCCTACTCCGCCTTGAAGGTGAGGTTTGCCAGGATTCAATGTTAAACTCGGAACGCTGTAGCGTATTTAGGGTATGGAATGCTCTTAAGCTATTGATGTAAAAATAATCGGTAGATTAGAGTTTGAACGGAGGTATAGCGGAAGATAGTTTCGATGGATTTGTAAGGAAATATCTAGATCTTGTTGAGAGGAATATTCATATCCTCCTATCGGGGAACCCTGAGATCCTCTATAATGCGTCATCCCATCTAATAAGGGCTGGGGGGAAGAGGCTGAGACCCCTCGTGCTTGGTCTCGTTGGGAGGGCATATGGGGTCGAGCCCGAGGTCTTGGCTATTGCGGGAGCCTCTGTGGAGATACTTCACAACTTCACCCTGGTTCATGATGATATCATGGATCGGGATGAGTTTAGAAGAGGTGTCCCCACTACACACAAGCTCTATGGGGATAATATGGCTATATTAGCCGGCGATCTACTATTCGCTAAATCCTATGAGGCGTTGGCCAGGTTATACGATCTTGGTGTGAGGTCTGAGAGTGTTATTAGATCTATTAAAACACTTATATGGGCCTCTATAACAGTTGCAGAGGGCCAGGCCATGGATCTCGAGTTAAGCAGGATTAGTGATGTTTCTGAGGAGATGTATATAGAGATGATCTATAAGAAGACATCAGCCCTTTTCATGGCATCCGCATACATAGGCGGGATCTTGGGCAATGCACCGGAAGAGGATCTAGAGAGGATCTGGAGATGCTTTAGAAGCGCTGGAATCGCTTTCCAGATAAGGGATGATCTTATAGGCCTTCTAGGCGATCCAAGCGTCACCGGGAAGCCCGTACTAAGCGATCTGAGAGAGGGTAAAAAGACTATAGCAGTCATATATACCCTCTCAAAGCTATCCCGAGATGAGAGAGAATATTTCCTAGGGGTTCTAGGTAATAGAAACGCCTCTAAAGAAGATCTGGAGAGGGCTAAGGAACTCATAATCAGGGCTGGAGGGGTGGACTATGCAGAAAAGCTTATAAGGAGCTATGTAGATGATTCCCTTAGAAACCTCGAGATGCTGAGGAATGCAGATAGGAGAATCATATCATGGATCAGGGATCTTATATTGAGACTCGCGTGGAGAGAGCGTTAATGAAGGGATTTCCATATATAGCCATAGATCCTAGATGCATATCCGAAAACCCAGAAGCCAGAGACTTAGCAGGAAATGAATACTGTGCCCAGGAGACACAGGAAACAATGATCATTAGTAGAGGATGCATCGATAAATGCTCTAAATGCTTCGTTGAAGTCCCATATGAGATCGCTAGTAAACTATTTCTAGACCCAGTTAGTGGCAAAATTATATGTGATTTCTTAATAATATGGGAGGGATCCGGCGAAGGGCTGTACATAGGGAGAAATGTAGAGGCACATGTTATCGAGGCTACGGGTCATAATATATATAGCATTGTATCTGAGGGTGATCATGTTAGGAGCAGATCCAAGATCGCCTATATAACCACCGGGAAAGGGGAGGTGAGAACCCTCAGAGCTGGTGTTGATGGTATCATAGTATATATCTCCCAGGAGCTCACGTCAAAGCCTGAAAAACTCCTATTCGTAGTTGTTGGTGGGGACAATGTCAGGAGGGCCAGGATCTTTTGAGGTTACAGAGGATATTAAGAAGCTTGTGCTCAGACATGCTCTAGCAAACGCCCTAAAGCATGGTGGAAAGGCCTCTCCAGGCCCTGTAATGAATAAGGTTCTTGGTGAGAGGCCCGAGCTTAGAGCATATGCTAGGGAGCTGGCTAGAGTCGTTAAGGAGGTTATTGAGTATGTCAATAGCTTGTCCCAACAGGATCTCAATAGAATGGCTAGAGAGTTAGTACCCTCTGAGGGGGGTGAGAAGCGTGAGGAGGTAAGGGGGCTCCCACCGCTTCCAGATGCCGATAAGGGGGTTGTAACTAGGTTCGCTCCGAACCCGGATTTCGTGCTTCATCTGGGTAATGCTAGGCCTGCTCTTCTTAGCTATATATATGCTAAGGAGATCTATAGGGGTAAGATGATTCTAAGGCTTGAGGACACAGACCCTAGGATAAAGGTTCCCATGCCGGAGGCTTATTGGGCGATTAAAGAAGATCTCAAATGGCTGGGTGTATCATGGGATGAGGAGTATATACAGAGCCTCAGGATGGAGCTATATTACCAGGTTGCTAGGGAGCTTATAGAGAGGGGGGGCGCATATGTGGATCTATGCAGTAGGGAGGAGATATCAAGGAAGAGGGCTAGCAGGAGTGGGTGTCCACATAGGCTTCAGAGTGTTGAGGATAGCCTGGAGCTATTTGATAAGATGCTCTCAGGCTTTTTCAGCGAGGGCGGGGCTTCTCTAAGAGTTAAGACGGATCTGGATCACCCGGATCCCAGTATCATTGACTGGATAGCAATGAGGATCATAGATACCTCTAAGCATCCCCACCCCATCGTAGGGGATAGATATATAGTCTGGCCCACCTATAATTTCGCAGCAGGTGTGGACGATCATCTCATGGGGATTACACATATTATAAGGGGTAGAGAGCACATGCAGAACACGATAAAGCAGGGCTATCTATATAAGCACATGGGCTGGAGCTATCCACATGTAATCAACGTTGGCAGGCTTAGGCTGGAGGGCTTTATACTAAGTAAATCAAAGATAAGGGCTATGATAGAGAAGTATCCAGGAAGATTCAGTGGGTTCTCAGACCCCAGATTCGGTACTCTAGCAGGGCTCAGATCTAGAGGAATACTGAGAGAGACTATTAGGGACACTATATACTCTCTAGGGGTTAAGGTGAGCGATGCAACCATCTCCTGGGATAACCTCGCCTCTTTAAACAGAAAGAAGCTAGATCCTGTGACGAGAAGGATAATGTTTGTCCCAGATCCTGTGAAGCTATATATAGATGGGCTTCCGGAGCACCTCTATAAGTTAGAAATGCCTTTCCACCCAGATAATAAGGATCTAGGGTCTAGAGTGCTAAGTGTTGATGTTAATAAGAAGGGTGCCTATGTATATATATCTAAGAAGGATCTAGATACACTAACCAACTCCAAGGCGTTTAGGCTCATGGAACTCGCAAATGTAGAGCTTACAGACTATGATGAAGATAAGGGAGTTGCAACTGCTAGATATATGTCCTCCAACCTCCATGATGCCAAGAAAATGGGGCTCCCTATTATCCAGTGGGTTTCTCAAAGCTATTCTGAGGATCCCGGATGGGCTTAGATATACCCTATATAGAGGGCTTGTGGAAGACACGTTGCTATCCATTGAGGACAGCGTTATCCAGCTTATGAGAATATGTTTTGCAAGAGTTATTGAGAAGATTGGTGGGAAAATAATAATGCTAAAGATCCATGATTAATGCCTTTAGAAAGGTATTACAACCTGAAAGCCTCGCCCTTCAGGGCGGGAGGAGGTCAGCAATGGCTGTGGGTATTTATCGCTAATAATATGATCTCTATGGATATACCCAGGAAAAATATATTTATCCATGGGTATAATTTATATGAGGCTGCTATGAATGGTTAAACTCGAGATATCTTCTCCAGCCTTCAGAGAGATCTATAGAGTTGATAACGAGGGCATCCCGGTCTTTAAGAGTTATATTGCCGGTGAGTGGGTTGAGGGCAGGTTTTTCCACGATGTGAAATCCCCGATAGATCAGTCTATAATAGCGAGGATCTCGATCCCTTCCTCCGACGATATCGAGAGAGCCCTGGAGATCGTTTATAGATATGGTAGGTGGGATATTAGGAACCTGCCTGGATATAAGAGGCTTGACATACTCCATCGAGCTGCGGATCTTTTGGAAAGCAATATAGATGATATAGTTAACTCCCTGATCCTGAATGCTGGAAAGACCCTCGGATCTGCTAGGGGAGAGGTTAAGGCTTCCATCGATAGGCTTAGAAGAGCTGATCTAGACCTGAGGAGGATCCAGGGGGACTATATACCGGGCGATTGGAGCGACGAAACCACGGAGACAGAGGCGATAGTTAGGAGAGAGCCTGTAGGAGTTGTCCTAGCAATAACCCCATTTAACTACCCCCTCTTCGACACAGTTAACAAGCTATCATACTCCGTGATAGTTGGTAACGCCTTTATGGTTAAGCCATCATCCCTAGACCCGATCCCTGTGGTGATGTTCATAAGACTCCTAGAGCTAGCCGGCTTTCCTAAGAGAGCTCTAGCACTCCTAACCCTGAGGGGAGGGGATATG
>Ga0079997_117688_pt1 | contig 10159 bp, 8 predicted proteins | sample PerSpoCPS_CMetaG_FD_69200 | JGI IMG/M metagenome (GOLD analysis project Ga0079997, IMG submission 69200) | Archaeal communities from Yellowstone National Park, Wyoming, USA - Perpetual Spouter C (PS_C) MetaG (SPADES assembly) (version 2) | ecosystem: Environmental > Aquatic > Thermal springs >... | reverse complement strand
TGCCTAACCCGAAGGGAACCCACCGGTGGCCCTCCCCGTCAAGACCCCGGGGAAAGCTCCCGAATTTACACCACAACCTGGGACGCCAACTCCAGCCACTCCAGATCCCGACGGCGACGTGACGGCGCAAAATGAGTCGCAATCCCCTCGGTCCGGGTCTCAGTGTTTCGTCGGTCGCGACTACGAGGTCATGGTCCGGGCGGCGGGGACCGCCGATGTGGGAGAGGGTGCCTCGGGGGCGCGGGGAGGGCCTCAGGAGGACCCTTCAGAAGGTGCGTCGAAGGCGTGACCTTGCAACCGTGGACGCCCTGGGGCTGTACCGCACCATGGTGAGGATCCGCCGGTTCGAGGAGCGGGTGGAGCAACTGTTCCTGGCCGGCAAGCTCCCGGGGTTCGTCCACCTTTCCATCGGGCAGGAGGCGGTGCCCGCGGGCGTGTGCGCCCACCTGAGGCCGGACGACTACGTCACCAGCACCCACCGGGGCCACGGACACGCCCTGGCCAAGGGGACGGACCCCGCGGCCATGATGGCGGAGCTGTACGGGAAGCGCACGGGCAGCTGCCGAGGAAAGGGCGGCAGCATGCACATCTTCGACGCCCGCCTGGGAATGCTGGGGGCCAACGGGATCGTGTGCGCGGGGGTCCCCATCGCCGCAGGCGCGGCCCTGGCGGCCCGGCTGCTGGGGCAGGACCGCGTGGCGGTGGCGTTTTTGGGCGACGGGGCCGTGGCCAGGGGACCCTTCCACGAATCTCTGAACCTGGCCAGCCTGTGGAAGCTGCCCGTGGTGTTCGTAGTGGAGCAGAACGCGTTTGCGTCCACCACGCGGTACGAGGAAGCGCACGCGTTCGCGTCCGTGGCGGAGTTCGTCCGCGGCTACGGGGTGGCGTCGCACCGGGTGGACGGAAACGACGTGGAAGCGGTGTACCGCGCCGCGGGAGACCTGGTGGACCGGGCGCGGTCCGGAGAGGGGCCGGGGCTGCTGGAGGCGGTCACGTACCGGCTGCGGGGCCACTACGTGGGCGACCCGCAGCGCTACCGCACCCGCGAAGAAGTGGAGGAGGCGCAGGCCCGGGACCCGGTCCGGCGGTGGCGGGAGGTCCTGCGGAGCCGGGGGGTCCCGGAGGAGGTCCTGGAGGCCGTGGAGCGCGAGGAAGAGGAGCGGGTGGAGGCGGCGGTGCGGTTCGCGGAGGAAAGCCCTCTGCCCGAGCCTGAGGAGGCGCTGGAGGACCTGGTGAGCGACCCCGGGTTCGCAGGGTGGGAGAGGACGTACCGTGCGTGAGCTGACCTTCGCGGAGGCCACCCGGGAGGCCATGGAAGAAGAGATGGCCCGGGACCCCACGGTGTTCCTGTGGGGGGAGGACATCGCCAAGCAGGGAGGCGTGTTCGGCCAGTTCCGCGGGCTGGCGGAACGGTTCGGGTTAGAACGGGTGCGGGACACGCCCATCAGCGAGGCCACCCTGGTGGGGATGACCCTGGGAGCCGCCCTGGCGGGTGCGAGGCCCGTGTTCGACCTGCACTTCGCGGACTTCCTCGGCATCGTGATGGACGAGGTGGCAAACCAGATCGCGAAGATCCGCTACATGTCCGGAGGGCAGCTGAAGGTCCCTCTGGTGATCCGGGCGCCCGACGGGGCTGTACGGTCTGCGGGGGCGCACCACTCGCAGAGCCTGGAGGCGTGGGTGACCCACGTACCGGGGCTGGCGGTGGTGGCGCCCGCCACCCCCGCGGACGCCAAGGGGCTGCTGAAGGCCGCCATCCGCAGCGACGACCCGGTCCTGTTCTTCGAGCACAAGGCCCTGTACCCGCGGAAGGGACCGGTGCCGGACGGCGAGTACCTGGTGCCCCTCGGGAAAGCCCGGGTGGCCCGGGAGGGCAAGGACGTCACCCTGATCAGCTACTCCATGACCCTGTGGAAGTGCCTGGAGGCCGCGGACCGCCTGAGCGCGGAGGGCGTGGCGTGCGAGGTGGTGGACCTGCGGACCCTGGTGCCCCTGGACTGGGACCTGGTGCTGGACTCGGTGAGCCGCACCTGCAGGGCGGTGGTGGCGCACGAGGCGTGGCGGTTCGGGGGGTTCGGGGCGGAGGTGGCGGCGACCCTCGCGGAGCGGCTGTGGGACCGGCTGCTGGCCCCCGTGGGGCGGGTGGGCGCCCGGGGAGTCCCGATTCCCTTCAGCCCGCCCCTGGAGCGGTACGTGATCCCGCAGACGGAGGACATCGTGGCGAAGGTGCGGGAGGTGCTGGGTGAGCGTCCACGAGGTGCGTCTGCCGCAGCTCGGTCTGGTGATGGAGGGCGCCAAGCTCCTGGCGGTCCTCAAGCGGGTCGGGGAACGGGTGGAGAAGGGCGAGCCCCTTCTGGAGATTGAGACGGAGAAAGCACAGGTGACGGTGGACGCCCCCGCCTCCGGCTACCTGCGGGCCGTGGTGGCGGAAGTCGGGCAGTCTTACCCCGTGGGGACGGTGCTGGCTTACGTTACGGACGCCCCGGACGAACCCTTCTCCGGAAGCGGCTAGACCACCCCAAGAATTTTGCAGCGATTTTTCGGGACCCCGGTCTCCCTCCGGTGAGGGATTTCCCGGGACACGTCGGCTTCACCGGACGCGCAGCAAGTCGGGGAACCACAGGGCCAGGGCGGGCCAGTAGGTGAGCAGGAGCAGGACCACCAGCAGGGACACAAGAAGCGGCAGGGCGGCCCGCGCGATCCGGCCTACAGGTTCCCGGGCGATGTGGGAAGCCACGTACAGGTTGAGGGCCACGGGCGGGGTGAGGGTGCCGATGGACAGGTTCACCGCCATCAGCACGCCGAACCACACGGGGTCCCACCCGAACTTGGCCATCACGGGCATCAGGATGGGCAGGAACACGTAAAAGATGGAGATGGCGTCCAGAGCCATCCCCGCCAGCAGGAACAGCACGTTCAGCAGGGCCAGCAGGACGTAGGGGTTGTCCGTCAGCCCGGCCACCGCCTTGGCCGCGCGGTCCATGACGCCCAGGGTGGCTCCGGCCCACGAGTACAGGCCCGCGAAGGCCACCACGGCCATGACCACCGCGGAGGCCAGGGCCGCTTCCCGGAAGGTCTCGTACAGGTCGCGGAGGGTGACGTTGCGCAGGACCACCAGCCCCAGGAACAGCCCGTACGCCACCCCGACTACCGCGGCCTCCGTGGGGGTGAACACGCCCGTGTAGATGCCGCCCAGGATCACCACCGGCGCCAGCAGCCCCCACTTGGCGTCCCACACGGCCCGGGCGATCTCCGGCAGCGTCCCCCACCGCTCTCCGCCCCAGCCGCGCCGCTTGCTGATGAGGTACACGGGCACCGCCAGGGCCAGGCCCATGAGGAGCCCCGGGACCACGCCCGCGGCGAACAGGCGCGGGACGGAGGTCTGGGTGATGACTCCGTAGACCACGAAGGCCACACTGGGCGGGATGAGGACGTCCGTGGTAGCCGCCGCGGCCACCACCGCGGCGGCGAAGCTCACGTCGTAACCGCGTCGGACCATGGCGGGGATCATGATGGTGCCGATGGCCGCGGTGTCCGCGGGGCCCGTGCCGGAGATGGCCCCGAACAGCACGCACCCGCCCACCGCCACCAAGGCGAGCCCTCCCGGGATCGGGCCGATGAGCAGGCTCAGCAGGTCCACCAGTTTCTGGGAAACCCCCACCCGGTCCAGGACGTAGCCCGCCAGGATGAAGAAGGGGATGGCGAGGAGGGGGAACTTGGCGACGTTGGAGTACACGTTGGCGGCCATCACCTGGACGCCCAGGGCGTGGGTCCACAGGAACACCAGGGCTGCGGCTCCCACCGCGGTGAGGATGGGAGCCCCCAGGGCCAGGAGCAGGAGGAAGAGACCGAAGAAGGCCAAGTCGGCGGTCATCGCAGGGAGCGGTCTGCCTCTAGGGCGGCCTGCAGGGCCCGCAGCAGGCACAGCACGGCCAGGACCGGAACACCCAGGGTGTACCACCACTGGGGCAGGGCCAGGGCTTCGGTGGTGAACCCCATCCGGCGCTCCAGCTGCACCTGCTGGACGCCGTAGTAGGTGAGGGCCAGGAAGAGGACCGCGGTACAGGCGGTGGACACCCACAGGGCAGCCCGCCGCAGCCCGGGGGGCATGTGGTCCGTGACGAAGGTGAAGGCCAGGTGGGCGCCGCGGCGGAAGGCCACCGCGGCGCCCAGCAGGGTCGCCCACACGAAGGAAGCCAGGACCAGCTCTTCCGTGAAGGCCAGGGCGTAGCGCAGGAAGTACCGGGTCACCACGTTGGCGAAGGCGATGACGAACATCACCACGAACAGGAACACCAGGAGCGCCTCCTCCAGGGTGTCCAGGAGGCGCCCCCGGGTCCGCGGCGCCTGGCGTGCGTCCTGGCGGTCCACAGGAGAACTAGCGGGTGTTCCGGACCACCTGCTCTGCGGCCTCCACCAGGGTCCGGCCGATCTCCTGCTTCCACTTCCGGTACACGGGGAGGGTGGCCTGGCGGAAGGCCTCCACCTCCTCGGGGGTCAGGACGATGACCTCCATGCCGTTCTTCTTCAGCGTTTCCAGGGCCTCCAGGGACCCCTCCAGCCCCGCCCGGGCCTCCCGCTTCTGGCGGGCCATGACCTCCACCGCGGTGCGCCGCACGATGTCCTTGTCCTGGGGCGAGAGGGTGTCCCAGGACTGCTTGGACATGCCGAGGATGAGGGGGTCCACCACGTAGTTCCAGACCGTGATGTACTTCTGGGTGGTCCACAGCTTGAAGGGGATGATGACGGAGTTCACGGGGTTCTCCTGTCCGTCCACGGTGCCCTGGGCGAAGGCGGTCTGGGCTTCCGCCCAGTTCATGCTCACGGGGTTGGCGCCCAGGAACCGGAAGATGTCGATGAAGATGGGGGAACCCACCACCCGGATCTTCAGGTTCTGCAGGTCCTGAGGCCTGCGGACGGGGCGGACGGAGTTGGTGAGCTGTCGGAACCCGTTCTCGCCCCAGGCCAGGGGAATGACCCCCTTGGACTCGATGATCTGGAACAGGCGCTTGCCCACGTCACTCTGCTGCACCGCGTCCAGAGCTCGGTAGGCCTTGTCGCCCGGGAACAGGAAAGGCAGGGAGAACAGGTTCAGCTCCTTCACCTGGGGCGACCAGTTGATGGTGGAGCCGATGGCGAAGTCCGCCACGCCCTGCACCAGCAGGAGGAACTCCGTGGTCTGGCGGCCTGCGAACAGCTGTCCGGCGAAGTAGGGCTTCACGTTGATCCGGCCCTGCGTCCGCTCCCGGACCAGCTCCGAAAAGCGTGTAGCGGCCTCTCCCCAGGGGCCCGCGGGACCCACCACGAGGCTCATCTTGAACTCCGGCTTGTACTGACCCGGGGCCGCGGCGGCCAGGACCACCACGAGCAGCAGGGCGAACACAAGCGGCGCGCTGTGCCTCACCACAACCACCCCCTCCGGTTTGATTTCCGTCCAAGACGGGGATCCGGGTTGTCTATTCTCTGCCGCCGTCCGGGGTCCTGCGTCAAGCGGTTGTGGATCGGTCAGGAATGGGCGCCTGCAGGGCTTTCGCCGGAAGGACGGGGAGGCAGGGCGGCGAGGGCTCCTAGGAGCGTGCCCCGAAAAACCCTCCAGCGGAGAGGGACCGGGGTCCCCAAAAATCCCGCAGCGATCTTTGGGGTGGTTTAGCGAGGCTCTGTGGGAGGAGCCCGCGGGCACGATGGCAGAGCTGTGCGAAAACAACCGGTACGCCACCACCCCCTTCCGGACTGCCACCGCGGGCGCCCGCTTGACGCGGGCCAGGGGCTCCGGGCTCTGGGCCGGGGAGGTGGACGGCACGGCCGGGGTCGAGCCCGGCTGAGACGGGACCTGCCGGTCCGGCGGGCGGCGGAGGAGGCTGCTGCCGTACACTGGACTCGGAGAGGCCGGAGTTCGGAGGGATGCCCATGCGCAGGTGGGTGTACATGTTCTGGGAGGGCAACGCCCAGATGCGGGACCTGCTGGGAGGAAAGGGGGCAGGTCTTGCGGAGATGACCCGGATCGGGGTGCCGGTCCCTCCGGGTTTTACCGTGACCACGGAGGCGTGCCGGGAGTACTACCGCCTGGGCCGCCAGTTCCCGCCGGGCCTGTGGGAAGAGGTCTGCGACGCCCTGCGGGAGGTGGAGGAGCGCATGGGCAGGCGGTTCGGGGACCCCGACCAGCCCCTCCTGGTGTCCGTGCGGTCGGGAGCGAAGTTCAGCATGCCCGGGATGATGGACACGGTCCTGAACCTGGGGCTGAACGACCGGACGGTGCGGGGCCTGCAGCGCATGACCCAGAACCCCCGGTTCGCGTACGACGCCTACCGTCGGTTCCTGCAGATGTTCGGGCGCATCGTGCTGGGGGTCCCGGGGGAGAAGTTCGAGGAGGTGTTGGAGGAGCTCAAGCAGCGGGGCGGCCAGCGCCGCCTCGACACCGACCTCACCGCGGAGGAGCTGCAAGAGGTGGTGGCGCGCTTCCAGGCCATCCTCCGGGAGCAGACGGGACAGGACTTCCCCCAGGACCCGTACGAGCAGCTGCGCATGGCCATCGCCGCGGTGTTCGGCTCGTGGATGGGCAGGCGGGCGGTGGACTACCGGAGGGTCCACCGCATCCCCGACGACCTGGGTACCGCGGTGAACGTGCAGGCCATGGTGTTCGGGAACCTGGGCTGGGACTCCGCCACGGGGGTGGCCTTCACCCGGAACCCCGCCACGGGGGAGAAGCGGCTGTACGGGGAGTACCTGCCCAACGCCCAGGGGGAGGACGTGGTGGCGGGCATCCGCACCCCGAAACCCCTGGACGAGCTCGCCCGGGAGATGCCGGAGGTGTACCGGCAGTTCGTGGAGGTGGCGGAGCGGCTGGAGCGTCACTACCGGGACGTGCAGGACGTGGAGTTTACCATCGAGCGGGGCAAGCTGTGGATGCTGCAGACCCGGGCGGGCAAGCGTACGGGGGCCGCCGCGGTACGGATCGCGGTGGACATGGTCCGGGAGGGGCTCATTGACGAGCGCACCGCGGTGCTCCGGGTGGAGCCGGAGCTTTTGGCCCAGCTCCTGCACCCCACCGTGGACGAGGAAGCGCGGCAGGCCGCGCACCAGAACGGCCAGTACCTGACCCGGGGCCTACCCGCCTCCCCCGGAGCCGCCAGCGGCCGCATGGTCCTGGACCCGGACCGGGCGGAACAGCTGGCCGCATCCGGTGAACCGGTGGTCCTGGTGCGCAGCGAGACCACCCCCGAGGACTTCCACGGGATGGTGGCCGCGCGGGCCATCCTCACCGCCCGGGGCGGGATGACCTCCCACGCCGCGGTGGTGGCCCGGGGCATGGGCAAGCCCTGTGTGGTGGGGGCGGAGGAGCTGGTGGTAGACGCCCACGGCGGCACCGTGCGGGCCAACGGCCGTGTGCTGGAAGAGGGGACGTGGATCACCGTGGACGGGAGCACGGGGGAGGTCTTCGTGGGGGTGCTGCCCACCCGGGAGCCCCGGTTGAGCGGGGAGTTCGCCACCTTCATGCAGTGGGCGGACCGGTTCCGCAGGCTGGGGGTGCGGGCCAACGCGGACACCCCGAAGGACGCCCGGAAAGCCCGGGAGTTCGGGGCGGAGGGCATCGGCCTGTGCCGCACGGAGCACATGTTCTTCGAGGGCGACCGCATCTACGCCATGCGGGAGATGATCGTGGCCACCACCCCCGAGGAGCGGCGGGCCGCCCTGGCGAAGTTGGAGCCCCTGCAGCGGCAGGACTTCGTGGAGATCTTCCGGGTCATGGACGGGTACCCCGTGACGATCCGGACCCTGGACCCGCCGTTGCACGAGTTCCTGCCCGCGGACGAGGAGGCGGTGCAGGAGACCGCGCGCCGCATCGGGGTCAGCCCGGAGGTCCTGCGGCAGAAGGTGGCCCAGCTGCGGGAGTTCAACCCCATGATGGGGCTGCGGGGCTGCCGGCTGGGGATCCTGTACCCGGAGATCACGGAGATGCAGGCCCGGGCCATCTTCGAGGCCGCGGCGGCCTGCCAGGCGGAAGGGGTGCACGTGGAGCCGGAGGTCATGATCCCCCTGGTGTCCGACGTGAACGAACTCCGCCAGCAGGCGGAGATCGTCCGGCGGGTGGCGGAAGAAGTACAGGCCCGCACGGGCCAGCGCCTGCACTACAAGGTGGGCACCATGGTCGAGGTCCCCCGGGCCGCTCTGCTGGCGGACCGTGTGGCAGAGGTGGCGGAGTTCTTCAGCTTCGGAACCAACGACCTCACGCAGTTCACCTTCGGGATGAGCCGGGACGACGCGGGCCGCTTCCTGCCTCGCTACCTGGACGCCAAGCTGCTGCCCGAAGACCCCTTCCAGGTGCTGGACACGGAGGGGGTGGGACAGCTGGTGAGGTTGGGCACGGAACGGGGAAGGAGCACCCGGCCCGACCTCACCGTGGGGATCTGCGGGGAGCACGGAGGGGAGCCTGCCAGCGTGCGGTTCTGCCACGGGGCGGGGCTGGACTACGTGTCGTGCTCGCCGTACCGGGTCCCCATCGCCCGCCTGGCGGCGGCGCAGGCGGCGTTGGGAGACGAACTCCGGGACCGGTAGACCGCAAGCCCGGAGGGGTTGGGTGCCGGGGCCGCTTCCCGCGGAAGCACCTCTGCCGGACGAGGCTGAGTCCGAGCAACCCGCGTCCCCGCGCACGGGGGCTTGGGCCCGTGTGTGCGTGCAGCTGCCCCGTCCCCTGGTGGCCGGGGTGTTCGTGCGCCGGGTCAACCGGTTCGCCGCGGAAGTCTCCGTGAAAGGGCAGCCCTGGACGGTACACCTGCCCAACTCCGGCCGTATGGAGGAGCTGCTGCGGCGGGGCGCGGCGGTGCGGGTGGCGCCCTTCGGGCCTGGGGACCGCGCCACCCGGGGGCGGCTGCTGCTGGTCCGTCACCGGGGCAGGTGGGTGGGTGTGGACAGCCACCTCCCGAACCGGCTGTGGGAGGCGGGCTTGCGCCAAGGAGGGCTCCCTCCCGTGGTCGGGGTCCAGGCCTGGGAGCGGGAGGTGCGGCTGGACGGCGAGCGGGTAGACTTCCGGGTGTACACCTCCCGGGCCGCCTGGTGGGTGGAGACCAAGTCGTGCAACCGGGTGGAGGCCGGGGTGGCGCTGTTCCCGGACGCCCCCACGGCCCGAGGCGCACGCCACCTCCAGCTGCTGGCGCAGGTGGCACGGCAGGGCGGGCGGGCCGCGGTGGTGTGGTTCGTGCAGCGGGACGACGCCCGGTGTCTGAGGGTGGACTGGGACTCAGACCCTGCCTTCGCGTCCGCGGCCGGGGAGGCACGCCGGGCCGGGGTGTCCCTGGTGGCGTACAGGTGTGCGGTCACCCCGCACTCCGTGCAGGTTGTGGGACGCCTGCCCGTCCACACGGGCCGGCGGCACACGGCTTGCTAACCGGTTCTCCGTGACCATGGAGACGTCGGCCGTCCGGAAGACCGCCCTCACCGCGCACCGGGCCCAGCTCGTGTGGGAGCTGGTCCGGGTCCTGCACGAGGGCTTGCTGGACGCGGCTTCGCTGCCGCAGCAGCTGGCGGAGGCCCTGTGCCGCCGGGGGAACTTCACGGGGGTCGCCCTGCTGCTGTTGGACTCCTCGAGCACGGCCCTGGTGGGGGTGGCCCACGCGGGGATCTCCACCAGGTACCCGGCCGGGCGGATCCCGAAGGGCCGAGGGGTAAGCTGGGAGGCGGTGGACAAGGGCCGCCCGGTGTACGTGCCCGACCTGCGGCTAGACCCCAGGGTGTACGTCCCCGGTGGCTTTCTTGAAGAACCGCTCAGCGGGCTTTTCCTCCCCCTGCGGGGCCGCCAGGGCCCCGTGGGCGTGTTGGTGGTGCACGCCCCCGGCCCGGACGGCATCCCCCCGGAGGACCGCGCCTTCCTGGAGGAAGTGGCCGCGCCCGTGGCCCTGGCCCTGGAGAACGCCCAGCTGTACGACCGGATGGTGAGGGCGGTGGCCCTCTTGTCGGAACTCCTGGAGGTCACCCGGGCCCTGGCCGCAGCGGAGCTGGACGTGGCAGCCCTGTGTCAGCGGGTGGTCCGGGAAGCGGTGTGCCTGGTGCCGGGCGCGGAACGGGCCAGCCTGTCCGTGCGAGAGGGTGACGAGTACGTGTTCGTGGCCGCGGTGGGGTACGACCTGGAAGGCCTGCGGGGGGTCCGGTTCACGGAGGCCGACCG
>Ga0079997_117131_pt1 | contig 10165 bp, 8 predicted proteins | sample PerSpoCPS_CMetaG_FD_69200 | JGI IMG/M metagenome (GOLD analysis project Ga0079997, IMG submission 69200) | Archaeal communities from Yellowstone National Park, Wyoming, USA - Perpetual Spouter C (PS_C) MetaG (SPADES assembly) (version 2) | ecosystem: Environmental > Aquatic > Thermal springs >... | reverse complement strand
TTCTCTATCTTTATGTATAGCTCCGGGTTGAACTTCTTTAGACCCTCCACCATCTGTTTCTCGGAGGGACAGCTGACCTTTATGTAGTCCTCCTTCTTCTGACAGGCAAAAAGAGAAACCAACGCCAAACCAAGCACCAAAGCCCTCATAGAATATCATTATACCACATGAACCACCAGTAGGCTAAAAGCCACATACTTTATGAAAAGAAATAAAATAAAACTATATGATAGACGAGAGGGAACTGATAGCCAAAATTGCAAAAAAAGACCAAAACGCCTTTCAAACCTTCTTTTACATCTACAAAAACAGACTTTACTACTACTTTTATAAACTGCTTGAAAACCAAGAGGATGCAGAGGAGCTAACAATGGAGACTTTTTTTAGGATTTATAGAAATGCGGGCACTTTTAGAGGAGAGAGCAAGGTCTCCAGCTGGGTCTTTGGCATAGCCAGAAGGGTATATTTGGAACATCTAAAGGAGAAAAACAAAAGCATAAAGACCCTTGAGCTTTACGAGAGGGACGCAGTATCGGAAGACTCACCCATCAACGAGGATGTGGAATTGGTAAGAAAGGCAATAGAAAAGCTCGCCCCCCACGATCGGGAAGTCCTATTCTTGGCATACTACGAGGAGCTTCCCTACGAGGATATAGCAAAGGTCCTTGGCATACCGGTGGGAACTGTAAAGAGCAGGGTTTTTAACGCAAAGGCTAAGCTAAAAAAGATCATTGAGGAGATGAGCCATGAGAGAGGATGAGCTTATAAAGAAGGCTTTTAGCAGAGATATGGAAGAGCTGCCCATGCCAGATGGATTGGAGGAGAGGCTCTTTGGGCGTAGGCGAAGATTTTTGGCATGGTTTATGCCCATTGGTGCTCTGGCGGCGGGCGTTGCCATAGGTCTTTTCATAACCCAGCTGTGGCATGCGGAAAAGGTGTATGTGCCCATGAGTGAGGAAAAGGAAGAGGGTGTTCATGTGGTCTTTGAAAGAAACATTAAAATAGGTCAGGTGGAGGATTTTCTAAAGGAGAGGGGTTTAACCATGGAGGGTCCCACGCCTGCGGGTACATACCTTCTTAAGGGTGCAAAAGAGAAAGATGTGCAAGAGCTCAAAAAAAGGGGATACATAAGAGAGGTTTTTAAATGAAGCTTTTAATTTCTATACTTCTTGGCATAGCCCTTTGCAACGCCCAGACCATTGAGATAACAATACCCGGCGGGCAGAACTCCAACGGTGGGGGTGGTGGCAGTTCCATAGGTTTGGTTATCGGTGCCTTGGTGGGTTTGGGCATAAGCTTTTTGATCACCAACGCAGTCTTTGGCAAAGCAAAGCCGAATGTTCAAAAGAACGGAGACAAAAGACCCGCCTTTTTGCCCGGCTATTTCATAGTGGTTTTTGAGGGTCCGCTGGACCTTTCCTCCTTGGGGGAGGTGGAGGATAAGATAGATATGGAAGAGGGAATAAGCTTTGCCCTAATAAAGGCTGATTTTAGCCTGGAGGAGTTTTCGGAGAAGGTCAAGGTATTGCCAAAGGTCCTCTTTTGGCAGCCCAACTACCTTTACCAGACCTTTGATGACCCTTTAAAGGAAAGACAGCCCTATTTAAAAAACACTGGGCAGTGTGAGGGTAAAGGGATAAAAATAGCCATCTTGGACACGGGGGCAGACACAGAGCACCAGGACCTAAAAACCGCCTTTTTGAGAGTGGAGAACCTTCTTAAAAGCCCTTACAGGGCAGAGGAGCACGGCACCGCAGTAGCATCGCTTATCGGTGCCCGGAAGAATGGGGTGGGCATGGAGGGTGTTGCGGTGCAGGGTGAGCTTTATCTTTTTAGAGTTTGCGAGGGAGGAACATGTTATAGCTTTCCCATCGCCAAGGCGCTGACGAGCCTTCTGAGGGAAAGGGTGGATGTGATAAACATGTCCTTTGGGATGTATGGAGAAGATAGGTTGGTTAGCCTTCTTTTGGAGAGGCTCAGTAAAAGGGGAGTTTTTATCACCGCACCGGTGGGAAACGAGCCCAGATCCCTACCCTTCCCCGCCAGCAGCCCTTATGTGATCTCTGTGGCAGGGCTTCCGTGCCAGCCAAAGGACCTGTGTGAGAAAGCCAAGGCACGGGAACCTTACAAAGACCTTTTGGTGGCGGTGCCCGGGGGCTACGGAGTGCGCTCTGGCACATCTCTGTCCTCCGCCTTGCACGCAGGGAGGTTGGCGTGTAAAATATCTGAAAAATGAGCTTAAGATTGCTGGTGCCCTTGTTTGCCCTTTTACTCTATGCTTGCGGTGGTGGAGGTAATGTTGGAGGAGAAGACAGGGGAATTGTGTTAAAGCTCTCGGAGGTTTCCCAAGGTCCATACTCAAGGCTCACTTTGAGAATATCCGGCAAGGACTTTGAACCCTTGACCTACTCGAAGGAGGGACCCCTACAGCCCGGTCAAAAGGTGGTTTTTAATGTAAACGTCCCGCAGGGAAGTGAAAGGCTGATAGAGGCGATCCTTTACGACAAGGACGGAAAGCCCGTATACTATGCCTACGCGGTCTCAGACCTTACCCCGGATGCCTATGTGGTTTTGGGGCTAAAGCCCACGGGTGGGAGTGCAGACGTCTTTGAGGGATTTTCGGACCAGATGGTAAAAATCGGTGGAAGGGTGTTGGTTCTTAGCGAAGACCTGTATTCAACCAATTGGCAGTTGGACGCCAACACGAAAGACTTTCTCCCCGGGGCATACCTTGCGTATATAACTCCAAAGGGCGTTTTTTACGCACCCGTGGGCGAAAGGTTGGTGGTGGAAAGTTTATACACCCTAAACCTTCAGGACGCACCCGCGGATGTGGAACTCTTTGGCAGTGTGGAGGGACCAGCCCAAGGGAACCTTACAGCAAGCTCTTCAAGGGTAACCTCCGACAAAAGGGTAGCCCTTGTGGGTTTTGGAGATGGTCTTTATTATGCGGTGGGAAGTAGTCTTGAACAGCCCATAAGCCTGAGCGGTCCCACCTGCAGGGGCGGTTCCGAGCCAGACTGTGGAAAGGTGGGAGTTAGCGTGCGAGGCTTTGGCTTGGATGCCACCGAAATGCTTGCAACTTACAAAGGCATTACCTTTCCCGCGGGCAAACCGGATGGCTTTCTCCTTTTGGACCTCCTTGATTACTCGGTGCGGTTAGAAAGGCGCATTGAAAGTGAAAGCTGTAATGTTTATGTGAATGTTTTTGCGGACCTTCCAAAGCCACTTCCCGCAGAGCACAGTATAAGCCTGTCTCCAATACCCCTATCAATGGACCCACCCTTTCAGAACCTCAGGGCATACTCAAAGGGCTTTTCTGCCACCTATGAGTGCAGAGTCAGTAGGAGGGAGTTTTTTACCTTCCCAAAGGAAGGTGAAAGCGTGCGGGTGGAGGCGTTGCTTGACGACCAATGGGTGGGAACGACCATACAAAACCCCTCCAGTATTAGAGAGTTCAAGATGCACCCCTTTAGAATAAAAGATGTGTCCCTTTCCTTAGCAAAAGACTATTTGCTGTTTGAGTTTTCCACAAACCAAAGACCAAAATACTGTAGCCTTGAGCTCTTCTCTGCCAACTATTACGCCCATGTGTCAAAGATCCCGCCCCACAGGACCTATTTAAAGCTCTCCAAGCTCTCGGACAGGTTCTTTGAAACCATACCCTGCTACAAGCTGACCTGCTTTTGGGAAGAGGGGTACGCAAGGAAAGAACAGTGCCCCACTGCCCCACATTAAGGCACGCAGGTGCCAGCGCTGGGCACGATCTGAAAGCTCACGGGCACAGATACTGTTTTTACCTTTCCAGTATATTGCTCCATTACAGTCCAGTTATACACCGCGTTCACATTGCAAACACCAGAAAAACCCGACGGTGGTCTATAGTTTCTCGTTGTAGTGGTCCTGCACGCGTTGGGTAGTATAGGATCATAACTCGCAAAGGGTTCGGTTCTGTATGTGATGGAAACCTGTGCTGTGCTCTCTCCACCAGATGGTGCCGGGACGACGGCGGAGACGGTTCCTGCATCTGATGTGGGAAGGAGGGAGGGACAACCGGCGGAATAGTTAAAAACCGCGGTGTAGCCTTGGATTATGACTGGGGATGTGGGTCTTGGCAGGGGTCTCCCGCTGGCGTCAAAAAGCGGTATTGACTTAAAGTTGAAGGTTATAGTCCATTCCGTGGGCGTTCCAACGCATCTATCCACTTGCGCACAGCAAACCGTTCTAAAATCCCCACCGTCGCAGGGTGTTCCCACGGGGACATCCGCACAGGTTTGGCAACCGGGTGCATCTCCCGCATCACACCTTCCGTTGTTGTTTGTATCTCCAACACAGGCCTTTAATGGATTGAAATCGGAAATCTGCTGTGTCTGTGCGTTCACGATCGGGACTATGCCCGGGCTCACATCTGCACCCGTAGAGGAGAATATAACCGTGTTGAACTCTGCCAGGCTCCCCCCCGCATCCGAAAGACCACTGCCACCGCATCCAAAAAACCCAAAGCCTGCCATTCCAAAAAGACTTGAATAGATAACCCATTTTTTCATTGCCTTTCCTCCCTTTTCTAAATTATAGCACTTTTCTTATTCTCTTTCTGAGAATTGCAGTCAAGACAAGGGCTAACAGGGCGGTGTATAGGTCTGGGCTGGCACTGTTGCATCCACCTCCACCTCCTCCACCGCCGGCAGAACCACCGGCACTACCAGAGCCAACCACAGACCCTAAGAAAGCCTTTCCATAACCGTATATGTTGTTGGGTAGAGAGCCAGTAGAGCCATCTGAAAGAGCCTGAGAGGTCAAAACCTGCTTAACATCCTGTATGCTTAAATTGGGGCTAACTTCAAAAATCAACGCAACTAACCCAGCCACCACCGGCGTAGCCATAGAGGTTCCCGCTTTGGTTATGTAATCAGTGCTTCCTGCAAGTGGACCAAGCACAAAGTAGCCTGGTGCTACCACTTCTGGCTTTAACCTTCCATCCCTCGTAGGTCCTCGGGAGGAAAAATAGGCGATCTTGCCCAAATCTGTAAAGCTCCTACTTGTCATGGTGCTAAACCTTGAGGTCAAGGCACCAACTGTTATAACATAGGGGGATGTTCCAGGCTCACCAACGGTTCCAAGAAAGCCACCAAGACCATCCTCCAAAAAGTAGTTTGTAAATTGACTATTTCCAAAGTTATAAGCCAAGTATAGGTCTGCGGTGGGTGATCCGCTTCTGGGTGTTAGCTTCAATGTGGTGTTGCCAGTGCACTCAAACCAAACCACGAACTCTCCATCTCCGTTTAGTGGATGGTTTGTAATAGTGTTGTCAATTTCTACATAGCATCCTCCGGAGAGATTACCGCTAGTATAGGAGCCTGGTTCTGCAGAAATACAGTTGTTGGAGCTATCACAAAACTCAACTTTAAGGGTGCCATTTTTATACCAGCCGTCTATTAGATCGCCCGTGGAAGAGCTGATGCCCACAGAAACTGTAGATGCTATGCTATTGACCCTTGCGTATAACCTTCTGTTGCCCTCGTTGCCCGCCGCAGCAGCAACAACAAAACCGCTTCCCGAATACTGGGCTATTGCCCTCTCCAACATGCTGGTTCCATCGTGAGGTCCAAAGTGTCCTCCAATGGACATATTCACCACCATAGGTCTGCCAAGGGCATTTTTCTTGTTCCTCAGATATTCCAAGCCCTGAATTATGTCTGTGTCATAAAGGTTTGTGCGCACCACAATAAGGTCTGCATCCTTTGCAATATAACTGGCTATGCCCGCCACATGGGTGCCATGTCCATCGTAATCTTCATTGCATCTTCCTTGGTTTATAAACTGTTCTATCTGTGTTTTTGTATATTCCGTGCCAGTTTCTGGCACATAAAAATAAAGAACCTTAGAGGAGCCGTCGGGCTTTCTGAAGGCAGGGTGGCACCAGTCTATGCCCGTGTCTATAATTCCTATTATTACATTTCTTCCGGTCCTTCCAGTATTTGCCGCACCCGTGCCTATGTAGTAGGCGGTGGCAGAAAGGTCCGAAAGCTGAAGGTTTTTACCAAAAGATTGGACTATAAGTCGCCAGTCGGAGGAGGCAGATACGCTAAGGCTTAAGGTTCCGTTGTTGCAGGTTAGGTTATCTATGCTTCCGGAACAGCTACCGGAGAAGGAAACAGATGCACCACCCGCTAAAATGGAGAGCTTCTGCCCACTTTGGGTATTTATGCTAAAGCTGTAGTTTCCGGTTCCTCTTATGGCTACGGAGGAGGAGTAGGCTATGTCGTCAAGTAGTTTGAGCCTTTTGGGTGGCTCTATGTATATAACCTCTGGTTTTTTTTGGAGGGTGCTAAGGGGTATTTTTTTAGTATCAACTACTTCAACTTTACCATTTGAATACAAAACCTTTACATGTTGAGAAAAGGAAAAGGAAAAGAGTAAAAAGAGGTAAAGTATAATTCTCATTTTTTAAAGTTTCTTCTGTTCGGTTCTCTGTGGCTTTGGTGGTGCACCCTCGTTCCTAACGAGTTTCATTTTTAGCTCATTGAGCCTTTGAAAATCTCCAGCATTGTATGCTTCCTGCATCTGCTTTATTATATTTTCTCTCCAAGCCCTGTATTCCTTCTTCCACTTTTCCATAGCCTTGTATTCTGGGCTTTTTTTGTATTCCTCCAGCTTTCTCTGCCTTTCCATAAGTGCCTCTTGCCTTTTTAACATCCAGTTGTATGCTCCACCTTCTACCCTCATGTCTTTACCCTCCGCTGTATTTTTTGGGTTGGATGCTTTTTCTCCCTCCTGTGCTCCTTGTTGTAGAGAATTTGGTTGCTCGCTTGTTTGAGATGTTGCCCTTTCGTTAAGGGGTCCCTGCTTAGAAGCTTGGACCATCCCTTCATCCGTCTTTTCCCCCTTTCCGATGTTAAACATCAGGAGGGCAAGCACCCCAAATAGGGCTGAAAAACCGATCATAACCTTTTTCATCAATCACCTCCTTGTTTTTAAGGTTCCCCCGGAGGGGGAACCAAGCCCAACCTTATGGAGTCCTAACCTGCAGGACTGTAATCAGGCAAGTGTTGGTAGGTCTTGGGAGGTTGGTGAAGTTGTTGGTTGCATCCTTATACCACACATAGTCAAAGTAACCGCTGGGGCACTGGGCTCCACTTATTGGACTCCTCACATTGGCAGCTTTGTCAAGCTCCAGTGAGATGTTTCCGCCCCTTGCAGGTGCATTGCTAAAGACCACGTTGAGGGTGCTTGTATCAACCGCGCCCGTCTGTATGTTGGCGGTGTATGGCGCAGAAACGACATTTGTAAAGTATACCGCCCTTATGTTTGGTGCCACACCCTCCCAGTATCCTGAGTAAGTCAGACCAGCACCGTCGGAGAGCACATTGATGTCAGATTTGATCTTGTCAAAAGACAAAGTCCACGCGTTTGAGGCATAAACATCCCAGTATACGGGTCTGGATAGATTTCTCGTGGCGCAGGAGGATGCACCAAAGGTGCACTCTTGGAAGGTTTGATCGTCATACCAGAATATCATGCTGTTTGCTGTTGCCATAAGATAGTATGAATTGCCAGAAAGAGAAGAACCATTTACATCGCTAACTTGCCTTCCGTTATAGGTGCCAGTGCCGGACGCTTCCACCCAAGCAAATTGGTTGGGAACATAAGCAGAAGCGCACATCAGCTTGTTGGTTCCCTCTCCTACCACTGGCTCCTGGACTACACCACTGTAGGCGGGTTCATTTTCAGAAATGAGGTCTGATGTGTTGTTCACCCGGTTGCATAGACTTACTGCCTGTATTACATCGGGATTTAGGGCTACGTTGGTGGGGGCGCTAGTTCCAAGCACATGATAGAAGGTGGTAGGAGATACCGGATCATCGCTCACCAACACACCATTGGCAAAGGCGAGCATTACATGATTTCCGTTAAAGAGAGTGCTTGTATGTCTGGGACCTGCCGCGTATGAGTTGGTGGCGTCTATGAAATGGGTTCTTATGCCAAAGCTCGCCCCATCATAATCTATCACATACAGCCTACCATTTCCATCAAGGGCGTAGCCACCACGCCTAAGCGGGTTGCTTCCAACTGCGCCCAAGTTTATGGGGGTTGGTGGGGTGAATACTACAGAGCCTGCTCCGGAAGGAATTATTTTGAAGTATTCAATGTAGTTAGTGCCGCCACTAGCGTAGTTTATAGCCACAAATATGTTGCCGTTTGCATCCCTCATTATCTTTCCACTGTGTATGTTTGCCACTGGGTCATCCCCCGTGGATGCGTTGTTTGAGTTGGTGATCCTAATCGGAGTTCCATCTTCCAATATCACATAAACCGCGTTTGCACTACCGGAATTGTGTCCAAGAAGTATTATGTCCGTTCCTTGAACTCTGTCTAAGAGCCTCACACCGCCACCACTGATAGGCTGATTACCAGTTGTAGCATCATCCCAGTCAAGAATTGTAACGCTCCCATCTTTTTTGATTATATATACATACTCGTCTGGTGTATCTCCGTTCCCCACTACCAGGTAATCTCTGCCGGCGTATACTAGGTGTTCCTGACCAGTATCCACAGTAGTCACTATTTTTCCGTTTTGGGTGATTATTACATCAACATCAGCTCCATCATCCATCACAAGGAAGTTCGGTAGGAAAATGTTGTAAAAAGAATAAAATGCCAACCATGTTGTTTTTGTAATTGGGTCTATTGTGTCTCCATAAACATCAAAACCCGTGGTGACTGGATTGAGGGTGCCCGCTGTGTAAAGGTAGGCGGAGTAATCATTTACATCGTAGAGCAAGACAGATTTGTTGGAAAATTCGTGATAATAATCAAGAAGGTTTTCTCCGGGGAGCTTGTCTGATGACCAGCTTACTGTCCCGTCGCTCTTAATAGTTCCCTCATAAAGCCCAACAGTTGCACCCGGACTGCTTATACCCTTAGCTGCCAGGACCAGCACTTTAGCTACATCGCTTGCTGGTGGTGGTGGGGGTGGTGGGGGTGGTGCAGATGCTGTTCCGCCTCCGCCTCCGCCTCCACAAGAGGCGCCAAATAGGGCTGCGCCAAATAACGCCGTTGCTAAGATAAGCTTGCCCTTCTTGCTCATGTCTAACCCTCCTTAAAAAGTTTGATGGAAATTTTACCACAACCCTTGGGTTGTGTCAATAGGTATGTGGCAAATTTTGGTGGTTTGGTTCATTTGTGCTAAAATTCTTTCCATGCGAGTTGCCTTTTTGAAAGTGGGAGAGTATGAGGGCACGCTCAGGCACTTTAAAGCCTTTGTTGGCAGGTTCAGAGAAAAGGGTGCGGAGGTTTTGGAATTGGACATAGGGCAGGGGGAACTCAACGATAGGGTAAAGGAGCTTATGGACTTTGGTCCTATGTTCTGCGTTGACCTGAACGCCAACGGGGTTATAACCGTCAGCCAAGAGGACAAAAGGCTTGCCCTGTCGGATGCCATGGGCTTTGTGCATGTTTCCATCTTTGCGGACGAGCCTCTTTTTAACTTTGCACCCATCTTGGACATGAGAAACGCCAACAACTTTTTGCCGGTGGTCTGCGACCTTAAATACGCAGACAGCTTGGCATTCCTTGGCATCAAACAGCCTCCCTCCTACATAACGCCCTTTTTGGACCCAAGCCAGATGAAAGAGCCCGCCAAAGATAGGGAAATACCCTTAGCCTTTTTTGGACCGGTCATAGACCCAAACCTCATTGCGGGGCAGGTCTCGGAAAATTACAGACAGGAATTTTTGGGCATCTTCTTTGAAGTGGGGGAGTTTTTGTTTAGAAACCCGGAGGTTCATGTTTTGCACGCCCACGATTATATACTTTCTATGTTTAATCCCACCTTGCAGGAGGATTATGCCAAGTGGAGGCAAGAAAACCCTCAGGACTTTTTGAACTTTTTGAACCTTATTTCCCTTTATGCCACCGCAAAAAAGAGGTGGTTCCTTTTGAGCTTTTTGGATGGAATGGAGCTAAAGGTCTTTGGGGAAATTCAGGGCACGCCCTTTGAGGGGCATCAAGCCATTGTTCCAAAGGACTGGACGGAACTTTTGGAACTTTTGGGGAAAAGCAAGTTGGTTATAACCTCCTATCCTCACAGTGTGCCAACGGGTGTGGGCTTTTCTCCCTTGGAAGTTGCATGCATGGGCTGTGCTCTGATGGTGGATTATAGGGC
>Ga0079997_105396_pt1 | contig 10169 bp, 8 predicted proteins | sample PerSpoCPS_CMetaG_FD_69200 | JGI IMG/M metagenome (GOLD analysis project Ga0079997, IMG submission 69200) | Archaeal communities from Yellowstone National Park, Wyoming, USA - Perpetual Spouter C (PS_C) MetaG (SPADES assembly) (version 2) | ecosystem: Environmental > Aquatic > Thermal springs >... | reverse complement strand
GTCCTTAGGGTGCTGATAAAAAAGCACCTTGAGAGACTAAAGGGGTGCAAGAGTGCTCCCCTGGATATTCTCAAAGGTAATCCCTATTACAGGGAGTTCCTTGAGAATATCCTAAACCCTTGGCAGGGCCACTTGGGTATGTATAGACAGATATTTCAATACTTGGGATATTTGTCTATACGGAGGGGAACTCTCCTAAAAGCTCTTCAAACTCCCTCACATACCCTTTCAAATCCCTGAAGAAATATTTATCAAGGTCCCTAAGTGGATAGCTTCTCTCTAACATCCTGCATGTTTTGACTATACTTAGCCTTCTCTCCTGTAAAAGGTCTTCAATAGAAAGAAACGCAAAGGGAGTGATTTCCTCTGTAAGAAGAGTGCTTCTTGAATAGAAATACCATTTGTAAGCATCTGTCAAAATCACATAGTCAAACCCTGCGCTGAGATAGTTCCTCACTTGGTCTGAGTGGCTTCTTGGTTGGAGAACATTCCTCCTAAGAGTGTTTCTTGTACGAACAAAAGGACTTTTCACCTCTATGGCGACCCTGTAGGAGTTTTCTATTATCGCATAGTCAGGCACTACCGCTCTTTCTTTCACTTGTATCTGCGGTACCTCACCAAAAAGTTCCTCGCATAACACCTCAAAAACTCTGTAGGTAGCGTGTTCAGGTAAAGAACCGCTTGTTATTGCTTCGTAGTATTCCTTCACCACATCCGTTTTCAAATTGGGCGGATAAAGACCTCTACTTTCAATCTTTCTCTCAAGTTCCTTGAGGTCTTGAACCAGTAGCAAAAGTTGTTCTGAATTCATGTTTTTTATTATTTTACGACCTCTCCCCTCCATCAGGATAAAGGTAGAAAAGTTTGTGGATATTGTGAAAAAGCTTGTTGCGTTCTCAGAGAGATGTTTGGAGATGAAGGAACAGCTTAGTGGGATTTATGAGGGTTCTAATCCAGTGAAGACTGTGTGAGCCACGGCTTGTATTCTATAATTTGCTGGAAGGCATAAGGGTATTCCTGAGGGAAATCCTTCTCTGTAGGAAGCTTACCTTTGAAGTAAGTTAGAACCAAAGTTTTGTTTTTAGGGTTTTCAAACCAGTCCACTAATGCCCGAACTGCCGCTTTCCACGCCCAACGCAAAGTTTCGCTATCTTGGGCTTTTACCCTTAAGGAAGGGTTATCTTCAAAAATGTCTTCCAGTTCTCTCCTTGCATTTGTAATTGTTTCTATCCAATCGTAGCCTATTTCAGGCCCATACCTGAAATTCTCCCACTTGTAAAGTCCTTCCAAAATGCGTGCAGTCTGGCTCACCACAGTAATAAGCAAACCTTTCCCTAAATCCTCTATCTCCTCTAAGAGGTTCTCCCAATCCACAAGACCATATTCTTTGTTTTTGAGGAGCTTTAAGTTCTCCATTACCCACAGATAGAAGTCCTGTTCATAAAGTTCCTTTAGGTTTTGGGTTTTTGTCTCCATGGGTTTAAATATAAGCCCTTCTTATTGGCTAAATGAGAATAATTATCAAATAGTAAGCAATTATTCTACTGCAGTAGAAGACTTTTCGGTAAAAAGTAAGGATTTACTTATTATAACTTTCTTCTGTAGAACGCCTCACTTCTCAACCCACGGCTCGTATTCTATGATCTGCTGGAAACTATAAGGGCACTCCTTTGGGAAGTCTTCTTCTGTGGGAAATCTGCCAAAGTATTTTTGTGCTAAATCCTCTTCCTCTTTAAACCAAGTAATAAGGCTATTAACTGCCCTTCTCCAAGCCTTATTCAAGCTATCTTTTTCTTGGGCTATTCTTTTCAACGATGGAGTTTCATCAAAGAGGTCTATCAGTTCTTTTCTTGCGTGGAGGATACTCTTTTTCCAACCGCTTCCCATATAAGCAGATTCCCTATAGTTTTCCCACTTATAGAGATGTTCCATTATGACTGCCATAAGGCTTATTAGACTTCTCAGTTCCCTCCTTGCCATATCCTCTATCTCCTCTAAAAGGTTTTCCCAGTCCACAAGCTCATACTCTCTGTTTTTGAGAAGTCTGAGATTTTCCTGCACCCACAGGTAAAAGTCCTTTCCGTAAAGTTCCTTTAGGCTTTGGGCTTTTAGTTCCATGAGTTTTAAATATAAGCCCTTCTTCTGTCTTATCCTACATTTTGATTTGTAGGATAAGACAACCCTTTGTGATCGTCTGCGGAGGTTGTGAGTGGGCTGGTGGAGAAAAAGGATCACATTATTTGCCTACCTTTATGGCTACGCTATAGGCTATAGCTTTTCCAGTCTTATCCTACAATCCAGAATGTAGGGTAAGACACAAGAAGAGGTTTAAGGGAAAGCATGCATTTGCCAGAGTGCTAACCCCAAAACTACTCAAAACGTTTTTTGAATTGAGGCTGTTTAAAAAATCCTTCGCCAGGACGCCCATCCAACCTCCAATTGTGCATCACCAGGTTTATATTCTTAGAACAACCTCAGCTTTACCTTTGGTTTAGAATTGTTAAAATTGTTCTACAACTAAAGGGAGGTGTTTTAGTCATGCGAAAAAGGGTGTTTTTAACCCTCGTGCTTATTGGAGGACTTTTCTCTTTGCTTTGGCTTACACGTAGCCAATCCCACTCTTCTCCAGTCTCTTCAATGCCCTCTAAGGAAGCAGTCTCTGCCAAGCTTGCCTCCTTAGAACGTGGATGGGTCAAAAACGAAGGACAGTGGGACCAAAGGGCACTCTTTTCCGCCCCAGGATACTTTGGCACCACATGGATAACTAAGGATGGCCAGCTTTTGCACGTGGCAGTCAAAAGAGAAGAGTGCAAAGAAAAAGCGTGCCCTTCCAAAAGCTGGGTAATTTCTGAAAGCTGGGTGGGTGGCAAAGTTCAAGCAATAAAAGGAGAAGAAGAACTGCCAACCAAGGTAAGCTACTTCGTAGGTAATGACCACTCCAAGCACAAATCTGGACTTCCCACCTACAGGTATGTTTCTTTGAGTGAAGTGTGGTCTGGGATAGATGTAAAGCTAAAGGCCACCCAAAAGACAGTGGAAAAGCTGTTTTATGTCCAGCCCGGTGCAGACCCTTCTAAAATTCAGGTGCAGGTGGCTGGTGCAGAGGGTCTAAAGCTTTCTAAGGATGGAGAGATAATCATCCAAACTGGTTTGGGAGAGTTAAAGCTTTCTAAGCCCGTAGCGTGGCAGGAAAAGGACGGCAAAAAACTTCCAGTGGAGGTTTCTTACAAGCTAATTGGCAAAAACCGCTACAGCTTTGAGGTAGCCAAAGCAGACCCAAGCTTGCCCATTGTGATAGACCCGATTTTGCAGGCTACATACTTGGGGGGAAGCGGTAACGAGGAAGCTGTAGCCCTTGCTATTCATTCCGCAACGGACGAGGTCTATGTAGCTGGAAATACTACCTCTACCGACTTTCCCAAGATTACTGGTGGGGCGCAGAAGAGGTGCAACAATTGTATTACTGACGTTAAGGACCCCAATTATGACGTCTTTGTAACGAAGTTGAATAAAGAGCTTACCCAAATTCTCCAGTCCACCTATCTAGGAGGAAGAGGTAACGACGAGGCAATAGCCTTTGCTATTCATCCCACCACGGCTGAGGTCTACGTAGCAGGAAGAACTAGTTCTAAAGACTTTCCTAAAACTACTATCGGTGCGCAGGCAAGGAAGCACGGCCAATATAACGCCTTTGTATCAAGACTGAACTCAAGTCTTACCCAAATCCTTCAATCCACCTACTTAGGAGGAAGTGGTTGGGATTATGCTACAGCCCTTGCCATTCATCCCACCACGGGCGAGGTATACGTTGCAGGAAAAACCAATTCCAAAAACTTTCCCAAAACTACCGGCGGAGCACAGAGAAGCAGAGGTGGCAGAGACGATGCCTTTGTGGCAAGGTTGAACAAAGAACTTACCCGAATTATGCAATCCACCTACTTGGGAGGAAGTGATGACGATATCGCATTTGGACTTACCATCTATCCTACAACAGGTGATGTCTATGTGGTGGGATTTACCATTTCTAAAGACTTTCCTAAAACTACTGGCGGGGCGCAGGCAAGCAATAAAGGAGGTATTGATGCCTTTGTGGCAAGGTTGAATTCAAACCTCACACAAATTCTCCAATCCACCTATCTGGGAGGAAGCAATAGCGATTATGCCAACGCCCTTGCTATTTCTTCAACGGGCGATGTCTATGTGGCGGGAGATACCTATTCCCCTGACTTTCCTAACACCGCTGGCGGGGCACAGACAAAAAAGCAAAAATATGATGACGCCTTTGTGGCAAGGTTGAACAAAGAGCTTACCCAAATTCTTCAGTCCACCTATCTGGGAGGAAGCAATGGCGATTATGCCAACGCCCTTGCCGTTCATCCCACCACAGGTGAGGTCTACGTAGCAGGATGGACTGCTTCTAAAGACTTTCCTAACACTACTGGTGGAGCGCAGGCGAGAAGGCACGAAAACATTAACTTAATTGACGCCTTTGTGGCAAGGCTGAGCGCTGACCTTACCCAAATTCTTCAGTCTACATACTTGGGGGGAAGCAATGACGATTATGCTCAAGCTCTTGCCATTCACCCCATCACGGGCGAGGTCTACTTAGCAGGAGAGACATGGTCCGACAACTTTCCTAACACTACTGGTGGAGCGCAGGTAAGCTACGGCGGCGGCTACAAGGACGCCTTTGTGGCAAGGTTGTCTGCTGATTTGGCAGCGGGTAGGAGTTCTAGTGGCGGTAGTGGATATAATATGACTGGCTCCGTATCTTCTTTGACTGGTGCTTGGAACATCCTCTTGTTGCTATCTGTCCCAGCCTTTGCGTTAGCAAGAAGGATAAGAAGGAGATAAAAACCCTTGGGTCCCCTCTGGGGACCTTTTACACTGGGAACAGGATACATCCTTTAGTATTACAGGCGTGCTTTTCCAAAGTTTCCCGTAGGTAATGTAGAGAAGCTGGGCTTAAGCAGAAAAACAGCAAGAGAAAGCAGAAGAAAATGGGAAACCCAAGGTAGGTTCTCGGACCGGACAAAAAGCATTAAACAGGGTTAACTACCTCTCTGGAGAAAATTGAGAACTTAGTTCACTGGGAGTCTGTTTTAAAAACTCTCTCATCGGTGAGGGCCTTCCAGCAGACAAGGGAACTAACCCTTCCTTACCCTGTTCCACACTCCCTTTGCCAATATGGGCTTTAGAGGAGAAAGGCTGCCAAATTTTCCCTCATCTTGGACTTGGAGGTTAACTAACCTACACAGAACGAGAAGAAACTTAGTGAACCCTGTTGAGAGGCATTCCGATTGCAGAATGGTGTAGTAGAGGATACTACCAACGACAGGAAAAGGGACAGCTCCTTGTGGTTAACTAACTCTCGGGTAAAAAACAAACACTTAGTTAACCCCCTCAAGCTTTCTAATGCAAAGCATTGTCCCATACTGGGTTACCAAGCGTTTAATCCTTTTGATTACCGTGTTTAATCCTTTTTGTCCGGTCCGGGGGTATGCTGGAAGTCGGTTAAACCGTCGTCTTGTAATATAGTCTTCAGAGGATAAAGTTTTCTTACCCTACATTCGGCGGTGTAGGATAAGAATTTTCATCTTTTAAAGTCCTTGATTTTCAGGGACTTTTCTGCTATCTCCTGTTCATCTTCTTTATTTTCAAAGCTTCAACTTCTTGGGACAAGAAGTGGAGGAATTTAAGGGCCCCCTCTGCTTCTTCTTCAGAAAGTCCGAGAATTTCACCACGTAGTTTTTGTAGTCCAGCATTGCCCTTTTTGGCTCTATCCCGTAGTTCTCTTTGAGGGCGGACACAAACAGGTGCTTAACCTTTCTTTTGATTGCCCGCAGCCTCTCCCTGTCGTTATAGGTGTATGCGAGAATCTGGTAAAGGTTCCTAAGTGCTTCATTCAGCTTGGCGGTATACAGCTTGTGGTTTGGATACTTGAGGCTTGAGGCTCTCTCTACCACCTTCAGACACTCGTTTATGAAAGACCGCTGGGCTAACAACCGTAGGCGCTTTGTCTTTTCGTCGTAATGTAGCTTCAAAGGAGCGTTTGGGAACTCTAAGGGTTTGGAGGCAAGACAGTATACCCGAAAAGTTCCCTCTGCCCTCTCCAAACAGTATTCCACTACCTCTTTTTTTGTCTGGAACCTGCACAAGTAGAACACAAAGCCCTCGTATTCCAGCCTCTTCACAAGCTTTTTGTCGTATCTGGCCAGCTTTCCCACTACGGCGTATTTGTAGCCACGCCCTGACAGCTGGGCTATATACCTTGCAGTTCTCCCTAGTTCCATACTAGACTCCTCCTGTCTGTTTTTTTCAAGGGGGCAGGAAGGGAACGAACTTAAGAGCCCACTAACTACCCCCAACGAACGGCGGCTTGGCGTGGCTTGGCTACTTAGCTTGGCAACCAGCTTCTCCCCAAACCCGGCGGGCGGGTATTCCCCGCACCGGGCTTTCCACCGCTTTTGGCGGCTGGCGCCCTTCGTTGTGGGCTTTTGCCCAACCCGGGCTTATTAGGCTCATGCCCTAAAAAGGGCACGGGGCTCCTAACCCTCCGGGCTCCCTGTCCTTACTGAGGACAGGGACAACTACTACGGCGCCTCTGTCCTCCTGCAAAGAGGCATTACCCTCACCGCCCTAAGGGCGTCAGGAGGATCCCCGCTGAGCCGGCAACGCAGTATGGCAAGGAGGGGTCTGGCTCGGTCCTTTACCCTTTACGGGCTCTGTCCCTTTAACCCTGTGCCCTGACCCGGGACGAAGCCTCCCAAACTTCCCGGGCTGGAGGAACAGGCGGACGTCAACGCCAGTTCGCCCCAACGGGCTACCCCTATGCCACCCCTCGCTCCACCATAGGGTGGGACTTTCACCCCTGCTTAACACCACGTCCTTCACGGCACCGGCACCTTTCCATGCCATGCCTACGGAACGCAGCGCCGGGGAGTGGGGCACCCTCCGGGCAGGAGGGGGTGGGATTCTCACCCACTCGTTGCCGGCAAGCCTTGGCAGGAAAGTCTGCCAAGACCTTATGACGGGCGCACAGACTTCTTTTGACCAAACCTAACTGATTTTTAGGGAACTAACTGAAAAGACATAAAACCTATGGCTTGGCATGGAGTAAGCTGGTCGCCCAAAAACCAAGCCAAGCTGCTTTTAAATCTATGCCTGTGGGCTGTCTTTTGCAAGCTGCCCGCTACCGAACGGGAGGGAGGCTTCTTTTTATAAAGTCTGACCGGCACCCCCGGACACCCTAAAGGGACCCCAGACGGACATGGGCAAAAGAGCTTGTGACAGGGAGAGCTAGAGGGACAGCGAAGGACTATAATAAGGGTTGGAGGTTTTCGCAATTCATCTCCACCTTACAGAAGGTGGAGACTTCTTGCGGAGTTGGGTTAAACCCATGGCTTGTATTCCATCACCTGCTCAAAGCTATAGGGGCATTCCTGTGGGAAATCCTTCTCTGTAGGAAGTCTGCCAAAGTATTTTTTAGCGAGGTCCTGGTTTTGAGGCTCTTCAAACCAGTTAATTAACCTATAAACTGCCCACTCCCATGCGGATTGTATATTTTCCCTTTCTTGGGCTTTTGCCTTTACGGACGGCTGTCTTTTAAAGATACCCTTGAGTTCATTCCTTGCGTTGTTTATGCTTTTTATCCAGCTGTGTCCTGCATCCTCTCTGTCCCTGAAGTTTTCCCACTTGTAAAGGTGTTCCAAAATTACCGCCATAAAGCTGACCGCACTGTCCAGATATCTTCGCCCCATATCCTCTATCTCCTCTAAAAGGTTCTCCCAATCCACAAGCTCGTATTCTCTGTTTTTGAGAAGCTTTAGGTTCTCCATTACCCACAGATAGAAATCCTTTTCATAAATTTCTTTTAGGTTTTGGGTTTTTTGTTCCATGTTGTTTAATATACTTCATACAATATCTCGCTGGCTAAATGAGAATAATTACCAAATAGTAAGCAATTATTCTACTACAGTAGAAGACTTTTCGCTAAAAAGTAAGGATTTATTTACGGTTTTCTGGCTTAAGATAACTTTCTTCTGTCTTACGCTACAACATAAAATGTAGCGTAAGACAAATACACCCAGATGTTTTTACACCTTTATGTCCTGATGTCTGAATGTTTTGATGTTTAGATGTCCTGACGCCTTAACGCCTTAACGCTTTAACGCCTTAACACCTTAATATGCCATTGGACAAATCTGTGCGCGCTCCCCTCAACCCCATATTTAGGCGTTTAGACGTTTATACATCCAGACATTTAGACATTTAGACGCTCAGATATTTAACCCAACTCCCCAAGAAGTCTCCACCTTCTGTAAGCTGGAACAGTCCGAAGTTAAGCCTGGGTGTGGCAGGGGGAGAGGTAAAAACCTCTGTGAAGCAGGAAGCTCCATCTTCTACTAGGTGGAGTAGTTCACACATACTGGGTTTGTATTTTTAGAACAGCTTTGAAAAATAATCTGGGACATCCTCATAGCGCATATAAGCATAAAGATACCCAATAAAGTCCTCTAAACCCGCTATAACAAACTCACCCCTCAAAATTCTCTCCCTAACCTCTTGTGCCTTCTCCTCCCAGTTTATTTCTTTGTGGAGTGGGATTGCCTCCTTTTCAAAGAACTCCCTTAAGGTCATCCTCGGCACTGCGTCCTTTCTCCCAGCAGGTCTTCCCACACGGACAAAGTGAGGGCAGGGAAGGTTTTCCTCTTGGATGGGCTCTTCCTCTTGGCTTTGAGGTTTAGCCTTTTCCCTTTTTTGTCTCTCCTCTTTAGTTTCTCCACCCAGCAAAAGCAAAAGTTCCCTGTAGAGCTCCCCCACCGCCAGCTCAAGGAGTTTGCCCACAAGCCTAAAGTCTATCTCTTCCTGCTCTAAAATTTTCCTTAACTCTTCAATGTAGATATTCATAAGCTTGCTATAAGGTCTAAAACCTTCTCCTTCTGGGCTTGTGCGTAGATGTCTAAGGTGGTCTTTACTGAACTATGCCCCAAGAACTCCTTCAGCACATTAGGAGGGGTATTTCTCATAGCAAGCCACACCGCATAGGTGTACCTGAACCTATGAGGATGCACATCTGCTCCAAGCTCTTTGGATAGGTCAAAGAAGAACCTATACACCGCATCCCTTGAGAGGGTCAAAACCTTCACAGACTTTGGGAACCTAAGGGCATAGGTGAAAAACGCCTGCCCTTCTTTTAGGCTCTCAAGCTGTTTTCTGATAACTTCTTCCCACTCCTTCTTCCAAAGAACCAGTGGAACTTCTCTCTCCTTTGAGAACTTTCCCTTGACTTTGACCACAAACACAGACTTTTCCTCACCCTTTTCAGTTATCAGTTTTCTTTCTTGGAAGTCATCTTTTTTCAGAGACAAGGCTTCTGAAATTCTTAGCCCTGAGGATAGCAAAACCACGCACAAAAGGTAATACACAAAGGGCTTAGGTTTGGTGCGTATGTAGGAAAGGATGTTTTCTACTTCCTCTTGAGTGAGATACTTCCTTGCCTTGTTTTCAAATTCTTTCTTTTTCTTAAGTTCTCTAAAGGCTTGTTCTGAAAACTCATAACTGTAGCCTCTTTTGGAAAGCCACTGATAGAACCTTTTGATTTCCTGCAGGGTTTGAATAGCGGTCCTGTGGGATTGAGTTTTTCTCAGCTCTTCATAAAGCTCAAAAAGAGACCTTTGATCTAATGGCATTAACTCTTCCAACTTAGACAGCTGATAGGAAATCCTCTCTATGGTTTTTCTGTCTCTCACTTTGGAGAGTTCTTCAAGGTATAGGTAAATGAGATACATAAGGAGTATTTTAGGTGATTGGCTGTGTTATACTGGTATATACCCTTTGAGGAGAACAGAGGGTTCCACTGGGACCCTTGCGAGCTTGGCAACTGAATAGGGGGGCGTAGTCTTCTTAAATGAGATAGTCCTCTACCTTTACAACTCCACCGTACTTTTGCTTGTGTTCTTCTAACTCTCTTAGCTTTTGAACAATGAGTTCTCCCATGGACACTTTCTTGGTTATGGCTTCTATGCGTAGGGCTTGATGCACATCGGAAGGTAGCAAAATTGTGGTTTTTACTACTTTCTTCTTTTTGCGTGCCATAGGTTTTAATTATATGCACTTGCCGTAAAACCGTAAAGCCGTAATTATGTAATGCCGTAATGCCGTAATTA
>Ga0079997_117624_pt2 | contig 10197 bp, 9 predicted proteins | sample PerSpoCPS_CMetaG_FD_69200 | JGI IMG/M metagenome (GOLD analysis project Ga0079997, IMG submission 69200) | Archaeal communities from Yellowstone National Park, Wyoming, USA - Perpetual Spouter C (PS_C) MetaG (SPADES assembly) (version 2) | ecosystem: Environmental > Aquatic > Thermal springs >... | reverse complement strand
GGTTTGGTCGCTTTCAGCAACTTTGCTGCCGCTCAAAGCGGTTCGGCTTCCGTTGAAGCGCTCCAAGCCGAAATTGCTCGGCTCAAGGAGCAGTTGGCGAAATTGGAGGCTCAATTGGCTGGACTTCAGAAGCAACAAAAAGCCGCAGAAAAAGTCACCCAACGCTTTGAACCCATCACCCTTCGCGGCTACGTCCAAATGCGCTACGAGCGAGACAGTTCGCAACCGACCGATGTGAACAACTTGGCGCGTGGTCGGGCGAAAGAAAACTTCCGTTTGCGCCGCGTTCGCTTGGATGTTCGTGGGACACCTTTGAAGGGCGTGCTTTATCGGCTGCAAGTTGACGCCGCTGAAACCGATGTGGCTCTTCGTGACGCCTACCTTGAGTTGAGGGCAGGAGACGGCTTCTTCACCTTCGGTCACTTCAAAGTCCCGCTGCTTGAGGAAGTCTTGGAGTCTTCGTCAGTGCGCTGGACTCCCGAACGGGCAAGGGTTTCAACGGCGTTGTTCCCCGGCGAGCGAGACAGGGGCATCGCTTACACGCTCCGCAAGCAAGGTCTGCCAGAAATCACTTTGGGACTTTTCAGTGGGACGAGGAGCACCGAAACGCAAGACAGCCTGACTTCACGCAAAAGTTGGCTTGTCCGAATTGTCCAGCCACTGGACAAGGAAGGCAAGTTGGGACGGATTTGGGTTGGTCGGATGGATGGCGTCGGGCGCAGGAATTTTGCGCCTGCCAACCAACCTCCAAACATCCTTAACTTTGACCGAGAACGAACCGTCATCGGATTGCTGTTAACGCCCATCAGTGGCTTGACTTTGCGAGCCGAATGGGTTGACGGAAAAGACGCTGGCACCGCTGCCAACCCAACTGTCAAGGTTCGCGGCTGGTATACTTTGCTGGGCTACAAGTTGCCCGACCAACCCATCACCATCTATGCCAAACACGACCAATACGACCCAAACAGGAATGTGGCAGGCAACACTTTCCGACGCAATGCGTTGGGCATCCAGTATGACCTGAACAAAGTGACGAGTTTGAACCTGACTTGGGAGAGGGACAATGACCCAGCGAGGGCAGTGAGGCGAGCAACTTTTTGGACTTTCCAAACGCAAGTGAGGTATTAGCACGGCGATAGCGACGAACCCAAAACGCTGGCGGGAACTTCCCTCGTGAACGCCAGCGTTTTGGTTTAACGGGACGCATCAACGGATGTTGATGCCTTGCAAGGAGGTGTCGGCGATGGCGCTGCAACTTCAAAAGCCCAAAGAATTGCGGGTGCAAAAGCCCGTTCGGGTCATCTTCACGGGCGGCTTTTTGGGGGCGGGCAAGACGACGGCGTTGGGGGCGATTGCCCGCCGCTTGTTGCAACAAGGGCTAACCGTTGGCTTGGTCACCAACGACCAAGCCGCCAACTTGGTGGACACCGCCATCGTCAAGGAACTGGGCGTGCCCGTCGCTGAAGTTGCGGGCGGGTGTTTTTGCTGTCGCTTCAGCGATTTGGTGGACGCAACGGAGCAAGTGTTGGCGAATAACCCTGACATCCTTTTGGGCGAACCCGTCGGCAGTTGCACCGATTTGGCGGCGACGGTGGTCAACCCTTTGAAACTCTTTTACGGCGACATCTTCCGCTTGGCGCCTTTCTCTGTCCTTGTAGACCCGCTGCGAGTGCGGGAACTTGTCTTGAAGGAAACGCCGACCCGTTTTCCCGAAGAGGTCGCTTACATCTTTCGCAAGCAGTTGGAGGAAGCCGACATCATCGTCCTCAACAAGGTGGACACCCTCACCGACGAAGAAGCCGAGAGACTGGTCAATGCCCTGAAAGCGTTGCAACCGAACAAGCCCATCCTGAAAGTTTCGGCATTGCGGGGCGACGGCGTGGACGAGTGGCTGAAAATGCTCCTGAGCGATGCACCTGCTGGCTCGCACATTTTGCGCGACCTTGACTACGACATTTATGCGAAAGGCGAGGCGGTGCTGGGTTGGCTCAATGCGACAGTGCAAGTGCGGGGCAATCCGACTTTTGACGCCCGCAAATTTGCGGAGGCGCTGATGGCGGAGTTACAAAACGCCATCGCTGACCGCAACGCCGAAGTGGCGCACCTGAAGTTTTTGCTGACTGCTAACGGACAACACTTGCGGGGACATTGGACGAAAGTGGATGCTCCGCCCGAAATCATCGGGGCGTTGGGCGAAGTCGCCGAAGGGACGCTGGTGCTGAACGCCCGCATCGGCATAGACCCGTCCACTTTAGGCGGCATCGCCGTGCAGGCAATCAACAAGGCAGCGAAAATGGTCGGTGCGGAAGCGGAAGTGCTGAGTTTGCAGTCCTTCAGCCCCCCTTACCCAAGACCGCCTTATCGGCTCAGCGAACCCGTTTGACGGCGCACCACTCTGCGGACGGAAATGCACTTGCTGTTGGGGATGGAACAACCGCTGCGGGAGGTGGTTTGGGATGTTGGTGCGGAAGATGGTCGCTGAGTTCGTCGGGACTTTCGCGTTGGTGTTCATCGGGTGCGGGGCGATCATCGCCCAAAGCACTTTAGGGGGCATCAAGATGACGGCGGTTGCCAAAGGCGTCGCGGCGCCGGGCATCGCCATGGAAGTCAATCCCGCTTCCTATGTCGCCATCGCCTTCGCTTTCGGCTTAACCATCATGGTCATGGTCTATGCTGTCGGGCACATCTCGGCGGCTCATTTCAACCCTGCCGTCACCATCGGTTTTGCTGTCGCAGGGCGTTTCCCTTGGCGCTATGTGCCTCACTACTTGCTGGCTGAATTTGGAGGGGCGTTTCTCGCCAGTTTGGTGCATTGGGGTTTGATGTCAGGTGAAGGGCTCAATGTCAATTTCGGGGCAACTGCCATCCCTCCCACCTTCAACTCGGCAGGGGGGTTCTTGGTGGAAATCGTCCTGACTTTCCTGCTGATGTTCGTCATCATGGCGGTGGCGACTGACAAACGCTTCCCTTCAGCCGCTTCAGGCTTAGCCATCGGGCTCACCGTCACCATTTGCGCTTTGATGGGTGGCGCTTTCACGGGCGCTTCTATGAACCCTGCCCGCTCGTTGGCGCCTGCCGTTTTTGCGTTTACTGCTGACCCTCGTCCTTTGCAGCAAATTTGGGTTTACTTGCTGGCGCCCACGATCGGTGCCGCCATCGCCGCTCGCGTCTACGAATTCCTGCGCCCTGAAGAGTTCGCCCGAAAAGGGGCGCCCGAAGATTTGATGCCGACAACCGTAGAAGCCTGAAGGGAGTGCCGTTGGCTTGCGGGCTCTCGGCGATCGGGTGTTCGCTGACTGGGTTTGGGGCAGTTTCGCTTTGTATGCGGGATGGCTGCTCTTGGTCGTCGTCGCCTGCCTCGTTTATGCGGGGGTGGGCAACATCGCCGACGCTTTGGTGTCCGAAGAGTTGCGCTTCGCCACCCGCCTTTCCTTGCTCACCGCCACCATCAGCACCCTGCTCAGTTTGCTCATTGGCATCCCGTCCGCTTACGCCCTAACGCACCTTCGCGGTCGGCTCAAGACCGTCGTGGACACTTTTTTGGACTTGACTTTAGTGCTGCCGCCCGTCGCCATCGGCGTCGCCTTGCTGGTGTTCTTTTCCCAATTCCCCGTGCCTAACCGTTCCCTTGACAAATGGCTGCAGCAAATCGGGATGCCCGTCGTCTTTGAAGTTCCCGCTATCGTCATCGCTCAATTCGCTGTCATTTCAGGGTATGCCTTGCGGGTGTTGAAAGCCGCCTTTGAAAGCCTCAACCCTCGCCTACCCGCCGTCGCCCGCACATTGGGGCTAAACCGCTGGCAAATTTTTTGCTGGATAGAGTTGCCACAGGTCGCACCCAGTTTGATGGCGGCGACAATTTTGCTCTGGGCGCGGGCGATGGGCGAATTTGGGGCGACGGTCATTCTGGCAGGTCCGACGCCTTTCAAGACGGAAGTGTTGCCCATCGCTATCTGGCTGGCGCTTAACCGCGCCGAAGTGGACAAAGCATTGGCGGCTGCCTTTGTGCTCATCTTCGTCTCGTTGCTGGCACTCTTTGCCTTTCGCCAATTCGCCCAACGCTTCGCCCAGTGACGCCCGCTCTTTGGGGGCAACGACGATGCGACGCTTGTTCGTGCCCTTTCCGCTCAGGGAAACGACTGTTCGCTTGACAGGACAATTGGCACACCGTTTGCTGCGGGTCTTGCGGATGCAAGTCGGCGATGCCGTCATCCTTTTTGACCCGCAAGGTTCGGAATGGCGCGCCACCATCACGGCAATTGACCACGATGCCGTTGCGTTGCGGTTGGATGAACCTCTTTGCGCTGACCGCGAGCATCCCATTGACCTTTGGCTCTTTCAAGGTCTCGCCAAAGGCGAGAAGATGGACTTCATCGTCCAAAAAGCGACGGAGTTGGGTGTTGCGTCCATCGTCCCGATGCTCACCCGCCGCACTGTCGTCCGATTGGACGCCGACCGCGCCGCTGCCAAGCAAGCCCGATGGCAACGCATCGCCCAATCGGCAGCCGAACAATGCGGGGCGATAAAAGTCCCGCAAGTTCACCCTCCCCTCCCCTTCCGCCAAGCCGTGACGGAAGCCGCCAAAACCGATGCCTTCCTGCTTTTCTACGAAGCCGCCGAAGAGCCATTGGCGGAAGCGCTGGAAACTTTTCGCCACTCGTCACCCGCCAATTCGTCCCTTTCCGAAAGGGTTGGCAGAATTGCCCTCATGATTGGTCCCGAAGGCGGCTTTGATCCCGACGAAGTGTCACTGGCGCAGCGGCACGGAGCACGCATCGTCAGTTTGGGCAAACGCATCCTGCGCACCGAAACGGCGTCCATCGTCGCCGTCGCCTTAGTGCTTTACGAGTTGGGCTTGCTGGAGCGGTGAGGACGGCAGCGAGAGGTAAACGGCAAACGACGAAGGTGATGGGCGATGCGTCACTATCACGGCGGCAAACCGTTAATGGCGTTTGACGAAGCGCTTCAGCGATTGCTGGACGCCACCCAACCGATAGACCGCACGGAATGCGTCCCGCTGACGGGTTGCGTTGACCGCGTGTTGGCAAAACCTGTCGTCGCACCCTTTGATGTCCCGCCTTTTGACCGAGCGACGATGGACGGTTACGCCGTGCGGGCGAGCGACATCGCAAAGGCATCGGCGGAAAATCCGACGACGCTGAAAGTCGTCGGGGCGATTTATGCGGGCGATGCGCCGCCGTCTTGGGCAATTGAAGCGGGCACCTGCGCCCAAATTGCGACGGGTGCGCCATTGCCAATAGGCGCCGATTGCGTCGTGCCCTTTGAAGATACTCAGCGGGACGGCGAACTCGTGCGGGTGTTGAAAGCCCATCCCGTTGGCGCCAACATCACCCCACGCGGGCTGGATGTGGCAAGGGGGACGGTCGTTTTGAACGAGGGCACGCTTTTGACGCCCGCAAAAATTGGCGTGTTGGCGGCGCTGGGTTTTGACCACGCTTGCGTCTATGCCAAACCTCGCATCGCTATCCTGCCGACAGGCAACGAAGTCGCCCGACCGGGCACGCCCCTTCGCCTCGGGCAAATTTACGACACCAACACCTACACCGTCGCCGCTTTGGCGCAACGGCACGGCTGCGAACCGCTGACGATGGAAATCGTGCCCGACGAAGAAGAAGCGTTGCGCAGGGCATTGCGGGAGGCTTTGGAAGGGGCTGACTGCGTTGTTTTTTCGGCAGGCAGCGCTGTCGGTGAGCGAGACTTGTTGCCCAAGTTGCTTGGCGAACGAGGTAAGGTGCTCTTTCACGGGCTTGCCGTCCGCCCTGGGCGTCCGACTTTAGCCGCCGTCGTGGATGGCAAACTCGTCGTCAACTTGCCCGGCTTTCCGACTTCCTGCCTGATGATGGCGCTCGTGTTGCTCGTCCCTGTTTGGCGGAAAATGGCGCGCCTGCCCCGATGGCAGCCCCCGACCATCCAAGCGACGCTAACGCACGAAGTTCGTTCACCTGAAGGCTTGCGGCAATTTTTGACGGTGCGGCTAAAAAACTGGGACGAGGGACGAGGGGCGAGGGGCGAGGAAATCATCGCCGAAAGTGCCTACAAGGAGTCAGGCACCATCACCAGCCTTTCCGACGCCGACGGCTTCATCGTCATCCCTGAGGAAGTCACTCACTTGCCCGCTGGCACGCCCGTCGCCGTCACGCCCCTTGACTGAGGTGCTATGCTTTTGACGGCATCGTGGCTACATGGGTGACAAAGGTGCACTGCGATTGGAAGGGAGTATCCGACAGCCACAAAGGCTTGACCGAAACGGATGGAGATGACCTGCCATGTTGGAGACGGAACTTTTGCCCGTCAAGCAACGCCCGTCCGTCGCTTACACCGAGGCGACGAGGGCGGTGGAAGCCGATGAGGAAATCCGTCGCATGACGACGGAGCAACTCATTGAAGGCATCCAACGCTTGCGCAAAGAACGCAACGCCGTCCTCTTGGCGCACAACTATCAATTGCCCATCATCCAAGACCTTGCCGATTTCGTCGGCGACTCGTTGGAGTTATCGCGGCAAGCGGCGAAAACGGATGCCGATGTCATCGTTTTCTGTGGCGTCCACTTTATGGCGGAGACGGCTGCAATTTTGTGTCCCGACAAAAAGGTGCTCATCCCCGACCCTGAGGCGGGTTGCTCTTTGGCGGCGACGGTGACCGCTGAACAAGTGCGACGATGGAAGGAAAAGCACCCTGATGCCATCGTCGTCGCTTACATCAACACGACGGCGGAAGTGAAAGCCGAAGCGGACTACTGCTGCACTTCCGCCAACGCTGTGAAGGTCATTCAGTCCCTTCCTCCTGACCGAGACATCCTGTTTTTGCCCGACATGTTTTTGGGCTTGTATGTCCAGCGCAAGACGGGGCGGCGGATGTATCTGTGGCCCAGCGAGTGCCATGTCCATGCAGGCTTTCGGGCGGAAGAGGTCGCCGAACTATTGGAGCGCTACCCTGACGCCGATTTGCTCTTGCATCCCGAATGCGGTTGCATTAGCCAATGCATGTTGGCGTTGGCGGAGGGCGAGTTGCCCGAAGACCGCACCTTCGTCTACAGCACCAGCGGGATGGTTCGGCACGCAAAGGAATCGCTTCGCAAGACGCATTTGGTGGCGACGGAAGTCGGTATCTTGCATCGGATGAAAAAGGAAGCGCCCCACAAGCGCTTCGTCCCCGTCCGCGAGGACGCCATCTGCGAATACATGAAGACCATCACTTTGCCCAAGGTGTATCGCAGCCTGCGGGACATGGTTTACGAGGTCACCGTCCCACCCGACATCGCCCAACGCGCCCGCAAAGCCATTGAACGGATGCTGGAAATTGGGTGAAATCGCTTGAAATCGTGTGGGGGCGTTGAGGGCTAAATTGCGTAGGCAAGGAGGGCACACATGGGTGATGAGGCGATGCCTCGGAAGAAGCGAGACGACCCGACAGCCATCTCGCCAACGGAGTGGTTGGACGAGTATGCCTATCACTTGCACTTCTTCCTGCGTTGGATGGACAAGTATGGGCGGAGCGAACACGAAGAAGCAGACATTGTGTTGTTCACCCGCGAAGATTTGGCGCAAGCGCTCAGGGCGCATCGGGACGGCTTGACGAAAGAGCAGCGGAAACGGTTGCGGGAGTTGGACAATTTGCTGAAAGCCAATGCCAAGTTGATTGCTAAGGCACTCCCTGATTTGCCCCGACTAAGGCAGCGATTGAAGCCGCCCCGCCATCATTGGTGGTGGTGGCTGGACAGGTTGGCTCAGCAGCAGGCATCTCGCCACAAAATCGCTCCCGCCAACCAGTCGCCGCCCACTGAGGGGCAAGAGAGGCGAGCGAGATGGGGCAGTTGAAAGTCGGGACGGCAGGCTACAAATACGACGATTGGGTCGGCACGGTTTATCCGCCCAATCTGAAAGAGCGCGACTTTTTGCCTTACTTGGCTCGCTTGGTGGATTGCGTGGAGGTCAACGCCAGTTTCTACAGCCTCCTTTCGCCCCACACCTATCGGGCGATGGGGCGCAAAACGCCCGACGATTTTGAGTTCCTCGTCAAAGCCCATCGCGCCTTCACGCACGGACCTGAGGATGCCGCTGAAACTTTGTCGCCCTTCAAAGAGTCGCTTCGCCCGTTGGTAGAGTCGGGCAAGTTGGGTTGCGTGTTGGTGCAATTTCCTCAACGCTTCCATCACACGCCCGACAACCGCGGCTATGTGGCGCGGGTCGCCGAATGGTTGGGCGAATTCCCGCTGGTCGTGGAGTTCCGCCACATCAGTTGGGTGCGGGAGGAAGTGTTTGAGTGGCTGAGGCGATTGGGGGTTGGGTTTGTCTGCGTAGACGAACCGCGCTTGCCCGGCTTGATGCCGCCAGTCGTCGTCGCCACCGCGCCCATCGGTTATGTCCGCTTTCACGGGCGCAACGCCGAAAAGTGGCATCACCATGAGCAGGCTTGGGAGCGCTACGACTACCTTTACAGCGAGGACGAACTGCGAGAGTGGCTGCCGAGGTTGCGGCAACTGACGGCGCAAACGGAAAAGTGCTACGCCATCTTCAACAACCACTGGCAAGGCAAAGGCGCCATCAACGCCCAAATGCTCAAACGGCTCTTCGCCGAAAGCGAATAAACCGACTGAGGGCGTTCCGCATGTCACTGCTGGTCGTGGCTAATAGCCACTCCAACAAGGATGCTGCCCGCCGTGATAGGCTGTCAGCGACGGTAGATGCGAGCAATGCGTCAAAACCCAACCGCTTGCTTTTCAACCCTGCGATTCTCCGAAGCGTCTTCCTCGTCACTTTTCCACTGGCGTGATGGTGACGACGGACGGGACGGGCACATCGGCGATGGGCACGAACCCCCAACGGTCAGGTATGACGGTGCGTTCCTGACTGCCTTGTTGCGTGGCGATGATGACTTTGTGGCGGGGGGCATTGAGGCGGTAACGGTCACCAATTATGCGAAGGGCGACGGTCATCGGGGTCGGGGCGTCCAAGCGCAACCGCACTTGTTGGGGCGTCAATTGCTCCACCCGCACGGAGACGGGCGCGCTGACTTCGGCGACAGGACGCAAAAAGACCCAATCGTTGGGGCGCAGGGAAATCGTCACTTCTTCCGTTGCGGGCGAACCTGCCATCGGTTGCGCCGTCCCTTCGTTGAAAGCGTAAAAAATGGGCGTTCGCAATCGGACGGAAACTTGCTGTGCCTTCGCCGTCGGGTTGATCACCCAAATGCCTTTGTCCGTCTCGCTCATCCAAGCGGGCGGGGGGAAACCGTTGGGAATGACCATCGCTGGCGCAAAGCGTCCGAGCAAATTGGCGTGGAAGCGGACGAAGCCTTCCGTTTGGGGCGTCCAAAGCGCCCACAAAAGGGTCGTCGCAAAAATGGCGTAGCCGCGCCCGTAGGGATTGATGAAGATGCCCGCAAAAGTGCGCGGACCGAGTTGGACGCGCCGTCGCCCATCCCGACGGATGAAGCGGCGTCCCCGCCGCATCGTCAGGCTTTCCGCCCAAGGCTCCACTTGAAACCCCGACGCAAACCCCATGATCAGCCCGAAGGAATTTTCCAAGTCGCCTAAGTGAGTCCCTTCGGGCAAGTCGGGGAAAAGGGGATGGGGGAAAAGGACGGTCATCTCGGCGCGCAACTCCATGTTCGCCAAAACTTGTTGCATCGCCCAAACGCCCAGCAACTCCCGCAAACCCGTCGGCAGCGTTTGGAAGGGGATTTCGGCTTGAAACGCCCCCGCCCCAAAATCGGCGACGAAAATGCCGCCGTTGGCGACGAAGGTTGCCAAATTCGCTTGCATCCCTTCGTCCAAGTAAGCGGGCATCGGCGCCAGCAAGGTGCGATACTTGCCCAAAAACTCAGGCGTCAACTCTTCGGGTGTCAAGCAGTCAACAATGCCCCAACTGTGAAAGCGAAGCCAAGCAAAAAGCGTCGCAGGTTCGTTGATGCCCAAACGCAAAGGGAAGGCTTGCGTGTTGCGGGGCGGGATGGCGAAGCCGTAAAGCGGAAAGCCGTCGGGACTGAGCACGCCTTCGGCGAAGGGCGTGTAGAGGATGGCGGTTTTGGGGCGAGGTGTCGCGTCGGGCGGCACTTCCGTTTGGAGCCGATGCGTCAGTGCCATCACGCTGAGCCGCAAAGGTTCGGACTCTTTCAACGCCGACCAATCGCTGAGGACAAACCCGCTTGCCCCTTGCGCAAAGGCAGCAACAGCCC
>Ga0079997_104591_pt1 | contig 10242 bp, 11 predicted proteins | sample PerSpoCPS_CMetaG_FD_69200 | JGI IMG/M metagenome (GOLD analysis project Ga0079997, IMG submission 69200) | Archaeal communities from Yellowstone National Park, Wyoming, USA - Perpetual Spouter C (PS_C) MetaG (SPADES assembly) (version 2) | ecosystem: Environmental > Aquatic > Thermal springs >... | reverse complement strand
GCTTCATAGCTAGCAAGACCCACGGCATCAAGGTGGTCGCCCTTATGAGACCAAGGGATCTATGTTCCCTAATAGGGTTTCTAGGTATTGCTTATATGGATTTCGAGCTCGCCGTGGAATCTCTGCCAATCCGGGTATCAGGCGGTGTAACAGCTATAAATCCTATTTACAATATATCCTCTATAGATCTTAGTGCACTAGCATTTCTATTCAATATATATGACAGCAATGAGGATATAGTTCTAGATTTGGATCAGATGGTCATACCAGGGGTTGAAGAGCTCACCAAGATCTATAGTCATTCACCAGAGATCATGTACAGCTCTTCCGAGACCATAAGAAAGATCCTCAGCAGTACTGAGAGGAGGTGCTCTATATGTGGTGCTCCTATAAGCTCGGGAGATCTGTGTTCGATGTGCAGCTATCTATATCCTCCTCTTAAGCATCTCCCTAACACTAGAGGCTAGGTTTATACATCCAACCCCCTTCTCTAAAAGCCCCTTCCTTATCAGAGAATCGATGATTTTAAGAGGATCCTCTAGTTTGTATAGAAGCCTTAACTCCTTCACAGCGAGGATCTCACCTACAGATATGTTTTTCTTAAAATACTCAAACACAATCCTCTCCTGGGGATCTAGCTCTTCAATAATCTTACTAAGAGGATTGCTATCCATGTTCTTCACCGAAATAGTATTAAATATTTGCATTATAAGTCTAGCTATTAGATATAATAGAAAAATCTATACTCTGAACACCCACTCGAGGATAGATTTAAAAGCTTTATAGCTATTTTTTTTTATTGATATGAGGTAGGAGGCGGAAGCTATGTCTGAGATAGATGAGAAAGATCTAAAGATCTTGGAGGTGTTGCAAGAGGAGGGAAACATAACTTTCGTAGAGCTTGGCAAAAGACTTAATATGAGTCCTTCAACCGCATATATAAGGGTTAGGAGGCTAAAGCAGATGGGGCTTATTAAAAAAGTTGTATCTATTATAGATTACCAGAGACTTGGCTATAAGGTAAGGGCTTATATATTCGTCAAGGTAGATCCTAAGAGGCTTGAAGCAGTAGCTAGAGAGCTTGCTAATATAGAGAATATCCTCCAGATCCATGATATCACGGGCGAGCCGTCACTCATAGCCCAGGTGATAGCCAGGGATAACGAGCATTTAGCACAGTTACTTGATCAGATAGGCAGAATAGATGGTGTGGTATCGACGAACACTATGATAGCCCTGAGAACACTTAAAGAGAGCTATAGGATCAGGTTAACATAGTCTGCATAGCTATCTAATCTTAAATTTAATTCTCTCATATCCCGGCGAGATATCGCCTCTAGATCCTCTGACAACTATGCTATTTCCAATAACATATATAGATCCACCTAGTATAGCTTCATATATTTTTGTTCCCCTCGGGAAGATCCAGTATGCTGCATAGTCATATTCAAATTCTTCTCTCTCATATCTATTCTCATATATATTCAATCCCCTTTCCAATCTACATTTTATCTCTATAATGAACAATATATATGCTCTATTTGGTTCTCCTCTCAAACCGAGATCTGTTAGTATTATCTCGGCACTCACCTTCTTCCCATTGATCACTATATCCTCCTCATTCAAAAAGCCCTGCATATTACTAGTGACAAGCTCGATCTCCTTTCTAAACAGATCTGTGTTCTCAAGGATCTTTTTATAGTAGCCCACGGGATCTACGTAGTCAAAGGTCAGTGAATATCTTATCCCTTCCAGAGAAACATTGAATATCGCTGAGGCATATATAGGTCTAACCATTTTAGACGCTATCTCTAGCTCCTCCTCACCCATATATCCAGCACCACTTGATACCTTCTTGGGCCAACACTTCTCACGATCCTTTTCCCCTCGATCCTATACTCTATAACTCCCCCTATCCCATCGAGATTATCTCTATATATGTCCTCAGCCTTTTTAATCGCCTCTTTCTTGTTCGCGGCATCTATGAATTCGTATGTATGTATATATCCGGAGCTCTTTATAGCCTCTACAGCTTTTGGCAGGGCTTTGAGTGCAAGCTCTGGGAGTGGCATTAGAACCCTGTCAGCCTGGTTCACGTAGTTCTCTATAACTTGCATTGCATCTCCGTGGACAGGGATCACTATGCCTTCAACATTGTTAAGCCTAACGTTCTCCACCATCAGTCTATACGCATGCTCATTAAGGTCTATCGATATAACTCTAGATGGTTTGGAATATCTAGCTATTATTATAGAGAATAGCCCCACCCCGGCAAACATATTTACTATGAATTCTCCAGGCCTAATAAGCTTCGAGATCCTCATATGCTCATAGCTCAGTCTAGGGGATATATAGACCCTAGATATATCCACCTTAAAGGAGCACCCATGCTCCCTATATATAGTCTCTGTCCTCTTCTCACCGTCAAGCCATATAAGCTTCCTAAGTCTGTATGGACCCTCAACTGGCGATATGGAAGCCCACACAGATCTAACCCATGTGAGCCTCTTCATAAGCTCCCGCGCTAAGATAGCAAGATCCTCTATCTCTACATCAAAAGGCTTCTTTATTATTGCTATATCCCCTACAAAATCGATGCTCCCCCACATCTTATTAACCTTATCACCACCCAATATCTCCCTAGCTATGTCTCTGAGGAGTTTGGGCATATCTTAAACCTTAGGTTCTAAGCTTCTCTTTTAAACTACCTATTTCACTAATTAGCTCCCTCCTAGACTTAACATCTACTAAAAGGGTCTCTAGATCCTCAAGAGCCCTTCTCATTACATCAACCTTGTGCTTGAAGCCCGGCACCAGCGAATCTGGGTAGTCCAGATATCTGAGGCGGGAATATATCTCGCTTATTAACCTTACTATAGTTATCGATTCATCCACTTTCCACTCTGTTAGAAGTGTTATGGCATGCCTTCTCAGCTCGCCCGTGAGATCCTCAATAGCTAATAATCTAGCTTCTGGAGGTATCTTTTCACTGCACAGCCTAGCGATCTCCTCTGTATCTCTGCTCACTATCATATATAGATAGCTCGCCTCGCAGAACTCTGCAAAGGCTTGCAGTGATAGACCATACCTAGTTAGATCTCTATCCATGTCTGGGACTTCTAGGAGCTTTTTAACGAGTGAGGAGCATCTATAGATCTCTTCGCGCGTTCTCTGAAGATCCCCAGCATTTATATATGTAACAGCTCTTCCAGAGCATCTTATTAGTTCTCTCGATATGTTTAGGATCTCTTCTCTAAGAGCGTCCCTGCGATCCAGCTCACCTGAGATCCTATCAATCTCCTCTAAGATCTTCTTGCCAACATCGCCTATCATAAGGCGACACCTAGAAACCTCTCTCAGAATTGGAGAGGAGATTGGGTATTAGTGCTCCTATATACGATCCTTCCGTCTACGATCGTATATAGCGGTTTGATCTCGAGCAGCTCTCTGGGATCTTTGACTTTGAGCGGATCTCTATCCCATATAACTATATCAGCTAGCTTCCCAACCTCTATACTCCCTATGATGTCCTCCATTCCGAGGCATTTGGAGGCCTCATAGGTATATGTAGAGAAAGCCTGTTCTATTGATATGGCCTCACCTCTATTTAGCTCCATACCCATCATGTCTAGCCTAGTTACTGCGGAGTATATGCCGTATCTAGGTGGATAGGGAATCACCGGGGCATCAGATCCGTTGCATACAGTTAAACCAGAATCGATCATCTTCTTAATCGGGAGGATCTTGTTGTATATATCTATATATAGATTTTTCCTATATGCCTCCGCTAAGAAGTATATGAATCCGCTCTGGACTTCTGCATATCCACTAAGGGATCTCAGCCTCTCTATATGATCATCCCTGGGTAACATGAAATGTATTATCGTTAATATCGACCTCTTCCAACCCCTCCTATAAGCCTCTTCATACGCCCCCACAACCTCCTCAATAGCCATATCCCCTATAGCATGTATACTGATCATATAGCCTTTGGACATTGCCTCGAGAACCATCTCCCTGAACTCCTCTAGGCTTAGAATCGGGAGCCCGCTAGTCTCCGGATAACCCCTATACTTGCCAGAGATCCACGCAGTTCTAGTGCTTATAGCACCATCAAGTATTATTTTTATTCCGGGCACCCTTAGCCAGGGATCTTCCGTGCTTGATATATAGCTCTCACCATCCCTCAGCTCTTTAAGGCTCTGTGCCCAGTAAAGGGCTACGATCCTAACCAGCTGCTCTCCGCTCTTCCTTATATCTCTATACGCTTCTAAAATATCTCTCGTATACTCGTGGGATGTGGGATCCTTTACCGCAGTTATACCCTCTGAAACCCATTCCCTCATAGTGTGTCTTATAGCCTCTATCCATTCTCTCTTAGTGGGCCTCGGTATCTCCTTGACCACGAGCTCTATAGCAGGCTTCTCCGCCAAGATCCCTGTGGGCTCTCCCTCAGAGTCCCTCTCTATGACTCCCCCAGGAGGACTCTCAACACCCCTCTTTATCCCCGCAATCTCTAGAGCTAGGCTATTTGCAACAACCATGTGCCCTGACGTATGCCAAAGAACCACTGGATGTTTTGTGGTAGCTTCATCAAGATCCCATCTATTGGGCATCCTCCCCTCAGGGTAATAGGCTTGGTTCCACCCTCGACCAAGGATCCACTCCCCTTCCTTCCTCTTTTCAGCAGCCTCTCTAACCACTTCAATAAGCTTCTTAATGCTATCCACGCCGGGGTAGCTTAGATCTATGTATCTCGTTCTATATAGCCCCCACACAGCCATATGGGCATGTGTATCTATCAATCCAGGAGTCACGCCCTTCTCCCCAACATCTATAACTATAGTGTCTAGGCCTATGTACCTATCTACACCACTTCGACCCCCAACATATATGATCCTATTACCTTTAACAGCTATGGCCTCAGCAACTTCGAGTCTTTTGTTAAATGTATATATACTCCCTATTATCACTAGATCAGCATGTTCTGTGAGAGCCATATGATAACCCCTATTATATGGGCTTAGAGGAGTATATAGTTATGGGATGTCTCTGGCCTCGCCCTCTTCATGCGTTGATATTGAGAACACATATAGCGAGTATATAAGAATCGTGTTTCCGAGGCACGCAAATCCAGCTGGGTTTCTGTATGGTGGGGGTTCGGGTTTCATTGGGCTTGATATTGTTTGGTGTCAAGCCCTCTTCCCTTGGCTTCAAAGCCCTCGGGATCCCTTTCATCGGGATCCATATCACTGGGCTCCTCCCGCTCGGGGTGACCCCGACCCACAGCTCCTCCTTCATTGTTTCCTCTGGTTCATTGCTGTGGGGAAACCCCCGCATCCTGGCTCTCCTCTTCCTTCTCCTCTTGCCTTCTAGATATCTCCTCCTAATGTTTATAGATGCTACCTTATGCCTGTTCATTTTTAATCCACATCTTGGGCATTCGAAGATCTGCCCCTCTTGGGTCTCCACGACATACCCGCATTTGGGGCATTCTCTAGATGTGTTCCTAGGATCCACGAAAGCTGTTAAAGCCACCTCTGACATCCTCCTATGAATCCTCCTCCACGGTGTTCTGGCATTCCTCTTCCTCCTATTCTTAGCCCTTTTCCTGCTAACGAGATCCTCCTTATCAAGATCCTCGAAGACGTGGATAGTGTTTGGGAATAGCATCCTCAACCCTGCTGAGAGCTTGTTCACGAAGTCCTTCTCCCTATTCCTCTCCCTTCTAACATACTTCTCATATAATTCTCTTCTACCCTTGCTCTGCGCCATAGCCTTTTTACGCTCATAAACGATCTTCACGCTCTGGAGAGGCTTTAGATCTACATGTATAAATCCTATTGATGGCTCGTAGCATAGATCTCCTCAGAGCTTTTGAAGGGGATAGATAACTACTCTATCGTCCTTGATTATAACCTCACCTACAGTCCAGCCTCTAACTCTGTGCTCGAACCACGTTGATCTCCAGGATATGGTTAAATATTCCCCTTGTTTTAGAGTTATCCTAATGGTCTTACCCTCATAATCTATCTTCATAAGCGTTATCTTGCACCTAGCGAATCTCCTCCTAATCCTCGGCTTGATCTTCCTAGCCCTCCCTTTTAGATACCTCTTCCTTCAGGATTCCACGATCGAATAAGCTGTTCTGATAACAGCATCTACCCAATGTGCTGCGTAGGGATTATCCTTCATAAGCTCTTCTCTAAGCCTTTTCTTGAAAGCCCTGTCCCTCGGAATTATTGGGATCCTCACCTTCCAACCAATAACAGTAGTTAGCTTCCCACCCCTTCTAACAAGCTCTGGGAAGCTGTATTTCCACTCGATATTATCCCAGATTATATCTATAGCATTCTGAAGTGTCTTAACATACCATGTTATCAGCCCCCTAACCCTATCATCCCTGATAGGCACAGAATATGCCCTCACAAGCTCAAGGATCTTCAGCAAAATCGCTCCATAAAAATGATATACCAACCCTTATAAACATTTATGAAACCCAAAACAGTTTCTTGAGGCATATGTTGCACTGGATAATAGATTCTAGTATGACTAGCATTATAAAGTCGATAGGTAAGGAGCCTGTGCTAGGTTATATAGATAACGTTTACTTCATAAACCCGGTTAAGGTTGGGAGCATGTTGATCTATAGATCCTGGCTCGCTCGTGCGGGAAAAAGCTCTCTAGATATATACACAGAGATCATAGGGTATAGCTCAATCGATAGAGGCTTTGTCATGGTCGCTTCAGCTAAATCTGTATATGTCAATATAGATCAAGATGGAAAACCAGCATCTCATAATATGTGTATCGAAGCGAGTAGCAGCTGGGGTAAGAGGCTTATAGAGTATATGGAATCATGGCATGAGAAGTCTCTCGAGGTTATTAGGAAGGCTAAGGAGGCCAGAAAGTACGAGAAGGAGAGGATCTTGAGGCACCAAGCTAGAACCCTTAGAAGGGTAAGTACCGAAGATACGATGACATCAAACATAATGTATGCTGGTAGACTAATGCTAATGCTGGACGAGATATCCTCTATAGTAGCCCACTCGTACGCTGAATCCCCTGTAGTCACAGCATCTGTGGATCAGATGATTTTTAGCAGCCCAATAAGGGTCGGGGACATCCTAGAAATAACGGCTTCTCTCACGAGAACCTGGAGAACATCCATGGAGATCGAGGTGGAAGTAAGATCTAGTATTAATAAGAGGGATCTCAAAACAAGATCCTACTTCACATTTGTGAAAGTAGATGAGAGCGGAAAACCCAGGGAACTCAGACCCTACGCACTGCTAACCCCTGAAGAGGTTGAAGTATGGGAAGAAGCTGATCTAAGGAGGAAAGCGAGGCTGGAAGATCTCGAGAGAATATCTAAGTATAAGGGTCTATATATAGAATATAGACAAGGTGACAAGCACCCTTATTTAATTTAAAATAATTCCTAGCTATTTGAAAGATCAGAATAGATCCTTATTTTCCTCTCAGTATTTCAGCCTCGATGTATACATCTTGTGGCACTCTAATCCTCATTATCTGCCTCATAACCCTCTCATCAGCCGTAACATCAACAAGTCTCTTGTGAATCCTCATCTCCCACTTCTCATATACCTTGGTACCCTCTCCATGTGGTAGACGTAGTACAGGTACTATTAATCTCTTTGTCGGCATTGGCACAGGCCCTCTCACTTCTATACCTGCCTTCTTTGCTATCTCCACTATCTGGCTTGCTACGTAGTCCACGTTTGAGGCGCTTGTGCCCCATATCCTTATTCTGACTTTCAAAGCCGATCAGCCCTGGGCTCAATAGCTATGATTCTATCTACCTATTTAACCTCTGCTGGTTTCACATCTATTACAGTTCCTATACCAATGGTCTTGCCCATATCTCTCATAGCGAATCTTCCTAGCTGCGGTATCTCCGAGTATTTCTCAACCACCATGGGCTTTATCGGCTTGAACTTAACTATAGCTATATCTCCTGCCTTTATAAACTGCGGGTTCTTCTCCACTATCTGGCCTGTTCTAGGATCTACCTTGCCGATTATCTCTGTGATCCTGCAAGCAACCGATGCCGTGTGGGCATGTATAACTGGTGTATAGCCCACAGCTATAGCTGATGGATGCCAGAGAATGAAAACCCTTGCTGTGAACTCGTCGGCAACTGTTGGTCTATTAGTCGTGTGCCCAACAACATCCCCCCTCTTCACATCCTGCTTCGATATCCCCCTCACGTTAAAACCTATGTTATCACCCGGCTCGGCCTTCTGCAACGGTGTGTGGTGCATCTCGATGCTCCTTACATCCCCTCCCTTGTTTATTGGCATAATAACTACGTTATCACCCACCTTGAGAACCCCTGTCTCCACCCTGCCTATTAGGACCGTACCGACACCGCTTATTGAGAGCGCCTCTGAAATAGGTATTCTCAAGGGCTTGTCAATAGGCTTAGGAGGTAGCTTGAACATGTCTAGAGCCTCTAGCAGCGTTGGCCCCTTATACCACTTCATATTCTCACTCCTAGCTACCAGATTATCGCCAAGCCACGCAGATACCGGTACAAAGGGTATCTCATCAACCCTATACCCGAGACCCCTCATGATCTTCTTAACGCCCTCAACCACCTCCTTATACCTCTGCTCCGAGAAGGGAGGCTCTGTGAGATCTATCTTGTTTACAGCAACCACAACCTGGTCTATACCCATAGTCTTGGCAAGAGTTATATGCTCCCTAGTCTGCCCCTCAGGGCTCACCCCAGCCTCATACTCACCCTTCTTAGCCGACACTACTAGAAGTGCTGCATCAGCCTGGCTAGCCCCCGTGATCATGTTCTTTACGAAGTCCCTATGACCTGGAGCATCTATAATCGTGAAGTAGTACTTATTAGTCTCGAACTTAACGAAGCTAGGTGCTATAGTTACTCCTCTCTCCCTCTCCTCCTTCATCCTATCCAAAAGCCATGCAAATTTCTCTGTCTCTTTACCCCTCTTCTTAGCCTCTTCCTCAACCTCTTTCTGCTGCTTCTCATCGATCTGCTTCAAAAGAACCAGTAGATGCCCTACGAGAGTACTCTTACCATGGTCTACATGCCCTATTATTACTAGATTCAGATGGGGCTTCTGGCTTGACATACCTATAGTCCACCCACATATGGTTACTCACACACCTTATAAGTATAAAAAGCATCCACCCCCAAAAGAAAAAATATATCCCAACTAACGGTGAACATATATCAGAGACGGTGCCGGGGTGCCCGAGCGGCCTAAGGGGCCGGCCTTGAGAGCGGCCTAGAAAGCCGGTGGGGAAAACCCCGCGCGGGTTCGAATCCCGCCCCCGGCGCCTTAGACATCTCTATCTATCATTTACCTCTCCCATATGTTTCTCAGAATCAGATCTGTTGTTTGAACCACCGCCGGAGCCAGCATCGTTAGGATCACCCCATTAGATATAGCTATGAAATAATACTCCTTTCCCAGATAAGCCATATAAACAGGTAGAGTGTTATCCATTGTTATGACCCCCTCCCCGCCCTTCAGGCCGGGGTTTCCACCGCTGGGGTCTTAGGCGTTACCCCTCCTCTTAGGGGACAAGCGGTTATGGGTTTCAGCCTGTTGTGTGTTGCTATGTAGTTCTCTATTTTTCTGATCTCATCTTTGTACCCTAGCCTTCTGGCTATGTTGCTCGATGTGTTTAGATCTGCGTTTACAACTGAAAGCCTTGCCTTTCAAGGTGAGGATGGCATTTATAAGTTCTGTATTCTTTGGTATCTTTAATAATGATGTTAATGCTTGTGAGCTTTGGGGGTCAATCTCTAGCTAACTTACGCCTCTAAGGCTATGATAAAGTCCATAGCCCCCAGAATCTCTACAAGGGTATAGGGGTGATGGGCTGGAGACCTCGGCAAAGAGATCTTCTGTAGATATAGAGTTAAAAGGGGAGGAGGTCAGTTCAGAGCTCCAAAGCTAATAATAGGTATAGTCAAAACGAGTAGGCATTAAAGAATCTGATAAATCCCAATCTGCATTAAGTGGAGAGACACCTAGTATGAATTTATGTGTCTATCCACAACTTAGCCTGGGAGATATTCACGAAAGAAGAATCAATTGGCAAGCCTTAATTATCCGATAGGTTAAAAGCGATGGCTCTAGGTTTATGAAGTCTCTAGGAAGTTAATTGGTGAGGTTGAGAGATCCAGGGTTAGAGGGTATATGTCACATTAACGTTAGAGATATATGAGGTTCTAGC
>Ga0079997_111207_pt1 | contig 10275 bp, 8 predicted proteins | sample PerSpoCPS_CMetaG_FD_69200 | JGI IMG/M metagenome (GOLD analysis project Ga0079997, IMG submission 69200) | Archaeal communities from Yellowstone National Park, Wyoming, USA - Perpetual Spouter C (PS_C) MetaG (SPADES assembly) (version 2) | ecosystem: Environmental > Aquatic > Thermal springs >... | reverse complement strand
TGCTTAAAAGTTCAGTAAATCTTTTATCTTCCCACAAGCGAGATGAAAAATATCTATCTCCTGAATCTGGTAAAATGGCAACTATGCTTATGTTGTGTGAGCTATTTGAAGATATACGGTGAGGAACAAATTCTCTTGCAATAACCTCAGACGCCTTCAAAGCAGCACCTGCCGAGGGTCCTATAAACAACCCCTCATACAAAGCAACCATACGACACATCCGATATGCATCCTCTGTTTTTACTCTAACATAAAAATCAGGGAAATTTACATCAAAAATTTTAGGAATAACGGAGTATTTCGTGTTGCGCAATCCTTCAAGACCATGAACCGGTTCCTCAGGCTCAACTGCTACAACTTTCACCGATGGATTGAGTTCTTTCAACCTTTTCCCAGCTCCCATTATTGTTCCACCAGTTCCAACTCCTGCAACAAAAAAATCTATTTTACCACCTAAACTTTCCCATATCTCCAAAGATGTTGTAGTATAGTGAGCTTTCGGATTTGCTAAATTTGAATATTGATCTGGCTTGAAGTATAAATCTGGATTTTCCTCATAAATTCTCATACATTCAGCCATAGCTCCGTCCGAACCTTCAAGCGGGTCAGTCAAAATAAGTTCGGCACCAAATATAGTAAGTATTTTCAACCTTTCAAAAGAAGCATTTGAAGGTATGCAGAGCTTCAATTTTATTCCCAAAACTGCGCAAATCATAGCGTAAGCTATTCCAGTGTTGCCCGATGTTGAATCAAGAACTATTTTCTCACTTGTGAGCTTACCTGACCTTATCCCATCTTCTATCATAAAAAGAGCGGCTCTATCTTTTACAGAACCTCCCGGATTTAATCCTTCAACTTTTCCCCATATATTGATGTTTTCTGGCAAAGAAAGAATTTTCTTTAATCTATCAAGCTTAATACAGGGAGTATTCCCTATTCTTGATATTATGGAAAATCTTCTTGCTTCTTCAAATCTTCTGAGGAGCTCTTCGTCCATATTAAATCCTCCCTATTTTTTGCATTACAACCCATCATTACGATTCATAAGCAAAATCTTTTAATGTATCTTTGTACAAACCTTCAAAGTTTTCAATTGTAGGTTCTATCGTTTTGACTGGCGGAACATATTCTGTAAGAGCTTCTTGAGTTTTTATTCCATTTCCGGTCAAAGATATAAGAATGCTATCTGATTTTGATATTTTACCGCTTTCAAGAAGTCTCAAAAATGCTCCCATCGTCACTCCTCCCGCTGTTTCAGTAAATATACCTTCTTTTTCTGCAAGAATCTTTATTGCATCTACTATCTCTTTATCTGATGGAGATTCAGCCCAACCTCCTGACTCCCTTATTACTTTTATAGCATAGTATCCATCTGGTGGATTGCCTATTGCAAGAGATTTGGCAATTGTTTTTGGATTCTTGACAGGAGTAAAAATTGAGAGACCTTTTTTTACTGCATCAACTATTGGAGCACACCCTTCCGCCTGAGCACCATACATCCTTACATCAACTTCTTTGAGTAATCCCAACATTTTGAATTCCAAAAATGCCTTCCATATTTTCGTTATCAAAGAGCCACCAGCCATAGGAACTATAACATGGTCTGGAAGCCTGAAAGAAAGTTGTTCCGCAATTTCAAATCCATAAGACTTTGAACCCTCTGAGTAAAAAGGTCTTATGTTTATATTAACAAAAGCTATTTTATATTTTTCTGCTATCTCAGCTGATAACCTATTCACATCATCGTAATTCCCTTTTATTCCTATGACTTCAACTCCGTATATAGATGAAGCTAAAATTTTTGTTGGTTCAAGGTCATAAGGAATAAATATGAAAGCTTTCATTCCGTATATAGAAGCTATTGAAGCAACAGAGTTTGCAAGGTTTCCAGTTGATGCACAAGCAACAGCCTTGAAACCAAATTCCTTTGCCTTCTTTACAGCTATCGCGACAACTCTATCTTTGAAAGACAAAGTTGGGAAATTAACACCATCATTTTTTATCCATATCTCTTTGCAACCAAGATATTTTTCAAGGTTTCTCGCTCTGAAAAGTGGAGTAAATCCAACATCATATACAACTGGATCTCCCTCTATTGGTAAGAGTTCTTTATATCTCCACATATTAGGCTTTCTTGAACGCAACATAGACTTTGTGAGCTTTATATTCTCATAGTCATACACAACTTCAAGGGGACCAAAACAAACTTCACATATATGAACTGGGGCTACCTCGTACTCTCTTTTACACTCCCTACATCTCAAACCTTTAACATAGGATTTGTTGCTAATGTTTCTGCCACTACTACCGTTTCTTCTTTTTACTTCCGCCATCTATTCACTTCCCCCTTATTCTTTGTATTTTTAAAAAAGCAACAAAAAAAATAAATTTGTCAAAAAGTATGAATTTTAAATAGCAGAAATCAAAACTTTGCAAATTTTTCAAAAGTTAAAAAAAATTATCTCCCAAAATTCTTGTATGAGAAAAAAATTTACGAGAAATAAAGTCTTTTTATATTTTTTGGTTTTAAGCATTAAAGGGAACCTTTTTATCTTTCCATCTTGCTTTGCTCCGCTTATAAATAACGATACAGCACAAATAAACCCCAAATCTACAAATCAAAGAATCTCAGGAGCTTTTGAAGTTGGAGGAGGAAGATTGCCAGCATTATTTTTTGGAGGATACACCTCAAGATTTATCTCACTTGGAGCGGGAGGAGCATATCAAATAGGTTATGGATTTTCAAAAAACTTTGAAGCAGGAGGTCAGTTTGGATGAGGAATTGGACAAATAATATCAGAATCAAAAGAAAGGAATATAATAGGGAATCTAACTGGTTTAGTGTATTTGAAAATCGGAGGATCAGGGGGAAATTTTAATTTTGCGATCAAACTTGCCCCAGGTGCAGGAACTTTTTACAGCCCACCAGATATACAACCATCACCAACAGGATATGCAGATTTGATGTTAGGTTTTGGAAATCCGGAAAAACTGACTTTATATTTAGGACTTGAAAATTTTATTCCAAGATTAGGAGCTAACTTACATTTTGAAAAATTTTCTCTATTTGCCCAAATCAGTGGAACAATAAAAGACTTTTTTTCTTAAAATTAGGAGCTGGTTATAAATTTTAAAAGGATGAAAAAGATTGAAAAATTTTTCCCAGATTTGAAATCATTTGAAGAAAAAGAAGGATTTGTAAGATGGTTCATATATTTGCGATATATCGCATTTTTTACTACAACAGTTATTCTAATTGTCAGCTACTTTGTTTTTCGGATTTTATCAGAGAAACAATTTTTGTATCTTTTGCTGATTTCAGCAGAGGTTGGAATATCAAATTTCATTTTTTCAAAAGTTGCAGGTAAAATAAGCCACTCAAAACATCTTGTAATACAGATGCTCTGCGATATTCTTTTCATAACTTTACTCCTTTACTTTTCTGGATGGGCAGAAAATCCCTTCTTCGTAATATATGTTTTTCACGCAATAATATCAGGAATGATTTTTGACAAGAAAACATCTCTTTTTATCTCGGCTATAATATGGGCTATCTCATCTTTTATAAGCTTTATGATATATTTTGGAGTAATTCCATATTTTGAGCTTTTTGGAACCAAAATCTTCACTAAATTAGAATTCGTATTGGGTTTCATTTTAGCAGTTGGAGTTTTACTTTTTGTATCATCTTACTTTACATCTTTTCTTACGCAGGTTCTAAAAGAGAAAATAAAAACAGAAAAAGAATTATACCTTGAAATTCTTAGGTACTCTCGCCTTGCAACGGTAGGAGAAATTTCAGCCCAAATCATACATAACATAAGTACCCCTTTGACTGTGGTATTCGGCAAAATTTCGCTTCTTTATGAAAAACTTAAAAAAATTCAAAATAGTCAGGTAAAATCAGAAGATATGGAGAAAATAAAGAAAGAGATAGAAAGCGTGAAAGAAGAAACCGAAAAAATAATAAATAACACCCGCAAATTTTCAGATATCGCAAGATATGAACAAAGAAGAGAAGAAAAATTCAACATAAACGACATAGTTGAAAAAATACTAAAACTCACAGCATTCATAGCAGAAAAAGAAAATGTAAAAGTTTTGCAAGAAACATCAGATGTCCCAAAAGTAAAAGGTAATCCAGATGAGATAGAACAAGTAATTATGAACCTTATAACAAACGCAATAGATGCTATGCAGAATTCAAAAGAAAAGATACTGAGAATAAGGACATATAAAAAAGATGATTTTGTGGTCTGTGAAGTTCAAGACACAGGTTCGGGAATTCCAGAAAACCTCAAAGACAAAATTTTCACTCCATTTTTCACAACGAAAAAAAGCGGAACAGGTATCGGACTTTCAAGCTCAAAAAGAATAATAAAAAAATACGGAGGAGAAATATTATTTGAATCAGAAGAAGGAAAAGGAACAAGATTTTTTGTAATACTACCAGCACAAAAAGAAGAGAATTAGTAGTTTGTCAGAAAATCAAGAAAAATTTTACATAAGACAAAAAATAATATGATGATATCAATAACCGACAAAAAACAAAAAACCAATGGAGTCAAAATACAAAATTCTTGTGGTAGACGATGATGATAAAATTTTAGATCTAATGGAGGATATACTCCTAACATCAAATTTTAGTTTTGAAATAAAAAAAGCAAAAAGCGAAGTAGAAGCTTATGATGCAATAAAAAAATCTCAATTTGACATAGCAATTATTGACCTGAAATTAGGTGAAAAAGGCGATGAAGGAATTGAGATAGCAAAAAAAATAAAGAGCGTCTCTCCAAAAACTTTGACAATAATAATGACAGCATATCCATCTTTGGAAACGGCAATATATGCTTTGCGACTTGAAAGCCACGATTACCTTATAAAACCCTTCACACCAGAACAGCTCATCAACTCAATCTCACAAGCTACAAGAAAAATAAAAATGAGGGAAAAAGAAGAAGTTAGATTAATCAACAACTTAAACTCTAACGACCTCGGAGAAATAATATTTGCGAGCGAGAGGATGAAAAAAATAATGGAAACAGTACAAAAAATAGCACCAGTAGATTGTGAGGTTCTAATAACAGGAGAAAGCGGAGTTGGAAAAGAACTTATAGCAAGAACAATTCATAAACTTTCCCCAAGGGCAGGAAAAGAATTTGTTGCTGTGAACTCAGCAGCAATACCGGAAAATCTTATAGAAGCAGAACTTTTTGGATACGAAAAAGGAGCGTTCACGGGAGCAAATCAGACGAAAAAAGGTCTAATAGAATGCGCAGACGGAGGAACTTTATTTTTAGATGAAATATGCGATATGCCCCCGCAATCGCAAGCTAAGCTTTTGAGGTTCCTTCAAGAAAAAACAATAAGAAGACTTGGAAGCACAAAAGAAATAAAATTAGATGTCAGAGTAATCGCCGCTACAAACAAAGATATAGAAAATGAAGTGAAAGAAGGAAAATTCAGGGAAGACTTATTCTGGCGTATAAATCAAGTCCACATACACATACCTCCCCTGAGAGAAAGAAAAGAAGACATTCCGGCTCTTGCAAACTATTTTCTGAAAAAGTATTCATCAGAGCTCGGAAAAGAAATAGAAGGTTTTGACGAGGAAGCGATGAAAATCTTTGAAAAGTATTCCTGGCCGGGAAATGTCAGAGAACTACAAAATGTAATCAAAAAAATTGTTATATTTTCTCAAAACCGCATAATAACTAAAAAAGATATTCCAGAAAATATAATAGAGAATTCAAACTATCCCTATATCGTAGAAGATAAAAGGGAAGAGATATTGAAAATAGATGAAATAAAGAGAAAGTATTTGGAGGAAGTTATAGAGAAGTTTGACGGAGATGTAAAGGAAGCCCAGAAATTTTTAGGAATATCAAAATCAACTTTCTACCGATTACTCAAAAAATACAACATAACCCCAGAGAAAATCAAAAAATCAAACCAGATGAAATAATCAAGAAATCAAAAATGAAAATCGCTAAATTATTAGTAAAGGAGGTCAAAAACTATGAGACTATGGAAACTTTTATCTGTGTTTTTTACTTTAACTTTCTTAACACTTTGCTCAGATGGAAAAATAGATAACAGCATCTCTCAAAATAAAAATGATACAATAAAACCTCCGGAATTACCAGCAGATATAAAAAACTTCCTCCAGGGCCCTCCCGCATTAGCAAAAGCTAAAAATTGTGAAAATGTGGTGGCTTATCTTTCAACTCTAATCGGTGCTCAAATAGAAAGAATGAAAAATGTAGATGCAAATAAAATAAAAAGAGGAGGAGGAGCGGAAACAACCACGCTCCCAGCACAAGCCGAAGTTAGTACGGATTTCTCACGAAACTTTGTAGGAGAACCCCAACCTGAGTTTTCTCAAACTAATGTCCTTGAAAAAGGGATAGATGAAGCCGATATTGTAAAGACAGACGGAAAATACATCTACCTTATTGATCAAGGATTAATAAGAGTTGTTTCAGCATATCCACCAGAACAAATTACAACCGTAGCACAAATCTCTACGCAAGGAGCAGAAATTTTAACCTTGAACAGAAAAATATATTCATTTTCAGGGAGAGCAGATTGGTACTGGTGGTGGTGGGATCCATGGTTTATATGGTATGGAGATGGTGGATATAACTTGACATCTAAAATAGAACAAATCAATTTAGACGGGAATAAACTTTCTCCCGAGCTCGTTTTAGATATTGAAGGTATTTATGATAGCGCAAGACTTTACAAAGGAGACATCTTTGTTGTTGGAACATCGTATCTTAAAGTAAGTAATTACGCAAACTATGCAAATAGCTATGGCATCAAAAAGTTCGTTCTTGGAGAAGGCACTGATATATCAGTATTTTTACCAAAGGTAAGGTTTATTAAATTTATTGGTGATGGTACCGCTGTTTTAGAAGAAAAACCAATTGCAGATTGCGAAAATATATATATTTCATCTGTAACTCGTGGAATAGGCATAATATGGGTTTTCGTAAAAAACGGAGAAGAGATAAAAAGATATGCAGTTTTAGGAGTATCAGGACTTATCACAAAACCCTATGTTTATATGTCGCAAGAAGCTTTATATATACTCTTTTCAGATGCTGAATGGAAAACAACAGAAGAAGGTATTTGGATACAAGAGCCAAAAACGGTAATTTACAAGCTCAAAATTGAAAACGGAGAACTCGTTTTTCAAGCTGGAACAGAAGTTGAAGGAATGATACCTGACAGATGGTGGTCAGGACAAAATGCTCTGTTTTCTATAAATGAATATAACGGATTTTTAAGAGTTGCTCTCACAACAAGAGTATGGAGAGCAAAAAATCCAGACAATATGATTTTCATCTTTGATCAAAACCTCAAAAAAGTGGGAGAATTGAGGGGACTTAAACCCGAAGAAGATATATATGCTGTAAGATTCGCAGGTGAAAGAGGATATGTTGTGACTTTCAGAATGATAGACCCTCTTTTTGTTTTAGACCTTTCTGACCCCCAAAATCCCAAAATCGCCGGAAAACTTGAAATCCCAGGATTTTCAACTTACATACACCCTATTGGAAATAATAAACTATTTGCCGTAGGAAGAGAAAACGGGAAACTTCAAGTTTCTCTATTTGATGTTTCAGACCCACAATCTCCAAAACCTATAACAAGAATATACCTTTCGGAAAATTGGCCATCTTACTCAGAAGGAGAATGGAATTATAAAGCTATAACTTTCTTCAAAGATTTCGTATCTCTACCATTCACTGGATACAAATACTACTATTCACCGTGTTACTATTCTGACCAGGAGGCAGGATTTATAATTTTGGGCATATCAGATAATAGTATAAATTTGAAAGGGAAAGCAATTCCGGTAGAACTTTGCAAAGAGGAAACAAGAAATCCCTATAGAGGATGTGAATATACAGCAACATATTGTTCAAATCCTTTACGAGCAGTCTTTATTGATAGATTCATCTATGGTGTGATGTCAGGAGGAATAAAAGTTTGGGACTACGATTTAGGTGGCATAAGTTTCATAAAGTTCTGAAATATATCTACAAAGTTTGAAGTCAGAAACTTTTGAAATCAGAATCTGAAATCAGAAAATTGGTGAAAACTTCAAAGATGAGTTAAATATTTAAAGGTTCTGGATTTTGTGCGGAATGAGGATGAAGTTCATCTGGGTAAATTTTGAGGCGTTTTAGCATTCTCCATCTTTGGAAATTTTTTGGCAGCATACCTTTTACTGCCAAATAAATCAATCTTTCAGGAAACTTTTTATGTAATTCCTCAGCCGTTATCTCTTTCAAACCACCGGGATAAGGAGAGTGAAACCTATAAATTTTATTTTTCCATTTTTTACCTGTAAGAACAACATGTCTTGCGTTTATAACAATAACAAAATCTCCCATGTTTTGATTTGGAGTATATGTTGGTTTGTGTTTTCCTTGTAAAATTGTAGCTATTTTTGACGCAAGACGCCCCAAAACTTTGCCCTTCGCATCAACAATATACCACTTTCTTTGAGATAGAGCTTCTTTTTTGCTCAAAAATTTTGTACTACCTACAAACATAACTTTCAATTTTTAAAAACAAAAGTTTTTATTAGTTTTTTTCAGAATTCTTTTTATATAATAATCCAAATTTTTCGCTTCTGAGTTCCCTTAACCTTTCTTTTTGAGCACAACTACAAACTCATATTTCATAGTATCTGATTTTCTCCCGGGTATATTTGAGGGAGAATTTTTATCTGGCATTCTTTTATTTGAAATTTCACGAACAAAGGTTTTTATATGATTGAAACCAAAGGAGATGAAAAAATCGGCACAAATTTTGTCAGTCGGTAGCTCAATTCCCTTCACTTTCCTATTTCCAACTACAAAAACAACAAAACCTTTTCCTTTGACTTTCCTTGAAATCTCTTTTATAGCTAAAAAAAGGTCATAGTAGAAAGATATAACTTCTCTTGCTCTTTTTTCATCCTCCCTTTCTATCTGCAATACGCAATCATAAAGAACATCAGAAGGAAGATTTTCTTTATCAGCGGGTTTCCTTATCTTTGCTCCAAGCAAGTTCTTCTCAAACTTATCATCTATTCCGAGCCACTTCAAAGAAAGTTTAGAAAATTGCTCATATGCCACGGTTGTCTTTGAATCTCCATAAGGCGGAGATGTTATAACGAAATCAACACTTTCATCTTCAAGAGGAATGCCATCAAGTATATTCCTTTGTTCAAGGATAATTTTTGAGCTTGATTTTAAATTTGAAATTTCAAGTATGCTTTGTATATTTCGTTTAGATATACTTCTGAAAACTTCTTTTACATTACGGCTATTTTCTCCTTTTTTCCTTTTCAGAAGTTTGAACTCGTTCGGATCTGCATTTGAAACCTTTCTTACAGTTTCAGAAAACGCAACCTTGAAAAAGTCTTGAACTTTCTCCTTTTCAATCCTGAAAATCGCCTCCCTTAAACGAGCTAACTCTTCTATCACATCATCGTCAAACCAGTATCTTATATTATGAAAATCAGGAACATCAAAATTTTTCACTTTTGTTTTGAGAATTTTTTCCAAGTTCTTTTCAAGTTCTTCTATGTTTTGCGGAGTAGTTCTGACTTTTGCTATGAGGATAGCAAGGGGATTTATATCATATCCAACGAAATTTCTTGAAAGTTTTAAGCATTCCCCAGCTGAAACTCCCGAACCACAAAATGGATCAAAAACCAAATCACCCTCTTTTGAAAATTCTTTCAAAAATTTCCTTACAAGCATAAAATGAAACATAGCAGGATAGGGATGGATTGAATATATACCACGACTTGCAGGAATTCCCTTGAAGTCCAAAGATTCATCCCTTTGGCGATTAAAATTCAAATCTGTTTTCGTTTTCTCTCCATAAAATAAATTCAGCTGTTCCATACTTTATAATTTCACCTCCTTTGGTAAATCAGAAAGCTTTCTCACCCACGGACTACTTTTAAATTTTAATTTAATCTCATCTCTTACAAAAACAATAAGTCCCATTTGGTTTATCTCTTTCGCTTTACTTTCTGAAAGTTCCTCATCTATTGTGATAAGATACATTCTCTGATTCGGACCAGCGGATGGGACTTCCTGCTTCCATCTTTCTCTTAGCGTCCTTTTGCAAGTTATAAAAATTGCTTTATCCGGTTTTTTCAGAGCTAATTCCTCTGACGGAATGACTATGTCAATTCGCTTCAATTTTTCTTTGAGTTTTCCCCTCGGCATTTCACATTTTACATCTATAAAATTTAAAAGTTTC
>Ga0079997_106952_pt1 | contig 10278 bp, 12 predicted proteins | sample PerSpoCPS_CMetaG_FD_69200 | JGI IMG/M metagenome (GOLD analysis project Ga0079997, IMG submission 69200) | Archaeal communities from Yellowstone National Park, Wyoming, USA - Perpetual Spouter C (PS_C) MetaG (SPADES assembly) (version 2) | ecosystem: Environmental > Aquatic > Thermal springs >... | reverse complement strand
GTCGCCGGGAGCCTTAGGGCAGGCGCCGAGGGTAGGGCCCGTGACTGGGGCGAAGTCGTAACAAGGTAGCTGTACCGGAAGGTGCGGCTGGATCACCTCCTTTCTAAGGAGCATGGAGCCCGTTCCCGCGCTTTCAAGCCCCGCCAAGCCGGCGTAAGAAACCCCCCGTTAGGGGGGTTTTTCTTTGCCCCCTCCACAGGAGGGGGGCTTTTTACGCACCCCGCTTAAAATCCCCGGACGTTCAGGAAGGGCTCGGGGTGGGGATGCCCTGAGGTGTTGGTCCAGGAAGGTGGTGGTGGGGGCGCCGATGCGCGCCACGCCCCAGGAGATGCTCTCCCCGTAGGCCCTGACCTCCTGGTCGGGGCTCAGGGCGTAGACCCGGGGGTCCTTGGCCAGGCGCTCCGCCTTGGCCGGGGAGAGGTTGCGGTTCCTTCGGCCCCCTATGCCTGGTAACTTTCCCAGGAACCTTTTGCCGGGGTCCCCATGCTGGCGCAAGCCAGCATGGGGTGGTGTCAAGCCCTATAGTGAGGGGCGTGGACTTCCTGGAAGCCCTTTCCCGCCCCCCTTTGGTCCTGGGGGTGGACCCCAGGCCCGAGCTGCACGGCAAGGAGCCTTTGGCCCACATCCGCCGCTACACCCTGGAGCTTCTGGAGGCCCTGGCCTCGAGGCTGGCCGCCGTCAAGTTCCAGCTGGCCTTCTTTGAGGCCATGGGGCCCGAGGGGCAGGAGCTTTTGTGGGAGCTGGTGAGCGGGGCCAGGGTCATGGGCCTTCCCGTCATTTTTGACGGGAAGCGGGGGGACATCGGCTCCACCGCCGCCGCCTACGCCCGGGCCTACCTGGAGGCCTTTCCCGGCAGCGCCCTCACCGCCAACCCCTACCTGGGCCTGGACGCTCTGGAGCCCTTCTTCCGGGCGGCCTCGGCCAGGGGAGGGGCGGTCTTCGTCCTGGCCAAGACCACGAACCCAGGAGCGGGGTTCCTGCAGGACCTGGAGGTGGCGGGGAGGCCCCTCTACCTCCACCTGACCGAGGCCCTGGCCGAGGCGGGGGAGGCCTACCGGGAAGGGCCCTGGAGCCGGGTGGGCCTGGTGGCCGGGGCCACGGCGGAAGAGGCGGTCCTGGCCATCCGGGCGCTGGCCCCCCACGCCCCCCTCCTGCTACCCGGGGTGGGGGCCCAGGGGGGGAGGCCCCTCAAGGGCCCCGGCCTTTTGAATAGCGCCAGCCGGGCCCTCTACTACCCCGGGGGCAGGCCCGACCTGGAGGCGGCCCTGGAGGCGGCGGAGGCCCTTCTCGCCCTGGTAGAGTAGGGGGGATGGAGGTCTTGGAGCTTTACCGGAGGACGGGGGCCCTCCTGGAGGGCCACTTCCTCCTGCGCTCGGGGATGCACTCCCCCCTTTTTTTGCAGTCGGCGGCCCTTCTCCAGCACCCCCTCTACGCCGAGGCGGTGGGGGAGGCCCTGGGGAAGCTGTTTGAGGAGGAGGGCGTGGACTTCGTCATCGGCCCCGCCATCGGGGGGGTGGTCCTCTCCTTCGTGGTGGCCAGGGCCCTGGGGGCCCGGGCCCTCTTCGCCGAGAAGGACGGCCAGGGGGGCATGTTCATCCGCAAGGGGCTTCTGGTGAACCCAAAGGACCGCTTCCTGGCGGTGGAGGACGTGGTGACCACGGGGGAGAGCGTGCGGCGGGCCATCCGGGCCGCGGAGGCTAGGGGGGCGGTTCTGGTGGGGGTGGGGGCGCTGGTGGACCGGAGCGGGGGCCAGGCGGAGTTCGGGGTGCCCTTCCGGGCCCTGGCCCGCCTCGAGGTCCCCCAGTACGCCCCCGAGGCCTGCCCCCTCTGCCGGGCGGGCCTTCCCCTGGAGGAGGTCTAGGTGCGCCTTCTGGCCTTCTTGGGGCTTTTCCTCTCCCTGGCCTTGGCCGCGCCAGAGGAGGTGGCCAGGGAGGCGGTGGCCCGCTGGCTCAAGGGGGAACTTTCCCCCAGGCTGGAGGAGGTCCTCAAGGCCCCGCCCGAAGAGGTCCCAAAGCTTCTGGAACGCTACGCCCTCTTTCCCCCGCCTCCCAAGGGGCTTTCCGTGAACCTGGAGGGGGCCAAGGTGGAGGGAAGCCGGGTGGCCTTCGCCGCCGCCTTGGGCGAGGAGGTGGGGGAGGTGGTGGTGGTCCTGGAGGGGGAGAGGGTGCGGCGCGTCTTCTTCCGCCCCGAGGGGCTTGGCCTTCCCGCCTACCTCCTCACCCCCTTGGCGGGATGGGGGTTTGTCCTCCTTTCCCTTTTCTGGACCCTTCTCCTCTTCCAGACTTCCCCCTTCCGGGCCTGGCTTTTAGAGGCTTTGGCCTTGGTGCGGGCCCATAAGGGGCTTTACCTCTTCACCAACCTCTTCCTCTACGGCCTCTTTGCCCTGGGGGCCCTTTTGGCCTACGGGATGCCGGAGCTGGCCCGCGCCATGCAGGTCCTCTTTGCGGGGGCCCTCGAGGCCATCGGTCTGGAAAAGGCCCTGGGCCAGGGGCTTCCCGTTCTGGCGGGGGTTATCTTTTACTGGAACTTCAGCCAGGGGCTCTTCCTCACCGGGCTCGTCCCCGCCCTCTTCCTGGGCCTTCCCGTTCTCCTCCTAAACGCCCTCCGCTACTTCGCCTTCGGCTTCGCCCTCTCCCCGGCCCTTATGGGCGGGGCCTTCCTCCTCCACCTGCCCACCCTCCTCCTGGAGCTTCAGGCCTACATCCTGGTGACCTTCGGGGGGCTTCTTCTCCTGGCCAAGACTGCCAGGGGGGAAGGGTACAGGAAGGGGCTTAGGGGGCTTCTTTTAACCTTCTACCTAGGGGCGTATTTCCTCCTCCTCGCCGCCTGGTACGAGGCCTGGGAGGTGGGGCTTTTATGAAGGTGGCCGTCTTGGGAGCGGGGGCCTGGGGGACGGCTTTGGGGATCCTCCTGGCCGCCAAGGGGATTTCCGTGGCCCTCTGGGCCCGGCGCAAGGAGCAGGTGGAGGCCATGCGGGCCATGCGGGAAAACCGGGAGTATCTGCCCGGCGTGGCCCTACCCGCCTACCTCCAGCCCACCCACGACCCCGAGGAGGCCCTGATGGGGGCGGAGTTGGCCGTGGTGGCCCTGCCCTCCAAGGCCCTTTCCACCCTGGAGGGCCTTCCCCTGGCCCCCTGGTACCTGTCGGCCACCAAGGGCCTTTTCTTTGAGGCGGGGGAGGTCCTCACCCCAAGCCAGGTCCTGGCCCGCCTCACGGGCCGCCCGGTGGCCGCCCTCTCCGGCCCCAACCACGCCGAGGAGGTGGCCCGCTTTCTGCCCACGGCCAGCGTGGCGGCGGGGCCCGAGGGCCTTGCCCAAAGGGTCCAGGAGCTCTTTAGCGGGCCCACCTTCCGGGTCTACACGGGCCGGGACCTTAGGGGGGTGGAGCTAGGGGGGGCGGTGAAAAACGTCCTGGCCCTGGCGGCGGGGATGGTGGACGGCCTCCGCCTGGGGGACAACGCCAAGGCCGCCCTCCTCACCCGGGGGCTAAAGGAGATGGTCCGCTTCGGCACCGCTTTGGGCGGGGAGGAGGCCACCTTCTATGGGCTATCGGGCCTCGGGGACCTCCTGGCCACCGCCTACAGCCTCCACTCCAGGAACCGGGGGGCGGGGGAGAGGCTGGTGCGGGGGGAGGCCAAGGAGCGCCTCGAGGACCGCGGCGTGGTGGAGGGGCTTTACGCCGTCAAGGCCATGGTGGCCTGGGGGGAGAGGGCGGGGGTGGAGCTTCCCATCGCCGAGGCCGTCTTTGGGGTGGCCTACGGGGGCCTGGACCCCCTCAAGGCCCTCCAGGCCCTCATGGCCCGGGAGCCCAAGGCCGAGTGAGGCTAAGATGGAGGGGATGCTGGCCCGAAAGGCCCAGCCCCTGGAGGCCTACCTCTTGGAGGAGGAGCAAAGCCCGGTGAAGCGGGAGTTTTACCGCGGCTTCGCCTACGCCACGGCGGGGGCTAGCGCCCTTCACAACCGGGTGGCCTTGAACATCGCCGCCCGCTTCCTGGAGGCGGCCCGGGCCAAGGGGTGCCGGGTCTACATGAGCGACATGAAGCTCAGGATCGGGAACGAGGCCGTTTACTACCCGGATGTGATGGTGGTCTGCCAGGAGGGGCCCCCAAACCCCTACTACGAGGAGGCCCCTTGCGCCTTGGTGGAGGTCCTTTCTCAGGCCACAGAAGCCTTGGACCGCAGGGAGAAGCGGGCCATGTACCAGCGCCTGGAGAGCCTTGGGGTCTACCTCTTGGTGGACCCCGAGAAGGGGCTTTTCCTGGCCTACCGGAGGACCCCGGAAGGGTTCGTGGAGGAGGAGGGGAAGGAGGTCTACATCCCCTGCCTGGACCTCACCCTCAGCGCCGAGGAGGCCTTCAGGCTTTAGAAGAACTCGGAGAGAAAGCCCAGGAGGGCCGTGCGGAAGGCCTTGGGGTTTTCCAGGTTGGCCAGGTGGCCCGTCTCCGGGAGGATCAGCATGCGCCCGTCGGGGAGGGCCTTCCACATCTTTTTGGCCTCCTCCGGGGGGGTGAGGGTGTCCTCCTCGCCCACCAGGACCAGGGCGGGCACCTCCATCCGGGGAAGGAGGGGGGTGGAGTCGGGCCTTTCGGCCAGGGCCTTGAGGCTTTCCGCCACCGCCTCGGGGGAGGCCTCGAGGATGAGCTCCTTGGCCTTTTCCACCACCTTGGGCTTGGTCTCCCTTGTGGTCCTGCCCAGGTGGCCCGGCAGGAGCACCTCGGGCAAAAAGCCCACCCCCTCCTTCAGGACCCGCTCCCTGAGGGCGTAGCGGTTTTGCCTGGCCTCTTCGCTGTCAGGCCCGGCGCGGGTGCTGGAGAGGACCACCCCTAAAAAGCGCTCCGGGGCCTTTCGGAAGAGCTCAAAGATGAGGTAGCCCCCCATGGAAAGCCCCACGAAGACCGCCCGCTCCAGGCCCATCTCCTCCATCTCGGAAAGGACCTTCCTGGCCGCTTCCTCCAGAGAGAGGCCCAGGTAATGGGGGGCCAGGACGGGGAGGCGGGTCTTGAGGAGGGCCATCTCGGCCTCCCACATCCGGGGGCTGTAGGGGAAAGCGTGCAGAAAGACCACGCCTTTCATGCTTCCTCCTTGACGGCTTCGCCCTTGAGGCCCAGGGCCTCGAGGCGGGCGATGAGGGCGGGGTCCTCCACGATGACCACGTTCTCCCGCCCCACGGTCTTGGCCCGCAGGCGCCCCGCCTGGGCGGCCTCCTTCCAGGCCTCCATGAGGTCCGGGTGCTGGACCAGGAGGGCGGTCACCTTGTGGGCCGGGTAGCGCTTCACTTCAGGGCCTCCTCCAGGGCGTGCCAGGCCAGGGTGGCGCACTTCACCCGGGCGGGGAGCTTGGCCACCCCCTGGAGGGCCAAGAGGTCCCCCAGGGCGGGGTCCGGGGAGGCGCCCTCCACCACCATGGCCTGGAACTTCTTGGCCAGGTCCAGGGCCTCGGCCACCCGCTTCCCCTTGACCGCCTCCGTCATCATGGAGGCGCTGGCGGTGCTGATGGCGCACCCTTGGCCCTGGAAGCGGATGTCGGCGATGGTGTCCCCCTCCAGAAGCACCATGACCTCCACCTGGTCCCCGCAGGAGGGGTTCATCCCCCCGGCCCGCCGGGTGGCCTGGGGCAGGACCCCGAAGTTTTTGGGGGCCTGGTAGTGCTTCAGGATGATCTCCCGGTAAAGCTCGTCTAGGACGCTCATGGATTCCCCCATTATAGCCAGGCCCGGTACTTGTGGACGATCCTCAGGAGGGCCTCCACGAAGCGGTCCACCTCTTCCTTGGTGTTGTAGAGGTAAAAGCTGGCCCGGGCGGTGGCGGCTAGGCCCAGCCTCCGGTGGAGGGGCTGGGCGCAGTGGTGCCCGGCCCGGACGGCGATGCCCTCCTCGTCCAGGAAGGTGGCCAGGTCGTGGGCGTGGAGCCGGCCCAGGGTGAAGGGGATGACCCCGCCGCGGTCGGGCCCCTGGGGCCCGTAGACCCTGAGGTGGGGGACCTCCTCCAGCCGCTTCAGGGCGTAGTCCAGAAGGGCCCGGTCGTGGGCGTAGACCCTTTCCATCCCCACCTCCATGAGGTACTGGGCCGCCTCTCCCAGGGCGATGGCCTCGGCGATGGGGGGCGTGCCCGCCTCAAAACGCCCTGGAGGGGGGGCGTAGGTGGAGCGATCCACAAAGACCTCCCGGATCATCTCCCCGCCTCCCAAAAAGGGCATCATCCCCTCCAGGACCTCGTAACGGCCCCACAGGACCCCGGCCCCCGTGGGCCCCAGCATCTTGTGGCCGGAGAGGGCGAAGAAGTCGGCCCCCAGGGCCTTCACGTCCACGGGAAGGTGAGGGGCGCTCTGGGCCCCGTCCACCACCACCAACGCCCCCGCCGCCTTGGCCTTTTTGGCGATCTCGGCCACGGGGTTGATGGTGCCCAGGACGTTGGACATGTGGACCAGGGAGACCACCCGGGTCCTTTCGCTGAGGAGGCCGTCCAGCGCCGAGAGGTCCAGCCTGCCCTCCTCGGTGAGGGGGATGGCCCTCACCCGGGCCCCCGTGAGGCCCGCCACCAGGTGCCAGGGGACGAGGCCCGCGTGGTGCTCCATCTCGGTGACCAGGATCTCGTCCCCCTCCTTGAGGTTCCTTAGGCCCCAGGCGTAGGCCACCAGGTTCATGGCCTCGGTGGTGTTGCGCACGAAGATGACCTCCCGCTCTTCGGCCTTCAGGAAGCGGGCCATGCGCCTCCTCGCCTCCTCGTAGGCCTCGGTGGCGGCCACGGAGAGGCGGTAGGCCCCCCGGTGGACGTTGGCGTTCAGCTCCTCGTAGTAGCGCTTCAGGGCCTCTATGACCCTCTTGGGCTTCTGGCTGGTGGCGGCGGAGTCCAGGTAGACGAGATGGGGATTCTTGGCGATGAGGGGGAAGTCCTCCCTCAGGGCACTTAGGTCCATGCCCTTAGTCTACGGGGTTTGGGAAAGCCTAGAGCTGGGCTAAGGCCCTTTCCAGCCTGGCTCGCACCTCCTCGGGCAGGCTTCCCAGCCTTTCCCGAACCCCCTGGGGAAGGAGGGCGAACATCCCTTGGGGGTCTTGGATGAGGACCTCCACCTCCTCCCCCTCCTGGCGCAGGACCACGTTGCAGGGGAGGAGGAGGCCGATATCGGGCTCGGCTTCCAGGGCCCGCACGGCCAGATGGGGGTTGCAGGCCCCCAGGATCAGGTAGGGAGGGCGCTCCACCCCAAGCCGGTTCTTAAGGACCCCGCTCACGTCTATCTCCGTGAGGATGCCGAAGCCCTCCTCTTTGAGGAGGGCCTCGAGGCGGGCCCGCACCTCGGGGATGGTGCCCCCAAGCCGCTTCTTCAGGGCGAGGCCTTCCATGGATACCCTCCTCCCGTATTTTACCGGGAGGTTCAGGAAAGCTCGCGCTTCATCCGCTCAAAGGTCTCCTTGTCTATCTCCCCTCGGGCGTAGCGCTCCCGCAGGATCTCCAGGGCCCGGTCCTCCCGCCTAGGGGCCAAGGCCCGGGCCACCAGGTAGGCCCCGAGGACCAGGAGGGCCACCAAGAGCAGGGGGTAAAGCCATCCCCAAAAACCGAAGCCCATGTGGGGGCCGTATCCGTACCATCCGTGGGCCAAAGCGGTCATCCTCCATCACCTCCGGTCTCCAGGGTAGGGGAGGGCGGTTAGGCGGGGGTTATAGGCCCGAAGCCGGAGGGAGTTCCCCACCACGAAGAGGCTGGAGAGGCTCATGGCCAGGGCGGCCAGCATGGGGTTCAGGAGGAGGCCCGTGAAGGGGTAAAGGGCCCCGGCGGCCACGGGGATGAGAAGGGCGTTGTAGGCGTAGGCCCAGAAGAAGTTCAGGTGGATGGTGCGGAGGGTCCTCCGGGCGAGGAGGATGGCCTCAGGGACCCCCCGGAGGTCGGGCTTGAGGAGGACCACGTCCCCGGCCTCGAGGGCGATGTCCGTGCCGCTCCCCATGGCCAGGCCCACGTCGGCCTGGGCCAAAGCGGCGGCGTCGTTGATGCCGTCCCCCACGAAGAGCACCTTCCGCCCAGATTCCTGAAGCCGCCTTAAGGCCTCCACCTTCCCCTCGGGCCGGAGCCCGGCCTGGACCTCGGGGATGCCCAGGGCCTCCGCCACCCGGCGGGCGGGGGCCTCGTGGTCCCCGGTAAGGAGAATCGGCCTCAGGCCCAGGGCCTTCAGGGCCGCCACCGCCTCCTGGGCCTCGGGCCTTGGGGGGTCAGAGACGGCGAAGGCGGCGAGGAGCCGGCCTTCCTCGGCCAGGTAGAGGGGGGTGTAGCCCTCTTCGGGGAGGGCCTGGGCCTCTTTTGGAAGGGGTACGCCCAGGCGCGCCATGAGGGCGGGGCCCCCCAGGTGAAGGCGCCTTCCCTCCACCCGGCCCTCCACCCCCTCCCCGGGGAGGGCCCGGACCTCCTCCGCCTGGGGCAGGGGCAGGTCCTTGGCGGCCTCCAGGACCGCCCTGGCGATGGGGTGCTCGCTATTCCGCTCCAGGGCGGCGGCAAGGCGCAGGGCCTCTTCCCGGGAGAGGCCCAAGGGGAGGACCTGGACCAGGGTGGGCCTTCCCAGGGTCAGGGTTCCCGTCTTGTCCAGGGCGACGGTGTCCGCCCGGGCCAGGGCCTCGAGGGCCGTTCCTTTGCGGAAGATGAGGCCCATCTGGGCCGCCCGGCCCGTGGCCACGGCGATGGCCGTGGGCGTGGCCAGGCCCATGGCGCAGGGGCAGGCGATGAGGAGGACGGAGAGGGCGGCCACGAAGGCGTGGGCAAGCCCGGGGCCCAGGAAAAGCCAGAGGAGAAAGGTGAAGAGGGCGATGCCCAGGACCACGGGCACGAAGACGGCGGCGATCCGGTCCGCTAGCTCCTGGGCTTTGGGCTTGTGCCCCTGGGCCTCCTCCACCATTCGGGCCATCTGGGCGAGGACCGTGGCCTCCCCCGCCCGGCTCACCCGCACCAGGAGGGCGCCTTCCCCGTTCACCGTTCCCCCCACCACCTGGTCCCCGGGGCCTTTGGCCTTGGGGATGGGCTCCCCGGTCAGCATGGACTCGTCCACGTGACTCCTGCCCTCCACCACCACGCCGTCGGCGGGGATCCTCTCCCCGGGAAGGACCCGGACCAGGTCCCCGGGGATCAGGGCCTCGGCGGGGATCTCCTTTTCCTCGCCGTCCTGGACCAGCCGGGCGGTCTTGGGCCTCAGGGCGAGAAGCTTCCTGATGGCCTCTGAGGCCCTTCCCTTGGCCCCTTCTTCCAGGTGCTTGCCCAGGAGGATGAGGGTGAGGATCACCGCCCCCGCCTCAAAGTAGAGGTGGCGGGCCTCCTCCGGGAAAACCTTGGGGAAGAGGAGGACCAAAAAGGAGTAGAGGTAGGCGCTCCCCGCCCCCAGGGCCACCAGGGTGCTCATGCCAAAGGAACGGTGCCGGGCCTCGGCCAGGGCCTGACGGAAGAAGCGCCTTCCGGCGTAGAGGACGGGGAGGGCGGTGAGGGCCTGGAGGAGGCCTGGGGCGTGGGGGAGGGGCAGGACCATGGGCCCCATGGCCAGGAGGAGGGTGAGGAGGGCGAAGGGGAAGGCCAGGAGGAGGTCTTTTTGGTAGGTGGGGGTTTTCCCCCTGGCCTCCTCGCCCACCTCCAGGGGCTCGTAGCCCGCTTCCCTTATGGCCTGGCGGATGCGGGCGAGGCTCACCGCCTCCGGCAGGTACTCCACGAAGGCCTTTTCCGTGGCCAGGTTGACGCTAACCGAGAGCACCCCGGGAAGCTTCCCGATGGCCCGCTCTACCCGGGCCACGCAGGCGGCGCAGGTCATGCCCTTCACGGGGATCTCCGCCCTGGCCACCACGGGCTCATACCCCGCCTCCGCCACCCGCTTCAGGACCTCCTTCAGGTCCACCCCCTCCTTCAGGCGGAGGAAGGCCTCCTCGGTGGTGAGGTTGACCCGGGCCTCCTCCACCCCTTCCGCCCGCTTCAGCGCCCGCTCCACCCGGGCCACGCAGCTGGCGCAGGTCATCCCCTTGATGCCGAGGCGGATCTCTTTCACTTTAGAAGCCAGAGGCGGAAGCGGTGGATCTCTTCCGTCTGGGCTAGGGCGATGGCCTTGGCCAGGTCCAGGACCTCCCGTTCCTTGGCCTTAAGGAGGGCCTCGAGGGCCATCTCCACGGCCCCTTTGTGGTGCTCCAGCATGAGCTCCACGAAGGCCCGCTCCCGGTTCCTGGCCCCCCTCAGCCGGGCCACCATGGCGGCCATCTCCCGGGCCATGGCCTGGTAGGCCGCCTGGTCCAGGCCGCCCAGGCGGGCGAGGAGGGCCCGCATG
>Ga0079997_133849_pt1 | contig 10290 bp, 9 predicted proteins | sample PerSpoCPS_CMetaG_FD_69200 | JGI IMG/M metagenome (GOLD analysis project Ga0079997, IMG submission 69200) | Archaeal communities from Yellowstone National Park, Wyoming, USA - Perpetual Spouter C (PS_C) MetaG (SPADES assembly) (version 2) | ecosystem: Environmental > Aquatic > Thermal springs >... | reverse complement strand
TCTCTGCAGACTGTTGTGCTGAAAAACATGCCCAGTCGTAAAACCCTGATTTTAGATCATTTTTGGCGTGTTCGAGGTCTCCCTCAGCTTGGTCTAGCCAGTCACCGCTTCTTTCAACCAACCCTGCATTTACCTCCTCTAGACCACACCAGCCAGCCCAACCAACAAGGTCATGACCAGGAGATATAAATCTCCTCCTCCACTATCTTCGGCTATATTGGCGCGTTAGGTATTTGGATGGCTAGGGCTAAGAGGTAGACAATTAGGGGGCTGGTGTTGGCGGAGTTGATGAGGTGGATAACGTTTATCTTCCGAGCTGTTTTATTCTATTACGGTTAGGTCGAGTCCTGAGACCTCTGCGTAGCCATCGTCGGAGTATGTTGCGAAGACGCGGTCTGGGTGTAGGAGGGATAGGTAGCTGAATATTCTTGACATCGTTTGTGGGGACGACCTGTATCCTTCTTCCAGGAGTTTGAACGCTCCAGCTAGGCAGAGAGTGTCCAGCCTAACCCTTCCAACGGTTTCCTGCAAGGCCCTATATGCTTCCACAATGGCCTGTATTTCGAAGTGTTTTGTTGGGCTGCGTGTTTCCAGAACCGATGGAGCTAGGTAGTTGAACAGTGTCTGCTCGCTCTTTTCCCGGGATGCTTCAAACAACACTTTGTAGTCTGTCTTCAGCCTGAGCGCTTCAGCGGTGACGGCGTAGCGGCCTCTCCCCGTCCTCGTCAAAATACCCACATCTACAAGCCATTCAAGCCGCGGCGGGACAGTATGTCGGTATTTCGCGTAATGACGGCTTTTCACCCACTCGGCTCCAGAGCCGTAGGATTGGCGGATCTCCCTAAGTCGGTGCGCCTCCTCCAGCTCGTTCAGGATGAGCTGTTTTAGGCTGTCAGGTGCTTTCTTCAGAGACTGCCTGAGAGCCGTCGGATATATTTCCTCCATCACATACTGCATGGCCTCAAGCCGCGTAAACTCTCTCTTCTCAAATATCCAGCGCAGCATCGCTACAATCATTTGGTGGTCTTTCTGGAGGAGTGCGTAGAAGAAAAGCAGTCTCTCCACGGGTTTTAGTGTGAGTATTTCGGAGAGGCTGGCGGTCTTCTCGCCTGCCACGTGTCCCATTAGGGCTGCTGAAGATTTCAGGGACATGTATACGGCGCCCATTTCTCCGATGCCCCCCGTCCTGTCGTCGTAAAACCCCAGCTCCCCGGCTAGCTTCACGTAGTTGCGGGCGTTAACCTCCCCCTTTAACAGACCCAGTACATCTTCCTTCAGGTCGTGGAGGGCTTGTCTGGACGATTCAAGCAGCAGCGATGCCAGATAGTCTGGGGAACGTGGTGTTTTGTCAGCGTTTAGGCATGCAACCAGCTTGAGGTATCCCAGCCTACAGGCGTCCCCATGAACCTCGTAGATCATGTTGGAGCCGCCTCAGACCAGTTGACCGCGCGGTTCCTCATAACTGCTTGGCCCTTACTCAGAACAAGTATCCTCTCCCTGCCAACACCCTGCCACGGCTTGAGATACATCAGGTATTTGTGGCTCTTGGGAATGCCGTCGCTTATCACAGCCCGTGCCGTGAACCCAGCCCTCTCAGCCGGTTTCACCAAAAGCTCCGCCATGTCCACCTTCCGCCTGTTGAGGGTGACCTCCCCCACGACGATTATGCAGAAGCTGTTATCCTTCAGGAGTCTAAACATCTCCCTCAGGGCCTTCTCCATGAATTCAACGTATCGCTCTATGGACTGTGTCCCGAAAAGTCTCCGACCGACATCTCTGTAGTCATGGCCTAGAAACCAGAGCCGCAGCCAGTTGTCCCATGCATATGTCTGGAGGTTGAAGTAGGGTGGCGATGTAATGATGAGGTCGACGGACTCGTCTGCAAGAGGCAGGTGTAGGGCGTCGGTGTTGAAGCACGCACCCCTGACCGGGGGCAGACCATCAGCCAGAACAGACCCTGCTTTACGCAGCAAGCATGAGAGGACGTTTCTCACAGGCCTCCGCAGCCGATGTTTCTCAGCGTATTTCTTGATGTAGCCGGGGGCCATTGAGAAGGAGTGGCTGCAGGGAAGGCTGAGGCTTGTCTCCGAGGAGCCGTGCAGTATTCCCAGCATTAAGGCTTTAACGAAGTTCGAAGTATCGTCGTCGGCGTCTAGGAGAAGCTCGCGTATTGCGAGAATCTGTCGTAGGGTTGTAGGGTGGTAGAAGACCCTCACCTCCTCCTCGACATCGTAGACCGAGACGGCGTCGGGTCTCATGGTTTTTGCAGCCTTCTCAACCCAACTCCGCACATCCCTCAACATAACTGGGTTTACTTTGGCGCGGGTCACCACGTATGCCTCGGGAGCAAGGTCGTTCCCAACACCGAACCGGTTGCTTAGACAGGCCTCCAGAGGCGCAGTCCCCTTGCCGGAGAAAGGGTCGAGGACTACTTGACCACGGTCTGAAAACTTTTCAACAGCCCAGCGCGCCAACGCTGGAGGGAAAGACCCCGTCCTCGACATAATGCGGTGCAGCGACGACCCCCAGTTTTTACCCGCAAGCTTCCATGAATCAACAATCTCGGAGCTCAGAACATACTGCAAGCACTCCACCGAAGAGAGCGCAGAACCCGCAACCCTGTTTTATCTGTTGCCCAAGCCCCGCCTCAAACAATTCCACGGTTATCTAGCAGAGTATTGCAGGAGTAATTCGTGGATTATCCGCACCCATTAGGCGTTGTAAAACAGGGTTTGGGATGCGGTCCGCCGAGGAAAGCATTCCACGCAATGTTAGGGTAGCTAAGTCCTTGATTTGTTAAACAGCCCTCATCAACCCATCCCATGCTGTGAAGGGTTAAAAATACAACTAAATACGGCCGAGGTTTACAGATGCATACGTCGGTGTGTCTCGGTTTGGAGGCCACGGTTCTCGAGTATGATGGCCGGCCCTATTACGAGCTCGTTGTTAGAAATTTCCGCAGGCATTTACCGCTCCTCCAAGTCGCGCCCGACACATGGATAGCGTATTTCGACAGCCTCGGTGACCGTGAGTTCATAGAACATTGCGCAAGCATATTGGCTGAGGAGCTGCGGGACTGTGAACTTCTTGTGACCTCGGAGAGCAAGGGGATACCGCTTGTCCATGAGATAGCTGCCCGCCTCGGGCATCCACGCTACATTGTATGCAGGAAGGAGAGAAAGGCGTTCATGAAAGACCCCATAGCAGTCAAGTACAAACCCATAACCTCGGCGAAAGAGCTGGAACTCGTCATCGACGGCAGATATGTCCCATATATTCAGGGCAGGAGGGTCGGCATAGTGGACGACATAGTGAGCACGAAAAACACCATGGAGGCCATGGAGAAAATAGTTGAGATGGCAGGCGGCAAAGTGGTAAAAAAGGCGACAGTCCTAGTTGAGGGGGAGCACCACAGAGACGTCATATATCTAGGAGTCCTCCCGATATTCAAAAAGAAGGCTTAACCCGCCTAAATTTCTGGCGGCATAAAAATCTTTAAGTAATCCCCCACAAAAATAGATAACGAAGCCCGGTCGTCTAGCGGCCAAACCCCTGGTCAGAGGCAGGGCCAAGGATCTCGGGCTCTGGATCACCCTCCAAGGTGAGGGGACCCCCGAGGACGCCGGTTCGAATCCGGCCCGGGCTATAATATTCTTACGGTTGCTGAATACCGGAGACGCTCTTATTTTTAGTGGGTTGGACGGGCCTGACGCTGTAATAGATACGACTTTTCATAGCGGAACACACATATACCATTCCTGATGGAAGTATGTGGGGATGTCTTCGGCTGAGTTGAAGCGGAGAATTCTGCGGCTTCTGAGGGAGGATGAGGAATTCAGGTACGCCGTGCTGGGCATGGTTGGTTATGGTGAGTTGCTGAAGAGGGCTGAAGAGCATGATAGAAAGTTCAACGAAATACTTGCTAGACTTGAAGAACACGACAGAAAGTTCGCAGAGATTATCGCGAAGCTTGAGGAACACAGTAAAAGATTTGAGGAACATGACAGAAAATTCAACGAAATACTTGCTAGACTTGAAGAACATGATAGAAAGTTTGAGGAGATAGTGGCGAGGCTTGAGGAACACGACAGAAAGTTTGCAGAAATAATTTCCAGACTTGAAGAACACGACAGAAAATTTGAGGAAATTATGGCTAGACTTGAAGAGCACGACAGAAAGTTTGAGGAAATCATGGTAAGGCTTGAGGAGCATGATAAAAAGTTTGAAATGATAATGGCTAGACTTGAGGAGCATGATAGAAAATTTGAGGAAATAATGGCTAGACTTGAGGAACACGACAGAAAATTTGAGGAAATCATGGCAAGACTAGAAGAACATGACAGGAAGTTTGAAATGATAATGGCGAGGCTTGAGGAGCATGATAAAAAGTTCGCAGAGATAATGGCTACACTTGAAGAACACAGTAGAAGGTTTGAGGAGCATGATAGGAAGTTTAACGAGATTACAGCTATTCTCCTGGAGCATGGTAGGCGTTTGGATAGACATGAGGAGATTCTTGCAGGTCTTCAGTCTGAGATGAGGCGGGTCCATGCGGGGCTGGAGTCTGTGTCAACCACTCTTCAACGTCTTACAATAAGTGTTGAGGAGGAGGGGGCCAGCCATATCAGGTACAGGTTGAAGGAGATGTTTGGTGTTGAGGTTGCAATCGAGAGGATTTGGGTTGACGGTGAGGAGTTGGACTTTTACGGTGTAGCCGGTGACCTATGTGTTGTCGGGGAGGCCACGGTGCGGCTTGGCCCGGGTCTGGTGGACGAGCTTCTCAGGAAGATATCTGATATCAGGGTTAAGAAGCCGGAGCTACTCCGGCCTAGGCTGCTTAAAGTCATTTACGCGGACTATGCGTCTCCGGACGCGTTGGATTATGCTAGAAAGAACAATGTCTGGATATTGAAGTGGAGTGGTAACCTAACGCCTCCCTCCGTGGAGGAGGCATAACACCGCTTAAGCTGAAAAGAGCATATTTTGGCTAACTTGGTGGCTGGACTTTTGACAACTCTAGGAGCTTTTGCCATCTCTCCTCTACCATTTTCTTAAACTCCTCCAGGAGGTGTCTGTTCTCTGGTTTAAGCAGATGTGCGAATCTCTCCTGTGTTGCCAAGTATTCTTCGATGGGGCGCGGCCTAGCGGTCACGTAGTTGAGCCGGTATTTTCCGTTCTCGATTTCGTAGATTGGGAATATTCTTGTCTCGACGGCGAGTTTGGCGATTTTTATGGTATGTTTGGGGTCGTAGCGCCATCCTCGGGGGCATGGGGCTAGGACATGTAAGAATGTGGGGCCTTCGATGCTCATGGCTTTCCTCACCTTGTTGGCGAGGTCTTTCCAGAGATGGGGTGAGGCTGTGGCGGCGTAGGGTATGTTGTGGGCGGCTACGATGGCCATTATGTCCTTCTTAGGCTCGGGCTTTCCACGCGGTGTGGTGGTTGTTACCGCGTTGAGGGGTGTTGCTGCGGACCTCTGTATCCCTGTGTTCATGTAGGCTTCGTTGTCGTAGCAGACGTATAGGAAGCTGTGCCTTCTCTCTAGGGCGCCCGAAAGGGCTTGCAGCCCTATGTCGTAGGTTCCACCGTCTCCCGCTATTACCAGAATCTTGTGACGCCTGCCACGCCCCTTCCTCTCCAAAACCCTTAGAGCGGTCTCGATGCCTGAAGCAACGGCTGCAGCGTTCTCGAAGGCCACGTGAACCCATGGGACGCGCCAGGCCGTGTGTGGATACTGTGAAGTGACCACCTCTAGGCAGCTTGTGGGGGTGACGACGATGAAGGGAGGTTCGGCGGCCAGCAATATCTGTCTGACAGCTACCAGCGCCCCGCATCCTTGGCAGGCTGAGTGCCCGGGGCTGATGCCCTCGCGGCCGTATAGTTGTTCAAGCTTGGTTACCTGCGTCACATCCAACCACCTCCAGCACCTAGGTAGAGGACACGGCTCCTTACAGACCCGCCCGCAACCCATCCCCTCACCTTGTTAAGCAGCTTGCTGACCATACTTGTTGTCGGCTCACGTCCGCCGAGGCCGTAGACAACGCTTAAAACCGGTGTTCTAACACCTTCATCGTAAAGTGCTGACTTGACGTTGGAGGCTAGGGGTGGCGAAGCCATTCCGGGCGATAAAGCCCTATCCATCACCACGACAGCCTCCGAGTCCGATAGGTATTCGACCAGTTCACGGCCTGGGAACGGTGAAAACATCCTGACGGATATAAGGGAGAAAAACCCGTAGCCCATCTTCTCCAACAGGTGTCTAACGGTACCCATGGCGCCGCCCATACCAACGACCACAACATCCCTACCTGAGCCGTCAAACGTGAATTTTCTCAGCGCTCCGCTAGGCTCCGGGTAAAGGCTGCTGACCTCGCCAACAACCTCTCCTGCTCTCTCCAAAGCACCCGCCTGCTCAAGCTTAAACTCAAAGTAGTGTGTGGGTAGGGCGAAGACCCCGAAGCTGTGCGGGCTGTCGTAGTCAAGCCTCGGCCGTGGAGTGTGGGGTAGATATTTTTTCACTTCGTCGTCCGGTAGGGTTTCAACGGGTTCACTGCTGTGGGAGACTGTGAAGCCGTCAAGGTTGACGGCGACAGGCAGGAGGACTTCCGGGTGCTCTGCGAGGCGGAAGGCCTGTATTGTGTAGTGGTAGGCTTCCTGCGGGCTTTCGCAGAATATTTGAACCCAGCCGCTGTCCCTCGAGCCCATCATGTCGGAGTGGTCGCCGTGGATGTTTATCGGGGCTGAGAGCGCTCTGTTGGCTACGGCCATCACTATAGGGCATCTTAAACCCGATGCCACGTACATGATTTCATGCATCAAGGCAAGGCCCTGGCTTGAGGTTGAGGTGAAAACACGTGCTCCGCAAAGTGATGCGCCGATGCAGGCGCTTAACGCCGAATGCTCGGACTCAACCGGGACGAATGCTGCATCAACCTGTCCAGACGCCACGTACTCGCTCAGCCTCTCAACGATGATGGTCTGTGGTGTTATGGGGTATGCGGAGATAAAATCGACGTCGGACTGTTTAACGGCGTAGGCAACCGCCTCATCCCCTGTCATCAAAATAGCTTGTCTAAGTCTGTTCATGCTCCACCACCATTTTAATCGCCTTCCGAGGACATTCCTCAGCGCATATCCCGCATCCTTTGCAGTGTTCGTAGTCTATCTGTACAAGGCCGTCCGGGTCCCTGTATATTGCTGGCTCGGGGCAGTAAATCCAGCAGATTAGACAGTTTGTGCACTGATATCTCTCTATGACGGGCTTCATGCTACGCCAGCTAGACATCCGCAGCTCAGCACTGTTGCCTGCCTCGAAAACAACCGGAAGCAACATCTTATGCTGCATGCTCAACCACCACCATTGAAGCACCGAGCCTAACGACGGCGGCGTCTCTTTCACCAAACCTCTCAGCAACAACCCTCTCCACAGCCTCCAGCGGCACCGCACCAGACACTCTAGAGAACGCCCCCAACATAGCGAGGTTAAGGCTTCTCGGCCTACCCAGCTCCGCCACAGCCCTGGAGGCGTCCACGGAAAACACACTTACACCCTCTATGTCTAGGTGTAACGGTGACGGGGTGTTGACAACTAGCACGCCACCCCTCTTCACAAAAGAGGCCACACCGGTGCCGAGAAGCCTTTCCTCGAAAACAACGGCGCCATCCACAGATTCCACAGGGGACCTGAGGGCAACCGGGTGTTTGGAAACCCTCACATAGGCTCTTACAGGTGCTCCGGACCTTTCGGGCCCGAACTCGGGGAAACTTTGGGAAAACAGGCCGGAACGCAGGGCCGCTTCGGCCAATACCCTACCCGCTGTAACAACTCCCTGCCCACCTCTACCAAGTATGAGGAATTCAAGCAGCATGGCCCATAAATGAATATACGGGGCTGTCTAATAAATACACTCAAAAAATAATAATTACATAAAAATTCTACTTAATGGGGTTCAACCAGTTGCAGGGTTCCGGCTCACGGCTCTCCACACGTCTTCCGGCTTGATTGGAAGCTTCCTTATCCGTGTTTTCAGGGCGCGGGAGACGGCGTTAGCAATAGCTGAGGCGACCGGGTTCGTGGCCAGCTCGCCGATGCTTTTCGCACCGTAGGGCCCGTAGTCGTCATAGGAGTCCGCGAAAAAGACTGTGACGTTGTTTGTCTCTGCGGCTGAGGGCAGTAGGTATTCCATGAAGTTGGGGTTTATGTAACGGCCTTCCTTTACCACCACCTCCTCGGTCAATGCGTAGCCGATGCCTGTGGCTATGCCGCCGTGCGCCTGTGCCTCCGCCTCCGCCGGGTTCACCACCCTGCCTATGTCCAGGCCCATAGCTATTTTCTCAACCTTCACAGCACCGGTCTCCAAGTCTACGGCCACCTCGGCGAAGACAGCTGCCCAGCTCGGTGGCGCGGCATTAGGCCTCATCCCGCTGACAACTATGGGTAGAAAACCGTTTCTTGTCTTGTACCGCATGGCCACATCCGCGAAAGTGACGTATTGTTCAGGTCTGTCAGGATGCCAGACCCTACCATCCATGAAAACAAGCTCCTCCACCGGCGCCTCAATCATCTCCGCCGCCTTTTGGAGAATCTTTTTCTTCATCTCCTCCGCGGCCGCTAGGACGGCTAAGCCGCCAACATATGTTCCCCGGCTTGCATGCGTCCCCATGTCGAATGGTGTTGTCTGGGTGTTTCCCGCCTCGACGTATACGTTGGAGACATCGATTCTTAGGTGTTCGGCGGCGTAGGCTGCTAGGGTTTCATGCTCGCCGGGGCCCATTTCAACCATAGCGGTCGTGATTGTTATCGTTCCGTCTTCGTTCAGCTTCATTACCACGCCGGCACCCTCCTGCCTATCCTGCCCCTCGGCCATCTGGCCGCCGGTCCCTGAAGTGTGGTGTCCCACAGCAACACCACAGGCCCTCACGACACCGTTCTCAACCCTCCGCCCACAATCCCATCCAAACATCTTAGCCGTGGCCAAGGCTGCCTCGGCGAGTTTCATCGACTTGATGACTGTCGTAACTGTGGGCCCTTGACCATAGTATATGTCGCCCGTCTTCGGCAGGTTTTTCAGCCTGAACTCGAGCGGGTCTATTCGAAGGTCGTCGGCTATCTCATCCATGAGGGATTCGAGGGCCATGTTTTGCTGCGGGTTGCCGAAACCCCGCATAGCCCCGCATACAGGCAGGTTTGTGTATATTCCTTTTCCCTCATAGTATCTGTATGTGGCTGCGTAGCTTGATATGAACCATCCGCCCACGCATGTTACAGCCTCTATCATGTGGTCGGCGTAAGCCCCGCTTTGCAGCAGGGCCCTAAGCTCCATTACCTTGAGTAAACCATCTCTGTCTACTCCGAGGCGGACATCCATCACAGCAGCCCTCCTGGCGCTGATGTAAAAATCCTCCTCCCGCGACGCAACATACTTGACCGTCTTCCCCGTTTTAAGAGCGAGATAAGCTATTACGGGCTCGTGGATGGCGAGGTTGTATTTTGCGCCGAACCCGCCTCCCAGCGGCATTGCGTGGACGATAATCTTGTTGGCGGGCATCTGTAATGCCTGTGAAAGCCAATATCTTGTTCCATGTATTGACTGTGTGGTGCAGTATACGTCCAGGCCGCCGTCAACGCGTGGGCTGCATATTATTGCGCGTGTCTCTATTGGTGCGTTGTAGAGTATCTGGGTTTTGAACGTGTCCTCATACATTTTTACCACACTGCTGTAGGCCTCATTTTTTCTCCCAACCTCCATCACGTCGCTGTATCCGACGTTACTGTCAAGCTTTTTGACTTCTTTACCAACCTCGATCTCGTCGTGAACAAGTGGTGCATCCTTTTTCAAAGCCTCCTCCGCGCTGTCAACATAGTCTAAAACAGCGTAATCCACGTCCAAAAGCTCCACGGCGTCATAGGCTGTTTCAGGCGAGGTCGCCGCCACGGCTGCAACTATGTCTCCTACGAATCTCTGTCTGACATCAAGTATTCTCCTGTCCCTTATCACTTTCCACGGGACGGGGGAAAATGTTCTCCCGAACCTGTGGGCTGGCACGTTGAAGGGGGTGAGGACCTCCACCACACCGCTTAGGGCTCTGGCCCTGCTGTCGTCTATTCTTTTTACGATGCAGTTTGGGTAGGGTGAGTGGAGGAGGGCTGCGTAAAGTGTTCCCTTGGGCTGGATGTCGGCCACATATTTTAAACGCCCCATGAGCCTGTGGACAGCGTCCGCCCTCTTCCGGGGCACGCCTATGTAGCGGGTTGTCTGCGAAGACATCTCAGCTCTTCCTCAACAGTTT
>Ga0079997_130899_pt2 | contig 10323 bp, 9 predicted proteins | sample PerSpoCPS_CMetaG_FD_69200 | JGI IMG/M metagenome (GOLD analysis project Ga0079997, IMG submission 69200) | Archaeal communities from Yellowstone National Park, Wyoming, USA - Perpetual Spouter C (PS_C) MetaG (SPADES assembly) (version 2) | ecosystem: Environmental > Aquatic > Thermal springs >... | reverse complement strand
CATCTGGTTGCACACCTATGCCCCGACAAATTGGGACGAAGTGATGCAGACGCTCAAGGCGGCGAATTTCAACTGCCTCTTCTTTCGGGCAGGGAGAGGCGGCAATGTCGTCTACCGCAGCCAATTTCTGCCCCGCGACCCTTGGGCGGAGCGAACTGATTTGGACGAACTGCGCAATGCCACCGAAGCGGCGAAACGCTATGGCATTGAGTTGCATGCTTGGCGGGTGAATTTCCATTTCGGCACAGCCCCCGATTGGTTCAAGGAGCAGATGGCGAAAGAAGACCGCTTGGTGCGCGACCCTGACGGCAAGCAAGCCCTTTGGCTCAACCCCGCCGACCCGCGCAATCAGGAGCACGAGTTTCGGGCGATGATGGAACTCCTCACTTACCCCGTCGCGGGCGTCCATTTTGACTACATCCGCTATCCCGAAGTGCCCCACTATCGCTTTGACTATGGCGAAGTTTCCCGCCGACAGTTTGAGCAAGCGACGGGCATTCGGCTGACGGTTTTCCCGCGCCAAGTGTTGCTGGGTCCGCTCAAACTCCGCTACGACGAATGGCAGCGAGAAAATGTGACGAACTTGGTGCGGCGGGTTTACTTCGCCGTCAAGGATGCCAACCCGCAAGTCGCCGTCTCGGCTGCCGTCTGGCAACGCCACCGCTACTACTTCGCCCTCATCAAGCAAGACTGGATGCGTTGGGTGCGAGAAGGCATTTTGGACTTCGTTTGCCCGATGGACTACACCGCCAACACCGACCTTTTCGCCGAACGGGTGGGCGAGCAAGTGATGGAAGTCAATGGCACGATCCCGATTGCCCCAGGCATCGGCGCTTACTTGCTGGACGACGAGTGGCAATTTGTGGAGCAGGTGAAAGTAGCGCGGGATTTGGGGGCGGACGGGTTCGTCGTCTTCAGTTACAACATTGCCCCCTTGCGCGATTTCCTTGCGGCGTTGACCTTGGGCGCGACGGCGAAACCGACCGTGCCCGCTTATCGGGCGCCCCGCTTTGTTTTCCACCTGAGCAACGGCTTGCGCCACAAAGACATGCCCATCACTTACCGTGCAGGTGATGCCGTCCACATCGCGGCGACGGTGACGATGGGTTTGTTGCCTGCCGACAAAGTGGCATCGGTGCGCTTTGCCTTGCATTGGGAACGAGAAGAGGGATTTAGAGAATGCCCAATGACCAATGCCCCAATGACCAATGCCCAAATGACCAATGCCCAATGGATGAGTGCCCAATGGTTGGCGGAAGCGACGCTGATGGAGGGCGAATTGACCGCCGAACAGTTGCGGAAAGGCGCTACCCTCCGATGCGTTGCCAAAGTGCCGAAGGGCATCGTGCGATTAGTGGTGCGGGGAGTTGTGACCTTCGCCGATGGGACGACGCAACCCTTCGTGCGGCGCGGTCCGTTCGTGCGGGGGTTGCCACCAAGCGAATTCATTTCTGCGTTGCGGTCGCTGTTGCCCGTGAGATTTTCGTCAAAAGTCCGTCGCCCCGTCATCGGCGTCGTCGCCGACGGTTGGCACGCCGAGCGATTGGTCGCTTTGTTGCGGCGACAAGGCGACACCGCTTTCCTCGTCCGCTACCTTTTGCCGACCTATTGGCAATCGGCGGATGTTTTGGTCATCCCACCCCTGCGGGATTTGCGGGAGTTGACTTTTGAACGCGCCCAAGCCCTTCGTTCGTGGGTGGCGCAAGGTGGTCGGGTTTTGTTGCTTTCGGAAGCCTGCGGCTTTCACGCCCACGCCAACTTGTTTCCCGAAGTGGCGGAAGTGACAGGGGAGCAACGGCAAGTGACGGTGCGTTGGGGGCGACGCTCCCTTCGCACGGGGCTGGACGCCCTTTCCCTTCGCCCCGCTAACGGCGCCGATGCCTTGATGAGCGCTAACGGCAACGCCATTTTCGTTCGGGGCAGGTTTGGGCAAGGCATCGTGGGTCTTTGGGGGCTTCGCATGCCCTTGACCGACGATGCTCCCGAATGGCAAGCGTGGACACCCCTTTTCTACGAAGCGGTGCGCCGAACTTCAGGGCGTTGAAGGGCAGGAAAGGTTTATGGCTTCTCGGAAGATGACGCCGTGCCGACTTTGACGAGTTGTTTTTGGTTGGTCATGTGCATCAGCATCATCGTGGACAGGCTTTGTCCTGTCGGCAGGGCAAAAGAGAGGTTCATCGTGAATTCGCCCGTCCCTTCGGTGCGCAGGATGCGCCCTGCGTCGGGGTCAAACCAGAACTTGTCTTCGCTTTTGACCGACCCGTCCATCGTGGCGCTCCCCGCTTCAGGAGGCAGGACGGTGAGGAGTTGCTGGAAGAAGTCGCTCATGGTGGGGATTTCGGTCGTCGTTTCCAAGACGGCACATAAACGGTCGCCAACTTTTTCCCAACCCACAAAACGACCCCGACTCTTCATCTCCAACTTGACAGGTCGCTCGCCGACGGTCATCTTGACCGATTGGGCGATGTCCCAAGTGTCGCCGACCTTGACGGGCTTTTCGGGAAGGAGTAAGTTTTCCAAGCCCACTTCAGGGATTTCGGAGAAGCGGATGTCCAACTTGACAAAGGGCACGGGGGCGCCTTCTTTCTGCCGTTCTGGACGCTCCAGCCACTGCATTTGGCGCACTTGCCCCGTCGGGTCCACTTGCATGCGGACGCGAGTGGGCGGAAGGTCTCTCGTCTCCGTCTTCTCTTCGCCTGTCGGGGTGGTGACTTTGAGGGTCATTTTGCCCCGCGTCGTCCGCAGGATGACGGCATCGCCGTAATCGCTGACCCGCTCCACTTGATAAGTGTCCGTCGTCTTGACTTCCGCGTGCACCTGGCTGACGATATCTTGTCTGCCGGCGTTGATGGTCAATGTTCCTTCGCCTTGCTGGGTCGCTTCGTAAGTGAGGACTTGCTTGGGCTGGAATTGGAAGCGCAACTGCACTTGCTCAGGTTGGAAGGCAAAAAGCCAACTTGCCGACAACCCACCGATAATGACCAATGAGGCAATGACCAATGAACCAATGACCAATGAGGCAATGAACGATGAGCCAGCGACCAATGGCATCGTCCAGCGCCGCATAGCCCGACACCTCCCTGCGGTTCATCCGTTGCGACCCGACGACCGACGCTTCGCCATCTCCGCCGCCAAACGAAGGGCAGCCATCAGGCTCGTCGCCCGCGCCTTATTTTGCCATGCGATGTCCAAAGCGACACCGTGATCGGGCGAGGTGCGGATGATCGGCAACCCCGCCGTCACATTCACCGCCCGATCAAACGCCAAGACCTTGACAGGAATGTGCCCTTGGTCGTGATAAAGCGCCACGACCAAATCAAAAGCGCCCTGACACGCCTGCCAAAAAACGCTGTCGGCAGGGATGGGACCGAAAACTTCCAATCCGAATGACCAATGACCAATGAGCCAATGAGAGGCTTGCGTTTGCAATCGCTCAATGGCGGGTCGGATGAGGCGCTCTTCTTCGTCGCCGAAGGCGCCCCCTTCGCCTGCGTGGGGGTTCAAGGCAGCGATGGCAATGCGAGGGCGGTCAAAGCCAAGCCACTTCAAAACAGGCAACGCTAACTCCACCGTTTTGACGATGCGTTCAGGCGTCAGCGCCGCGAGGGCGTCGCGCAACGCCATGTGCCCCGTCACATGGATGACCCGCAGTTCGTCGCAGACGAGCATCAAGCGCGTTTCGGTGACACCACACAGCGCCGCCAAAAATTCGGTGTGCCCCGCAAAGGGCAAACCCGCTTGATGGGCGGCGGCTTTGTGGATAGGGGCGGTGACGAGGGCATCGGCAACGCCTTGCAAAACGAGTTGCGTCGCAACTTCAATGGCTCGGATGGCTGCCCGCCCGCTTTCCGCGTTCGGTTGTCGGGGCGTCCATCGGCGCAAGTCCAACGCAACGGCGTCCAGCACATTTAACCCGTCGGGATCAAAAGCGGGGTCGCTAAAGTCGCTCACCGAACGGACAGGCAACTTCGCCCCGACCAACTCAACGGCGCGTTGCATGACGACGGCGTTGCCGACGACAAGGCAATGCGCCCTTTGTCGCACCGTCGGGTCGCAAAGCGCCTTGACGATGACTTCAGGTCCGATGCCCGACGGGTCGCCCATCGTGAGGACAAGGCGGGGAATTCGTTCCGATGCCATCCCGTTCGCCTTCCCTTTTTCACCCCGTCACTTTCCCTTCGGGCGCAACCCTTTCTCTTTCAGCCAATCGTCCAGCCACTTTTGCTCTTCGTCCGTCAAGGGCACGGACGGGGGCTGGGTGTAGTCAATGTCCAAGTTGTATCGTCCCACATCGTAGCAACGGTCAAAGACCCATTGCAAGTCCAAGCCGACATCTTTGTCTTCGGGTAGCAAGGGGATGGCGATGCGGGGCAACCGCTTGGGCAAGGTGATGGGGTAGACTTCAAAACGGCGGGGCAAATGCCCTCGCCAAACGCTGACGATGCCGTAGAAGAGTTGAAGCGACGAAAGGGCATAAGCGGGGACGGCGACGGTGTGCTCGCCCTGCCGCAGCAAATCCACCTCCACCAAGTTGACGCCCGCTTCCAAGCAGGAAAGTTGCTTTTGCAGGTAAGCCGTTCGCCATTCGCCAGTGCGCTTGTTGCTGGGGCTAAGCAACTCAATGATGGTCACCAAGCGCTCTTTAGTTCGGTCCACGATTTTGATGAAGGATTGGCGTTGGACGAGTTCGCTGAATAGTTCCACGATGACGGGTTCGTCAAAGGCAATTTCCGTTTCGGTCTGAACAGCAGCGGTAGCGGTTGCGGCGCTGGAAGGGACGGGGGCGGTGCGTTCAGTGGGGGCGATGTCGGAATGGAAGACCCGCTGTGGGGGAGAAGACGGAAAAGTTGTGACCAACGACCGCTCGTCTATGCGAAGGCGATAGCGGGGCGGAAGGCGAGGGGCTAAGGCTTCTGCTGCGTAGGTGATGAACCGCTCGTGGAAGTCGTGCCAAAAGCGTTCGTCTTCCAAGTAGGGGTCAAAGCCAGGAAAAGGGGTGGGCACAAGGCTCACCTCCGAAGCGGGGCGGCGAAAAAGCGCCCTATTGAGCGACCCAAATTTGCTGCACTTGCAACAAAGACACCCATTTGGCGCTGCCGTCGGCGAACAGGTAATTGGCGCCGCCCGAATGGCGTCGTCCAGCAGGATGCAAGACAGGTTGATTTGTCCAGCAGTCAATGGGGTTGTCCACCGGCAAGGCTTGGAGCCAGCAAGCCATCGCCGTTGGGTCTCGGGTCGGGTCATAAAGTCGCCAACCGTTAAGTGGAGTGAGGGTCGGATTATTTTCCGTCGGCGCTTCCATTAAAGCCAGCCGATTGTCCAGTTGAGAAAGGCGAGCACGAGCGATGCCTGCAAAGCCAGCGCACGGACGCAGGTTTCCCAAAAGGTCTCGGCACAGCCGCTGGCGGTTTGAAGGGGGCGGGGCTGAGCAATTCATCGGGCTTGCGTCGTCATTGTTGGCGTTGATGGCGTAACTGACTTGGATGTTCGGGACGCCCGCATTCGGATTGCCGAAGGTCGGCACTGGCGGATGTGACCCGCAGGCGTAAACGATGGTGGAGCGGGTGTAGGGCAAAAGAAGGTGGGCGAAAAGGACGGGCGCACCAACCCGCAAAGAAAGCCCGCAATCGTGCGACAGGACATTCACATCGTCGTAGTCTTGGGCGTAGGCGGTCAGGGCGGTGCCGATTTGGCGCAAGTTGCCGAGGCAGGCGTTTTGGCGGGCTTTCTCGCGGACGGTGCTGAAGACGGGCAGCAGAATCGCCGTCAAGACCGCGATGACGGCGATGACGACGAGCATCTCGGTGAGGGTGAAGCCACGCTCCCGTCGCATTGCCGATGCCTCCTTTTTGCGGGCGAAAAAGCCGACAAGATTATGCCCGATGCGATCGGGAAAGTTCAAGGGGGCGTGGCAGATGAGCCTGTCGTGGCGGATGCTTGTCGCGGCTGATAGCCGCTCCAACAGAGTGCTGGCGGCAAGGCTTGAACCGATGCCCACTGTTGGAGGCTCAAAAAGGGAACGCCCGAAGGTGCCTGCCAACAAGGGCGCCTTTCCATCCCCTCACGACGGGTCGGAAGGCACTCCGGCAGCAACCTTCGGGCGTCGGGGGTTGGTGGGGGTGCCACTTTCACCTTCATCAGGGCGGCTTAGTGACCACCAACCCATGCCGTCAGCGTCGCCCCAAAAGATAACGCAACCGAACCCCGCTGTCAAGCCTTGAAATGGGCAGACAGGCAGGGGGCAGATAGGCAAGCGGTCGGGCGGTCAGAATTGCAGGGCGCCCAATTCCACATAGAAGCGCCGACGCGACTTAGACCAGTTCAGCGACAAATTCACTCCGTTGCCCAAATCGTGCATCAGGCGGACGGTGTAGTCGGTGTAGGAGAAACCCGAGTAGCCTTGCTGGGTGAGTTCCAGCAGCACCCGCCAGCGGGGGCGTAATTGGTGGGTGACGAAAAGGCTGTGGGAACGGCTGCCGCCCCGCAAGTTCACCGTCCCCATCCCGTAAACCTGCCACTTCGTCCCGAAAGTTAATGCCAAGTTGAGGGAAAGGCTCTCGCTGGTGAACCCACCAAAGCCAAAGAGGCTGCGTCCTTTGTCCAAGTTGTAACTGAGGCGCACATCGCCCCGTCGCCCGAGAGGGTGCTGCAGCGAGGTCATCAACTGCCAAGGGATTTGAAGACCCGTCCCGTCATCGGCGAGGGAAATCCCCCATTGGGTCATCCATTGCCCTCGCCCGACCCGTTTGGTGGGCAAGTTGAAGTTGGCGTCCAACCCCCAACGCAGGTCCGAACCAAAGTCCCCCGGTTGCCACGCAAGGGCGCCCGACAGGGTGTAAGTGACGCCGCTTTTGCCCAACATTCCGCCGGGCAAGTAGGCGTAAAGTTGCGCCCCGTGACTCGTCCCAAATTCTGCCCTTTGGAAATTGGCTTCCACGCCGATGCCGATGCGTTCCCCGATGCTGCCCCGATAGCCCAATCGGGTGAACAAATCTTTGTGGCGCAAAAAATCCACGAACAAATCCAGTTGATGCCCTTCGCCCAAGCGCCCAAAGTGTTGCCAACGGAGACCCCAATCGGGGCGGGTGATTTGCTCAAGGTAAACGCCGCCTTCCATCTGCCCCTTTTTGCCGAAGACATACTGCTCTTCCAGCGACAGGGCAAACCCTGGGCGATAGGCGCTGAAGCCCTTGCTGCCAAAGTATTGCAACCGAACCGCTCCCGTCCCATGCAGGTCGGCACGGTAGTAAATGGGCGTGTCCAATTGCAGCCCGCCATACGCGGTGACGCTGATGCCCTGAAGTCCCAAAGGGGTGGGAAGGGTGCTGCCGAAGGACGATGCCATCCCATAGCCACTTTGGGCTTCCACATACAAGGGCAGGCTAATCCATTTGCGCCCTTTAAGGTAAAGTTGGGCTCTTCGGACGACCAATCGGTCATTGCCGTAAAGGACGAATTCTCGCCCCCGCACCCAATTGGCAGTCAAGTCGTTCGGCGGGGCGGGTTCTTTAAGCCCGATGGCATCGTTCTCCGTCCCTTCGCTCAACTCCCAACCTTTCAGGACCACCCGACGGGCTTGAGGGACGACGCGGGTGAGGACCGCGATTTGTCGCTCCATGTCGGCGATCAGGCGGTCACCCACCCACTGCGTCTTGCCGTTGGTGATCAGCACCTTGTTGGCGCCTGGCGTCCCTTCGGCGACAGCCATTTTTTGGTTCAGCCAGAAATCCAGCCGCACATCGCTGCGGATTTCCCAGCCGCGATAGATAAGCCGCACTTTCCCGCTGCCCGCGATGAACTGATACTGCGGGGCATAAGCGACATAATCGCCCTCTATCTGCAAGACTTGCGCTTCCCGACCGATGCCAGCGCCGGGCGGAACGAGTTGCAACTCCAAAGTTTGGCGGGACGAACCGAAGAAGGCAGTGATGACCGTGACGCCGGGGGTCGTCCCCGCCCGCAACCGAACTTTGGCGAGACCGTTGCGCAAGACCGCCTGCGGCTCAATGACCGTCCCCTCCAGCGAAGTCGTGAAGTGAATGACCGTCCCTTCCAACGACGGGTCATCCACACGGGCGATAATGTCGCAGGTGCTTTTTCCATCGGCGACCAAAAAGGGTTGAGAAGCCGTCAAAGTAAAAGTGAACCGCTGTCTCGTCCCGCGTCCCTCGTCCCACGCTCCATCCGTCAGCGGACGGGGACCTTGCGCCCTTGCCCCGACAGCGACCCAGACCATCAGCAACCCAACAACCCAAAGATAGCCTCTCATCGCCATCAACCGTCCTATTGCGGGAGCGTGCCAATTTTGATAGCGCTGTCCCACGAAGACCCTTGCCCACCCATGTCCCGTCCCGCCTCCCTCGCCTCACATCCCATATCCCGTCCCGCCTCCCTCGTCTCACATCCCATATCCCGTCCCGCGCCCCTCGTCTCGCATCCCATATCCCGTCCCGCCTCCCTCGCCCCGCATCCCATATCCCATCCCACCTCCCTCGTCTCGCATCCCAAATCCCGTCCCACCTCCCTCGCCTCACATCCCATATCCCATCCCGCGCCCCTCGTCTCACATCCCATATCCCGTCCCGCGCCCCTCGTCCCGCGTCCCAAAAACCTAACGCCCAAAGCGTTGCAAGTGTTCTGCCACTTGCTTCGCTTGCTGTCGCACGAGGGGCGATAAGTCAGGCATCTTCAACAGCGCTTGGACAGACGGCAAGGCTTCTCGGCTTCCGATGGCTTGCAAGGCACTGAGGGCGTTCAGGACGACTTGAAGGCGTGGCGTCTCTTTGGCATTGGTCAACTGTCCCGTCCCGCGTCCCGCGCCCCGCATCACAACTTGACACAGTGCAGGGACGGCTTGCGGGTCGCCCAAGAGACCCAATGCGTTCGCCGCTGCCGCCGCCACGCCCACATCCGACGAATTCAGCAACGGGATGAGGGTCGGGACGGCTTCGCGAACCCGCAGCATGCCGATGGCGAAGATGGCGCTTTCCTGAACGCGGGGGTCGGACGAACGCAACCACTGCATCAGCAACGGTTTCGCCTCCTGAATTTGTGCCGCCCCCAAGGCGATGACCAAGTGATAGGGGGGCGATGGACGCTCCTGCCCAAACCGACGGGCTTGCGAAAGCAAGAACCGTTTGGCGGCATCGGTCTGCAGGTTGGCGATGGCTTGCCAAGCCGCAGACGCTAACTGGGGGTCTTTGAGGGCTTCCTTTAAAAGGGGCAGGGCACGGTCGCTTCGGGTATTTCCTAAGGCGTAAACTGCCATCTGGCGAATTTCCATGTCCAGAGGCGTCTTGACTTTTTCGCTGCCGTTTTCCAAGACGAACCGACGCAGGGCATCTATGGCGGCGTCACCGTAAGCACCCAAAACGCTCAGCGCCGCCACTCGCACTTCCCGACGGGGATGGTCAAGGTAAGGCATAACTGCCTTCATCGCTGTCGCCCCACCTTGCCGCAATGCGTCTTGGGCAACGCGAACGACTTGGGGGTCTTTATCGCCCAACAGTTCCGCCACCATCGGGGCAGTGGACGAGGATTTTGCCCAGTGGCTCAGGACGAACAACACTGCCTCGCGGTGATTGCGCAACATTTGCCCCGGCAAAAAGTAGAAGGGTTGGTTGGGATTGCGGGCGGCTTCTTCGTTCGCTTTTCGGAAAGTTTGCACCAACGCGGGCAAGGCAGGTTTGCCCAACCGCGCCAAAGCGATGGCGGCTAAAAGGCGCACCTGTTCGTCCTTGTCCAGCAACAACGGCGCCAATGCGTCCGCCCCTTTCGGGTCGGGATGGGCGGCGAGGAAGAGGGCTGCTTCGCACCGCTGGGTCGGGTCGGCACTCTTCAACTTCGCCCAAACCCACCTCGGCGTCCCGCCGAGAAAAAGGCTTCGGGTGAACCAACCTGCGATGAACCCAATGAGTAGGGCGATGAGTATCCCTACCCAAAACCGTTGCATCACAGTCCTCAAGCCCTCCTTGTTGCCATGCGCCACCACAACTTTGCCACGACTTCCCGCCCCTTTCCCTGCCTCATCTGTCGCCTCTTTTTCCCCTCCCTTCCCTGCATCAAACTTGTCGCAGGAGGCGGAAGGGCAAAAAGACCTTTTGCCGCGAAAGGAGCGGAAACGCCTTGCGGTTCACCCGAAGGCAAAAGGCATGGCTACAGTTGGTCGGTTGTTCGTTCTGCATGGTTTTGTCGGGGGTGACAACCCTTTTGAGCGCTGCGGAGGTGGAAACGGTGCGGTGCGTCAAGGCGATGCCGAGGGAAGGTGAGCAGCGGTTCTACGCCGCCCATCGCCCACCTTTGTTGCCCTCGCCCCTTGTCCCG
>Ga0079997_118976_pt1 | contig 10342 bp, 13 predicted proteins | sample PerSpoCPS_CMetaG_FD_69200 | JGI IMG/M metagenome (GOLD analysis project Ga0079997, IMG submission 69200) | Archaeal communities from Yellowstone National Park, Wyoming, USA - Perpetual Spouter C (PS_C) MetaG (SPADES assembly) (version 2) | ecosystem: Environmental > Aquatic > Thermal springs >... | reverse complement strand
GGCGCACACTCCAGGAGGAGCCTGATCCGGGTCAAAACCGACCGCACCACCTCTTCGGGAGCCCGGGCGATAAACTCCGCCCGCCGGGCCTGGTAGTCCAGGCTCCGCACCTGGTCCGCTAGGACCACGCCGACCACGGGAAGCCCTTGGGGCAGGGACACTTCAAAGGGGTAGCCCTTGACTCGGGAAGTGATGGGACAGAAAAGGGCCAGGCCCGCTTTGGCGTTGTAGGCCTTGGGGGAGAGGGTGAGGGCGGGTCGCCTCCTCCCTTGCTCGTGTCCCGCCTTGGGGTCAAAGTCCAGCCATACCAGGTCTCCTCGGTCGGGCACGAAGCTCATGCCTCACGCCCCGTAGCCGGCCCCCAGTCCACTTCCTCGTGGCGGTTCGCCTCGGTGATGGCCTCCAGGAGGTCATCTAACCGGAGGGGGCGAAGGACCAACCCCTCCCCTCCCACCTCCAGGATCACCTCTTCCCCGGGCCGGAGTCCTGTGGCCTCGGCCAGGGGCTTGGGGATGCGTATGGCCAGGCTGTGACCCCAACGGGCGACTCGGGTTCTCATGGCCTCAGTATAGCCGTTGGTATATTCCTCCCGCGCCGCGGAAGGGTTGTCTCGCAAGGCCTTCTCCCCTGAACAGGGCTAGGCCCAGAGGGGGAAAAAGCGGGTCCGGTGCTTTTCTTCGGACTCATGGGCGGACGGGGCTAGGGAGGCATCTTACCCAGAAGGCGGCCAGGGGAGGGGATCGGGTGGTTCTCCAACCAGAACAGGGGGTGGAGGGACACCTCCGAAGGAGGTGGGACGTCTTATCCAGGTCGGGTAGGCCTGGGGGGTTTGAAGGGCGGGGCAGGGGCCTTTCCCCCCAGGCCCACGGAAGGGCGGACCACTTGGCTGGCCTCGAGGTCAGGTGCGGGCCTCGAGGGCTAAGGGGAAAAGGGAAGCGGGGTGAGGGGGTGTCTTACCCAGAAACTCTTACCCAGAAACTGAGGTGGGCAACAGATACCCCGGGGGAGGTAAGGCGGGAAGGGGAGGGGAAAAGGGGGGCTGGGGCTGACGGGAGGGGAGAAGGGGGGTGGGAGGAGGAACATTCCGGGGTTGAATAGACGACGCCGGGTTTCACGACAATGAGCCTCATCCCCGTTCTGTGAGCTTCTTTTTCCTTCTTCAAGTCCCGTCAAAAGCGTCAGACGCGTCAAGACGCTGGCCAAATCTGCTTACAAAGGGCAAGGGCGCTAGATGTTCCTGGGAAAGCGGCGTTGTGGTACCATATCAACATGACAGGCGTTGACGCGAACGCGCTGGCCAGCCTCCTCAACATGTCTCAGAGGGGGGTATACCGCTTGTTGGCCGCCTATGAACGTGTGCACGGCAAGCTGCCTCTTCGGGGCAAGCGCAAGTGGGTGCCAGAGGGGGCCCTTGAGGTCCTCCGCCGGGCTCGGGACATGGTGGCTCTGGGACAGGCCCGCTCCTTTGAGGCCGCCTTCCGGGCCCTCGAGGGCCGGGTGCCCTCCCCCGAGGACCGGGAACGCATCTACCGGGCGCTGGAGGAGATCGCCGCTCGGGTGAGCGAAATCCCCGTGATCCTGGGCCTCCTCCAGCACATGAAGGAGGAGCTGGGAAGGACTCAGCGGGAGGTGGGCCAGATCCGCCTCATCCTCTACGCCGGGGGGTTTGAGCAGGCGGCGGCCAACAGCGATGCCGATGTGAAGGCCCTCCTGGAGACCCCTCTCCTCCTTCGGGGGACCCGTAGGGGCCACGAGGACCAGGTGAAGCGGGCCGAGGAGGCGGAGGCCCAGGAAGAGCCCGTGGAGAAAAAGCCCGTCATCGGGGCCAAGTGGGAACGGTGGGCGAAGCGGCTAGAGGAGCTGGAAGAGCGGGAGAAGAGAGAGGGGAAGGGCTAGGCGTGTCATAACGTTATGACTCAGGAAGGGCGCCCCAACGCTGGAGACCCCGAAGGAAGCGGACCCGGAAGGGACCCTAGGCCATGTCGTTTGACGACTGCTCCCGAGGTCTCCTACCGACCGAGGATGCCAACAATCCTGGCCATAGCCTGGGGAAGGCCTTTTGACGGAGGAGGGCTTTAGCCAAAGCTTCCGGGCCCTTGCAGGGGGGCCATTCACCATATTTTGTGCACCAAGTACAACTCCTGCGCGTAGGAATCCGGGCGCTTCTCCCTAACATAGGCGTGTATATGTACGGGGAGAGCGTGGCGCCGGAAGCCCAACCAGAGCAAGCAACCCCTATTCCCCTCCTCCACAACGCGTTTCCCCTCCAACGGGGCCGGGGGATTTCTGGAAAGATCGTTCCCGACGTCGGGAAAAGACTTTCCAAAGAAGTCCTCTCCACCCCCCGCCGGCCGGGCCTGGACGAGGTGGCCGACCACCTCCGGGGCCTTCGGGCCACGGGGGGCCTGCCGGGGACGGCGGTGGGCTCACGGGGCCAGGTCTCCTGGGTGGCCGTGGACCTGGACGAGGCCGAGCCCGGCCCCCTGGAGGCCTTCCTGGAGGACCTGTGGCGCAAGGGCATCCCCGCCTACGCCTCCACCGGCCTTACCCGGGGCTTCCGGGTCTACCTCTTCTTCAGGAGGCCCACGGGCCAGCGCCGGGCCCACGCCATCGCCCGGCGCTTGGCCGCCCTGGCCCAGGAGGCGGGCCTGGGGAGGACGGAGGTCTTCCCCTCCTCCCCGGAGGCGGGGCGGGGCAAGGCCGTCCTCTTGCCTTATTTCGGCTACCTGACCCCTTCCGGGGGGAACCCCCTCCTCTACCCCGACCTCTCCCCCGTCCCCCTGGAGCGCCTGCCCCGCCTCAAGCGCCTGGACCCGGACCGGAACGCCATGGCCCGGCTCAGGCTGGAAGGTATCTACCGCCGGATCGCCCAGGCCCCCAAGGGGGAAAGGCACAACACCCTGGTACGCCTGGCCCCCCTGGCCTTCACCCTGGGCCCCGAGGAGAAGGTGGCCGAGGGCCTCCGGAAGGCGGCGGCCCAGGCGGGCCTCCCCGACACCGACCCGGACGAGGTGGAGCGGGTCCTGGAGTGGGCCAGGGAGCGGGCCAAGAAGGGGGGCCGGCGGGAAGGGGAAGGCCGCCCCCGCCTCCTCCCCCCCGACCCCAAGCACCCCCTCTTCAGGGGGAGGGCGGGCCAAAGCCGCTACCTGGTACTGAGGGCGATCTGGCAGGTCTACACCGCCCACGGCTGGGCCCAGGACGGGAGGCCCAAGGTGCAGCTCTCCTACCGCCAGATCGCCGAGGAGGCCTCCCTGAGCCTGCAGACCACCTTCAAGGCGGTGAAGGCCCTGAAGGAGGCGGGAGTCCTGGAGGGGGCGTGGTCCGGGCAGGCGGAGCACGGGACAGTCTGGACCCTGGACCCCGCCACCTGGCCCGGCGGGGAGGAAGGCCCCGAGGCCAGGCCCCTCTGGTCCCCCTCGGGGTTGGGCCTGACGGCGGCCCAGGTGTTCCGGGCCGTGGGCGAGGGGGTGCCCCCCAGGCCCCGGGACCTGACGGAAGCCACGGGGCGGTCCCGGGACGCCGTTCGGCGGGCCCTCAAGCGCCTCACCGCCCTCTTCGGCCCGCCGGAGAACTGGAAGGTGGCCGACCTGGAGGAAGCCGAGGCCTCGGCCCGGGCCAGGTGGAACAGGCGCAGGCTCCTCTTCGCCTGGGAGCGTGCCCTCTACCGGGAGAGGCTGGGGCGGCGGGGAGAGGGAGGAGAGGAGCGGGAGAAGAGGCCCCCCGAGCCCGGGGAAAAGAAGCCCGTCCAGAACGCCCAGGTGGGGGAGAACGCCGCCACCCGAGCCCCGCCAGTTCACGCCTGAAGGAAAAGGAAGAGGTGAAGAGGGGGGCTACCCGCCCATGGCCCCTGTGCCATGATGGCGGAAAGAGAGGTGAGCCGTGGGAGGAGACGCCCTCGTCTTCACCGTGGTCCTGGGGGTCCTGGCCTACATCGCCAGATACCTCCTGGAGCGGAAGTTCGGCCCCTTCCCCGAGGAACCGGACCGGGGAGTCGAGACCCCCTGGCGGGACCCCCCCTGGTGGTGGTTACCCGGCGAGGAAGAGAGCCGGTGGCCCTGGGACCCCTTCGACCGCCACCCCTTCGACCCCTTTGACGAGGACCGGCGGTGAGGGGGGAAGCCCGTCAAGGCTGGCCCCCGCCTTGTGGCGGGGGATTCGCCTTGCGGCGAATCTAGAACAAGACTTTGCCCGCCCCCTAGCCTGGGGGGCTTCGCCCCCCAGTTGTTCTAGATCCGCGCACCCCGCCTGGCCAGCCTCGAGGGAGGCCCCTTTTTCTCCCGGAGGGGAGGAGAGAAAGAGGGAAAGAGAGAAAGAGAGGGGAGCTTCTTCTTCCGCTTCAAGGAGAGCTTCACCGTCTTGAAGGAGAGGAAAGAAAGAGGACCTCGAGGTCCTTGTCCTCACCTCTTCAAGGAGAAGAAGCCTTCAACGTCTTGCTTCAGCGTCTTGAAGGAAAGAGGAGAAGACCTCGAGGCCCTTGTCTTTCTTCTTCTTCTTCAAGAGGGAGGAGTCTTCAACGTCTTGAGGGAAAGAGGAAGAAGACCTCAAGGCTCTTACCCTCTCTCTCCAAGAAGAAGGAGAAGCCTTCAACGTCTTGGGGAAAGAGGAAGAGGGAGGAGAAAGAGGACCTCGAGGCCTTGCCACCCCTCTTCAGGGAAACCTCTGACCTCTTGGGAGAATCTAGGGGAGATCGCCTCCTTCTGGACGAGGGAGTAGAGGGGGGCTAACGCCCATGGAGGTGGCGCTATGCGCCAAGAGCGTGTACTGATGTTGGCGGAAGAGCTGGCGAAGAAGGGTGATGTGAAGGCCTTGAGGCTTCTGGTGCGGGCGGCGGCCCTGCCGCTCACGGCCGAGGGGATGTTGGGATGGGCAGACGAGAAGGAGAAGGACCTTCCCCGCCTTCTCCACCTCGCCATCCCCCGCCAGGTGCTCGAGGCCATGCGGGCCCACAAGGTGTGGGTCCAGGAGGGCCCCCCGAAGGGCCTCACCCTGGACCTGGCCACGGACACCGTCATCTCCTTTCCTTGGAACGGGAATCGGCTTCTGAAGTCGTTGGAACGCATCAGCAAGGCCCCCTGGAAGTACGACCCCGGCAACCACGAGGCCTATTACTACCGGCCTGTCGGCGTGGCGTTTTTCGCGAACGGCCTCCACTCGGGGGCCGTGGGGATTCTGAAGCGGGAGGGAACGCTGCCGGCCACCGAGATCGACCTGGGCCCCCTCTACGCCGCCGGCTTCCGGGTGGACTGGTGGGGCCAGGTGCCGTATGCGGTCTTCGGGGACAAGGCGGTCCCCATGGACCACCCCGGCTACGCCCTGCTCCTGTCCCTGGGAGAGGTGTTCCACCGGCACGGGGTGAGCCTGTAGAGGGGGGCTTCGCCCAGGGGGAAGGCGCTATCTCGGGGGGTGTACGTGGGCCGCCCCAGTCTTACCCAGGAAAGGAGGTGAAGCGTGGGACGTAAGGTCAAGGTGAGGATCGAGGAGGACTGCCCCGAGTGCCACGGATCGGGCGAAGTCCTGGCGACCATCGTGCTTTTCGGCCAACCCCCGTCCTTCGGGTGGACCACCTGCCCGGAGTGCGAAGGGACGGGGACGGTCCACTCCGTCCACGAGGTGGACGAGGCGGACCTGGAGGTGGAGGAGGACTAGGGAGTAGAGGGGGGCTTCGCCCATGGAGAGGGGGGGGTTGCGGGAGGGCGACCCCGCCCTCCCCTTTCGCCCCCAAAGGAGGTGAACGGTGAACCTCACCGGACTGCAGGCGAAAGTGTTGGCGGCTTTCCTGGCCCGTGGGTTGCCGGTCAGGGTGGTCTTGGACGAGGACGGGATGGACGTGATCGCCGCCGATGGCGAGGGGCTCTTTCTGGACTCCAACGCAAAAATCGGCGGCTACAAGAACGGGCCCTGGCGGCTCGCCCACGTGGGCAACGGCAACTTCCTCCTGGTAACGGAGGGAGAGAAGCCCGACTGGCTTCCCATCGCCAAGTGAAGGGGCGGCCCCCCTCGGATAGAGGGGGGCTTCGCCCATGGAGAGGGCGGAGGCCTGGTCAGGCCTCGCCCAGAGAGGAGGAAAGAATGCTTGTAGCCTACGGAATCAACGAGGAGTCGGAGACCATCACGCCCATCACCCACCTGGGCCTGCTCACCTCGGAGGAAGCCCAGAAGGTGGAGCTTTGGGACTTCTTCCAGAGCCCTGAGGAAGACGCTCCGGCCCCCTTCAACGACCGCCTGGTGGTGGTGGACGGGTTCACCGACATCGCCCGGCACAGGGGAGAGACCGCCGCCGAGCACCTGGGGCGGGAACTCATCGGGAACTTTCTGATGGCCAACTACGACCGCTTCTTCCCCTTCCTGCCCCAGCACGAGGTGGCCTATGTGGGAAGCGTGCAGGGGGGGCACGTGCGGGCCCTGGTACGGGGGGAGAGGTGGGCGGTGGATGTGGTCCAGGACCTCTCCGGCCCCTTGGGGGTGGTCCTGACCTCGGGCGTGGCCGAGGACCCGGAGAAGGCCAAGGCCCAGGCCCTGAAGGCGGCCCACCGGGTCCTGAAAGCGCTCCTTTAGCGGGGACCTTCTTCGGGGGTGGGGCTTCCCGCCCCCGGCGCGTGTGCCCGTAGCTCAACCGGTGGAGCGCCGGTCTCCAAAACCGGAGGTTGGGGGTTCGAGTCCCCCCGGGTACGCCAAGAGAAGCCCGTGGGGTGGGGGCTTTCCCCGCCCCTCGGGTTTGGATGAAGGAGGTGGCCGATGAAGATGATAGGCGAGACTCGCGAGGGTTGGTTGTGCTTCTTGGACCGAAACGACCACCACGCCTTTCTGGTCCTGGTGGAGGAGGAGCCCGCCCGCCGGGCCTACGCCCTCTACCGGGAGGGCCGGGTCCTGGAGGCGGCCCAGGCCCTGAAGGAGGCGGCGACCGCGGCCTACGAGGTGGATGAAGCGCTCTGGGACCGCCTCTACGATGCCCTGCCCGACATAGCCTGGCGGGCCAAGGGCTTCCCCCTCGGTGAGGAGCAGGTCATTGACGAGCGCCCTGGTGAGCCCGTCCTCCTCCTCCGGGGCGAGCCCTACGAGGCGGAAAAGATGCCCGTGGCCGTCTTCTCCGGCATCGGCTGGGACCATTGGGGGCGCACGGAGTTTCACTACACTCTGACCATAGACGAGGAGCTTCTGGCGACAGAGCCCCTGGAGGGACTCCCCAAGTGAGCTAGGGGCGAGGGAAACCCCGCCCCTCGGGAAAGGGAAAAAGGAGGTAGGGATGCTGGAGGCTGAGGTCAGGGAAGTCTATAGCGACCTGAGGCGGGCCCTGGAGGAGGCCCTCGAGGCTACCCTCCGCCACCGCCGGGCCAAGGAGGCCCTGGAGGCGGCCATCGCCCAGGGGATTATGGCCGGGGAGGTGGCGGGCAAGAACGCCGAGGAGCGGGAGGCCAAGGCCCGGTCCCTCTACCCCACGCTCTTCCAGGCCCTCCTGGAGGCCGAGGAAGAGTTGACCCGCGCCAAGTTTCGCCTGGAGGTGGCCAAGGCCCGGGCCCGGGAGGTGGAGGTCCTGGCGGGGCTGGCGGCGCGGGGGGACGAAGTGGAGGTCTTGAAGTAAAGGGGGGCTAGCGCCCAGAGGGTAGGCGGAGGTGAAGATGGGCATCTTCATCCACCGCAAGACGAAGAGCGGAAAAGAGGTGGTCCAGGTCATCCCCCGGGAGGCGGTGTTGATGGTGGAACTCCTGGGGGAGCGGCTGACGATAAGCACCACGCACAGCGCGCCCTACACGGAGGTGGAAGTCCGGCTGAAGCCGGAGCAGGTGGAGGGCATCAAGGCCCAGCTCTTCTCCTTCGCCGAGGGCAAGGTCATGCGGATCGTGGAGAAGGAGTGAGGGGCTGAGGAGCTGAGCGAGGCGGGGCCGTCTCGGTGGGCCAGTAGCCGAGGCGGCCCCCTTCAAAAGACCTGGGAGGTGCGGATGGAGATTCTGAGGGAGATCTTTTGGACCAGCCCCACCTACTTGTACGAGCGGGCGGTGCGGGTGCGCCTCGAGGAGCTTCCACCCGAGGTGCGGGAGGACCTGGAGGACTTTTTCGGCGGGGACCTCCCCGACCCCTTGGACCTGGTGGCGGGGAACTACGAGGTGGACATCGAGGACGGGGAGCTGTACCTGGCCATTCGGATGCCGGGGGGCTGGATTGAGTGGGACGCAGAGCGAGTAGAGATAGCGGGCAAGGTGTGGCGGTGGGTCATGGGGATCAATGACGGGAAGGCGGCGTAGGGCGTGAGGGAGGCTTCCCCGTCTTACCCAGGTTCGTCTTACCCAGGTTTAGCCTTTCTGGGTAAGACGGAGGGCCTGAATCCACTTCCCCCTACCATAGGGGCGAGGGAGAGCAAAACGGAGGTGAAAGATGCGGAAGCCCTTGGAGCGCTATCTGGACCTAGAGTACCCGGCGCTATTGGTGGCGGAGCCGGAAGGGGGGTACACCGCCCTTCACCCGGACCTGAAGGGGTGCGTGGCTGTGGGAGAGACCCGAGAGGAGGCCCTGGCCAACCTGGAGGAAGCCCGGAGGCTCTGGCTGGAGACCGCCTATGAGCGCGCTATGAGCGCGGAGACGAGATTCCCTTTCCTCCGAGTTGGCCCTTCGGGAGGCGGGGATGATAGTCCTAGAGGCCAAGCGCCGCGTGTTCCTGGCCCTTCTCGCCTTCTTCTTCCTTCTCGCCCTCTTGAGCGCTCTGGAAGACCCCTACGCCGCTCTCTCCCCTCTTCTCCTTGTCGTCCTGATTCGCGCGGGATACGCCCAAAAAGCGAAGCAAGTCCTGGGAGAAAAAGCGGCGAAGAGGTTGGGCCTGGTCTCCTTCCCAAAGCCAGAACTCCCCGCCGTCCCCCTTTTCCCCGAGGGGGAACCCAAGGCCCACGGAGAGTACCGGGGCGAGGTCCTGGGCCGCCCCTTCCGCCGCTTTGAGGTGCAGGTCTACGGGGCCAGGCGCTTCGGGGCCGCGGGCTACCGCTTCACCGGGGTCCTCTACGAGGTGGAGCTTCCCCGGCCCTCCTCCTTTCTCCACCTGGCCCCCAGGGGCTGGCCCACCTACCCCAGGGAGCGCTGGCCCTTCCTCTTGGCCCTCCTGGGGCTTTCTGGGGTCCTCCTCGCCCTCCTCGCCCGGCACCTCGCAGGCCTCCCCGTGTTGAAGCCCGGGACGAGCCCTCTCCTCCTCCTGGCTTTCCCCGCCCTCTACCTCTACCTGCTTGTCGCCTGGAGAGTAGCCACGAAAGAAGCTGGCCCTGAGGTGGCCCTGGAAGGGGAACTGGCCCGGCGTTTCCGGGCCTGGGGGACTTGGGACTCCATCGGCGAGAAGACCCCTCTAGGCCAGGCCCTACTGGAGGCGCGGAAGGCCCTCGGTCCCTTCTGGCTTCAGGTGATGGACAGGAGCCTCTACCTGGCCTTCCCAGAAAGGGGCTTGCCCACGAGCCCTCTCCTCTCCCCCGAAGCGGCCCTCGAGCGGTGGGAGGCGAGGCTCAGGGGGGAGATGGAGGTCCTCGAGGGGCTACTCCGGGCCCTGGCGGTTCATTTGGGGTGCAGGGGCCCCAAAGAGGCGGGCGGTCAAGAGCGTCTTACCCAGGACCGCCCTCTTTCTGGGTAAGACGGCGGGGCGGCCCCCAAGGACCCAGGCCGAGGGGGAAGGCGGTCTTACCCAGAAACGCCCAAGCCCCCTTTTCTGGGTAAGACGGCGGGAGGCCGCGGGAAGCCCCTGCCCCGTCTTACCCAGGTTCTTGGCCTCTCGCTTTCTGGGTAAGACGGCGGGAGAGCGGCCCACCCCCCGTGTCCCTACCATAGGGGCGTGAGGGCGAAGCGACCCGGCCCAAAGCCCCGGCCCCTCGACCCCAGGAAGCTTTCCCCTCGGGGAGAAATGGGCTTGACGAAGGGCTTTTCCGGAGAGCCGGGAAAGCCGAACCGGGTTTTCGGGAAAGCCGGAAACGCCCTTGAGATTGGGAGGTGAGGTCATGACCTTGCGCGACCTGTCCCAGCTAGACCTGAAGCGAAAGCAGTACCGGGCAATCCTCTACCTGGCGGAGGGGGAGGCGACCTTCGAGGAACTCTGCCAGGCCCTCGGAGTCTCCAAGACCCAGGGCTACGAAGCGGTCTCCCCCCTGGTCCGGCAGGGCCTGGTGGAGAAGGAGGGGAACAAGTACCGCCTGGCCTTCGCCCTGGAGCTTCCCCAGGCCCCTTCGGAGGAGAAGCCCAAGGAGGGCAAAGGGAAGAGGCCCAAGCCCGAGAGCCCCGTGGCCGCCCTGGCCCAGGCCCACCCCCACCTCAAGGGCCTCCTCCACTTCGCCGGCCAGACCCTCCCCAAGGTGGCCCAGCCCCTGGCCGCCAAGGCCCC
>Ga0079997_113466_pt1 | contig 10366 bp, 4 predicted proteins | sample PerSpoCPS_CMetaG_FD_69200 | JGI IMG/M metagenome (GOLD analysis project Ga0079997, IMG submission 69200) | Archaeal communities from Yellowstone National Park, Wyoming, USA - Perpetual Spouter C (PS_C) MetaG (SPADES assembly) (version 2) | ecosystem: Environmental > Aquatic > Thermal springs >... | reverse complement strand
AACCGCATCTTTATCCATGTTTATTTCGCCTCCTTTAAAATTTTTGCAATTTAGAAATTTAATTTCAAAGGATAAAATTTCTTAATCTTGAAAAATCCGATAACTTAAAGGGTAGAGCCAACTAAAACTTGAATGATAAGGTAAGCTACCATTACAAATCTTAATTTTTCAGCCTTCATAATAAAAAGCTTTCTTTTATTCTCTAATAATTAATCGGGAAAGCGTATATTGAACGCGAATCCAGAAAGCACAAATATTCCACTTTCTCCAATTCCTAAAACCTGCCACTCAAAAATAAACTTATCTAAGATAAACTTATCAAAAAAATAAATCTTATACTTATCTTTAATACTGAAGGCAGAACCTAATATTATTCTGAGATTGTATTTTGGAACATAAGGAGTAATTACATTTTCACTTGTTTCGATCAAATTATCCATAAAACGAAGACCAAAATATCCAACTACCCCTACTGATTTTGATCCTAAAATCAAATCCAAAGAAACCTCCCCTGATACCGGGAATTTTGAGAAGCTTAAAATTGGACCTGCTCCAAAAACAAGTCCTCCTACGTTACCTATACGGATAAGTCTGAACGTTGGCAAAAACTGGAAAGAAATAGGCCAAACCGAAAATTCAAGATTTACTCTTTTATAAGTTCTGTTGAAGGAAACAGAGAAAAGAAAAGGATGAGAACCTTCCGTACCAAAAGCAAGGGAATAACCTATTGTCAAAGATTTGCCCTCTTCCCATCCTGGTAAAAAATATCCTCTATGAAGACTTAGTAATCTTACAGGTTCGTCTTTTGGTGCAAGAAAATCTTCTAATCCACCCATTATAGCATCGGTAAAAGGATATCCTTTCGTTTCTGCTCTGATATGAGAAAAAATAGGGAAAGCCAGAAGAATAACGGAGTTTAGCAAAAAAGCAAACCTTACCATGATAAACCCCATTCATATCTTAGTGTATTGTAGAAGTTAAAAGCTTCTACACCGAAGAGAACTTTTGCGGAATAGTGATAAATATAGTTAGTTGGATGGAAGGGAAGAATCTCAAAGTAACCAATAAAAGAAGCTGATAAAGGACCAAGATCAGTAATCTCTATGGGAGCACAGCCCTCATTCCATCCCCGGAAACAAAATGCCCTAACTTTAACCCTATAATTTCCTACAATAAGGGAAAATAAATCTTTCTGAAGTTTTTCTACCTCTGGAAGCACTACCCCCTCAACTTTTTTTGCATACCACTTACTAATAATCTTGACCATTCCTCCGATCAACCATTCCCCTATTTTCATACCAGCAATTAAAGCTACAGGTGTTAATAATATTACTGGTGGGAATATTGATGCTCCAATTGCAACACCTGCTGCTGCTCCATGTAATCCTAGTATCCTTCCTATACCTCTTGCTATCTCTACTGCTCTTTCGCCACTTGGAAGAATAAGATCTGTTCTATGAGGTAAATTGCGAATAATTCTTTCAATATTCTTGAAAACGTATTCATTAGTAATTTTTCTTGATGGTATCCACCATCTGTCAATAGCTCTCCTGAAGCTTTCTCTTTCCTCATTTATCATTCTTATTATGCTATCTTTTAGCCTGGGGAGAAATTGGTTCCAGAACCTATTTTTTGCTATTACACCGAGTCCATTTCCCCTCCATATGTTATCGGGTAGAGGATGAAAAGAACGCGCTACATCTCGCAATAGTCTGAATGCATCTCCTACACCGGCAGGAGCCCAACTTAATCTATTTTCCATACATGGTATGCCATTCAGTGCAACTGAATTTAAGTAAACATTTAAACAGAGCCAAAATGTATATTCTGCCCAATTTCTCACACTTTCAAAATAAAGTCCTGTTGTGTCTTTGAAATTCACTGGATTGTTCCTCGAATATGAATATAAAGACAAAAAACTCATCCTCTCTCCTACTAAGGGATCTCTTTCCAAAAATCTTCCAAGCCTCCCATCCACCATCCTCGCCCTAAAATCATATAACCCTCCCTCCGATATGTAGTATCTCCCTGCAAACAAAAACCTATTCTTTTTCGCCTCGGGTCCCTGTGCCTCTAACACCTCTCCAAACGGTGAATACTCATACTCCGCTACCACATCCCCTGCAAAATCTGTCAAAATTACCACATTCCCTCCCTGATCATAATGGTAGAAAATATAATCTCTTCTCTCACCTCCTTTTCCTTTGCCTTTACCCTTACCCTTGCCTCCTTTGTCTCCTACTCCTTCCCCATCTTCACCATCTTGCCTTATCTTCTTTACCCACAATATCTCATCTCTTTCAACTCCCAAAACATACCTCTTTATTGGCTCTCCCTTCTCATCTAACTCTAACAAAACTTGATCTCCATCATAAATCAAGTTTATCTCTTTCATCTTCCCTTCTTCATCTTGATATCTCCTCTTCAAAACAAATCCTTCAAGTATCAAAAACTCACTTTCTTCACCTCCTGGGAATAAAATTTCCCAAAGCCTGTTTTCAAAATCATGAAGATAATTTGTTGTGTATGAATTTCCATCACTCAAAATTACTCTCTTTTGCGAAACGTTCCCTCTCAAATCATGCTTGAACTCTGCTGAATACCAAAATGATCCATCTTTCGTTTTTCTTGCTACAAATCCTAAAATCTCTCCTGCTCTGTTATATTCGTATTCAAATCTTATAGGGTGTTTTAAAGCTGGTTCTTTGTCTTTTGGTCTTGGAAAGCGTGGGTCAAATAAACCATCAACTTGGGAGTAAAGCTCCATCGCTACCCTGTTACCCATCCTGTCATAATCAAACAAAAATCCATAGCTTCTTTTTGGATTCTCCTTCACAAAAACATCCGCCTTTTTGATTTGCCCATCTTTGTCATATTCATAACTTATTTTCTTTTTGAGCTGATCTTCCTCAACTATAAATCCTCCTTTTGAGTATGAGTATTTTGTGTTCCAGATCACCTTTCCATCACCCGATGTGATTTCAATTTTTGTAAGTTTTGGATTTCGGCATCCATTCCCGTTGCAATTTCCTCCATTTCCTCCATAAACATACCTTGTTTCTACACCATTCGGATACCTCAAAAGTATTCTCCTTCCGGCTCTATCGTAAAAAATCTGAGCTGAGCTCGAGAAAATCTCATAAATTTTGTGTTCTAAATTCATTTTTTCTAAAAAATCTTGAACCTAAAAACAAGGTCAAAATATGCCATAATCTCTTTAAAGTTATGTATTTCAGGTCCTATTTCAAATTGCATAAAATCTGATATTACAACTAAAGAAGATATTAGAGAAGTTTCTCCGCGAGATAATCTGCTTCCAAGTGGAGAAATCTGAGCCGAAGATTTGATCGTAAAAGCTAATTGTTTGATGATTTTTATCTCAAGTACAAATGGTACAACCCCAAAAGTATATGTATGCTCAAATTTGTAACTTTCAGAAAGGGTTTTAAAAGATGAAAAGAATATCCCAAACGATAAAATTCTACCCTCTTTTATCTTATAAGATGTAATTGAAATTATTCCCATACCCGATTCAGGCAATGTAAAATCACGATAGTAAGCAATTTCTCCCGATGAGAAAAAACTTCCTTTCTCAAATAATTTTATTTTCATTCCAAAGCCAGCCATTTTGACGAAAGGGAAAATTAGGGGGAAGAGGAATAAATTAAGTCTTTCGTGTATTCCTAAAGTTAATGGATATTTGATGAATCCAAATGCTATTTCACCTTTTTCAATTAAATATGCATTATATGGGCTTAATATTTCCGCTCCTATCACTTTGGATGGGGCGAAAAATAGAATTACTGCGAAAACCATGATTTTTTTCATTCTCCCTATCTTTATAAAAAACATAAAGGAAGACAGAAAAAATAGAAATCACAATAATCTGGACATAATTTCAATTCCTCTATCTTTTGCTCACATAAAATAGATCCATCAACCGATATCTTCCTAAATATCCTTCCCTCAACATCTAAAACAAATATACTACCATCTTCAATAGCAACTGATAGAAAAGAGAATTTAGAAATACCTAAATTGATTCTTCTTAACTCCAAAGACTCAAGATCAAGAATGTAAAAATTCCCTTCATATCTCCAGTTATCAGAGAAATGAAGAAGAACTGTATTCCCATCTTGACCCAAAAGCCGAACATCTTTTCCTCTTTCATCTTCTAATCTTATAAAATGAAGTTCATACTCGCCATCCTCCTTTAGTTTTAAAATCTTTATCCCTTCATCCTCAGGAAGTAAAATTGCCCTGTATAAAAAATAAAGATATTTCTTTTTGACTTCAAAAGATGCCAAGATATTCCCATCAAATGAAAAAATAAAAAGTGTAGGAGGGGTAAGGTTATATGAATATATAAAAACTCTATCTTTCCATACACCACTCAATTCAAACGGGACCAAAGTGGATGGAACTTGAAAATCGGCTATCTTTTCCATTGATACTTCTTCACCACCTTCATCTTTTACAGAAAAAACCTGTATCCTAATTGGCTCTTCTTTTTTCTCCTCTATCCACAAAAGTTCCTCAACTAATAACAAAAATTCTTTTCCCATCTCTTTTGAATTTGAATAACCTCCTATAGGTTCGAATGGATAATATATCGGTTTTTCAGAGAATATATGCACTGCACAATCCCTACATGTGGGTAAAATATCAACTTTGAAATTTTTTCTATTTATTCTTAAAAGAGATTCTTGGTAAAAATCACCTGAAAGATACTCTCCCGTCAACCAAATATTTTCCGGAGATATATGGTAATGATGTCCAAATATATATATTGGTAAGGTGAGTTTCTGAGAAAAAACTTTTTCACCCTTTTGCTTATCAATAACCTCTATATATCCTTTTTCGGGAAAATTAAAAAAATATTTTTCATCACCAAGAAGGAAACGAAAAAAACTTTCTATACCTGAGATCCTCTGAACAATTGAACAGTTTTCTTTTGAATGAGCGAACAATATTTTCCTATGCCAATCAGGATAATAAATTTTATTACTATCAACATGAAATGGAAACTCATAACACCATACTTCTCCTTTTATTAATCTTATGGGTAGATGAAGAAAAATAAAAATTATACAGATTAGACAATAGTTTAATAGTTTTTTTCTCTTCCTCATAACTCAACAACAATCAAGACATGTATTATAACCCCCTTTAGGGGTTTTGCAAGTGGAACATCCTAAACTATCTCCTATCCAATTACAACTTTTTGCATTCTTCTCCCAGCATCTACACCCACACGAATATGCTCTATCCTCTCCTCTCCATGCCCAATGAACAATCTCATGCAAAAGAGTCAATGCAATCCGCCATTTACCACAGTCTCCTTGTCCTCTCATATTACTGAGATATTGAGTATTTATAGCAATTCCTCTCCCCAACTTCCATTCCCCTGCTACATCCTTTGGAAGAGATTTGCACTCAAGTTTAGGTTTATTTGGGTTATTTATTGCTTCTGTAAGGTGATTGTATATATTGGTAAGATAATACCATTTACATCGGTTCTTTTTTACACATCCGCTATCTTTTATTGCTCTGAGCTCATTTGATATTCTATCTCTTAAATACCGCTCATCGTCAGGGGAACAATTTTCAATTTTAAAAAGTCCCAATGGATCTGAAAATCTTATAGGATTTCCATCCGCATATAAATAGTAGTTATAGTATGGTTCATATTTACTTGCTGAATTCGTCGCTATAATGTAGTTCTTCCCACCTCCACAACAGCTTCCACAACCTTCTTTTCTCATACCAAAATTGAATTCCTCAGATATCAGAGAAGTGAAATCCTCACCAAACGATTTCCTGCCAAATGGATCTACTTGAATAAATCTTCCGGTCCTTGGGTCATACATTCTCATTCTCATCCAATACATCCCTAAGTTCGCAAGATATCTTGCGCCCACAAATGTATAAAAGTTCTTTTTTGCTTGAGGTCCAAAAGCCACCAAAATCATACCATAAGGGGAGTATTCGTACTCACCTGATTCTCTCCCTTTCTCATCGCTCAACAAAACTACTGAACCCGAATGATCTGTATGATAGTATATTGTTTTTATCTCTCTATTCTCATTATCATCAAAAACTTCCATCCAAAACCTTTTATCTATCTCTGAACCAAGAACATATCTTCTTAAAACCTTTCCATCTTGGTTTAACTCTAAAAGAACATTTTCAAGCAATCCCGTATCATCATAAATGAAGTTCAATTCATTTCCATCTTCCTGCCTGATCTTAAGTAGAAACTCTTCCAGAAAAACATATTCCTCAGAAAAATCGGGATACAACACATAAGAAAGCCTCCCTTCAGCATCATATCTATAAATTGTATCAAATTTTTCGTCCCCCTCTATTACTCTCTTGTTAGTTAAATTGCCCATTCCGTTGTATGAAAGTAGAACTCTCCATAAAATCTCACGGTTCTTCAATCTCATAACATCATAAGATATGAGCTTTTGCCCATCGTAGCTATAACTTATTTCAACCGGATGCTTTATAAACGGTTCTTTATCTTTGGGTCTCGGATATCTTGGATCAAAAAGTCCTTCCTTGTCTGACAAAAGTTTCATTGACAATATATTCCCTACTTTATCATAAACATATTCAAAGGCAAAATTCAGCCTTTTTTCTTCTTTCTTCCCTTTGCCTTTTACATTTTTACCTTCTTCTCCCTTATCCCATTCAACATCATAAACAGCTCTTACAATCTGTCCTTTTGGGTCATAATCATATATTATTTTCCCATCAGGTCTTTCTATCTCGGTAATATTCCCTCTCCTATCATATGATAATCTTTCAAACCATACAAAATCTGATCCACTTATTGTCTTTTCCTTCAGCCTACCCTCCTCAGTATATTTGTAAGTCTCTACCACTCCATTTGGGAACTTTATTTTCTTTCTCCTTCCGAATTCATCATATTCTATTTCTATTCTTTTTCTACCAGATGAAACGGCTTTCAGGCGCCCATCGGAATCCCACTCATATATTGTCTCACCTCCGATATCTTTTACAGATGTTCTTCTTCCGGCATTATCATACTTATATTCAACCTTAATTGGAGGAATTCCCGGAATTAGGAACTCTCTTGCCACCATTTTTCCACCATTATTGTAGTAAAATTTTATTTTTGAACCTTTACCGGATATTTCAATTATTCTTCCAGCCTTATCGTAAGTGAACTCTATTACAGTTCCATCAGGATATATCTTTTTTGTAATTCTACCTGCTTTATCATATTGAAACTTTATTTCAATCCCTCCCTGTATTTTTCTTATAACATCTCCAAAACTGTTATAAAATATAACCGTTTCTACTCCCGCAAAGTCAATCTCCCTTATCACCCTTCCGAATTCATCATATTCGATTCTGTGAATTTGTCCGCCTGGGTTCAAAATCGCAGTTAGCCTACCAGCAAAATCATAGAACATCTGCGTTATGGAGCCATCTGGCCCAATGATTTTTGTTATGTTTGAAAAGGGATCGTATTCAAACCTTGTTATCAAACCTTCGGGATCAATTGTTGCTGTGAGATTATCTTGTGCATCATAAAAGTTCCTTGTTACAAGCCCATTTATCTGAACTTCAATGATATTACCTTCGGAATCATATTTTAAAGTTCTTATAACACCTCTTGAGAAAATTTTTGTTACCCTTCCTAAGGCATCATACTCGTATGTTTCTCTAACGCCTTCTGGGGTTAACTTTTCTACAAGATTCCCTAATATATCATACTTATAATGTATTGAACCTGACGGAGTAGAAATAGAAATAATTCTTCCCACAGCATCATATTCATATTCTTCCCATGTGCCATCAGGATTTATTTTTCTTTTGACCCGACCCAAAATATCGTATTCATATCTTGTTTCTCCTCCTGTTGGATCTCTTTCAACAACCAATCTACCTAAGTTATCATATTCCTTTGTGATTTTTGATCCATCCGGTAAAATCTTAGAAATTACGTTCCCCCATAAATCATACTCATATTGTGTTTTTCTTGATTCACCAGTTGAAATATCTATTATCTCTTCTGAAATCAATCTGTCTCCGCTATCAAAAGAGTTTCTTATTTCAACGAGAGGAACGAAAGAAGATAACTTACCATAAAGAACTTTTACAGGTCTTCCTAAAATATCATATTCAGTTAAGGATCCCAATTTCGTAGGTAGTGAAGTCAAAGTAATATCTCCTGCAAAATCACGACTATATTGCTCCATACCACCAAGAGCGTTTATTTGAGCTGTCATATTTGAAGCAAAATCATAAAAGAACTTTGTTCTATTTCCTGCAAAATCTATTTCTTCTACTAAATTCCCATCAGCATCATATATGAAAAATTTCACATAACCAAGAGTATTTTGTTCTGCCGTCAATCTTCCGGCATAATCATACCAAAACCTTTTTACTCCTCCTAAAGGATCTGCCTCTTTTATTTTTAACTTTACATGATATTCATATGACCATACATTTCCTCGAGCATCTTGAATTCCTATTTTGTTACCTAATTTATCATAAAAGTATAGTGTTTTACCACCGAGAGGATTCTCTTCTTTTAACAACAAACCTAATATGTCATATTCATATCTCCATTCATTACCCAGAGAATCTACTTTCTTTGAAATATGACCAAATCTGTCGTAGAAATAAAGAGTCTGAGCTCCAATTGGATTTATCTCCTTTGTAATAAGTCCCAAATCGTTATATTCATATTTCCGTTCATTATCTGCCCAATCTATCTCCCTTATAAGATTTCCTCTGCTATCATAAAATAGCTTTCTTTCTCTTCCAAGTATATCAATTTCACGAGTCAGAAGATCAAGATCATTGTATTCATATATAGCTACTCTTCCGATAGGATCAACTTCTTTTATAAGTCTTCCGAGCTCGTCATATTCATAAGTCCACTCACCACCCCTACTATCACGGAACTTTATCTTGTTTCCTTTATTATCATAAAAGTATTCAAGGGTAGTTCCAATTTCATTTTTGAGTTTTAAAATCGCCACGAGTTCTCTTGATATAACATATTCAGATCTGAAATCCATCCTTGAAATCACTACGACAGTATCATCATCTTTGTATTCTATTTTCAAAGGTCTTGAAAGATGGTCAAAAATATGAGTTGCTCTTTTCCTATCATCATAAACTATATTCCACCTTGCCCCTATAAAATCAATATACTCTGAAAGCAATCCGTTTTCATTATATCTAAAATTTGCAAAGTTTCCAAGAGGATCTTTAACAGCTGAAAGAAAGTCCCCGTCGTAGAAAAATTCCCAAGCCGAGCCCGCCGGATTTTCAACTTTTACAATTCTTCCTTTTTGATCATAGTAAAATTTGAGAGACCTTGAAACAGGATCTCTGACCTCAATCAAAAGCCCGTTATTATATATCAGATTCCAATTTCTTCCTTTTACATCTTTTATGAGAATAAGTTTTCCATCTTGGGCAAATTCCCAAACTTCCCCGCCCATCTTGTATAATTTCCAGCCTTCCGGTGTTCTAAGAAGATATTTGAAGGTGCTTGAACCAGTAAAATGTTCTGGCAAATATCTATCTCCAACTCTTGAAAATTTTATTACTTTTCCATCTGGTAGCTTTAAAACTACTCCATTAGCAGTTTCTTTTACATAAGACAGGAACGAATGTGTCCATCCATTTCCCAAAGCATCAGAAAATGCAAAATCAAGAGAATTGTAGTATATTGTGAAATTCTTCATAAGTTCATCAAAAGTTGGAATAAGTAAAATTGGCAAATACAAATTCCCAGATACAAGATTTACTGCAAATCTTCCTGAGTTTGCAGATACTGAGCCCCAACCCCCAACCTGAATCAAAGGTGCCCCCTCAAATCCTTCTCCACATGTCTTATCACATCCTAAAACAACAGGTTTCGCTTTTATCTTCACTACCTTCTTTATATTCCTCAAAATCGCCCACGCATTCCCCTCAAAATCTACCTCCACCGCTATCACTCCTGCTCCACTCTCAAAATTTGCTCTCCCCTTTATCACCCTCTCCCCTACCGAATACCAAAAAACATAGTTATTTCCCCCTGCCCACACACTCCTGTCTTCCTTTCTTATCCCCATCCATCCACTGAACTCTAATCCTATCACGTGAACATCTAATACTCCTTCCTCATCCAAAATCCCTAACCTATCTCCTCCCATACCTCCTACCGCTTTTCCCTCCAAAATGTAAAATGTCCCGGGACAGAATCTTTCTGATGGGTAAAGCTGTTTCAATCTCCCCTCATTCACATAGTAAATGAATGGTCCTACACAAGAATATGTCTCTGTCACCCATACCTTATTCCCATCTACTTTCACTCCCGCTGTCCACCAAC
>Ga0079997_119487_pt1 | contig 10374 bp, 7 predicted proteins | sample PerSpoCPS_CMetaG_FD_69200 | JGI IMG/M metagenome (GOLD analysis project Ga0079997, IMG submission 69200) | Archaeal communities from Yellowstone National Park, Wyoming, USA - Perpetual Spouter C (PS_C) MetaG (SPADES assembly) (version 2) | ecosystem: Environmental > Aquatic > Thermal springs >... | reverse complement strand
CAGCAACATACTTTGCTAATGCTTGTTGTATACCTGAGCCTGTGAATGCTACAAGTGTTGTCATCAATGCAACAACTACCATAGATGCACCTATATGCTGAGCATCTATTATCTTAGCAAGTATTATCCAGAATATAGCACCAACTACGGATGATGTTACATTCCCTAGTAATAGATATGATGAGCCCTTTGCTAACCTATGGAATGGTTTATCCATATATTCCTTAATTTATAACCAATCCACTATATTATCTATTTCTATTTGAATAATTCTTAATTTATAAATAAACTATTTTAGTAATATATGAGTAGTGTTGATATAAATAGTAGTAGCATACCACTAGGCTCACATACACTAGATATATATTCTATAGATAGAGCAGGGAATACTAGTAACGCTATACGTATGAATATAATTAAACCTAAAGTATTTAATGTTAAAGATTATGGTGCTAAAGGTGATGGTAATACAGATGATACCCTAGCGATATGGAATGCTATACAAGCTGCTAGAGCTAATGGTAATGGTATAATCTACTTCCCTTCTGGTGTTTATTTTATATCGCATAATCATCCAGAGCTAACAAATCCTCTAAACCCTAATAGTCCAATATTTAGGCTTAGAGCAAGCAATGTTACATCAGCAGTACCTTTGAACATAGTATTCTTAGGTGATTCTCCTACCCAATCTATACTCTTAAAAGACTATGGCTCTTTATTTGATACTGCTGATGTCTCTAATATAGTATGGAAGAACCTAGGATTTAAATGGTTCCAGCCAAGCATAGATATAACAGTTACTTACAATAATCAGACAAAGACATTCCATGGTTATGATGCCCCTAGAGCGATATGGTTTAGAGGATGGTGGGGTACTGGCTCTACAATAAGGATGTGGGCAGAATCTAGAAATATAGCTATAGAGAATTGTATATATGAAGGTAGTCTAAGTCCAGATCCTGCCTATACTTATCCTTATGGTGCGGCCTCTGTAATATCATGTGATAATAATTCTCTAGTAACAAATGTAACAGTAAAGAATTGCATATTCAGTAAAGTTCAACTAGATGGTGCAGAATTTACCCAAACACCTGATCCAAGTAGGAGTTTATATCCTCCAAAGATAGGTAATATCTACTTCTTAAACAACGAAATATATGATATTGCTAGTAACGGTCATCAAGTAGGTTCAGGTATAAGCATTGGTGTAAATATTGAAGGGATGCAAGGTATAGTAAGAAATAACAAGTTTGTAGGTTCTCCTTATATATCAGTAGGTATTGGATGGGGCGGTAGTAATACTATCTTTGAAGATAATACGATACTTAACTGTGCTACAGGTATGCACTTAATTAGAGCAAATAATTGTATAGTAAGACGAAACATAATTGATCTGAGTGGTCATACTAATGTAGTTTCTGAAACACCACAAAGCGGAATCTCTTTTAATGGGGGGCAGAATATTACGATAGAAAATAATACTGTTACTGGTGCAAAGCGTCTTGGAATAAGAATAGCAACGGTTACTAATGCAGAAATTGCTGACAATATTACAATATCTTCAAATAATATATATGATAATGGACGAAATACTACTCTATCTGGAGATCAAAGAGCAGGTATAAGAATCCATACACCTGATCAAACTAGCTATCCTATAACCAACATTGTAATTACTAAGAACACAGTACGTAATACACTAGGTACACAGGTATATGGAATTTATGTAACTAATACATCAAGTGTAAGCGTTACTTATAATAAAATATCAGGTCATGGAGCTAATAATCTAGTAGTTCCAGCTGGGACATATGTTGAAGGTAATGAACTAAGTTAAAAGACAAATAAACTATTCATTAACAAACAATACTAGACTAAAAATAGTCGCTGAATGAAATAATGTTATCTACAATCCATTATATTCTACTCAGTATATTTACTCTTTGTTATCATACCTATATACTGATAATTTTCTCCATCATGTTCTTATCTTCTTGATCATACACTAAACCATTTACAAGTTTGATTATAGTAACTAGCCCATCTGTATATATTGTATATTTGCTATCATACAATTTCTTTAACCTTTTATAAAATTATAACATAATACAAAGAAGTATGATAATTGTAAGAATATAATGGAAAGCTATACAATACATAAATAAAGGATAGAACAGAGTGCTTTGACGATTACTTTCCATGCAATAAAGATGATTGTGATAAGAAGCATGTTATTAACTGGTTTAGAGTATTCACAATATACTTTAATGTAAAGATAGACTTAAGCAAGTTCATAAGAATATTCAACTATGATGGTGGTTAAGTTAACAGAGCCAGTCTTTATCTATATCTATTTATATAATAATCTATTATTATACTATCATCATAATATCTGTTAAAACAACTATCACTACTTAATCCTGGTATTATTTCATCTGAAGGAGATCTAGTTGTACTTTCTCTTATCCATAAGTCACCGTATATAGGTCTAGTGGCAAAGTTATGTAAGGCTATAAATGAATCGATATCTTGTGTAATAGCAACCGAACAAAAAAGCTTTGGGTTATCAAGATAGTGTACCATTCCAGCTAACTGATCTATATTTACAGTATATTGTTTATTATAATATGTTGAATATCCGAAGAGTAATGCAGATACATGATGAGTTGATACTACATGTGAACCATCATTAGTAGTTCTTATTGTAAAATCTAATCCGTTAATATACTTTCTATAATCTTCCTTATTAGAGTCATTAAAAATAAGTATATAACGAATGCTATTACTTGCTATTAACAATATAACTAGACTGATAAGAAAATATCGTAGCGATAGACTGATAATATTATTTTGGATAAATAATCTACTTGAAACCCTAAAAGCTGAATATATAGAGATAAGCGAACCAAACATAATAAGATATCTAAAACCACTTAGAGCTTCTGTGGTAGCATATAACAGAATCTCTGTAAAGGATGTAATTATTATTGCTAACGAGAGAGCTGTAATGGCATAACTCTCTTTATTTCTATTAATCATTATATTAACTAGATATGATATTATGAGAGTGATTAGTGTAGCCTTAATTAAAGAATCCAATCTTAGTACCATCGGATTCTCATAAGTTAAACGAGCAGACACATCTTCTTTTAAAAAATAATTAAAGATTTCCGTAACATATGATTTAAGTGTACTTACAGCTTTATCAAACATATTAGGGTTAGATCTTGGGTAGTTTATAACTAAAGGCTCAAAATTAATAAAGATGATAGCTGTAATAATCATCAAGGTTAGTACCTTAATATAATTTGTATTTCTGTATGATCTTTTGTATAAACTGTAAATAATGAAAGATGCAAGTAAACCAAAGATAGTTGCTAAAGCAAGGAATTCAGTCGAATAATATGATTGGTTTAAAGCTATTATAAACAAAACTAAAGGTAATATAATTATCTTATAATTATTATGAAGCATTTTTATCACTAAAATTAGAAAGAATATATAATAAATGAAACCAAGAGAAAATTGAGAGTAATCTGTTTTATCAATAATCTGAGGTGTAGTAGTAAGAAATATAACATATAATGAAACTATTGTGGTCATCATTATATTATTCCTATTTTTAATGCTATATTTAACAAATTCTTTGGCTAATATTAATGCCACAAATGATAATATAAATCCACCTATCGGTAGGAATTTTATAATAAAGATGTCTATATTTGTTATTTTGCTTAACATAAATAATATTATTGGTGGTGCTAATCTATTAGCTCTAAAGTTAGCATCATTCTGCCATGTTCCAGTTATATTAAATGGTTTATCTTTTAAGTAACCATTAATCTCAATCTCCTTTGCTAATACAAGAGTAGTTAAAGAATATGTATTATAATGTTTATTAACAAAATAGATATTTGTTGATAATAATACTGCTAGTATTATAACACCAGTAAGTATTATTTTTGGGTGTAAGGCGTATTTTTTAAACATAGTAATCGTATCAAATAATAGATAATAATAGTTTTGTTGTAATATTTACAGACTCTGTTAACTTAACCACCATCATAGTTAAATACTCTTATGAACTTGCTTAAGTCTATCTTTACATTAAAGTATATTGTGAATACTTTAAACCAGTTAATAACATGCTTCTTATTATTGCAATCATCTTTATTGCATGGAAAGTAATCATCAAAGCACTCTGTTCTATCCTTTATTTATGTACTGTATAGCTCTCTCTATTATATTCTTACCATTACCATTATCATACACTATATGCTTAATCCTTAACCACTTACAAGCCTGATTATAATGGTAATGAGCTCCATCCGTATTATTATTGATATCCATCATGTATTGTAGCCATTTCCATATAGATACATGTGATCTCTTTATTTATCAATTCTAAGCATTTAGATGTTAACCTTAAGATTGCTGAGTAGTAAAGATATATGGTATGTATCTTAAGTAGATATGGTGTTCTATTACGTATTGATAGCATAATATAATTTAGTATTACTTGTTCTTAAGTTAACAGGCTTTAGAGACCTCAATTAGCATCTTCTCTAGCTTATCTATAATTATACTCCAATCATATTTTAAAGCATTCTTCCTAGCATTCTCTGAATACTCATAGTAGAGTTCCCTGGAGTTCTCCCATATTTCCTTGAAGAATAAAACATGTTTAATGAAATTTTCTATGGATGGTTCTATGAGGAAACCTGTAAGTCCATTTATTACGTTATCTTTAGGACCAGGTATATCGGAAGCTATTACGGGTGTGCCGCATGCTTGTGCCTCAATAGAAGTGAACAGAAATTCCTCGAACCTTGAAGGAGCGAGCAAAACATGAGTTCTCTGATAGGCTCTAATTAACTCCTCTCCCGCGAGATAGCCGTTCCATTCTACGTTTTTGTAGGCTGTCTTAAGCTTTCTGGCTATGTATGCTAGAGGGCCTAGCCCAGCTATGATAAAGTAGATCTCTCCTCCATATTGCTCGTTCAAGAGCTTAACTATCTTTGCGAAAATGTCGAATCCCTTTTGGTAATCAAGTCTGCCAACGAAAAGTATCGTGAATCTCCCCTCTTCCTTTTTACCAGGACAGAACTTTGACACATCAACACCATTAGGAATGTAATAGACATTATGATATCCATATGATTTAAGCAACCTTTCCGTGTCCTTGTTGACTACGTGATGAGCATTAAAAGAAGAGCTCACCACTCTATTGATAGTATTGTAGTAAGTTGTTTTAAGGCGACTACCTACATTAGGGAACATGCCACGGTATCCAGCAATTATATTTGTATTTGTCAGTATTTTTGCAAGTCTCATGATCAATTCGTTTCCTGCGAATGCATTATTAAAGTATATAACATCGTACTCCCTTACAATTTTCAGCAAACGAATAATTTCCTTTATTCTTGGAATGGTAAAGGGTTTGGTGTAATTATCCAGTTCTATGATTTTAATACCCTTATCGATCAACATCGGCTTTATCATTTCGTTCTTCTGATCTCCTGCGCGAGTAGTTAGGACAGTAACATTATTACCTTTATCAACAAGCCTAGGAGCTACCTCACTAATCCACCTCTCAAAACCTCCACCATAAGCTAAATTAAGAACGGAGTAGATTAGTAGATTGAGGCTAATATTGATCCCTCCTACTTGCTATGAAGTTGGATGTTAATGATCCTCCCTCTATATACCTCACATCAAATCCTGATAGTATTCTTAGGCAACTCTCTATTGTTTGCTTGCTCGCCTCAAATATAATATAGTCTGTTATCTTCAGAATCTTTGATGCTCCCTTTAACACCTCAACCTCTGCTCCTTCAACATCCACCTTGAGCAACTTTACGTGATCTAATGACGGGATCCTGCTGAGCACTATGTTATCTAGAGTATCAGCTTCAACTTTAGGTCTTGCAGGTTTACTTTTCGCAAATCTTTCTACCCAATTGGCTACTATAGAGCTGACCCCAGAACGCGCTGGATGGAAATAAAACTCTAAATATCCTTGAGTTGAATATGCAGCCTTATCAGAAACTAAGACATTCTGACATTTATTTAGCTCAATGTTCTTATGTAAGTATTTTCTGATGGGAGATGGTTCGATAGCAACAATTACTCCTTCTGGACCAACGATTTTAGCAAGAGGAATTGTATATGTACCTATATTGGCACCAACATCTATGATTACATCTCCAGGTTTGAGCAAAGACTTTACTATCTTAAAAGTTAATGTTTCAAAATAAGGCATGACATGCAATAAGGCATCTGACTTAGCAGGAATACAAAAGATGCTATCTTCTAAATACCTTACTTTCAAGTAGATGTCCCTAAAGATTAGATATCCGGGAAGCAAATTATTAACACCAAACCTCCTAAGCGTCACTCCTAACAAAATATCGAATAGATAAGATACTTCACTATAAAAATCCAGACCACTAACATCAAACAGCATAGTAACCATAGTTCTAAGTAGCCTTCCCAATCTTGCTCACCTGTACTACTTCATCTGAGTCTAGCACATAAAGCTTGAATAATAGATAGATAGTTCTATACATTCTAGTAGCCTTTCATATCTGTTAATTAAGCCTCTCAACAACCTTGTTATAATACCTTAGGTAATAGTTAGTTAGTTTAAGATCATCTATTAATACCATGTAAGCTCTCTTATACTCCAGAGAAGTGCTTATGTGTAATTATACCAAAGATTATAAGATCATATAGACTCATCTTCTCATGTCTTGTATGGGTAATGCTCTTCTACTATTGGTGATATTATTGATTTTATGGAGTTGATCTCATCACGCAAATTCATTATGAGTAAGATAAGAAAGTTAAATTGAATCATTTTTATTTATATTACTCCTTCCTAATGCTATGTATTTTATATCTGTTAATTTATTAATATCTAGTATTCTCCATACATCTATAACATTTTTATCTTTCATCACATTAAAATCTTTATTAGTAAGTAGTTTATATTCATCCCAATCAACCATTATTATACAACAATCTGCTCCAGTCAAACAACTTATAACGTTAGTATGATACTCTATCTTATTACCAAATATTGCTTTCACATGTTCTATACTCTTTGGATCATGTGCTTTAACGTATGCATTCTTTCTTAATAAATGATCTATCACTTTTAATGAGACTGAATTTCTTATATCGTCAGTATCTTTCTTAAATGATAAGCCCAATATAGAAATTACCTTCCCTTCTAATGAACTTACTGCTTTTTCTGCTAGATTAACCACCTCTAATGATTGATATTCATTAGTCTCATCTACACTTATTAACAATCTAGGTTTATATCCTATAGATTCTGCAAATTTTATTAGAGCTTTTACATCTTTTGGCAGACAGCTTCCACCGTAACCTGGTCCTGCCTTCAAGAATAAAGATCCTATTCTAGGATCTAAGCCTATAGCATTCGCTATTGTGTCTATATCAGCATTGTTTATTCGTGAACAGATATTTGCTATAGTATTAATGAACGATATCTTAGTTGCTAGGAATGAATTATTAGCATATTTAATTAACTCTGCATTCTCCCATGTTGTATGGATTATAGGCATGTTATTGCCGTATATCTGCCTGTATAATTTATCTAGAATATTTGCGCCTTTGCCATTATTACTACCTATAACTATGATATGGGGATTTATAGTATCATGAACAGCTGAACCTTCCCTTAAGAATTCAGGATTAACTAGTATTGCAGGATATTTATCCTCATATCCTTCATCATTTAATATATTATCTATGATTGGTTTTATTATTTTAGACGTAGTTGTTGGCACTACAGTACTCTTTATAATTATTAACTTATAAACAGGATATGATCTTATAGAGTATGCTATAGTGGTAGTAGCTTCTTTAATATAAGTAAGATCTATTGAGCCATCTTCAAAGGGAGGTGTACCTACTGTGATGAATACTATATCTGATGATTGGATAGCCTTAGTAGTATCATATTCGACTACTAAGGTACCATTATTTAATCCGACATTAACAAGTTGATCCAACTTAGGTTCATAGAATGGTATCTTACCATTTTTAATTAGTTCTAGTCTAGAATAGTTTTTATCTGTTATTATTGTATATATACCTTTACTTGCAAAGAATGCAGCTGTTGTTAATCCTACCACACCAGCGCCTATAAACGCTATTTTATTATTAGTAATATTATTCAATTCAATCATATTAATCTCTCTATAATATTATTTATAGATTGCGCATAAAGATCTGGCATACCTACATCTATTCTGATATCACTATCTAGCATCTCTAAGGCAATAACTTTCTTGCCATTACTAACAAGACTTGCTATAGCATCTGTAAGTTGTATCTCACCACGTTTATCAATAGTAACATTTTTTAACTCCTTAAAGATACTTGGTTTAAATATATAAAGAGGCATAATAGCAAATTCGGATGGTGGTTCTTTTGGTTTTTCTATAAGATCCTTAACTAGGATGATATTATTATCATTGTGCAGAATTATGTCAGATGGTATTACTATACCATGTTGTTTTAACAGATTTACATCTTTAATCCTTTTTACAAGTAATATTGCATCAATCTCATTACCATACGTTTCATATACTTCTAACATTCTTAGCAACGGATGCCTCTTAAGAGAGAATATACATACATCGCCCGCATGTACAATGAATGGCTTGTTATCTGTAAACGATTCACTAAGCAGCACAGCATGACCAAAGCCTTTTGGAATGTGTTGATTAACCCAGAATATTATAGATTCCTCTATTTTAGTATAGAATGCCTTTAATTCATTATAATATATGTCGTTGCCTTTAGCTTTTAATAGTTCTAGAAACTTCTCATCTATTGTAAAATGGTCCTCTATTATCCTCTTAGATCTACCTATGATAAAACAGAATCTTCTTATGCCAATATCAAATAGTTGCTCAAATATGCATTGTATTATAGGTTTAACTAGTATTGCTCCTGAATATCCTTTATAATATATAGGGAGCATCTCTTTTGGTTGCTCTTTTGTAAAAGGTAGCATTCTTGTACCTAAGCCAGCTGCTGGTATAACAGCTTTATCTATTATTGCCATATATTAACTCCCTATATACATTAATTATTTTACTGCCTATTATATTTATATCGTATTTGCTTATAGTCTTATAAGCATTTTTACTCATATTAATAATGAGATCTTTATTATTAACTAATAAGAGTATCTTGTCTACTAAATCATTAACGTCATCCTTCCTAAAAACTAACATACAAGATTCATCTATTATGTCACTACTAATTGCATCTGATACTATAATGGATAAACCATATGACTCGATTATAGTTCTACAAAACGGTTCGTGCCATCTAGCTGGATGTATAAATATATCATTACTAGTGTATAATTTATCTAATTCATTATGATTTACGAAACCAACAAATTCTACATCATTAATTAAGTTAAGATCGTTGATTAATTCTTTACAGTATTTCTCATAATTCTCATCTCCTTTACCAACTATAGTTAGTCTTATATTGCTATAACCATACTTATTTTTTAGTATATATAAAGCATATAGAAGAAGATCCACCCCTTTATGCTTATCTATTTTACCTACATATAGTAATTTAATGTAAGTATTATCGTAATTATTATATTTTTGTACTATCTTTATAGGAATGAAATTTGGTATCACTATTATCTTATCTTTATTATAATTGTATTTTATATAGATATTTTTTACTTGTTTACTTATAGCAATATATTTATCGAGCTTTTTTGATAGATATGTTAATATTGGATATATTATAGCATAAGGATAAATCAGAATACTCTTTTGTGATTTTTGAGACAATGAATATTTAAGACATCTAATTCTACATGATAATTTATCACATTCATCATATATAGCACTAGCAGAAGGACAGAAACCAGCATAGTTATCTAACGTTGCTATAACTGGTTTCTTACCTCCAAGCAATTTATATAAACTAGCAGCAGCCATAGGAAATACATTGTATATATGGTATATGTCTGTATTGATTTCATAAAGTCTCATTATTTTTACCATAGGAAACAAAGCCTTTAATGTCAGTGCCTTATCAGCATTGGGCAAGATATTTCTCTCTATAGCTTTTAAATAATCTGGCGCGCTATATCTGCCGACAGAGATTATTCTCACTTCATGACCATTATTCATAAGCCATCTCGCTAGTAACTCAACGCTTTTCTCTGCACCGCTATAATAATATGAAGCATGTATGATAGTTATTCTCATTGTTCTAACTGTAATACATATTCTAAATATAACTTCTCTAACCTATTAACTACTTCATCCCAAGTGATTAACTTATCTCTTACATTAATAG
>Ga0079997_115123_pt1 | contig 10382 bp, 11 predicted proteins | sample PerSpoCPS_CMetaG_FD_69200 | JGI IMG/M metagenome (GOLD analysis project Ga0079997, IMG submission 69200) | Archaeal communities from Yellowstone National Park, Wyoming, USA - Perpetual Spouter C (PS_C) MetaG (SPADES assembly) (version 2) | ecosystem: Environmental > Aquatic > Thermal springs >... | reverse complement strand
CTGATGGAGAAGGCTTCGAAATTCTTCTTCCCAGTAGCCATAATAACCATAGCATCGGGCCTCGTATTCCTCTACATGCTCACAGCAGGAGATCTGCTCTCCTTACCAAGAACCTTAGGAGGCGCTATACTGACCCTGGGAATCTTTCTCGGCGCAGTAGTATTTATAATGGGAATATATCTAGGGGTTACATCAAGCAGAGTGTATAAGATGTTTGGCAATATGAAGAGGGCTAAAGCCAGTCAACGGATCGATCCCGAAGGAGAAAGTACAATGATAGCTAAGAAGGCTGAGAGAATCAAAAAGGTCTCTGAGATAGAGATGATTCTTATGGTGTTAACAGTTATCTTCATGATCCTATCAGTATACATCTAAACACTTTTTGATACCCTCACCATAACCTATATTTTCCCAATTATAGTTTATATATAGTCTGGCCTCGTAAGTCACCTTCCTACCTTCTGCTCTACGCCGAAGTAATATTCGTAGCCCTCATCAATCCTCAAGCTTCACATCCATAAAAACTTTTCTCCCTACCTCCTACCTACTCCCCTAGAAGGCTAGAATGATTAAGAACTCTATCACGTCCTAAAAGACGCTAGGAGACACTACATATAGCCTCTAAACCTGATCTCACCAATATTACTGCTATAATGGCTAGTATTCCTGCTATACCATTCCAAGGAGTTGGGAGGCTTTTCGATATAACTTTGGTATTAATTCGCCCTAGCTATACTTGCCCATATTATCTCTCCACCGCTTGTCCCCCGATGGTCATTGATTGTCATTGATATTAATTTGTTTGTATTGCTTTGCTTCTTGATCCACAGGGATGTTATAACATCCCTGTGGTTATCGAGGGACTTCCACCTCCCCCAAAGAGATCTTGGGATCTCTATGGGCTCACTGGTGGCTGTCGAGCCCAGCGGAAAGGGGCTCCCATCTAGGCTTGGAACCCCGAAGCCCTTCTGGGCAGAGCCCTCATAAAGGGCTTCGAGGGCTTTAAAATAGATATTGATCAAGGCAACTACCTCTCTATGCCATCTCTCGTCTCCCTTGCTGCAGATCCCTATTCTATCCTCCCCATATTCTATCGGGGCATTGTGTATTGGGCAGATCTTAGATGTATTCCTGGGATCAACCATCAATACTGGCACACCATATTCCCTAGCCTTGTCTATTATAGTGTTTAACTCTCCCTTCAATGCACTCTGATATATCCTGTGCCTTAATTGCTTATCTCTATACCTAGCGATCATAACCCTTATATCTTCTCCCGAGATCCTCTCAACAACTATTACTCCCCTAGTCCTAAGGGCGTCTCTCACTATCAGATTAGCTGTTTTCATCCTATAGTCCCTCTTCTTCTTCCCCTCCTTAAGCTTTTTCATAGCCTTTCTAGTCTCTCTACTATCGGATCCATTTCTCCTCTGGATACTCTCTTTCCTATAGCTATAGCCTAGAGTAGTCTTGGTAAGATCTGTTTCTAGGATTATTGAGAATGCCTCGTATAGAGTTGCTACTGAGTTCTCATTAACATCAACAGGCTTAACATTCTCTGGCCTATAGATCTCGACCTCCTTCTCAAGGGATAGGTGGAAAAGCACTCTCCTACTCCTCCTATCAAGCTTGATCTTAGCATGTGATGTAGGCTTAAAGCCTCTAGCCAATAGCTTGTAGAATTCCTTAGAAGGCTCTAGATCTATGTGCACCCAACCCCTATGGGTATTGATGGCAACACTTGTGAAGAAAGTGTTCACAACACCATTTATATTGATCTTGGTAGCATCTATTGGTTTCCACACGTGGTCATCAACTAGCCATAGGCTAACACTATTGATCCTAGGCGCTAGTATTCCTTCCATCATCTCAAGATCTACCTGGTGTCTAGCTATTTCCCGGGATTTCCTCCAGAGATGTCTCCTTAGCCTCATACTCCTAAGATCCTTTTTCCCCAGACCTAGATGCTTAACAAGCTCATCGAAGATCTCTCTAGAGTATTGCCTAGCCCTGTTCCTCCTTAGAGAGGATATTCTTTCAACAGCATCTCGGCATAGGCCATGTATGTAGTGGGATGGGATATTTGGATAGATATTCCTTAGCTCTCGGTACTTTTCATTCTTAAGCCTGTAGTAGCTCTCGATAATATTCCTAGATGCATGGGGAAGCACATCTCCAAGCATCCTGCCATATATATTGAGGATCTCTTCCAATGCCCTGAACTCCCTCCTAGATAGCTTCTTTGAGGGTAGAATAGCAGTCCTACTAACAACTATCTTATCACAGGCTTGACAACCTATACCCCATCGCTCTTTTCTTTCTCCTAGCCATTATTCCTAGACCTCGTTTGCTCTTACACTTCCACTTCAATCATTAATTAATAGTAAGCATATATAAAAACTGCTGTATTGAAAAAGGATAAAGCTCAGATGAGGGCCCCATGGCGTTGGGGATGATCTGCTATAGAGTTGAAAGATAACGGTTAGCGGCTAGCAAAGTCATATACTCTGAGGCGTAGTTTCTCTATTAGCTCTCTGGGTTTTATAGCTAGTAGCGTATGCTCATCCCCACCGCCGCAGAAAACTTCACCGCTCTCTGAGGCAAGAGAGGCGTCGACAATCGTTTCAACCCCATCTATAATTGGAGGGACGCCCCCGACTTTATATCCTGTGATCCTCTCGACCTCCTCTGGAGTAGCCATTATGGCAAAGCTAAGGCCTAGATTCTTCCTGAGAGCTTCGAAGTCGACTCTGTGTATACCTCTTAGAAAGAGGGCTAGTGGTCCTCGATCTGTTATCGCTATAATTGTCTTCGCTATCTTATCCCTCCCTACTCCTAGGGATCTCGCTGCATCCTCCACTGTTCTGGCCCTTTCAACTGCAACGAATCTATAGCCTATGCCCAGGTCTTTGAGCCTTGACTCCAGCTTCTCCTTCAGGCTCGTTAGAACCACCCTCTAGCTTTTAGTATTAGGTAGCCTGCTATAGACGATACCACCATGAGGCCTAGTGCATAGATATATCCGAAGCTCCATGAGAGCTCGGGCATGTTGAGGGGATATGATCTGTCAAAGTTCATTCCATAAATTGATGCTATGAGTGTTGGTATCATCAGCACCAGGGTTATTGCTGTGAGCCTCTTCACAACCTCATTCAACTTCACCCCTACGAGGGTAGCATGGGTCTCTCTAATGCTTATAAGCATCTCCCTATATATCTCTAGTGTTTCGAGCCCTATGGAGAGCTCGTCTATGAGTTCTAATAGCCTCCCCAGGTTCTTGATATATCTAGCCATATTCTGATCGCTGTGAATTTCCCTCAGCATCTGGATATAGTTTCTAAGCCCCCTTCTAAAGTCTATAAGTATTCTTCTAAGCCTATATGTCTCCCTAACAACAGCTAGTAGCTCCTCTCGCTCAATCATATCTTCAACAATATCTACCGAAGATCCTATTGCTTCTAAAGCAGCCCTATATTCATTGTATATATATTCAAGGACTGCTTGGAATGCCTCTCCAGCATCTCCAGGCTTCCTAGTCTTCCTAACTATATTTTCAATAGATCTAAGGCTGCTGTCCTCTACATATAGATATACCTTACCCTCTCTAGGATCTACTATAGAGATCGCCCTAGCCAGGGTTAGTCCTAACACCTTTTCACTATATCCCTGGGGGATGGATGCTATACATACAAGGATCTCGTCTTCGAATTCGCAGTACCCCTCACCAGGGTATTCCCTATACTCCTTAACAAGTCTGGATATAGCTTGATGCGGTATCTCCGCTAACCTATCCCTCTGAATGACCACGACCTCCCCGCCCAACCTGATCCCCTAATAATTATAGTGGAGGAATAATAGAGGTTTAAAGCCAAGGCTTATAGGGAATAAGAAATATAGCTTCTTAGATGACAAGCTTGAAGATATATATGATGATCATAATCCTCTTCGGCCTCGTAAGCATGCTTGCAGACATGACCTACGAGGGGGCTAGATCTATTATACCCCAGTATCTAGGATACTTAGGAGCTGATCTAGCCTTTGTAGGTTTCCTAGGCGGTGTCGGGGAGCTCATGAGCTATCTCCTCAGATTCTTCTCCGGCATGATCTCCTCCAAATACGGCTTTCTATGGGGCCTAACAATCTCGGGCTACACCCTAACAGGGGCCTCAATAGCCTTCCTCTCAATAGTGAACAGCTGGGTCCACGCTTCAGTACTAACAGTCATGGAGAGGATGGCGAAGGGTCTCAGAACACCACCAAGGGACGCTCTCCTGAGCATGGTTGCGCAGGAGGGTAGAAGTGGAAGGGCATTCGGGATCCACGGCGCTCTGGACCAGGTGGGGGCTATTATAGGCCCTTCAATAGCTGCCTACATACTCTATGTCCACGGCTTCTCCCCCGTGCTCTTCCTAACTCTCTCTATATTCTCTTTCATCTCGGTTATCATATTGCTATACACAAGATCTATATATCCCAGGGATGTTGAAGTATCTCCTAAAAGGATCTCATTCGGGATCCTTAGGGGACCCTTAACTAGATATGTGATCTCTGTCTCAACCCCAGCGATCGGGCTAGTATCTCTCTTTATAGCTATATACTGGGTCGGGAGGGAGGATCCTGTTCTAGGGTCTATATACTTCATAGCGATCCAGGCTATACAGATAGCTGGCTCTATATTGCTTGGAGAGCTATATGATAGAATTGGAATAAGGGCGATCTATATATACTACCTTCTTGCACCGATGATAGCTCTGGGATTTATAGTGAACCAGATCTTCTTTCTATTGATAGGCATCGTCTTAGCTATAGAGGAGAGCATACAGAGGGCAATAGTAGGGGATCTAGCCAGGGGTAGAGAGGCTATGGCATATGGGTATTACCACCTAGTCTATGGATTAGCAGCAGCTATTGGGGGATATATAGTGGGCTACCTAGCACAGAATGACATGATGATACATTTACTAATATTATCACTCATATCTTCAGCAATAGGTGCTCTAATCATTTCGACTATCAGTGGTAAAGAATCTAACTAGCAAGTTACGACCCTCTCAAGGGCGGATGGATCTACTTACCCTCGAGAATCATAATCACTACATACCCTTTACAGACGTAAAAGTGAATAGAATAGAAGAACCAATGATCCGCTCTGAGGCGGGGTCTCTAACGATGATCTGAGGAATCCTTGACCCTTCAGGGCGGGAGGGGGTTAGCCCCCTTTAATCCCATATTTAACCCCATAGTAGATAATCTTATAGACCCTGTCTTGTATATCTTCATACCCATATTCAAGTCCTGGAGAGATGTCTAAGCGTTTCCCGTTCTTGTAGTTTTTATTGTTTCGGCTTCACCCACGCAGCATGGATCCCGGTTGATCCTAACACCACAAGTCCCATCCGAGTATAGATCCAAATATTTATAGGAATTCACCCATATTTAAACTTATAGTCAATTCAGCTACTGCTTATCAACCGGCCACGGACCGCTGTTTTCTAGCCTCTTGCTAGGTATAGTATATGGGGTATCTCGGGCAGGATCAGATCCAGGCCTGTCTTCACAGCATCAGGCGATCCCGGGAGGGCTACCAAGAGCTTACCTCTAGCGATGCCGGCCAGGGCTCTCGAGAGAATTGCTGACGGGCCTATCTTCTGATAGCTCAAGAACCTGAAGATCTCTCCAAACCCCTCTATCTCTTTCTCTAGAAGGGGTCTTATAGCCTCAACAGTAGTATCTGTCTTAGAGATCCCGGTTCCGCCGGTTGCTATGATGACATCAACATCTTCTCTGTGGAGCAGTTTCCCAACGATCCTCGAAATAGTCTCTCTATCATCACCGATCAATAACCTTCCAACAACCCTATGCCCAGCTCTCTCGACGGCAGAGACAATCAGATCCCCGGATTCATCTGTATAGCTTCTACCCATCTGCATAGCTATATACCTAGAGGTGCTAATGGTGAGCACAAAAACACTGACGCTCTTAGGCCCTCTCTCCCTATGAATCTCGTGGGGGTGTCTCAAAATCCCACATGATATATATAGATGTAACGCCTTTTATTGAGCTGTCGAGAGGAGTCTCAGCAACAGTATATTAGGGAAATACATCTTATGGATAAACATGTGGGGTGAGCTGTTTTCTTATCAGAGGGAGGTCATCAGATATGTGTCTGGGCCTTTGAAGCTAGATCCTAGATCTTGTCCTCACATTCTTATATTCTTAATACTATGACTATAGGATGGAGCTATGGGATGGTGGTCCTGGTGGGAGTTAAATTCTATATAGATAATCTCAAGATAGCGTGGGCAAGGATCAGTAGGGTTGAGAGGAGAAATGCTTGGAGCTCTGAGGTTTCTAGAGGGTTTATAGAGGCTGTTTCGAAGATCTCTGGCGATCGCGGGGTCCTAGGGCTTGTGATAACTGGTGATGGTGATTACTTCTCCTCTGGGGTAGATCTCAGAGAGATTCTCGAGGCCAGCGAGAAAGACGTTGACGAGATCTTCAGCCTTGCTAGGGAGGCTTTTAAGAGTATAGCGTCTCTGGAGAAGCCTGTGGTGGTATCGCTTAATGGCCCAGCATTCGGCATAGCTGTGGAGCTTCTCCATGTTGTGGACTATGTGATAGCTTCTAAGAAAGTCAGCTTGGCGATAACGGGGGCCAGGCTGGGGCTGGTGCCTCCCTTAACACCTCTCACGGGTTGGAGGAATGTGGGGGTTAGAAGGGCTACGTATCTGGCAATAAGCGGTAGATCTGTGTCAGCTGAGGAGGCTCTTTCCCTTGGGCTGGTTGATGAGGTAGTGGATCCGGCATTCATCGAGGAGAGATCGAGAGAGGTGATAAAGGAGATATCATCCTCAGATCCAGAGGCTGTGAGAGTAATAAAGAGGGTCATAGCCTATGAGAGGCTTAGCTATATTGAGGAGGGCTTTAGGCTCATAGCGGAATCCGCAAAGAGGGAGGAAACGAGGAGGAGGATCAGGGATTTTCTATTGAGGAGGTGAGAAAAACCCGCTCTATAGGTAACAGCGCCACCCGCAAGAAAATCTAGGCGATGAGCTGGGAGCCTTGGAGACCGATGCACTTCTCTTATTATTCATTATCCCGCTTGTGATAGTTATCTATCTTTTGCTGCCCATGTTATGGGGGGCTGGATACGCACCATCGCCTAAAAGGGATGCGGTTAAAGTGATGAAACATGCTATAGAGAAGTATCTCGATGGTAATGAAAACATCTCGATAGTAGATCTTGGATCGGGTTTCGGTGGAATATGCTTTGAAGCGGTAAAGCGATTCCCAAATGCTGTGTGCACAGGCATAGAGATCGATCCGATAAAGGTTTTGTGGAGTAGAATAGCATCAAGGTTTAAAAAATACGGGGATAGAACCAGGTTTATATGGGGAAATATATTCAATATAGATTTAGGAAGCTATGACATAGTATATATGTTTCTATGGCCTCTGACCGTATCCAGGATCGAGGATAAGATCTTGAAAGAAGTAAAGAAGAAAATAGTAGTGATTTCGCTTGAACACCCACTCACCAAGATCAGGAACGAGAAATATGGAGATTTCTACATCGGCTTCAAACAATAATTAATCACAAACAAAAGCCTAGTCCTAGAGTATAAAAGATGTTAATAAAATTAATAATGAAGTCATCAATGCTCTTCTACAATTAGAGCTTACAACTGAAAGTCCACCCTTTCAGGGCGGGGAAGTAATTATTAGCTTTTAAGATCTTAATCGTGTTTGGAAAGCTCTATAGGCTTTGTTGGTGAGGAGGCGCTAGCCCTCTCGATTAGCATAGGGGCTAATCCCAAGCCGGAGCTATAGAGCTCCTCAGGAGATACAATGCAGCTCTCAACTATGCTATAAACAGGATTCTGAGGCTAAATCTGAGGAGTATTGAGGTTCACAATGCTCTATACAGAGAGCTGAGAGAGTGGTTAGGTCTCCCATCTAAGGTGGCCCTTGCCAATGCAAAGGCCTGGAGAAATAATCCTAGAAGGGAAGGTTAGAGTTAGGAAGCTATCAATGCTCCTATACCAAGGATCAGGATATAGGGTCAAGAACGACTATGTAGAGATTATAGGCGGGGTTAGGCTTAGGATCATTGGCTTGGATAGGAGGTATGATGATTATGAGAATGGGGGAGGCAAGGCTAGTCTATAGAGAGGGTAAGATAATGCTATGGATATCAAAGAAGATACCGAGGCCAGAGCCTTACCAGCCTAGGGATGTTATAGCCGTAGATATCAATGAGAAGAAGATAGTCTATGGAGATCACGAGATAAACAAAGAGATAGACACCAAGATTGATATGGCCCACAGGTATAAGGTCTTGGCAGAGGATCTCCAGAAGAAATACTCCTCTCTGAGATACCCTGTCTGGAGAAGGAGAAGGGGATCCTGAATAGAATTAGATCTTATCACAAAAAGGCTAGGGATATCCTTGAGGACTGGGCTAGGAAAATATCTCTTGAGATCGTGGAGCTTGCTAAGAAGCTTAGATATGCAGTTGCCAGGGAGGATCTAACCGGGCTGATAAACACACTGAGAAGGATCGAGAGCAAGGATCACAGGACGGGGCTCACCATAATGGGGTACAGGAGAATAGGGAAGTGGATTGATTGGCAGGCAGAGAAACAAGGGGTTCCACTAGCCATAGTAAGCCCGAAGGGAACATCATCGGAATGCCCTAAATGCGGTTCTAAAGAATTGGAGGAGGCTGGCTATAGAAGGCTTAGATGCTTGAAATCCCTTTTAAATAGAGATACCCAAGATGCGGCTTCGAAGAAGATAGGGACGTCATTGGGAAGCTGAACATAAGGAAGGGGCTTTGAAGATCCTGAGAATATCTGGGGGAGTTCTGGCCACCCCGACTGCCCTCCAAATGACAGATGTAACCCCGAATAGATGGGGGAACAATGAACCGCTCTGAGACGGGGCTCTGATGATGATCCGAGGAACCCTCGCCTCTTCAGGGCGTGGAGAGGTCAGTAGGTTTTAAGATCCCACTATTTGCTTCGAGAGACGAAGCTTATAACAGTTAGGTATCTCTATTTAAAAGGGATTTCAAGTTCCTTAAGGATCCGATAGACACTTCTCACTAATCTTTTTCTGCATGCTATCTATGATCTGCAGAGCTCTTAAATAGCCTTGCGACTCTATAGCCCTTCTCACACGATCTATATCTATAGAGCTGTATTCATGTACTAACGATGTTTCTAAACCTAACAACCTTTTTAAAACCCCACCTCCTCAGGGTCTAATAAACCTACTCGCTCCAGCTCCTCTATACAGTGGATAGGGGTCTCAGTTGATATACCCATTATTGCGCATGTGTGCAGAAGATAGTCTACAACGGCTTGAGCATGTACCTGGAGAGTGTGGAGCACCAGAGTTCAAAAATATCGCTCCAATTAATCTCTCTCCCTCATCCTCTCTAATAGTTTCACATGGATAGCTATTGTTTCTAGAAGTTTTTATGTAGCACCTCTAATCACGCTCTTAACAAGGGACTCAGTATATCTGAGCTTCTTACGGGATAGGAGGAAGTCGTAACATATATTCACAGCCTTAACAAGCTTCTCTCTGCCAACGGGATCTTGATATATTATCACACCATGTCGGAGAGCCTCCCAGAGCAGGAAGCAATTAACCTTGCCGGGATCCTGGATTATATAGACATCTGCCTCTAATCCGAGCGTTTCCCCGCTAATGGTGTTTGATAGTATTTGTGAATACTTGTATTTCCGTTAACTGGGTTGCACCTAGGCTTGGGATCATTGGCTTCACCCGAGCTGCATGGGTGCCCGTCGAGCCCAACGCCGCGGGCCTCCCACCTGAGGATAAATACTCCAAGCCGATGTTTATAGCCCCCACAGCATCTCTCTCAACAACCCTGCCATCGACATATGCTATCCTCAACACTATCTTTATCACTTTGTATCTACCGTTAGCCCTCCTCACCGCAGAGCGGATCACTAGGGGGCTGTAGCCATCGATCCTCTTCCTAGAGAATGGATCCACGCTTGAGGAGCCCTTCTCAGATACCCTTACAACATGTATAGGCCTATCCTCGAGAAGCTTTCTCGGCTTAGATACACTCCACTGATAATCCTGTGCATAAGCCTCCCACCCCTATTCCTCTCCATCCTCTCCTTATCATCACTACCGATATCTCCTATAACTACTACAGCTTTGTTCTCCCTAGCAAGATCCTCTATAATGCTAGCAACCTTATAGAGTATATCCCGCTTCCTATCTCCCTCTCTAAGCTTCCTCAATTTCCTCCTAACATCTCTCTCCACAGTAGATCTTCGCCTCGAGATCCTCTCCCTCCTAACTGAATAAGCTATAACCATCCTTCCAAGGCTAGTCTC
>Ga0079997_120999_pt1 | contig 10406 bp, 10 predicted proteins | sample PerSpoCPS_CMetaG_FD_69200 | JGI IMG/M metagenome (GOLD analysis project Ga0079997, IMG submission 69200) | Archaeal communities from Yellowstone National Park, Wyoming, USA - Perpetual Spouter C (PS_C) MetaG (SPADES assembly) (version 2) | ecosystem: Environmental > Aquatic > Thermal springs >... | reverse complement strand
ATCATTTCCTCCGCGACCACATCAGGAGAAGGATCGATGCGAACTGGAACGCAGCAGCGTATGCGACCAGGTGGAACCTGTCCAGCCCCAAGTCCATCATCCAGCCGAAGCCGAGCCCTGCGGCCGCGCTGCCGACGCCTATCCCTAGGCCGAAGAGGCCGTAGGCGGTTCCGATCCTCCTGATCCCTGCCAGATCTGCGACTGCGGCCCTGTAGATGGACTCCTGAGCGCCTATCACCACGCCTGCAAGGGCCGAGGCCAGCAGCAAGTCGGCGACCGAGAAGGTCACGAAGAGAGGAGGGGTGACCGATAGGACCATGGCTAAGGCTATCGCGGAGGTTCCGAAGCGGTCGTAAAGACGCCCGAGGAGTGGTGCTGCAGCGGCATCGGTGACCATCGCCAGCGTGTAGGCAGCCGGCACGAGCCAGGAGCCCTCGCCAGCCACCTGGGACATCCTGTAGAGCAGGAGCTGGACCGGTATCAGGCCGGCGACGTTGAGCGAGGCCGCTAGGACGTAGAGGTGAAGCGATTTGCCCTTTTCCTCGACGAGATCGGTTGGGCGTTCCACCGTGTAGCTGGGCAGCCTCGTCAGAACGAAGAGGAGGGCCGCGTAGGGCATGAGCGAGTAAAGGAGGGCCGTACGGACGTCTCCGTTGTGGATCAGGAGGGCGAGCGTTATGAGCAGAGGTCCTCCGGCCGCACCAACCTGGTCGAGGAGCTCGTGGATGCCGAACGCGGTGCCCGACCTCACTTCGCCCCTCAACCGGGCCAGCATCGCGTCCCTCGGAGGTATCCGGAGCCCCCTTGCGAGCCGCTCGGCGAAGACGAGGACCGCCAGCACCTCCCAGCTCGGTGCGAAGGCCATCAGAGGCACGACCAGGAGAGCTGCATAACCGGCCCTGACGATCAGGTCGGCCCTCCCAATCTTCTCGGTCAGGTAGCCTCCAACGGGCCGAGCGATCCATCCTCCCAGCTCCGCAAGACCGACTATGGCGCCTACGCCTGCAGCGGTTAGGCCCAACGCCCTGAACAGCTCCGGGACGACGGAACGACCTCCCTCATAGGTCGCGTCTCCCAGAAGGCTGACCAGGCCTATCAGAAGGATTACCCTCAGCCCTGTGTTGCGGCCCTGCATCTCCAGGCGAGTCTCCTCAAGCACTATATGATTGCGAAGCGCTTGAACGTTTGTGGATTTCCTCCTCGTCTACTCGAGGGCGAAGCCCGAGTCGTTCGGCTTGGTCGAGAGGATCGAGCGCTACGTCAGGGAATCGGGTCACCGGGTCACAAGGGTCGCGATGGAGGAACTGGGGAGGGAGAGGTACGGCGTTGACATGGCGGTTGCTGTGGGAGGCGACGGCACCATCCTCCGCACCTTCCATCACCTCGAGGACCCGGAGGTACCTGTGCTCCCGATCTCCTTCGGGCGCGGAGGCTACCTCGCAGAGGTCGGGCCTGAGGAGGGGATGAGGGCTGTCGAGTCGGTCCTCTCGGGCTCCTACTACATCGAGAGGTTGATGAGGCTCAGGGTCGAGGTCGACGGGTCCCATCTCTCGGAGGGGATCAACGACGCATACCTCTCATCGACCGAGCCGGGGAAGGTGATCGAGTGCTCCCTCTCGATCGACGGCCTCGTCCTCCAAGGAATCGTCTGCGACGGCCTCGTCTTCTCGACGCCTGCCGGCTCTACCGCCTACAACTTCTCCTGCGGAGGGCCTGCGGTGGACGACGCCCTCGAATCGATTGCGGTCGCTCCCGTTGCTCCGATCACTTACTTCAGGCCTCTGGTGGTCGCGGCGACGAGGACGCTCGAGGTCGAGCTGACGGGCGGAAAAGGGTCGGTGCTGGTAGACGGTTACGTCAGAGGCTCTGTGAATGGTTCCGTCAGGATCACGAGGTCTCCGTTGGGAGCATACCTCATCCGTGTGGGGCGAGCACCCCTCTTCCAGATGCGGCTGAAGAAGAGGTTAGGGCAGATCGTGAGATGAGGAGGGCGGTTGTGCTGGACTCGACGCCGATCATCGTCGGCTCCGTCTCGGGTGAGACAGGTGTGGAGGTCTTCGCTCCGCCGGGCGTCGTCGAAGAGGTCCTCAACACGACGTCCGAGTTCCAGCGCACCAGGGTCGAGGCCCTTCTCAGCTCCGGTGCCATCAAGGTCCGAAATCCTCAGCGTTCGAGCGTCGAGAGGGTCTCGAGGTCCCTCAACAGGGAAGAGAGGGAGCGCGCATCGAAAGCGGACGTGGAGGTTCTTGCGCTGTCGCTGGAGCTAACGGAGGAGGGCTACTCGGTCCTCCTGATATCCGACGACTTGCTGGTCCAGAGGGCCGCGGCGAGGCTGGGCATAACCTGCAAAGGCGTGAAGTATATCCACAGGTCCGGAGTTTGAGGAACATTTCGTGCGTTCACCGATTCCAAGATAGAGTTATATCGACGAGTTAAATTGTGGACGACGATGTCGGACAAGACAGTTGGGCTGTTGCTACTGATCGGCTCCGTTCTCGGGATCCTGATTTACGGCTGGCTCGTCTTCCTCAGCCCCTGGTCGTTCCTCGTGTTGCAGATAACGGCCTTCGCTGGCATAGCCCTGCTGCTGGGGATCCTCGCATGGATCGGTTACACTTTGGCGTCAACGCCACCGCCTGAACCGCTGCCTTCCCTCGAGCAGTCGGAGGGCCAGAAGACCGAGGCCTCCCAAGGAGAGAAGAAGGAGTAGCGGTTCCTGTCAGAGCTTGGCGCCGCAGTACGGACAGTAAGCTGCCTTAGCCGGGACCTCCCTTTTGCAGTTGAGGCAGACCATCAGCACCTCTTCCTCACCTTCCTCCCCGACCTCCGGGACCTGGACCTTCACCTCAGGAGAGGGCTTCACCTCGGCCGGCTGCGCTGCAGCAACCTGCTCTGGCTGCGTCTGCACCTCCCCTGCCATTGTAGGAGCTGTCTCCACGGCCGATTGTGGAGGTTTTGCCTCCTCCTGAACGGGTTGTTGGGCCTCGACGGTCTCCTGGACCGCTTCCTCGGGCTGCACCTCGGCGACTCCCTGCTCAGGTACGGCCTCGGGGACCTTGGGCGCCATCGCGGAGGAAAGGAGGCCGGCAACAGCCGACGAGGCCACCAGCACGATCAGCGAGGAGAGGGGAGTAGGTATGCCCAAGGATCCCAGATAACCCACCACCATGCCCCCTTCTGGAGCGGTTGTGCCGAAGGCGACCACAGAGATCAGATAGCCGACCATGACGCCCAGCAGTGCTGCTGAGGCCCCGGAGGCGAAGGACCTCATCACGAGCCCCGGAATCAGGACGACCGCAGCTACCAGAACCAAGTCCCAGAAGGGCATCACCGGAGCGAGGACCTCCCCCCTTCCAGCCCATCCGAGCAACGGGGCGATCAGCACCAGCAGGGCCACCGCTGCCGAGGAGGCGCCCAGCCGCGAAGCTGTACCCATCCCGCAATCAACTCCCGGTCCGACAATAAATAAAGGATGTTACGGTCGGGTTTCGCTTGGGGGTCTCAGACCTCGAACCCGAAGACCTTCTTCACCAGGTGCCTGACGATCACCAGCCTCTGGATCTCCGAGGTGCCCTCGTAGATCTTCATGATCTGAGTGTCCCTCAGGAACCTCTCGACCATGCCGTCCACCATGACGCCGACCCCTCCGTGGATCTCTATCCCCTTAAGCGCGGCCCTCTCTGCGGCCTCAGTCGCGAAGAGCTTTGCCAGCGAGGCTGCCATCACCGCCTCCGTCGTCAGCCCCTTGTTGAGCATCGTGGCCGCCCAGTACGTCAACATACGGGCAGCAGCCAGGTCGCGCAGCATGTCGGCCAAGTAGAACTGGATCGCTTGGAAGGCCAGAATCGGCCTCTCGAAGGCTATCCGCTGGGCCGCGTAGTTCAGGCTCCTCTCGAAGACGCCCTGGATGACGCCGACCGCCTGCGCCGCAATCCCAACCCTTCCGTAGTCATATGTGACCATGGCGACCTTGAAGCCTTCGCCGACCTCGCCGACCACCGCGTCGTCCGGGACCCAGACGTCGTTGAGAACCACCTCGGAGGGCATCGATCCCCTGAGGCCTGTGACCTGGATCCGCTCGCCTACCCTGAATCCAGGCGTGTCGCGCTCCACGATGAACATCGTGAGGCCCTTGTGCCTCTCGTGCCTGCTGGGAGGGTCGCTGGTCCTTGCGAGGACGACGAAGTAATCGGCCTTGTCCGCACCCGTGATGAAGTACTTCTGGCCTGTGATGACCCAGCCTCCGTCCTTCCTGACAGCCCTCGTCTTGATGCCTGCTACGTCGCTCCCCGCACCCGGTTCGGTCGTTGCGTGCGCTGCGAACTTCTCGCCCCTCGCCAGAGGCGGTATGTACTTCCTCTTCTGCTCCTCGGTGCCGAAGATGAGGACGGGCGTCGTGAAGAGCCCCCTCACTAAGGCAGAGGTGACGAAGGCAGGACAGACCCTGCTGACCTCCTCGGTGAAGATCACGACGTTCAGGTAATCGGAGCCCTGACCTCCGTACTCCTCGGGTATTCCGAGGCCCATGAAGCCCGCCTCCGCTGCCTTCTCGTAGAGTTCCTTCGGTATCTCGTTCCTCTGCTCGATCTCCTTGACCCTCGGCTCGAGGTAACGCTCGACGAACTGCCTGACGGTCTTCCTGAAGAGCTCGTGGTCCTCGTTCAGCTCAACCCTGAAGTCCAGGACCGAGTCGAAGGGCAGCATCTCCGCAAGGAAATGACGTTCTGCTCGCAAATTAGATATTTCCTTTGGGAAAGCGATCCGGTCACGAGACTACGACGCCCGGTCTCAGAGGAATCGCCTGCAGGGCCTTCCTCATCGGGTCAGGATGTGCGTAATCGGCCTCGGCCACGACGACCTCGCATCCCAGCTCCCGCCTCAGGTACTCGATCTCCTCCTCGTAGACCGCCCTCTCTTTGGTGATCGCCGATCTGATGGCATCAGCAGGGTAGCGCTGGAGCAGGGCCCTTGCCAGCTCGACGAAGCGACGGACGAGGTTCGCCGCCGCACCTCTGTCGACCTCCTGTGGGAAAGTCCTGACCCATCTGCCTATGTCCGCTGAGCCCCTCGCAGCGACCTCCTCCAGGATGCCGAGGTAGATCCCGGTGAACGTTTGTGGTGCCACCAGAACCTTCACCGAGTTCGGCTGTTTGCCCGTCACATGGACGATGCTCTTGACGTCCTCGACCAGCGAGTCCAGGACCTCCTCCTCCAACAGAACCTCCTCCAGGCCGTCTAACTTCACCACCGGCCATGAGGATCTGGCGACGAAGTCCTTCCCTCCAAGGACCCTGTTCATCTCCTCGGCAGTGAAGGGCGCGAAGGGCGATAGCGCGACGGCCCACGCCTTGACGAAATCCTTTGCGGCTGGACCTATCGACCCTCCCCTCCTCCTCACGTACCTTCTCCAGGCGTTCAGCATCAGGTAGACGGCAGCGTTGGCGGCGGTCCTCGTCTTGGTCACCTCCATGGCGTCCTCGATCACCTTCAGGATCCTGCTGAGCTCGGCCATCAGCCACCTGTCGGCCCTCCTCATCTCGCTGTCCGTGACGGCTGTGGAGACCTCCTGCGCTATCTTCAGTATGTTGTCCAGCGTCCTCCTGTACTCGATCGCGTTCCTCTCCCTCCAGTCGGGGTCGTCCATGTCCTCAGCTGCAAGGAGAAGCGCCAACCTCGAGGCGTCGGCTCCGTACTTCGATATCGCCAGCTTGATCGGGATGAAGTTTCCTTTAGTCTTGTGCATCTCCTCGCCCTCAACCCTGACTATTCCGTTTGCCGAGACGCCCCTGGGCCACTTGCTCCTCTCGAAGAGCGCGACGTGCTGGAAGACGAAGAAAGTGAGGTGGTTGGGAACCAGGTCCTTCGCGGAGAACCTGAGATCTACTGGGTACCAGTACTCGAACTCCTCGCGCATCCTCCTCAGCGTCTCCGGGTCAAGCCCGACGGACATCGCGATCGCCTCCGGATCGCCGTTGCCCCTGAAGACGTAGTCAAGCACCTCGTAGGTCAGCTGCTCAGGTGAGACCTTCCCCGAGTTGACGTAGTGGCTGATCGTGTAAAGGGCCATGTAGACGGTCGAGTCGCTGAGGGTCTCTACGATCCACTCCTCGTCGAAGGGGAGGCGGGTGCCCAGGCCGGTCTTCCTGGCGCAGGGCCAGTCCTTGAGCCAGTCGATGACGTTGAGGAACCACTGCCTCACGCCCTCAGGGAAGACGTTCATGCTCCTGACGCACTCCCTAGCTAACTCCTTCCAGTCCTCGTCGGAGTAGGTGAGGAACCACTGGTCCTTGACGACCTTGACTATGCACTCGTCGCCGGACCTGCAGACGACCCTCTCTGTCAGATCGTAAAACGGGAAGCCGAGGCCTACAGATCTGAGCCTCTCCTTGATCAGGTCCCGCGCTTCCTTGACCGGAAGCCCTGCCAGATCGCCGCAGCGCTCGTTCATCCTTCCCTTGTAGAACTCCTCGGAGTAGACGAAGGAGGTCAACTCCTCCAGCGCTGGATCGTTCTGGTCCCTGATGCCCCTGCTCTCCACCAGCTCCACGGCCGGCATCTTCCCGAGCCCCTCAGTCACCGCGATCGGTATCGGCTCCAGCCTCTCGACGAGGTCCCCACTAATGCCGAAGGCCTCGAGCTTCGAGGGGTTGCGCTTCAGGTCCCTCAGCGCCGCGTAGTCGTAGGGAGCGTGGGCAGGGACGCTGTAAACCACACCGGTCCCTAAGTCGGTCCTCACGAACTCTGCGGGCAGCACAGGAACCCTCGCACCCGTTATAGGGACCTTCACCCATTTCCCGATCAGGTCCTTGCCGCTGACCGAGCCGACCTCCCTCACGCCGTCGATCTGCTCGGAGAGCTTGAAGGCCGCCTCCTTGCTCACCACCACCTTCTTCCCCTCCACCTCCACCAAAGCGTACTCGACGTCGGGCCTGACCCAGACGTTGGTCGTTCCGTATACCGTCTCGGGCCTGAGGGTAGCAGCGGCGAGGTAGAGGCCGTCCAGCTCGAAGAGGACCGCTGTGAACTCGGTGGGCCCAACACCTTCTCCGACCATCCTGTCGTGGTCTCCGGTAGGGCTCTGGCACTTGGGGCACCAGACCACCGGGTGCGATCCCCTCCTAACGCGGCCGAGGCGCTCAAGCGTCAGATATTGCCACCAGACGAACCTGCTGTAATAGGGGTGGAGGTCGGTCGTGTGGAACTCCCTCCTCCAGTCGACCGAGAAGCCGATCGCCTTGACGACTTCCCTGTTCTCGGACGTGTAGTGCCTGCAGACCTCGACCGGATCGACGAACCTCGCTATCGCCTCGTCGGGCACTCCGTCCACCTCCTTCAGTATCCTGACCAGCCTCTCGTCGCCCTTCCTCAGCCTGTCGCTGATCCCGGCCACCGCCTCGCCAGTCCAGTGCCAAGCCCAGGGGAACAGGACGTTGTAGCCCTTGAGCCTCTTGTACCTGGCGTACGCGTCGGCCCTGGAAGCTGTGTAGAGGTGTCCGACGTGGAGGGGCCCGTTCTGGTACGAGTAGGGGAACGTGACCAGAACCTTCGGCCTGCTCGGATCAGGGTCGGCCTCGAAGACCCTTTCCCTGACGTACCGCTCGGCCCAGTACCGCTCGTAATCGTACGGAGACCTCAAGCCGAGGATCGGACCCCTGCCGTCCTAAAAATCGTTCCCGGACCTTCCCTCAGCAGGAGCCCCGAGGACGTTCGGACCTCTGTCGGTTCGAGTGCCTGTCAAGCAGGTGAACGGGCGAGACAGGTTGAAGAGCTCGAGGTGCCGGTCCTCGAGAGGATGACGCTATCCGAGGAGAGGCTGAAGGAGTGCTGGACCACGCTGAGGGAGGTGATCGCGGACCTCAGGAGCTTCGTCGAGACCGACGATTATTCGTTCATCGAGATGGCCAAAGAGAGGGTCAGCGCCCTCGAGGACGGAGAGGTGGTCAGCGAGCTCTCCGGCATGAGGGACCTGATCAACAACGTGAGGGAGATGTACAGGAAGGTCCTGGAGGCCAACGGGAAGCTCGACGACATCGACCATGGTCTTCTCGTCCAGCAGGCGATCTACTCGATAACGAGGGCCAACATCCTTGCGGTCGGGATAGAGTTCAGGCTGAAGAGGATGAGGGGAGGTTAGGTAGCGATGGCCTTGACGGCGTAGAGGAGGAAGCCCGTTATCAGCAGGTTGATCAGGGCCATCGGTATCAGGTAACGCCATCCGAGGTCCAGTACCCTGTCGATCGTGAACCTCGGGTACGCTCCCCTTATCAGCACCATCAAGGTGAAGAGGATCAGGGCCTTCAGCACGACCCAGAAGGGAGCGGTCACCGAGTCCGGAAGGAACGGTATCGGAGGGCCGTGCCAGCCACCGAGGTAGAGGAGGGCGCCGAGGATGCAGAGCGCCAGCGTCTTCTCGTACGCCGCCAGCTGTATGATTACGAAGTGGGCTCCGGAGTACTCGGTCTGCCAGCCGAAGACGATCTCCGACTCGGCCGTCGGTATGTCGAACGGAACCCTTTCGGACTCGGCGAGGGCAGCGACGAAGAAGACGAGGAACCCCAATACCTGGGGCACGATGAAGGGCACTACAGCCTGAGCCTCGACGATCCGCTCGATGTTGAAGCTCCCAGCCATCATCACGACCCCTGCAAGGGCGATGAAGAGGGGGACCTCGTAACCGAAGAGCTGGAGAGCTAGCCTGACGAGCCCTATGAACGGGTACTTGCTGCCGGAGGCGTAGGCGGCCAGCAGTATCGGGACCGGCGAGAGGGCGAGGACGGCGAAGAAGAGCAACAGCCCTATCTCGCTCGGGTAGATGATCCAGCCGGCACCGAAGGGGAGGAAGGCGTAGAGCAGCAGCGAGAGGATGAGGGCGACCGAGGGCATCGTCCAGAAGAGGGGCTTGATCGCACCGCTCGGCGTGATCAACTCCTTCGCCAGGAACTTGATCGCGTCCGCCACAAGTTGCAGCACACCGGAGACCTTCCCGACGTGCAGGGGCCCGACCCTGAGCATGACCCGCGCCAGGAGCTTCCGCTCGTACCAGACGGCGAACATCCCGAGGACCGTGCTGAAGAGGGCTCCGGGGAAGACCGCTGCCTTGACGAAGGCATCGGAGAAGATCCAGGTGAGGAGCGTCCTCAGCGGCTCCGGCATCGAGGTCACTGTCTGGGCGATCTGCTCAGCTACCATGCCTCATCCCCTCTTCCCTCCTGCGACCTTGAGCCTAGTGCCTACGTAGACGGAGACGACGGCAGCCACCGCCAGGAGCATCAGCGTCATCGGCGTCACACCTACCTCGATCACCGCCAGGAGCGAGAAGAAGACGAGGACAGCGACCACTGCGTAGGCGATGTAGATTATGACGTATGGGAAGTACTCGATGGGGAAGGTGGATATCGCTGAACGTATCGGTGCCTGCCCCGACTCGAAGGCCATCCTCTTGACCCTTGAGGGCCTCGAAGGTGCGATCAGCCAGGAGACGATGTAGAAGACGTCGGGCGCCAGCAGCACCAGTATCACGTAGAGTATGAAGGGATCCCAGAGGAACCAAAGCGGCCCTTCTGGAGCTGCCATCGGGATTCCCTCCCAACCTCCGCAATTTATCTTCTTCATCCTCAGGAGATGCCTGTCCTTCGTCCCGGGATAGGTGATCCCGGAATGGCAGTTGTATCAGCTGAGCAACAGCTTACAATGGAGCCCATAGACGCGGTGAACTGGTAAGTATAAGGGGTGAAAAGGGGTGGGTTAGGACGTAGCTGTAGAGTTAATCGGTCCGGCCGGGTGTTTGGGACCTTGGAAGGTGCCGTCTCTTATTCCCCTTCCCTGCTTTCGCAGGGGCCCCAGCCCTACGGCGGGTCTCAAATTGCGGTATCCCTCTCTATTCGAGAGGGGCCGGACACCTTCCAAGGCTTCCCCCACCCGGCCGCTCTCTTCTATCATCTGGAGTTCTCTCGAACACCTCCAGATATCCTCCAGTAACTTCTTCGTCTTCAGCATTACCTTCTCCGGTTCTCTCTTCGGATTGAGATGGAACAACTTGACTGCTAATTGATTGGCGGCGAAAAGGAGTTTCCCATCGTATTGGAACACCTTCCTCTTCGGCCTATTCTCTGTTTTCTCGACCTCCTCTCTCTTCTTCCTCACCTTCTTCTTCGATACTGATTGAATACCAATTCCTGCTTTCCTCAAGACGTCTGAGACCTTTCCGATGTGGTAGGTTTCGAGGACTATTTCGCAACACAAAGCCTGAGCGATAACGTCATCGTCCGGTATCTCTACCTCCTCAAACACTCGTCTGATGCCTGGATACTGTCTTTCAACCGTATCGACGAACTCCTTTGCCTTCTTAATCACTTTGTCCTCATGCAGAGTTACTGGTGTTTCGTCACTCTCCAAATCCTCAACCA
>Ga0079997_105148_pt2 | contig 10452 bp, 11 predicted proteins | sample PerSpoCPS_CMetaG_FD_69200 | JGI IMG/M metagenome (GOLD analysis project Ga0079997, IMG submission 69200) | Archaeal communities from Yellowstone National Park, Wyoming, USA - Perpetual Spouter C (PS_C) MetaG (SPADES assembly) (version 2) | ecosystem: Environmental > Aquatic > Thermal springs >... | reverse complement strand
CTTCTCCACCATGTTGGCATAGAGGGTCTTTAGGTCCTCCACATACCACTTGATCTTTTTAAGAAAAAGGGAGTTCCAAGGTTCTTCCAAGGGCACATCCTCGCTCGCCTGTTTGTTGTCCTTTGACTGCTTCCTTAAATACTCCGGAATGTAAAAACCAGGCTCGTAGGATACATACCTTCTACTGACTTCGTTGTATGAGCCAAAGCGGTGCCTGTGCCATTGGCGTGCAACAAACAGAGTACACTCCACCACAAAGGTGTAGTAATCCATCGGACTGCCCAGCTCTAACTTATCTACTAAACCCACAAAGCCCGAGGATGTTTCTACAAGCTCCCTCACATATGCGCTGTCCGTTGAATAACCTTTTGGCTCTTTTCCGACCACCACCGAATAGACCGCAGGCAGTTTTTCTTCTATAACATTTAGAACTTCCTTTGGCATGTGTTCCCAAGCGTTTATGATATTTCTGAGGTTCAGCCACAAAAATTTGCCATCCCAATAGGCTTGAAAGGTAGGGTTTTTGACCTTTCTCAAGAGGGAAAGCCAAAACTCTTCATCGCTTTCAAAGGCTAATATCACATGCTCAAAGGGTGATGCATGTCTGTTTTCAAACAGAAACTTTATGAGCCTTATATCCCGCTCTTTATCCACCTCCTCGTCCTTGGCAAAGGACACACGAGCACAACGCACAACCCTCTGGTCTGAACCAAGCAAAAATATGCTCATGGGCTTAAACTATTATACAGATGCTAAGACCATTATTGTATGGAATCGTTCTTACAATTTTTGTGCTTACCGGCTCCTTTGTTTATGTGCTAAAAAGGACCGTAAGCAAAGAGGTTTTTGAAGTTCTCCTATTGCTTGACAAAAGGTATTTATTCCTTTCTGTTCTGAGCATGTTTTTTTATCACACCTTTGACAACATCAGGCTCTTTATCCTTGCCCGGGCTATGAACCTCAGGTATTCTTTTTCTTATGGCTACTTAATCTCTTTTATAAACACCTTTGGGGCTACCATTACACCCGCCCATGTGGGTGGAGAGATGATGTCTTTATACACCCTCTCCAGAAAGGGAGGGAGGTTGCACAAAGTCATGAGCGTGGTAGTTATGAAAACCCTAACGGGAATGGTCTTTTTTGTTTTTATGTTCCCTCTTTTAGTCTATTACTTTTATAAGCATACCCAATCCGCAATAAAACTTTTTGTTATATTGGTAGTTTTAGGATTGCTGAGCCTTTTGGTTTACAAAGCTTTCAAATACCTCTTTGATAGGTCCAAGGACGAAAACCAAAGCCTGATGCTGAAGGTCAAATACACTCTGAAAAGGTTCATCATCGTAAGCAAGCTCTTTTTGAGGGACAAAAAGGTGCATATTCTCTTGGCTACCCTCAGCAGTGTGTTTTTGTATGTATGCTTTTTGCTGTCGGGAGCCTTTCTGATTTCTGCCTTTGAACCCTCTGTGAGCTTTTCGAAAGCTGTTTTTTCGCAGATAGCCCTACTCTATGCCATCTTTTTGAGCCCTACGCCCGGAGGAAGTGGTGTTGGCGAGGTGGGAGGCTTGGAGGTCTTTTCCGGTTTCCTTTCCGCTTACGCATTGGGTAGCTTTGTGATCCTTTGGAGGTTTATTACCCAATACCTGAGCGCCATTATTGGTGGAGTTCTTTTCTTTTCTTTGCTTTTCAAAGACGCAAGGGCTGTGCTTAGATGAACTGGTTAAACCCATACTTCTACGCGGTCAGCTTACGGAACTGGCTTTATGATAGGGGATTTCTCAAGACCTGTTCTTTTAGTGTTCCCATTCTGTGCGTGGGAAATCTATCGGTGGGTGGCAGTGGAAAGACCAGTTTGGTAAGGTTTTTGGCGCAGAACTTAGCAGAGGACTACCATACCACGGTGCTTTTGAGAGGCTACAGAAGAAACACAAGGGGTCCGGTGGTTGTTAGCTATAGAGGAGAAGTTAGGGCAAGTTGGAAGGAGGTAGGGGACGAAGCTTACATGTTGGCAAGGCTTTTAAAAAACGTCAGCGTGGTGGTGAGCGAAGACCGATGCCTTGGTGCAAGGTTGGCAGTGGAAGAGCTGAAGGCTCAGTTAATCATCCTTGATGACGGCTTCCAACACAGAAGGTTAAAGAGGGACTTAGACCTTGTCCTTTTAAAAGAGAGGGACTTAAAAGACAGGCTTTTGCCCTTTGGCAGGTTAAGGGAGCCACTGGATGGGTTAAAGAGGGCGCACGCAGTGGTGCTGACCTATCAGGACCTAAAGGAGTGGGAGTTCAAGATTGAACAACCCACTTTTAAGCTTTACAGAAAAAACTGGAGGGTAGCCTCAGGGGAAGGAGAGATTTTAGATTTCAAAGACAAAAGCTTTATAGCTTTTTGTGGGCTCGGAGACAATGAGCAGTTCTTTAAAACCTTGGAAAGATTGGGCATAAAGACAGAAGAAAGGCTGAGCTTTCCAGACCATTATCATTATGAGGGCTTTAAGTTGCAAAAGGGAAAGCTGCACCTTACCACCCTAAAGGACTTTTTCAAGTTAGAACCCGCAGAAAATTTATGCTACTTGGACTTTGATGTGGAAGTGCCCGGGCTTATGGACTTTGTGAGGGAAAAGCTCACTGAGAAGCCATAGAGCTGAGCTGTTCGGTGGTGCCCAATACCACAAGAATGTCTCCCGGCAGAACTTTTTCATCCCCCACAGGGTTGACGATGAGGTTTTCTCCCCTTTTTATGGCAAGGACGCTCACGCCAAAGCGCTTTCTAACGTCCAACTCCCTCAGTGTCTTGCCCAGCATAAAGTCAAAGGCTTTTAGTTCAAAAAGGCTGTGCTTTTCTCCGATGGGTATTTCCTCTATGAACTCACCTGCCAAAAGGGAGTGGGCAACCCTTATAGCCATCTCCTTTTCCGGATAGACCACCCGATCAACTCCTAATTTTTCGAGCACCTTGCCATGCAGAGGGGTTATTGCCTTTGCCACCACTTCTTTTACTCCCAACTCCTTTAACTGAACCACGATAAGTATGCTTGCCTCTATGTTTTCTCCTATGCTAACCACCGCAGTATCCACGTTGGCTATGCCAGACTCTTTGAGTGCCTTTGCATCCGTTGCATCCAACACATAAGCCAAAGACACATACTCGGAGACCTCCCTAACCTTCTCCTCATCTACATCGCAGGCTATCACCTCCGCGCCCCCCTGCGCCAAGGTTCTTGCTACATGATAGCCAAACCTACCGAGCCCTATAACACCAAAGGTTCTGTTTTTTTTCTTCATAGCAATAGCCTTGCTTCAGGGGGTTTTATTCTGCTCTCTTCTCCCTTGCCATAAAGGGCGAGCATAAAGCTCATTATTCCCATCCTTCCCATCAGCATAGTAATTATAATCACCACCTTTCCAAAAGGAGACCAATCCGCACAGAGGCTCAGCCCCTGAGGGTTTCCTACGGATAGCCCCACCGAAGAAAAAGCGGAAACTGTTTCAAAGAGGGTGGGAAGTAGTGGAGTTTTTTCCGTATGGGTAAGTATTAGCGTGGCAAGGGTTGTGTAGGTGAAGGACAGAACAAAGATGGTTAAAGCCCTTTGGATGGTATCTTCCGGTATTCTTCTTCCAAAGACCACCACCTGACCACTGCCCTTTAGGTAGCTATGAACTACAAGGATAATTACCACCGCGGTGGTGATCTTTATGCCACCACCCGTTCCACCAGGACCTGTACCCACAAACATAAGAACCACCAGAAAGAAGAGCCCGCCCTCCGAAAAGCTTTTTAGGTCCACCGTGCTAAAACCTGCAGTCCTTGAGGAAACACTATGGAAAAAGGCAATGAGAAACTTTTCCTTTAGGCTGTAGCCTTCCCATCTGATGGTATCAGACAGAAGAACCAAAAAGCCTCCCACAATTAGAAAGAGTGTGGATACAAGCACAAGCTTGGTGTGGGTGGAAAGCCTTTGAATTTCTTTTCTTTGGTATAGTATGAGCTCGTGGATCACATAAAAGCCCAAGCCTCCCAAAATGATCAAAAGGCTAAGGACTAAATTGAGCCATAGGCTACCCCTGAAGGGTGAAAGCCCCTCGGGCAGTATGTTAAAGCCCGCATTGTTAAAGGCAGAAACCGAATGAAATACGCTCATTGCCAAGCTGGTGGGCAGGTCAAAGTGCTTTAGAAAGGACGGAAGGAGAAGCAGGGCACCAAAAAGCTCAACCCCAACAACAAAGGGCACGACCCTTTTGAGAAATCTCACCAAGCCGTGCAGTCCAGGGTAATTGACCGATTCTGCCAAAAGTATTCGGTCCTTTAGGCTTAACTTTCTTCTCAGGAGAACCAAAAAGTAGGTAGTAAATCCCATGTATCCAAGCCCACCTATCTGAATAAGTAGGAGAATTACAGCCTTTCCAAAAGGTGTAAAGGTCTTGTAGGTATCTACTACCACATGACCCGTAATGGAAACTGCAGAGGTGGCGGTAAATAGGGCATCCAGGAGACTAATCCCTTCGTAGGTGGATATGGGCAGATAGAGTAGCAATGTCCCGATGGCTATTACCACCAAGTAAGAGAGAAGTATTATTCGGTGAGGCGTCATCAGGAAAGGATTATAATTAAAAATATCAGGGCTGGTAGCTCAGCCGGCAGAGCAACGGACTCTTAATCCGTGGGTCGCGGGTTCGACTCCCGCCCAGCCCACTTTTTAACATGGAAAAGCAAGAGCTTTCACATATATTGGTCATACTGGCAGGACTTTTGAGGGCAGTAGGTATCGCCTGCATGATAGCCCTTATCTTCTTGGGTGCCCGGCTCAGATATATCTTTCTCATAGCCCTCCTAACGGTAGGTGGCATATTCACCACTGTGCTTAGCTTTCTGTTAGGCATTCTCTCCTTCACCCATGCCATAATCTACGAGGCAATTGTAATATTCATCAATGGATTGGTGTTCTTTTATGCCTACAGGGAAAAAAAGAGCCTTCCACCGCCAAAGCCTTCGGAAAACACAAGATGTGTGGTGTGTTCTGCGTACATAAAGCCAAACCAGGAGTATTTCGTACTGAGGTGTGGTGAAAATTATCTCTACTTTGATAAAGAGGAACATCTAAAGCGGTTCCTTGAAAACATAGAAGAATACAAAAAGCTCAGAAATCTTCAGATAAAGGAGCCCGAATGCTATTACACACACAGCAAGAGGACTTGGACTGTCCTAAACCAAAAAGAAGTAAGCGTAAGCAAGCCCAACTAATATTCTATAGATGCCAAAGGGTAAAAAGCTGTGGGTGGATATAAACCTTAAAAAGAGCTTTACAGAAAGCAGGGCGGTTAAAAAGGATGTGATAAAGCCCAATGCCAGAAGGTTAAACTCTTGGGTTGAAAATTGAGAGTGGGATTTGTAAAGGTCATAGCCCGTGGCGATCAGCATGGTGGGGACCGCCAGCAAAAAGGAAAACTCCGCGGACTGCTTTCTGTTTAATCCCATTAGCATACCACCGATGATAGTGCTGGCACTTCTGGAAACTCCCGGAACCATAGCCAAAGACTGAAATAAGCCTATTACAAAAGCCCTTTTTAGAGGTAGCTCCCTTAGACTTTGAAGATAGCAAAACCTTTCACAGAACCTGTCCGCAAAGAGTAAAAAAACTCCACCCAGCACCAAGCTAACCACCACCACCAGGTCGTTTCCTATAAGGTAGACCTTAATAAACCTGTAAAGGGAAAAGCCCAGCAGTCCAGTGGGCAAAAAGGCTATTATTATTCTCTTCCAAGTTTCTAAGTCCCTAAGCAAAGTTTCAAAATACAGAACTGCCACCGCAAGGATGGCACCAAGTTGGATGGAGATCTCAAAGCTCTTTGTAAATTCCGAATGGTCAAGTCCCAAAAGGTGAGCAACTAATATAAGATGCCCGGTGGAAGATAGGGGCAAAAATTCAGTGAGCCCTTCCACAAAACCAAGAATTATTGCATGCTTGACTTCCATCAATCTTGCCCCAAAAGGACTTTCCTTAGGAGCTCCCGGTCTCCTTTAACTTCCTCCAAGAGGACTCGGACGCTCCCTAAAACAAAGAAGAGCTGCATCCTCACAGGGAAAAGGTTGTCCTTTTCTATCCAGAGCTTCCATATTCCCCTCGGTCGCAGTAGCCCTTTTGTTTCCACATTTGGGCTCACATCCACAACCCTTGTGTAGTAGTTTCCTGCGGGCACTTTAATTTCCTCCTCTTCTACCACTTTGTAGGGTATGTTATACATTTTGTCGTCGTAGAACATTTTTATGACGCCTTCGCCATTTTGGATAGAGTTTTTGTATAGCACAAGGCTTGCGGTGTATGGGTCTGTGTAGCCCTCAAAGGGATAAACCCTTTCCTCCTCCCTTTCCACCTCGTCTGTTAGCTCCACATAGTGGGTTTCCTTTACATAGACCTTAGAGTTCTTAAAAATGTAGTGCTGTTTTCTTTTAAACTCGCCCTCCTCTTGATGGTAGGAAAACTCTTTGGGTGTTAGGTTCTTTGCAGATATGACCGCATATCCGTAGTTATAAACCCTTTTTACGAGCCCTCCCACGTTTATAGTTTTGACATAGCTGGAAACCGCAAGGTCATCCCCCTGCAATTTGTAGGTTATGCAGGTTTTGGCTACGGGAAAAAACGCATAGTATGCTTTGTAGCACAGCGTTAGCTCTTTGGCAAGTATGCTAAGGGGCAAAAGCAAGAGCAGTAAGAACATAGAAGAGCATTATAATATATTCTGTGGGTATATTCTCCGAGGACCTTATAAACCTGGGTAATCTCATAGATGCGGAGTTTGAGGTAAAAATCCCCAAGGAGCTTTTGAGCGAAACCTTTAAGGGCTTAAACTTTGAGGTGCTTGATGGCTTACTCAGGGTTGGCTTTAAAAAGAAGGGATTTCTCTTTTCAAAGGAAGTGCAGGTGCCCCTAAAGGAAGACGCACAGAGTGTAAAAAACGATCAATCGGAGATAAGGGCAATAGGACTTAGAGTGATGACCGAAAGAGGTTTGGAGGAGCTTTTGCAAAAGGGACCCTTTCAAAGGGAAGGAGAGCACATATTTTTGAACCTCTGGGAAGCTTTAACCAAAACAGAGGAGTATGCAAAAGTTCCCAAACAGTTCAAAAACAGGCTCCTTATAAACCGGTATAAACTCAAGCAGGGATATATTCAGCTTTGGGTAAGGGTGAGCAAGGGATTATAATTTTTTTTACCATGTATTACCTTCTGACAGTGCTTTTTATAATGGTTGCCCTGCTCCTCATAGTGGTGGTTTTGATGCAGAGGGGCAGGGGAGATGTGGGCAGTGCTTTTGGTGGTATGGGACAGGGGGTCTTTGGTCCTGGTGGCGTGGATACCATACTTACCAAGGCGACCTACTGGCTTGGCTTTATGCTCATGGGCATCGCCCTGCTTATAGGCTTTTTCCATCCCTCAAAGAGGGGCTCTCTGTTGGAAAATGAAGGTAAAGGACCTAATACTCAGACCCAGCAAAGCGTCCCAAAGGGACAGACAGCTCCTTCTGGCACACCTTCTGGGGGTAAAAGCCCCTGAACTCTACCTGAAAATGGAGGAGGAGGTCCCCCTTCAGCTTCTGGAAAAATACGAAAAATCCATAAAAAAGCTTGAGAAAGGCTATCCCTTGCAATACCTTATTGGAGAGTGGGATTTTTATGGAAGAACCTTTAAGGTGGCGGAGGAGGTTTTGATCCCAAGACCCGAAACAGAGTTTTTGGTGGAGAAGACTTTGGAACTTTTGGACTCTCGGAGGGATTACACAGGCTTAGAGATAGGAGTGGGAAGCGGCTGCATTGCCATTACCTTGCTTTTAGAAAGGGAAAGGCTGTTTATGTATGGCACGGATATAAACCCAAAGGCTTTGGAGCTGACAAGCATAAACGCAGAGAACTACGGTGTTTCCCAAAGGCTTAAACTTTTGCAAGGCAAAGATTTTGAGCCTGTAAAAGGGCTCCGCTTTGATTTTGTGGTTTCTAACCCTCCTTACATACCGGAGGGTCTTTGGGAAACTCTACCCGAAGGCGTAAAGCTGGAAGGTAAAGATGCCCTAATAGGTGGCAAAAAGGGCTGGGAGTTTTACGAGAGATTTGCCCAGCAGGTGGGAGATTTTCTCAAAGAAAATGGCTTTTTTGTTCTGGAAATAGGGCATGACCAAGGGCAGATAGTCCGAGAACTACTTAGGGATTATTCCCCTAAAATTTTCAAAGACTACTCAGGGCAGGATAGGGTAGTGATAGGATGGAAATCTTAGGGCTTTTAGTTGCAGTAGTTTTCTTTGTTATCTTGGAAGGGATATTTTCTGGCTCAGAGATTGCCCTTGTAAAGACAGACAGAAGTAGAATTCTTGCCCTGTACAAAAAGACCAAGTATGAATTTTTGATGGATTTTTACGAAAACCCAGAGGACTACATAACCCTAACAATGCTTGGCTACACCGTTAGCATAGTTCTTGCCACCACCTTTTACACTCTGATAATCTTCAATTTGGCAAAGACCTTTAAGTTCTTATCGGGTTTGGAGGTGCTATTTTCTGCCACCCTTGTGATCTTTACTCTTATTTTTGGCGAATTTGTTCCAAAGGGTCTGTTTCACAAACACTCAGAAAAAGTTTTGGTGCCCAGCCTCTGGTTTTTGAGCAAACTAAAAAGGGTTCTTTCTCCCCTCCTCAAGGCGGTTAGGGTTCTGAGCCGGCAATTGAGCAAAAGATTAGAAGGGTTATCTAAGGAAAAGCTTTCCCGAAAGGACCTGTTGGCAATAGGAGAGGAACTTGCGGAAGGAGAGGAGCTAAGGCTTGCGGTAAAGCTACTGTCTGCAAGGGATACTTACCTTTCGGAGGTGTTAAAGCCCATCCACCAGGTGGTCATGATCAATGAAAACGCCACCGTAGAGCAGGCAATAGCAGAGATGAAAAGGAGCGGATACAAAAAACTGCCCGTTTATAGGGGCAGGGTGGATGAGATTGTGGGATATGTGGACATGTTTGACTTGGCGGAGTGGTATGGAAGGAGCCTTAGCATAAATAACTTTATTAGACCAGTTGCGGTCTTTCCTGAGTTTGCGTCTTTGCAAGAAGCCCTTGAGACCTTTAAAAGCACCAAGGAGGGTATGGGAATAGTGGTGGATGAGTTGGGAGTGGTTTTGGGCATCGTTACCATTGATGACCTCTCTTCCTTCTTTATGGGAGGCTTGGGCTGGGAAGAGTTGGAAGAAGATAGGGTTGTAGAGATAGAAAAGGATAAGTGGATCGTAGACGGGCGCTTTCAGATAGAGGATCTTGAAAGGCTTTTGGGCATAGAGCTTCCCAAGGGACCTTACTCCACCGTAGCGGGACTTTTGACCTATCATCTGAGGCGGATCCCCAAAAAGGGAGAACAGACGAACATCCAGGGTGTTATGTTCAAAGTGGTTCAAGCAGATGAAAAAAGGGTGCAAAAGGTTATGGTTGAGAAGGCTTTTTCTTAACTAATAAAGACGCCACCACCGAGATGAATATAGCACTGAAGATCAAGAGCAGGGAAACAAGAACCGGTATTTTATAAAACTCGGAGACCAGCATTTTTACGCCAATGAAAGCTAAGATGAAAGAGAGCCCATAGTGTAAAAAGTGAAAGAACGGCAAGATAGCAGAGGTAGCAAAGTAAAGGGACCTGAGCCCTAATATGGCAAAGATGTTTGAAGTATAAACTATGAAAGGATCCTTGGAGATGGCAAGTATGGCGGGCACCGAGTCAATGGCGAACATAATGTCTGAGCTTTCCACAAAGAGGAGGGACAAAAACAGTGGCGTGGCGTAGAGCTTTTTGCCCTCCTTCACAAAGAATTTCCCATCTTCGTAGTTAGGTTTCAAAGGTATAAGCCTTTTGGCTACCTTATAGGCTATTGTTTCTTCTGGGTGAAATTCTTTTTCTTCTGTAATCAAAAGCTTTATTGCGGAGACGATAAGGATTATGCCAAAGATGTAGATTACCCAGTGGAAGAGCTTTATAAGCTCAATGCCCGCAAAGATAAAGATCGCCCTAAAGACTATTGCCCCAAAAACTCCCCAAAAGAGAACCTTGTGTTTGAACTCCTCTGGCACCTTAAAGTAGGAAAATATAAGAATGAACACAAATATGTTATCCAAGCTCAGGGCTTTTTCCAAAGAATAGCCCGTTATATACTCCAAAAAGGCTTGGTTTCCCTTGGTGTAATACACATAGCCAGAAAAGGCAATGCCAACTCCGACCCAAAAGGCGGACAGGACCAGGGATTCTTTTACGGATATTTTATGAGGGTGTCTGTGAAAAACAAATAGGTCCAAAAACAGGGCAAAAAGGACCACCGAGCCAAAGATTATCCAGCTTAGTTCAGTCATTCAGCGCCCTCTTTATTCGGTCTATTACCTTAACGGGTAGAGGATCATAGCCGTAAAATTCTGCCAAATAGAAGCTAACCCAATCTTCAAGG
>Ga0079997_117731_pt2 | contig 10473 bp, 11 predicted proteins | sample PerSpoCPS_CMetaG_FD_69200 | JGI IMG/M metagenome (GOLD analysis project Ga0079997, IMG submission 69200) | Archaeal communities from Yellowstone National Park, Wyoming, USA - Perpetual Spouter C (PS_C) MetaG (SPADES assembly) (version 2) | ecosystem: Environmental > Aquatic > Thermal springs >... | reverse complement strand
TACGTAGCCGGTGTCCATCTGGGCCAGCTGGAGCCTGCCGGAGTACTCCTCGTTGACCGCGTGCCAGTAGGTGTACTCCTCAATGACCCAGATCCCCGACTCCCGGGCCCCGTTGCCGCTGGCCTTCACCCCGCCGAAGGGCAGGTGGGCCTCGGCCCCCACGGTGGTGTTGTTGATGCTGGTCATGCCGGCCCGGATCCCCACCTTGAAGAGGTAGGCCCAGTGGCGGTGGTTGGTGTAAATGGCGCTGGAAAGCCCGTAAGGGGTGCTGTTGGCCACCTCTATGGCCTCCTCAATGCCGTCCACCTTCACCAGGTTGATGGTGGGCCCGAAGATCTCCTCCTGGAACTGGCGCATGCCGGGGCGGGCTTCAAAGACCGTGGGCCAGCCGAAAAGGCCAGCCTCAGGGTCCCCGTGGAAGCGGGGGTAGGGGTTGTCCCGGGTGATGCGCCCCCGGCCGAAAAGGAGCGTGGCCCCGTCCTCCTCGGCCCAGCGGTAGTGCTCCAGCCAGCGGGCGTAAAGCCTCTCGTTGATGAAGGGGCCGTAGGTGACCTCAGGGTAAAGGAGGGGGTTGCCGATGGCGGTGGCCTCCACCTTCTCCAAAAAGCGGCGCTTGAACTCCTCGTAGATGGGGGCATCTACCAGGATGTTGCCCGCCGAGGTGCACCGCTGTCCCCCGGTGGCGAAGGCGCTCCACCAGGCTCCCTCCACCGCCAGGTCCAGATCGGCGTCCCGCATGACCAAAAGCGGGTTCTTGCCCCCAAGCTCCAGGGTGGGCCGGATGAGGTTCCGCCCCGCCACCTCCCCGATCCAGCGGCCCACCTTGGTGCTCCCCGTGAAGGCGAACTTCTGGAAAAGCCCCTCGTCCATGAGCTCCACCAGCCACTGGCCCGTGGAGTCCTTGCCCCCGCCGAAGACCAGGTTGATGACCCCGGGGGGCAGGCCCGCCTCCTCAAAGAGCTTGACGAACACGTAGGACAGGACCGGAGAATCTTCGGAGGGCTTCCAGACCACAGCGTTGCCGGTGAGGACCGCCGGGATCAGCTTCCAGCTGGGCACGGCGATGGGGAAGTTGCCGGCGGTGATCATGCCCACCACCCCTAAAGGCCTCCTGAAGGTGAAGAGCTCCTTGTCCCGCATCTCGCTGGGGACGGTCTGGCCGTAGAGCCTGCGCCCCTCGGAGGCGAAGAAGATGGCGGTGTCTATGGCCTCCTGCACGTCCCCCGCCGCCTCCTTGAAGGTCTTCCCCACCTCCCGCACCATGAGGCGGGTCAGGGTGGGCTTCTCCCTTTCCAGGATCTTGGCCAGGTTGAAGAGGACCTGGCCCCGGACCGGGGCCGGGGTGCGGCTCCACTCCAAGAAGGCCTCCCTGGCCTTCAGGGCCGCTTTCCTCAGGGTGTCCTTGGTGCCCTCGGGGAAGCGGGCGATCAGGTCCTCGTGGTCGGAGGGGTTTCGCCGCTCCAAAGGCGCCCCCTCAAAGACCTCCTCCCCGCCGATGAGGTGGCCCAGCTCCAGAGCGTTGCCGTACTTGCTGGCGAAAGCCTTCATGGGAACCTCCAAAGGGGATTCTACCCCTGGCCGAACTTGGCCTTCAAAGCCCTCAAGGTGGCGGGAGGGACCAGCTTGGACACGTCCCCACCGTAGCGGGCGATCTCCTTCACCATGGTGCTGGACACGAAGGAGTAGCGGGTGGCGGAGAGGATAAAGAGGGTTTCCAAGCCCGGCAGGAGCTGGCGGTTCAGGTGGGCCATCTGCAGCTCGTACTCGTAGTCGGAGACGGCCCTCAGGCCCTTGACGATGGCCTGGGCCCCCACCCGCTTCACGAAGTCCACCAGAAGCCCGCTGAAGGTGGCGGCCTCCACGTTGGGGAGGTGGGCGGTGGCCTCCCGGACGATGGCGAGCCGCTCCTCGGCGGTGAAGAGGTACTGCCCCCGCTTGTTGGGGTTTTCCAGGATGGCCACCGTGACCTTGGCAAAGAGGCGGCTCGCCCGCTGGATCACGTCCAGGTGACCGTTGGTCAGGGGGTCAAAGCTTCCAGGATAGACCACGTGCATCTAAACCTCCACCAGGGTGAGGGCGTTCTCCCCGTAGACCCGGCGCTCCCCCAGGGGCAGGTGGAGCTCCTTGGGGTGCTGGAGGATGTAAAGCCCCCCCTCCTCCACCAGGCCGCTTTCCAGAAGGGCATGGAAGGCGGCCACCAGGTCCATGGGGTAGGGCGGGGCCATGAAGGCCACGGTGTAGCGCTCCCCTTTGGCCTTGGCCTCGGGAAGGAAGGCCTCCACCGGCAAGGGGACGATGCGGACCTTAAGCCCGGCCCGCCTGGCGTTGTCCCTGAGGAGGGCGATGGCCTCCTTGTCCTTCTCCACCAGGGTGGCCTCAAAGCCCTCGCTGGCCGCCTCGAGGCCCACCGCCCCGCTTCCCGCGTAAAGGTCCAGAAACCGCCCCCTTTTGGGGTAGCGGAGACGCAGGTAGTCAAAGAGGGCCAGGACCAAGAGGGCCTCCCAGACCCTCTCCCTGGCCACGGCCAGAAGCCCCACCCAGACCCCGGCCCCGGCCGTGGCCGCCAGGGCCAGAAGGGCCGCCTGGGCGTGGGTCAGAACGCCCACCTCCAGAAGCGCCAGCGCCAGAAGCCCAAGCCCCGAGCCGCTCCCCGAGAAGGCCCCAAGGAGAAGGCCGTAAAGGAGGCCCCAAAAGGGCGAGCCCAGGACCCGGGCCAGAAGCCCCCGCCTTCCCTTCCAGGCCCAAAGGGCCTCGGCCACCAGGTGGAGGCCCAGGAAGAAGAGGGCCAGGCCCGCCAGAAAGCGCACGGGGGCAGTATACAGAAAGCCGGCCCCAAGGGCCGGCCCTATGGTCGGGGAGACTGGATTTGAACCAGCGACCCCCTCGTCCCGAACGAGGTGCGCTACCGGGCTGCGCTACTCCCCGTAGCGGAGTCCAGTATAGGGGAGAAGGGGCAAAAGGTCAAAGGGGATTGACGCAGGACCCCGGGGTTTCTACACTGGGGCCTAACCGCGCCGGGGCGCGGCCAAAACCAGCCCGTTCTCTTATCCAGAGCGGTGGAGGGTACGGCCCTGTGAAACCGCGGCAACCTCCCGCCCCTTCCGTTCCATGGCCGGAAGCGGGCGGGGCTGGTGCCAACGCCGGCCCGGGCGGGGGAAACGCCCGGGGACGATAAGAGAGGGGGGTAAGCGCCACGCCCAACCCCTTCTTGGCGAGAGAACGGTCTTGCCGGGAAGGGGCTTTTTATGGCCCCTTCCAGCGCCCCCGCGGGGAAGGAGGCCAAGATGCGCTTTGAGACCCTGCAGCTCCACGCCGGGTACACCCCGGAGCCCACCACCTCAAGCCGGCAGGTGCCCATCTACCCCACCACCAGCTACGTCTTCCAAAGCCCCGAGCACGCCGCCGACCTCTTCGCCCTGAAGGCCTTCGGCAACATCTACTCCCGCATCATGAACCCCACGGTGGACGTCCTGGAGAAGCGCCTGGCGGCCCTCGAGGGGGGCCAGGCGGCCCTGGCCACGGCAAGCGGCCACGCCGCCCAGTTCCTGGCCCTCACCACCATCGCCCAGGCGGGGGACAACCTCGTCTCCACCCCCAACCTCTACGGGGGCACCTTCAACCAGTTCAAGGTGACCCTGAAGCGCCTGGGCATTGAGGTGCGCTTCACCTCCAGGGAGGAGCGCCCGGAGGAGTTCCTGGCCCTCACCGACGAGAAGACCCGGGCCTGGTGGGTGGAGTCCATCGGCAACCCCGCCCTCAACATCCCCGACCTGGAGGCCCTGGCCCAGGCGGCCCGGGAGCGGGGCGTGGCCCTTTTTGTGGACAACACCTTCGGCATGGGGGGCTACCTCCTCAGGCCCCTGGAGTGGGGGGCCGCGGTGGTGACCCACTCCCTCACCAAGTGGGTGGGGGGGCACGGGGCGGTCATCGCCGGGGCCATCGTGGACGGGGGCCAGTTCCCCTGGGACAACGGCCGCTACCCCCTCATCACCGAGCCCCAGCCCGGCTACCACGGCCTCAAGCTCACCGAGGCCTTCGGCAACCTGGCCTTCATCGTCAAGGCCCGGGTGGACGGCCTCCGGGACCAGGGGCAGGCCCTGGGGCCCTTTGAGGCCTGGGTGGTCCTCCTGGGGATGGAGACCCTCTCCCTAAGGGCGGAGCGCCACGTGGAAAACACCCTGCACCTGGCCCACTGGCTCAGGGAGCACCCCAAGGTGGCCTGGGTCAACTACCCGGGCCTCGAGGACCACCCCCACCACCAAAGGGCCCAGAAGTACTTCCGGGGCAAACCGGGGGCCGTCCTCACCTTCGGCCTCAAGGGCGGGTACGAGGCGGCCAAGGCCTTCATCTCCCGCCTCAAGCTCATCTCCCACCTGGCCAACGTGGGGGACACCCGGACCCTGGCCATCCACCCCGCCTCCACCACCCACTCCCAGCTCTCCCCCGAGGAGCAGGCCCTGGCCGGGGTGGCGCCGGAGATGGTCCGCCTCTCCGTGGGCCTGGAGCACGTGGAGGACCTGAAGGCGGAGCTTCTGGAGGCCCTGGGATGAGCGAGATCGCCCTGGAGGCCTGGGGGGACCACGAGGCGCTGATCCTCAAGCCCCCCCGCTCCCCCCTCTCCATCCCCCCGCCCAGGCCCCGCACCGCCGTCCTCTTCCCCAGGCGGGAGGGGTTTTACACCGAGCTGGGAGGGGTTTTGCCCGAGGTGCGCCTCCGCTTTGAGACCTACGGGGGGCTTTCCCGCAAGCGGGATAACGCCGTCCTGGTCTTCCACGCCCTCACGGGGAGCGCCCACCTGGCGGGGGTCTACGACGAGGCCACCTTCCAAAGCCTCTCCCCCCTGGAAAGGGCCTTTGGGAAGGAAGGCTGGTGGGACAGCCTGGTGGGGCCGGGGAGGATCCTGGACCCAAGCCTCTACTACGTCATCTCCGCCAACCACCTGGGAAGCTGCTATGGCTCCACCGGGCCCCTCTCCTTAGACCCCAGGACGGGGAAGCCCTACGGCAAAGACTTTCCGCCCCTCACCATCCGGGACCTGGCCCGGGCCCAGGCCAGGCTTCTGGACCACCTGGGGGTGGAGAAGGTGACGGTGATCGGCGGGAGCCTGGGGGGGATGGTGGCCTTGGAGTTCGCCCTCATGTACCCAGAGCGGGTCAGGAAGCTGGTGGTCCTGGCGGCCCCGCCCCGCCACGGCCCCTGGGCCCGGGCCTTCAACCACCTCGCCCGCCAGGCCATCCTCCTGGACCCCGAGTACCAAGAGGGCCACCCCGCCCCCAGGGGCATGGCCCTGGCCCGGGGCATCGCCATGATGAGCTACCGGGCCCCCGAGGGGTTCGCCGCCCGCTGGCAGGAGGCCCCGGAGCTGGGGGAGGCCTATCTGGACTACCAGGGGGAGAAGTTCCTGAAGCGCTTTCACGCCGAGAGCTACCTGGTCCTCTCCCGGGCCATGGACACCCACGACGTGGGCCGGGGGCGGGGGGGCCTCGAGGCCGCCCTCAGGAGGCTTCGGGACCTGCCCGCCCTCTTCGTGGGCATTGACACCGACCTCCTCTACCCCGCCTGGGAGGTGCGGGAGGCGGCCCGCCTGGCCGGGGCCCGCTACCGGGAGATCAAGAGCCCCCACGGCCACGACGCCTTCCTCATAGAGACCGACCAGGTGGAGGAGATCCTCGAGGCCTTCCTCCCCTAAGGCCCGGCCTACTTGCCCACGCAGAAGTTCTGGAAGACCCGGGCCACCACCTCCTCGGCCACCTCCCGCCCCGTAAGGGCGGCCAGGGCCCTTAGGGCCTCCTCCAGGGCCAGGCCCATGAGGTCCTCGGGGAGCGCGAGGGCCTCCTTTAGCCTCTCTTTGGCCCTAAGGAGGGCCTCCACCTGGCGCTCGGTGAGGAGGAACTCCCCGCCCTCCCGGCCCAGAAGGGCCTCCTTCAGGGCCTCCTTGAGCCTCTCCATCCCCTCCCCCGTCACGCTGGAGACGGAAAGAAAAGCCGGGTCCTCCCAGGCTTTGGGCAGGTCGGCCTTGGTGGCCACCCGGACGACCCTCTCCCAGGGAAGGGGGGGCGGCGGGGGCCGGGGGGCCGAGCGGTCGGCCACGTAGAGGACCAAATCCGCCTCCTCGGCGATCCTGAGGGCCCGCTCCACCCCCGCCCGCTCCAGGGGGTCCTCCGTCTCCCGCACCCCGGCGGTGTCCACGGCGATGAGGGGGATGCCGAAAAGCTCCAGGGGGGCCTCCAGGTAGTCCCGGGTGGTACCGGGGATGGGGGAAACGAGCGCGCGCTCGTAGCCCAAAAGGGCGTTCAAGAGGGAGCTCTTCCCGGCGTTGGGCGCCCCGATCAGGGCCAGGCGGGCTCCCTTCTGGGCCAGGCGGGAGGCCTTGGCCTGGGCCAAAAGGCCCTCCACCTCCGCCAAGGCCTCCCGGATCACCCCTTCCGCCCGGTGGGGCTCCACCCCCTCCTCGGGGTAGTCCAAAAGGGCCTGGATGTGGGCCAAAAGCCCAAGGAGCTTCTCCTCCAAGGCGGCGATCCTGCGGGAAAGGGCCCCCTCCAAGGCCCTCAGGGCCTGCCTCCTGGCCAGCTCCCCTTCCGCCTCTATGAGGGCCAAAACGGCCTCCGCCTGGGCCAGGTCCAGCTTGCCGTTGAGGTAGGCCCTTAAGGTGAACTCTCCCCGCCCGGCGGGCCTGGCCCCCAAGGAGACCAGGACCTCCATCACCCGCCTCAAGACCGCCGGGGAGCCGTGGGTCTGGAACTCCACCAGGTCCTCCCCGGTGTAGGAGTGGGGCGCCCGGAAGACCAAAAGCAGGGCCTGGTCAATGACCTCCCCCGTGGCGGGGTCCACCACCTCCCCCAGGGTGAAGCGGCCGCCCTTGAGGCGCCTCGGGTCCTTGCCCCGGAAGGCCCGGGCGGCCAGCTCCAAGGCGCCCTCCCCGGAAAGCCGCACCACGCCGATGGCCCCCTTGCCGGGGGGCGTGGCGATGGCGCAGATGGGGTCCTTGAGGTTCACGCCACGTCTACCTGGACCTCTTCCCGAATAATCCTCAAGGGGCGGCCCAGGTGTTCCTCCAAAAAGCCCAGGGCATCCTGAATGGCTTCCCCCGGGGTGAAGCCGTACCCTTGGAGCTCCGGGTAGTCCAAAAGCCGGGCCACGTAGGGCTCGTGCTCACCTTCCAGCTCCGGATGGTATTCCACCAGCACCCTAAGTCTCATCCTCCAACCTCTCTATGGCCCTCAGCAGGGCCTTGACCGCTTCAGGGTGAACGGGCTTGCTCCTTGGATGTGGCTCGTGGACGCTGACCACCAAACCGCTCTTATGTGAAAGCCTTCTCCTGCTACCCTTGCCCACATGGAGGGAGAACCCATAGGCCTCGGCTAGGTCCAGAAACTCGTCCCAAGAGCACCTGGCGACCCTGGCGCGAATCCTGGCGAGAAGCTCCTCCCGCCCGTCCATTATAGGGCCCCCTCCAGGGCCTCGAGGGTCCTCGCCACCTCCTCCTCGCCGTGGGCGGTGGAGAGGAAGGCGGCCTCAAAGTTGGAGGGCGGCCAGTACACGCCCCGGGAAAGGAGGCCGTGGAAGAAGCGCTTGAAGAGCTCGGTATCGGTGCGCCTGGCCTCGGCGAAGGTGCGCACGGGGCCTTCGGTGAAGAAGACGGTGAGCATGGACCCCACCCGGTTGATGGTGTGGGGCACGCCTTTCCTGGTCAAGACCTCCCTAAGCCCCGCCTCCAGCCTGGCCCCCACGGCCTCCAGGTGGGCGTAGAGGCCGGGGCCCGCCTCCAGGATCTCCAAGGTGGCTAACCCCGAGGCCATGGCCAGCGGGTTCCCAGAAAGGGTCCCCGCCTGGTAGACGGGGCCTAAAGGGGCCACCCGCTCCATGACCTCCCGCCTCCCCCCGTAGGCGGCGGCGGGAAGCCCCCCGCCCAGGACCTTGCCCAGGGTGACGAGGTCGGGCTTCAGGCCAAAACGCTCCGTGGCCCCGCCAAAGGCCAGGCGGAAGCCCGTCATCACCTCGTCGGCGATGAGGAGGACGCCAAACTCCCTGGCCTCGTGGAGGGCCTTCAGGAAGTCCTCGGTGGGGACCAGCACCCCGGCGTTCCCCACCACCGGTTCAAAGATGATGGCGGCGATCTCCTCCCCCCGGCGCCTCAGGACCTCCCTGAGGCCCTCGGCGTCGTTGTACTCCAGGACCAGGGTGAGCCGGGCGTAGGCCTCGGGCACCCCGGCCGAGGAGGGCACCCCCAGGGTGAGGGCCCCGCTTCCCGCCTCCACCAGAAGGCCGTCGGCGTGGCCGTGGTAGTTCCCCCGGAACTTGACGATCAGGTCCCGGCCCGTGTACCCCCGGGCCAGCCTCAGGGCGCTCATGGCGGCCTCCGTCCCCGAGCTCACGAAGCGCACCAGCTCCACGCCCGGGTAGGCCGCCTTGACCTTTTTGGCCAAGGCCACCTCGAGGGGGTGGGGCGCCCCGAAGGTGAGCCCCCCCTCCATGACCTCCCGCACCCGGGAAAGGACTTTGGGGTGGGCGTGGCCCAGGATGAGGGGCCCCCAGCTCAGGACGTAGTCCAGGTAGCGGTTCCCGTCCACGTCCCAGACGTAGGCCCCCTCGCCCCGCACCAGGTAAGGGGGCGTCCCCCCCACCGCCTTGAAGGCCCTGACCGGGCTGCTCACCCCGCCCGGGATGTGCCTCCCTGCCTCCTGGAAGTACGCCTCGGAAATGGGCCGCTCCATGCCCTCCACTCTAAGCGCCCCGCCGTGGCTTTACCACAGCGGGGGCCTCAAAGGCTTTCTGGGTGAAAGGAATGACGGGCAGCCCTTTGGCGGGGCCCGGAAGAAGCCCTAAGCGCCAAAGAGGGCCTTTAGGGGAAGGCGGAAGCCGGGAAGGGCTTCCCCCCCTTCCAGCGCCTCCCCGGACCGCAAAAGCCGCCCCTCCCCGCCCCGCCCGTAGACCTCCACCGCCTGGAGCTCGGGGTAGACCAGCCACACCCCCCTGGCCCCCGCCCCCAGATAGTCCAGCACCTTGGCCAGCACCGCTTCCGCCTCCTCCCCAGGGGAGACCACTTCCACCGCCAGATCCGGGGCCCCCTCGTAAAACCCTTCCCGGGCCACCTCCTTGAGCCTCCCGTGGGAGAGGAACCAGACATCGGGGCTTCGCACCCGGTCGGGGTCCCGGCGGAGGATGAAGCCTCCCTCCACCCCGGCTACGCCGAGCCCTGTTTTTTCCAGCCAAAGGCGAATGCGGAAAAAAACCTCCCCGGCGATCCTTCCGTGCTCCGGCTTGGGCGGCCTCTCCTCATGGACCTCCCCGTCCACAAGCTCCCCCCGCTCTAGGGGCAGGGCGAAGAACTCCTCGGCTTTGAGGCGGGTCTTGACCATGAGACCTCCTGGCTAATAGGTTAGCGCCTTCCTGAGGGCGGCCAGGACCCTCCTGGCGCTGGGGCGGTAGAGGTCCTCAATGGCGCTGAAGGGCGGGTAGGGGGCGTCGTACCCCGCCACCCGGAGGACCGGGGCCTCGAGGTGGTCTATGGCCCCTTCGGCGATGCGGGCGGCCACCTCGGCCCCAAAGCCCCCGGTGCGCATGGCCTCGTAGACCACCACCGCCCGGCCCGTCTCCCGCACCGCCTCCAGGAGGGTGTCCTCGTCCAGGGGCACCAGGGTCTCCAGGTCCACCACCATGACCTCCACCCCTTCCCGGGCCGCCACCTCCGCCGCCTCCAGCATCACCTCCACCATCCCCCCGTAGCCGATCAAGGTGGCGGCCTTCCCCTGGCGCACCACCCGGGCCTTTCCCAGGGGCAGGGTGTAGTAGCCCTCGGGGACGGGGGCCCGGGCGCTCCGGTAGAGCTTGATGGCCTCCAGGAAGAAGACCGGGTCCTCGTCCTCTATGGCCGAAAGGAGGAGGCCCTTGGCCCTTTCTGGGCTTGAGGGGATCACCACCTTGACCCCCGGGGTGTGGGCCAGGATGGCCTCCGGGGAGTCGGCGTGCTGCTCCGGGGTGTGGACGCCCCCGCCGTAGGGGGCCCGCACCACCACGGGAAGGCCCACCCGCCCCCGGGAGCGGTGCCGCCACCGCCCCAGGTGGGAGAGGATCTGGTCCAGGGCGGGGTAGAGGAAGCCGGCGAACTGGATCTCGGCCACGGGGCGCATCCCCCCCATGGCGAGGCCAATGGCGAGGCCCAGGATGCCGCTTTCCGCCAGAGGGGTATCAAAGACCCGGCTTTCCCCGTGCTTGGCCTGAAGCCCCTCGGTGACCCGGAAGACCCCCCCAAGCCGCCCCACGTCCTCCCCGAAGACCAAGACCCTCCCGTCCCGGGAAAGGGCCAGGTCCAGGGCCTCGTTGATGGCCTGGACCATGTTGAGAAGGCGCGTCTTCTCGGCTACCATGCCTCCTCCACGTGGAGGCCCCGCCGCAGGGCCTCGTAAGCCCGCCTCTGGTCGGGGCCCATCTCCTTGTAGACGTGCTCCACGATCTCCTCAGGCCTGGGCTCTG
>Ga0079997_119449_pt1 | contig 10530 bp, 11 predicted proteins | sample PerSpoCPS_CMetaG_FD_69200 | JGI IMG/M metagenome (GOLD analysis project Ga0079997, IMG submission 69200) | Archaeal communities from Yellowstone National Park, Wyoming, USA - Perpetual Spouter C (PS_C) MetaG (SPADES assembly) (version 2) | ecosystem: Environmental > Aquatic > Thermal springs >... | reverse complement strand
ACTTCGCATGCGGTGCCGGGACCTACGTATTCAAGGACGGCGATAGGATGGTTCCGATCACAGAGTTCGTCGACGTCGAGGGCCTGATCAAGTACCTCCAGGACAAGGCGGAGGAGATCGAAGCCGGCCGTAACAGGTTCTGGGTCGGTTTGAAGGTCCTCTGGAACATCGGGAAGTTCATCAACGAGAAGAAGCAGCCTGCTGGGATGAACCTCAAGCGGATGCTCTTCGACATACTGGTGAAGCACGACTACAAGAGCGTGGGCGATTGGCACAGGAAATCGCTCTTCCTCGGGATGATGCATTTTATGGATTGTTATAATCACGACGAGGAGCGGCTGAGGCGCTGCGACATCCACTACCTAACACCCGACGGCCGGATCATCCCGTTCTGCGCCTTCAACGTGATACCGCAGTGGTACAGGGACAGGATCCAAGCGATATTCGGAATATCGATCGAGGAGTGGGAGAAGAGAACGGGTCGGAAGCTCAGTGACGACTTCTACAAGAGGAAGCTTCCAGTGAAGACCGCTTCGACTAAGACTGCTGGGTTCGGAGGAGCTGGAGAAATTCCGGTGATTCAAGGAGGTTCTGGAAAAGAGGAATGTTTCGAGTCTTTGTGTGGATGCTCTAAATAACCGCAGCAACACAAGTAATCTTAGATCTAAATACTTTTAAAATTCCAGTCAAACAATTAAGTGATCCTTTGTTTATGTGTGGAGGGCGGTTTGGGCCCGATGAGGTCTTGTGTCCCGCATTAAACCGCAATCTATTTTTCGCTGCAATTCGTAAAAGTAGCGCTCGGCTCTTTTTCTGCCGATTAGTACAGACTTCTCGGCTATTTCGTCCAATCGGTCCTTGACGGCTTTGCTTACAGACCACCTCAACGGCTTATTGATGGAGAAGGAGAGAGGCCCGATCAGGAGGGAGGTCCTTGGGTAGATGAGGCCGAGCGTTTAGAGCCCTTCGTTTTCTTCTCGGGAAGGGAGAGCCTGATCGAGATAGAGTTGACCCGGATCTCCCTTCCGTCCTTCCCCTGAAGGCGCTCGGTCCCTAGTCCACGCTCTCGACCTCCAGGCCCCTCACGAGGCCCTCCCTCAGCACCTGAACCGCGCCTATCGCCTTAGGTATTGCCCTCCCCCTCGCCTTGACCTCGACGCTTCCGTTCTGTTAGAGCGTGCGATAGCAGGCTATGACGTAGCTCGAAACCGGCTTCCTTTCCCACCAGAACTATTGGAGTGCTCATATCATTAGATCCTCCGATTCACCTTCCTCCTCGTCCCTCCTTCCGTTGACCTCCTCGAGAGCGGCCACAAGCGCATCGAGGTTCCTGTCATTTATCAGCTTCCTGTACTCCTCCAGATCCCTCCTACTCCTTATGTATAGGCCCCTCCTCTTGGTCGGCATGTTGTTCTCGTCGACAGGGTTCAGCTCGATCAGAAGGGACGGCGGGTTCCTCCTGGTCCCAGGAGCCTTGACCACGAATATACCGGGAGAGGACCTGACCGGGACCCTCTGCCAGTCCCTCGCCTTCTCCAGGATCTCTCTGAGCCTTGACTCCAGCTCCTGTACCCCGCTCACGTCCTGTTATCTGGCAACCGGTTATAAAAAGAGTTAGAGCCTCCTAGCTGAAAGGAGAACCCACCAAGTTAAAGCCGTCACCACGGCAACCTTAGCGAGCAGAACTCTGTGCTTCGTCTTGTGTCTGAAGATATAGGCTCCAGCGAGGATCCCTGGCCCTCCTCCAGCTAGCGCGTACCATTGTATCGCCTTCTCGCTGAGCCTCCATCCCAAACGCTGATCGATCTCTTCCGCATATTCTTTGAGTTTTTCAGGCATCTCCTCCTCGTCCATCATCCTTCCCCTGATTTGGGCCATTCGCTTATCCACATACATGGCGGCTATACCGACGAACGAGGTGAGGACTGAGATGAGGTGAACCACCGGATAGTTGTTCAGAACCACGCCGACAATGTTGTTGTAAAGGGCCGAATGTATGTTGACGAAGAAGATCGCGGAATAGTACAAAATGTCCAACCAGAAGTTTCCAGTCCCGGGGTATGGAACACTTTCGGAGTATCTGAGTCCGAAGCTCCTTCCGACGGATGCCCACATGGAGGCAATTGCCCCCATTAATCCTAAAAGGCCGCTCAGACCGAAGAGGGCCTGAAGCAGCTTGTACATGATGTCATCAGAAACAAGGTAGGAGGACAAGGACATGAGAACCAAGAAGGCGATCGCCCCGAAGACAGTGAAAGCGGTTATGGGCCCGTAAAGCTTCTGCGCCAGCCATGCAGTATCCGTCGTCTCGAACTTCGGAATCAACTTCATGGCCAGCCTGACAAAGTACGCGATTATGAAGAGGGCGGCCACGACCTTAGGATAGGGTTCGAAGAAGTACCTTATGAGGACCTCAAGGACCTTGATCTTGGACGCTAAGCTCTCCTCCTTCCCAGCAGCCTCGTGGACGGGAGTCCTTGAGGTCATCATGTCATACAATGCGTCATATTCGGCCCTCTTAGCCGGGTCTGAGAGGACCTGGTAGGCCTCGTTGATGAGCTTGAACCTCTCTTCCGCTTCGGGCGACGGGTTCTTGTCGGGATGATATTCCTTGGCGAGCCTCCTGTAGGCCTCCTTGATCTCCTCCGGAGTGGCGTTCCTGGGGACTCCGAGGATTGCGTAGTAGTCCTTGAAGCGTCCCAAACCAGAAGGAAGTTCAGAGGAGCCCCTTTAAGAGTTTACTTAAGCGATCAGGGGCTGAGTTTCCATCAAGTTCTCGGCCAACTTGAAGGTCCGCAATATAGTTGATAGAACCCAACCAATGAAACTAAACAGGCGGACAACAAAAATCCCGGAGCCCATATTTGAGGTAATAACTTAACTTCAAGTGGGCAGAAGAGGGGGACGCTTCCGTTCGTTGTGAATTAAGTGGAAAGGAACTACCTACGGAGCTCTTTGAATTCCGCCTGAAGCTCGTCGTTTGAGCGCCTTATGATTGAGGAGGCCTCAGGAATGAGGACTCAGGAGTCATATGAGAGCATCAGCTCGACGTTGGTTATCCTCTGGTCTGCCCTGTTGGCTAAGATGAAGATCTCTGCGGCCCTCTCCAGGGGACTTTCTTCGTCGTCAAGGTCCATGAAGTAGGCAGGGATCCTGTAGGATGCTATCCTCTCACAAAGGTCGAGGAGTCTGTCAACGTACTCGCCGACATACTCCCTCTTCAGAACGTCCACATCCTTGAGGCCGAGATGGGCCCTCATCCCCTCAGATAGGTCGAGGCCCCTCTTTCCCACCTCAAGGACGAACTTCGTGGGGTTCAACGAGACCGGTTGCCTGGTGTACTTTATGTCGCCGACCCTGATGCTCCAGCCGATCAGGAGCAGGAGGAGCGAGAGGACCCTCTGCTGGCCGTCGACTATCAGGAAGCTCTCTGAGCTCTTACCCTCGCCGACGCGGACCCTGAGGGCGATGGGGTCCGAGTCCTCGGGGTTCTTCGACCTCCAGAGCAGGAGTATCCCGACGGGTTTCCCTTGAAGAGAGAATCCAAGAACGCCTTGATGTCAACAGGGTCCCAGACGAACCTCCTCTGGAAGGAAGGGAGCCATAGGGACCAATCGCCGGAATGGACCTTCAGGAGGAGGTCCCTTACGGAGACTAAGCCGGGTTCGACCTTCATCTGCCCTCGAGGATGCTATTGGAGATATTTAGCTCCGGCAGGCCCTAAGTCGGAGGACAACCAGCGATTGACGAGGAAGCCTAGGCACAGTATAATTAAGCCATTCATGTTAGATGAGAACGTAGAAGACGTCAAGGTCGTAGGGCTCAACGTCCTCGTCATTCATAAAAACTGCGACTTCCTCGGCTTCCTCGGCTGGCTAAAGACCAACGCGATATTCACCGACGCCAAACACATTGAGGAGCTCGTGGCGAGGCTCGTCGGGAAGAGGCCGAGAAACCCATCGGCTGAAAGCTGACGTAACATGAAGTGCGGTAACGATAGGGACAGGACCCGAAAGGCCCATCCTCCCGACGCCCGCAGGGCCACAACCTGACTCCTGTCCTCGCCGTTCACCATGGGGAGCGGAGGGCCCGGGAGATCTAAATGGGTTGTGACCTACCAGGAGGGTTGGATAACGGGGTTGAAGTCCAAACCTCTATTGGTTCAAAAATTTTTATATAAGATCTACCAGAATCAAGCTAGCAGGTATGCACAGGACTGTGGTGGCCATAGGGGCCGTCGTGCTATTTCTACTCCTCAACTCACCGCTTGCATACGCAATCAACGAAGGCATTGAAGTAGCGAACGTCTTCGACCTCACCAAAGAGTACTACACGGTGTGGAAATTCTACAGTATCTTAGGCGTGCGCGTCAAGGTAGAACTAACTGGACCAATGCTCTTAATTCATGGCGAGAAGAACACTTTCACGTATAGGATCCTAGTAGGTGAGGCGCCTTCCGGATGGTCCTTAAACATAACCGGAGTGGCTCTTAGAAGCGGATGTTTCTGGCATCAAGACTACTATCGATATGTTCAGAAGCTTACAAAAGTGCTAAAAGGCGGCGAATCGCTGACAGGACAATTCACGGTAAATTCAACAATGGAAACTTGGCGATATTACCCCGGTGCTGATCATAATTGTGATCCAACGCTCTATGTCGAATATCGTGCTGAGTTCGGCGCTAACCGAGTGGAAGATAGGATGCATCTTGATTATTTTGCCTCCTATGATGGTGATAACATGCTCGTCCGCTTGAAAGCGAAGGATTTGCCGCTTGAAATCACGCCTAAAATATTTTCCGTAAGCATAGAGGGCCGTAGGATCAGAATCCGTGGCGAGATAATTATTAGGAACATTCAGAGTTGGGATATGATCCTTACCAAATATTGGAGATGTATAAGTAAGGGTTTGTGGCCTCGTAATTGCGATGAACGAGAATTCCCGGCATCCACCATCGTTAAGTCTGGTGGAGAATACATACTAAAAATTGATGAGACAACGAATATCTATCTCTCCGATGGCAACAAGCCGCCATTCTATTTCACTTACGTCATCGGGTACCTCTACCCCGGTGGTTATGCGAGGAACTGGCTAACACTCAGGGTTGTTAGACCGTTCTCTGCGGCAGAAACGCTGACAACTATAAGCCCAATAAGCCCTGGCACAGCTACGATGGCAACGCACGCTACTACGAGAACAGAACCCACCACCATGAGAACAGAGACCTTAGGAGCTACCAGAGTGACCACAGGGACTCCTGGTGGAGCTCCAATCGGGGCAGTAACGCCCGCCTACACGAATATGTTTTTCGGAGTTCTCATGCTGATGGTGCCTATCGCGCTAGTAACAATAGCAGGAGTGGCCATCGCGGCATACTCAGCCCGCAAATCGCGCGCAATACAAAGCAGGCCCAAAGCGGAAGAAACGGCGCAAGGCCCTTCCGAGCCGACTGCTCAGCCCACAACTCAAACGAGCACGCAAAGGACCGAGCCCTCACTTCCCACAAGTCAAGAAACGACTCAGAGCCAGACAACCCCTCCAAGCCAGGCCGAGCAGCCGAAGCCGCCACAACCAAAATTACAGACTCCAGCGTGGCTACATGCCAGGAGCAAGGCCATAATCTCCAAGCTCGCCTCCGCTAGGACCCGCATAGAGTTTGGGGATTTGAACGATGCGATACTGGAAATTCATAAGGCTGTCAACGCCACAATAAGCCTGATACTGGAGGCGGAAGGGTTGAGCATGAAGGGCCCCGACGGAAAGGAGCTCTCGATGAGCGAGAAGTTCCGGCTGATAGCAGAGCGCGGCTGGGTCAGCTGGAATCACAGGCGCTACTTCATCCGCCTTCAGAATTTGCGGAACAGGATAGAACACTATCCTGAGAGGATACACGCGCCTCAAACGACGGCCTCCGAGGTACAGGAGCTGTTCAGGTTCCACGAGAACTTCGTCAGGACCTCGCTCAGGACGCTCGAAGAGCTAGGTAGGGAGGATTGAGAGGAGGAATCAACTAGAGTACAGCAATACTCAGACAACATGAGGTACCGGTTACTCGCGCTATTGGTCACCGGACTGACTGTAACAGCAGGCTATACCCTAATCCAGTCCCTACAAACGCCTCAGCAGGCTATGGAGAAGGTAGCCTAACAGACAGCAGAGAGGGTATTGGTGCTGAACATATCTGTGGACGGCGTAGAGTTCCCACCAGGCTCGACAATACACCTCAAAACAACAGTCAGGAACACGGGAACGGAAGAGGTCCTTCTGGAGTACTTCACAGGTCAACTCTTTGAGGTCACGATAAGGGACGAGTCGGGAAGAACCGTTTACCTTCACAGCGACAGGGGATTCCAGAGGTACCTGATGGCGGCCCCTACGCACTTGAGGCTTACGCCAGGGGAGAGCCGCACAGAAACCATGGAGATACAGCTGGTATACACCAGAGGAGCTGAGAAGGACAAACCGTTACCTCCAGGAACCTATACGCTGACGGTGTACTTGACCGCAGAGGTCCAAGGGCACCCGTCCGGGACAATCGACGGCGTGAAGGCCTACACGACAGCACAGATCAGGATCATAGTAAGACCTGCTGAGATCCCTCGTGCTAAGACCTGCTGTGAAGAGTATGACAGAAAAGATCTTCTCGAGAGGAAAGTACTTGTTGGGACCGAAATAGATTGGAAAATATGTCCAATACTGTATCGATGACGTGCATTACGGCTAGAAATTATCCTAAAAGGCTTAAGTAAAACTTGTCAGTACCCTTTCCGGGGTTAAATGTGAATAGCAGGGCAGACTCGCACAGAGCTGTGGCGATCATAGGCATCGTTGCCCTTCTCCTTTTCCTAAGCTTGACACATACCCATGCAGAAACTGACAATGTCGAAATAACATACGTCAGCAACGTCTATAATCTCTCCAGAGAATACTACACATTTACAACAAAAGACACAGTCCTAGGTGTTAAAATCACGCTAGAGCTTGATGTCCCGAAAATCTTCATCAACGGCGAGAATAACACCATCATTTATAGGGTTTTGGTAGGCAACGCACCCTCCGGTTGGTATTTTAACATAACAAAATTAATTTTTGAAGGGTTGTTTTGCATTCAGCGATCTGTTCAGAGTCCTGCGTTAGTGTTAAGGGACAATGAGTCGTTCACATCGCAATTCATAGTGAAGATAGAGACCCAACTTGAAGCCGGTTTTTACGACCGTTGCTCTATATATCTCGTCATATATTATAGTGCGCGGTACAGAGAGAATCGAGAAGACAATCGACTCGGCGATAGCACTATGCTCGTCATTAAGTCTAGGGAGTTGCCACTCGAACTGAAGCCTAATATATCTGCAAATGTAGAGTATGGTAAATACATAATTTTTACAGTCCCAGTACTTCATCTTTATGGGCAGTTAAGGGTTAAGAATATCCATAATTGGAATATAACCCTTACACGCGCTTATATATGCAGATTCTCTAAACCTGGAGATTTATTATTGCGTGGTCTCGACTGCGAACGTGAAAGGGATCTGCCATCTATAGTAATCAGGCCGGGCGAGGAATACGTTCTCAGCGTCGACGAGCGAATTTCCCGTTACAGCCCGCCATGGGATGTGGTCTTTATCATCGAGTACCTCTACCCTGGTGGAAAGGCGCAAAACTGGGCCGTTTTTAAAGTCGCTGGAGGATTACCCACAGCAACTGCGCAACTGACAAAAAGCTCGACGACGACCATAGTAGCTAGAACGCCCACTACAACGACAACCACGACTCTAACGACTATTCCAACGGCTACAATAACGAAGACGTAAGCAACGGCAACGAGAGCGACGCGAGTTGAGACCATCGTACTGACAGCAACCACCCCTATGGCAGGCGCTTCCAGCGGCGACTTCACGTTTACACTAATTCTGGTGCCGATCGTTGTTGCGGCCGCCACCGCAACAGTCTTCGCTGTAAGGTGGCTACGAAAGGCGCCCACCTGAGGACTGAACACGCCAACGTTCCCTTAACGTCATCACGTGGTGCTTCTTGCGCAAAATAATTATATAAAATCGAAGGGGCTATGGTGTGAAGAGACATGATGGGTGAAGACGCCTACAGGTCAAGGGCCAGGCAGTTGGGAGCTGTCTCCTTGCTACTTTTCGCAATAGGCGTGCTTGTCCTCGCGGTCGGGGCTGTGGTCGGTCTGTCCGTCCTCCTGAGCGTCTTCCCATTCGGGCTATTGCCGGTGCCCGAGGCGGCCAGGATCGTAGCAGGTTCAGCGCTGATAATTATAGGAAACGTGTTCTCCGTCCTCTTCGCGCTCTATGCCGGCTTCAAGGGACGCGGGGTCGTCTCAAGGCCCGATCTTTCAGGATGGGAGCTAGTCGTGAGGAACCTCGGCAGGCTGTACTTCATAGCAGCGCTCTTCGTGAGCGTCGGGATCTTAGTCCTTCCGGGGACCTCGCCCATCTACGTCTCAGCGGTGCTGATCCTCGTATCCGCCGTCCTCCTGATGGTATCTGCCCACCTGGCACCCTCACCTCAGCAGTCGATGGCCGCGGGCATCGTGCTGATAGTCGCCTCTATAGCCTCGTTGATAGGGGTTGGCGCAGGCGCGGCAGGAGCCCTGGGGATGCTTTAGGTAGCAACCACGTTGCCCGCCACGTACGGGCTCTTGCCGGCCGTTGCGCTCATGATGGTCGGTGTAGCTCTGATTTTGAGGGCGACAGTCGCGCAGCGCTTCATCTCCTACATCGTCGCAGGAGTAGGCGGGATAGTCTTCGCCGCAGGACTCGCTTACGTGCACTTCTCGACGGTGGCTGTCCTCTCGCAACTATCATCGCCTCTGACGGTGCTCCAGGCCCTGAGGTTCCTGGTACCCCAAAGGACCGCCGGACTGGTCGAGGTCGCATCTTGGACGCTTTACGGCACGGGCATCGCGGGCTCCTCCCTGATCGGCATCGCCGGGATACTCGGATTGGTCGCGCTCATACTTGCGATAACCTTCGCGGCGAAGTCGGTCCTCCCTGCCGCACCGCAGCAGCCCGCGGGGCCGAGGCAGCTGAACTATTGCCCGAGTTGCGGCTCGCCAGTGAGCCCTGAGGACAATTTCTGCGGGAGCTGCGGCAGGAGGCTGCGATGAGCCCCGCGAGCGAGAGGAAGTTCTTCAGGAGGGAAGAGCTGGAGGGGAAAGAAGTATATGACCTCGAAGCCAAACGAATAGGGAGAGTGGCGGACATCGGCATAAGCCCAAGCGGGAAGCTGGGGCTTGTAGTCGAGGTCGAGAAAGGGAGGACGGAGTTCTTCGAGTTCGAGTCCGTGCAGGCGATAGGGGACATCGTATTGATTAGGAGTGGCACGGCTACGAGATGCCCCAATTGCGGGAGTCCCGTCAGACCCGGGAGCGCCTTCTGTACGAAATGCGGTGCGAAGCTCTAGCGATCCTTTTCCGAACGCAAGCACATCCTGAAAGTCAAAAATATCATAAGAGGAATTCTCGACAACCAGGACCGGCTACTCGTGCACTCACTAGCGTGGGAGGGAGATGTTGATCACAGAGATTACCAGAAGGAAGATGCTGAACACCGCTCCTTAGCAGATATGCTAATGGCGTTCTTTCTATCCTCGCGTTTTCAGGATGTTGAATTCCACCTTCCAGCTCGTAGTAGCTTCCTTTCGGGCTTGTAGTGTCTGCGATCCTTGATTTCGCGCCCAAACCAGAAGATCTCCCCACTGTCTTTGAACGGAGGGGTTTGCAGTCAAAAGCTCTTATAACTTGAGTATCTTCTACAAGGTATTCAAAGTCAAAAGTGCGCACATCCATTGTCAGGTCTCAGCCTCCATTTCCCACGCACATAGATGTGAGAGTTGCAATCGCGTTCATCGCAGTCATCTGAAGTAGCAGGACGCGTTTTCCGCTTAAAATAAAAGAATATAAATTGGATGGGGAACCTCTATAACGATGATGGTTGGGGACGAGGTCCTGTTCAGGGGAAGGGGCTTCAAGACGATATGGCAAGAGTTCTTCGAAGGCGCTTTGGTCCTTGGAGGCGCCGGCCTCTTTCTACAAGGCCTCAGTAGCATGACCAAACGTCCTGACGAAGCGATTCTGATGGTCCTGACGGGGCTGGCGATGTTCTACCTGTTCTACTTGACCTTCATCAAGGGGACGATAGGGCACAGGAAGAGGATCACGGTCTACAGGTCAGGAATTGACGTTAACGGGTCCTACGTCAGGTGGGAGCACATCAGGGGCATTTACTACGATGAGGCTATGGAGGTGACGCGGCTTGCCTTTGTCCCCTACGGCTACTCGCTCCCAGCGAAGTACGAGGCGGTCCACACGGTGGAGGTCGAGTCGGTGGACGGGAGGCGCCTCGTCTTCAGGCTGAAGAAGAAGGACTTCCAGAAGTTCCTGAACGCGGTCGAGGAGGCGCTGGGCGAGGATGAGGCCGCGAATAAGGTGAAAGAGCGTAAAACAGTATAATATGTGTTGACGATGAATGTTACATACTTTGCGCTAATTATGGAGGATAAAGGACTTGT
>Ga0079997_115688_pt1 | contig 10535 bp, 13 predicted proteins | sample PerSpoCPS_CMetaG_FD_69200 | JGI IMG/M metagenome (GOLD analysis project Ga0079997, IMG submission 69200) | Archaeal communities from Yellowstone National Park, Wyoming, USA - Perpetual Spouter C (PS_C) MetaG (SPADES assembly) (version 2) | ecosystem: Environmental > Aquatic > Thermal springs >... | reverse complement strand
CTGTCCGCTTCATCCAGCGGCACCTCCCGTCGCCTCAACTCCGGGCCTTTGCATGGTTACAAACAGCCGAGGCCACCTCATGAAAGTGATAAGCGGTCAGACCCCATTGCCCCTCCGCTCCCCCTATGTCCCCCTCCTGGACCCCGGCCGCTAGTCCCACGACCCTCCCGCAAAACACCAAGGCCTCCGGACCCCACCCCGTCCCTCCCCCGGCCTCGGCTCCGTGGAACCTCATGCGTATTCCTTTCGGGCCACATGTTTCCACATGCCTATCACATAGTCCTACATGGTTTCCACCATCCGGCGTTGAACGACATAGATCCCCCCATGTCCCCGGGCATGGGGAACCCCGTACGTGGACCCACGTACGTGGACCCCCACGTGGACTGAATGTGGACCCACATGTGGACTGAACGTGGACTGAAAGTGACTGAATGTGGTCTCGACCAGCCGGACGGCCCCGTTCCGATCGGAGGGGGTAGACGAGGGAGGGGGCCGATGACCGCCCGGTGCGGCTGTTGGGCACGTTCATCTCTGGGTGCAGGTCTCAGGTCCCGGGTACCTGGTACCGAATGATGCCGAGGACCGAGCCCGGCCTTTGGAAAACGCGCACACCGGGTCTGCAGGGTAGCGATCCAGGGCATATGCCCGTAACAGACGCAGGTTGAATGGACTCTTGTTGCTCAGGTATTATCAGCACCCCAGGGGGTGATTACCTGCGTACCCCGGGAACACGCGCCCATGAGGTCCCGCACCCGGACCATCGCCCTATTGCCCTACTGCCCTACTGCCTTATTGCCCTATTGCCTTACTGCCCTACTGCCTGATGGAGAGGGGGTGAAGCGGTGCTTTCGGGTGACCTGTCTATCGCCCATGACCGGCTCCATGCGTTGGAGGCCGAGGTGAGCCGGGTCGTCCTGGGCCTGGAGCGGGTGGTCCGTCTGACGACCTGGGCCATCTTCGCCCGGGGCCATGTGCTTTACTACGGCCTGCCGGGTCAGGGGAAGACCCTGTTGGCCCGGTGCTTTGCCCGGGCCATCGGGGGGGTCAGTGAACGCTTTCAGGGTTCTCCGGACTTTCTCTTCTCGGAAGCCATCCTCACGGCGGCGCCGACGGAAGAGGGGGATTTGAAGTACTATCCGGGTCGGCTGGTGCGTCACGGGCCGAATCTGGGGATCGTGCTCCTGGACGAGCTCAACCGGTTTCTGCCCAGCACGCAGGCGGGTTTCCTGGAGGTCATGCAGGAGCGGCGGGTCACCACGGCGACCCGCACGTATCCCCTTCCCCACCTTTTGGTGATGGCCACGCGCAACCCCCTGGAAGTGGCGGAGACGTATGCGATACCGGAGGCGATGCTGGACCGGTTTCTTATGGCCATCGAGGTGACGTATCCGGAGGCGGAGGCCGAGGTCCGGGTCATGGCCGACCCCGTGTATACGGATATCGAAGAGGCGGTGGGGCGGGTGGAACCCGTCCTCCGTCTGGAGGCGCTGGAGGCCCTGGCGCGGGCGATTCGGACCGGCGTGTACGTGAGTCCGGAGGCCATCCGCTACGTGCACCGATTGGGCCAGGCGACCCGGCGGCCCTCGGCCTTTGGCATCGTCCTGGAGGGGGTACCCGACCTGGATGCCCAGATCGTGGCGGGGGTTTCGACCCGGGGCATGATGCATCTGGTGCGGGCGGCTCAGGTGGCCGCCGTCTATGCGGGTCGCGACTACGTGACGCCCCAGGACATTCAGGAGGTCATCGTGGAGGTTTGGAGGCATCGGATTTTCGTGCGTCCGACGGCCCTGGTGGGGCAACCCGACCTGGTCGACCGTCTCCTCTGCCGTATCCTGGAGCGGGTGAGCGCCGTTTCTCCGGCGGCGTAGCCTCACTCAGCGGGGTGCACCATGGCAGAGTTCTCTGGCATGTCGGATGAACTGACCGATGTCCTGCAGGAGGCGGAATACGTCCTGCGCATGTCCGTCCCCGGCCATCTGCCGGGCGTGCATCGGGGGGCCCTCCCCGGGACGTCGGGTCGATTCCTGGGCTACACGACCCTCCTTCACCGGATGGACCTCAAGCACATCGACCCGGTCGCCACCCGTCGGGCCCTCTCCCCCGTCCCCCTGGTCCGCCTTCATCGGTCCACGGTAGCCGTGACGGTAGTCGCCCTGGTGGACCTTTCGGCGTCGATGGGCTTCCGGGGTCGGGTCGCCCGGATGGGGGAGGTCGCCCGGCTTTGCGCATGCCTGGCGTATTCGGCCTACCGGCTGGGGGACCGCTTCATGCTGGTCGGCTATGGAGAAGACGTGAGGCTTTACATGCCGCCGGGCCGCTCTCCCCACAGGCCCCTGGAGGTGGGGCAGACGCTGGGTCGCTGGACGCCGGAAGACCGTCACGTGGGGGGCCTGAAGAAGGCCCTGCACCTCCTGCCGGCGAACCCCTGCCTGGTGTTCTGGATATCCGACTTTTACATGCCGGAGGCCCTTCTTCATCACGGGCTGGCCTGCGTCCGGCGGCCCGATGCCATCGCCGTCGTGCTTCGGGACACGTTCGAGACGGAGGGTCCGGCCCACTCCGGCTGGACGACCCTTTCCGACCCCGAAACGGGTCTTCGGCGGAGCCTCTGGCTGCGTCCGGGTCTCCGGGACCGCTGGCGCGCCGCCGTGCAGAGGTGGGACGAGGCCATCCGCCGGGCATGCCGTCGATGGGACGTCGACGTCCTCTTCGTCCGGGACCGGCTGGAGGTGGGTCAACTGGTTCGTTTCTTTCTGGAGCGCCGATGGCTCGTCTGGTCGTCCTGCTCTTCCTCGCCCCGTCCTCGGTAGAAGTGCACCTTTCGCGGACCTTTGGATACTGGACCGGGGACCTGGTCCCGGTGGAAGTGCGGGTCCGGGTACCACCGGGGTGGGAACTGGTACCCGAGAGTCTGGCCTCGATCCCGGCGCCGGAGTGGTTGGAACTGCGCTCGATACGATGGAAAAGACGGGGGTCCACCTATCACGTTCACCTGACGTATCAGGTGTTTTACGTCCCCTCGCAGGTCACCGTCGTCGAGATCCCCTCCTGGACCCTGCGCTTCCGCTCCCCTTCCGGCGGGATGGAGGTCCCCGTTCCGTCGATTCCCATCACGCTGTCCCCCCTGACCCATGGCTCCGACCCGCCTGTGCCCGACCGGCTCCCCCCACCGCCCTCGCCCCTTCGCCTCTACGTTCATGGAGGCCTCCTGACCCTCCTCATCGGAATCGCCGGGGTCCTCTGGGGCATCCGCCGATTTCGGAGGCCGCAGGTGTTGAGGAGGGCTTACCGCCGGATCTGTAACCTGGACCATCCGGCCAGGGCCCTGGACACGCTCTGGGAGGCTCTGGAACAGAAGGCCCGGAGCCCCCTCTTCCCCCATACCCTCGAGACCCTCATCCGGCGATGGCCCCCCGCCGGAGAGCTTCAGGAGGAGCTCCGGTGGCTGTTCGCATTGCGGGAGACCTGGTGCTATCGGGGTGGGGACCCGCCGGACGAGACCCTCCGGCGCCTTCGTGACCTGGCCCGACGTCTGGCCCGTCTGGAGGGGAAGCGATGGAGTTGACCCGCCCCTACTGGCTGGTCCTGCTTCCCCTGGCCCTGGTCCCCCTGTTCCGGCGAAGGTCCGGCCGGATTCAGTTCTCCAGCCTCCAGGTCGTGCCGGACGATCCCGCCTCCCGATTCCTGGACCGGTTGGAACGGGGACTTCAGGCTCTCTGGATCGGCCTGGTCGTCCTGGGTCTGAGCGGACCCCGGTGGGAGGGGCTCTCTTCCGTCCGGTGGAGGCGGGGGACGCACCTGGTCTTTGTCGTCGACCAGAGTGCCAGCATGTTCGCCCCCTGGCGGGGACGCAGTCGAAACCCCCCGAAGCTCGACGTCGCCCATCGGGCGATCGCGAGTTTCCTGGAGGCCTTTCCCGGCGGGCGATGGGCGCTGATCGGATTCGGTCGAGCCCCCGTGGTCTATACGTCGGGGACCTCGGACCCCGGGAGGTTTCTCCAGATCCTCCGTCTCCAGCGGGCCGACTTTGGGGACACGGTCATCGATGCGGCGATGGCCCGGGCGCTGGCCCTGGGCGGGGACTTTTCGGCGGTCGTCCTGCTTTCTGACGGAGCGGGCCGCATGGAATCCCCGGAGGCCCTGGCCCATCGATTCCGGGAGGCCCAGAAGCGGGTATACTGGCTGGTCATCGAGGGTGCGGAGGCCCCGGAATCCGGTATGGAGCGGTTCATGGCCGCCTTAGGGCCGTGGGGGGAGACCCTGAGGGCGACGACCGTCTCCGAGCTCCATCGAGCCCTTCAGGTCATTGGCCTCCGGGAGATGCGTCCCATGCCGGTTCCGGGGAGTCGGGGGATGGACGGGACGCGCCTGTGCTATGCCGGGGCCGTGGGGATTCTGCTCGTCCTGGGTCTCTTCCTCCCACGGCCGGGGGGTGGGGCGGCCGGTCGCGAATTTCGATGGTCCCGTGGAGGAAGGCCATGAGCCGCTGGATGAAGGGGCTGGGTATTGCCGTTCTGGTGGAGGCCGGCGTGCTGGGTCTTTCGGTCTGGCAGTATGAGCGGGAGCAGACGGCCTATCGACTCCTGCGCCAGGGGACACCGGAGGCCCTGAACCGGGTGATTCAGCGGTTTCCCCGTTACCGGGGTGTGGCCCTCGTCCACCTGGGGAACCGCTTCCTTCAGGAAGGCCTGCGACGCGGCGATGCCGCCCTGATCCAGAAGGCGGCGCTCTGCTATCGGGAGGCCCTTCGGATGGAGCCCCACCGGATGGAGGCCAAGAAGAACCTGGAGGTGGCCCAGCGGCACCTGGGACCTTCCTGGCGACCCGAGCGCAGGGAACCCACGCTGGAATTCCGGCGGGTGTTCCCCTCCATCCGTCCCCTGAGGCCCACCGACATCTGAGGCGAGACGATGAGTCCCCGAACGGCTGGGGAATGGGTCCTTTACCTGGCCACCCTGGCCACGCTGGGGCTGGCCTGGCTAGACCCCACGGTCCTCCGTCCGGCCCCGGCCATTCAGTACCTGGTCGTCTTTGATATCAGCCTGAGCATGGCGACCCGGGACGAGGGAGGCCGGAGTCGACTGGATGCGGCCCGGGAACAATTCCGCCGCATCCTTCCCCACCTGCCCCCCTCGGCCCGTCTCTCCCTGGGGGGATTCGTAGGCCGGACGGTGCAGATCTTTCTTCTGTCCGTGCCGGTCCAGGAACGGCCGGTCATCGAAGACGCCCTTGGGGTCCTCGACGTGCGCAACGCCTGGGATGTGGGGAGTCGAATCGACGAAGGCCTTCGGGACATCGCTCATCAGATGATGGGCTCCCCCCTGCATCCCCTGACGGGGCCCCGGCCGGGTCAATACGTCCGGGTGCTGCCGACGCCGCTCAACATCTTCTTCTTCACGGACGGAGGCGGTGAGGATGTACGCCGCACCCTGCCCGAGGACCTCGTCGCATGGCTCCGCCAGACAGCCCGGGTCACCTTCATCGGCGTCGGTCGGCCCTGGGATTCCCCCGTGCCCGACGGGGATCAGGGGGATTGCTTGCGGGACCGGCAGGGCCGCTGTTTCACGTCCCGCCTCAACGAGGAAAACCTGCGGGCGCTGGCCGATGCCGTGGGGGGCCATTACGCCCGCCTGGGAACGCCCCGGGACCTCCTGGAACTCTTTCGCCGGCAGCCTTTACGGTCGGACCCCGTTCCCACGCGCCGGTCTATGGGTTGGGCCTTTGCCCTCGGGGCCCTGGGCCTATTTATGGGGCGGGTCCTGCTCGTGGATGGACCTCCGTTTTGAAAAAGTTCCGGGTTTCTCCCCGGCAGAACCCACCCCTGGCATCCGACCTCCTCATCGTCCCCCCGTCCCCCTTTATCAGGGGTGACCGTTCCGAATGGAGACCCCATGGCCCCACCGCACCCCTTGACCCCGGCCGCCGGGCGCACGACCGTCCGGCAAAGCCCCCGTCCCTCCCACGGCCTCGGCCCCGTGGAACCTCATCTGGCCAGCGACGGAGAGGGTACGTCGTTCAACCCGTTGCTGAAAGTCGTCCCGAACTCCGGCCATGCCCGACCCAGCCCCTTCCACCATGCCCTTGGCTACCCCGTTCGACGTTGAATGCCACGGGGTCCACGGGTATGTGGAACTACATATGGCTGGCATGTGGAACCCCATGTGGCTGAATGTGGATCCACATATGGCTGAGAGTGGCTGAAAGTGGATCCCCATGTGGCTGATAGTGGCTGGATGGGGTCTCGACCCTGCGGCCTTCCGGCAGACTGCAGACGCCTCGGGACGCCTGGCCCGGAGCGTTCGGATGTCCTCCTCCTTGACCCCCACGAAGGCGGAGACCCCAGACGGCTTTTCACCCGGCCGGGGACGCCGCGGACAAGGAATCCCCCTCCGGGAATACCCCGACGGGAGGTTTGAGAGGCCGCCCCAGGAAACGTCGGGACCCCCCAATGGATGCGTATTCCTTTCGGACCCCATGTTTCTACATGCCTATCACATAGTTCTACATGGCTTCCACCATCCGGCGTTGAACGCCATAGATTCCCCGATGTCCCCGGGCATGGGGGTCCACGTACGTGGACCCCCACGTGGACTGAATGTGGATCCACATGTGGCTGAAAGTGGACTGAAAGTGACTGAAAGTGGACTGAATGTGGACTGAACGTGGATTACACGTAGACTGCGTGTAACTGAATGGGGTCTCGACCATCCGGACGGGCTCGTTCCGATCGGAGGGGTAGGCGAGGACGGCGGCCGGGTTCCCGTCGAAGTCCCCCTGACTTCGACGGGGGCCCATCTGTCCCGTCGGGGGTCTCGACGGGGCGGGGAGGCGTGGGATAGACTTTTGTCAGTCCGGGTCTCGCATTCGGCCGGCCCGGACCCCCTCCCTCTCACGGTCCGGGCCGGAGCCCTCCCCTCCCCCTTTTTATGGGGTCCGGAGATGGGGTCGGGATGCGCATGAGGGGGTTAAATCCGAGATGAAAGCCCCCTTTCCTCCCCGATTCCACCCCCCGAACCCCCGGATCCACAGGTCCGGGGGGTCCATCTGGCAGGACTTCCTGGGGGTTTGCCTAATAGGAAAACTCCCGGATTCGGGGTCCCGCCCCGCCGGTCCGGACGGCCAATGGTGGATCCGCCGGTCCACCATGTGCACGGAGAGGGCCGTTTTAGGGGGGTACTTGGGCCGGGGGACGGGGGGAGTATATCCCCCCGGCCCTCGGCGTCGTCTACGGGCCTCTCAGAGGCCGTTTTGGGGGGGGTTTCTGAGGCGGGGGTCCGGCTTCCCCGGTTTATAATTTCACGCGTGGGTCGGGAGGAGGCGAGAGGCCCCGGCGCGGGAGCTACCCTCCTTGCTGTAGCCCACCTCCTCGGATAGGGTTCTGCAATGACTTCGAGTCGGCTGGTCGAGCTCTTTGAAGACGTCGGGCTGGTCGAGAAAATCCAACGCAAACTGCCCTATCTGTTTCACTTGGCGGAGCAGGAAAGCGCACGCGGCGGACGTGTAGGTATGGAGGTAGGGTCCAAACGAGAGCAGATACTGGTAGCCCTGCTTATCTATAAATTCGGGGAGGGGAACGTGAACACGAGCGTCCCCATTACAATGCCGGAAGTTGATGTCCTACTATATGACGAGCCCGTTTCCATCAAGACTATCACCGGCTTGGGTGGCGTGAAGGTCGTCTGGACGGTGGACTGGGAAAAGGTTGAAGAGTTTCGCAGATCCTACGAACCCCGGAGCGACATCCTGTTGGCTCAAATCCGCTGGGGCAGCGACGGTGGCCTCTTCCTCATCCCGAGGGAGCTCCAGCGGGATGTATTCCACGATTTGGGGCTCGACCGCTATCTTCCCATTCCGAAGCGGGGTACCAATCCTCGAGGCGTTGAGATTGCACGGAAAGCCCTGCGTCGAATGCTCAGTGATGAAACGGGGCGTCTGAGGAAGATCGGCATACGCTGGGAACGCCCCGATGTCGCGCCCATCGAACCCTACCGGCGGTGGTTAGACTACTGGAGGAGCGATTCGGTATGACGATGCCACGAAGGCCGCGGAGAGGCACGCGAACCTCCGCCTTCGGCTCCCCGGGACGCGTCTCCCACGACTCATCGGCCTACTACGGCCGCCGCCTCTATGAGGGCCTGCCCCGGGAGGAGTCGGTCCCCTACCGGGAGAACCCGCTTCCCGCCGACGTCATCGACCGGATCTTCTGCAAAAGTAGCGAGGACCTGCGGGAACTCCCGGACTGTAGCGTCCATCTCATGGTCACCTCGCCGCCCTACAACGTGGGGAAGGAGTATGACGAAGACCGGACCCTGGACGAATACCGGGCGTTCCTGAAGCGGGTGATGGCCGAAGTCTACCGGGTGCTGGTTCCCGGCGGTCGGGCCTGTATCAATGTCGCGAACCTGGGCCGCCGGCCCTATCTGCCCCTCCACGCCTTCATCATCGAGGACATGCTGTCTTTGGGCTTTCTCATGCGGGGCGAGATCATCTGGGACAAGGCGGCCAGCGCCAGCCCCTCCACCGCCTGGGGAAGCTGGTGTTCCCCCGCCAATCCGACCCTGCGGGACACTCACGAATATATCCTTGTCTTCTGCAAGCAGACCTTCACCCGTCCCAACCCCTACGGGAGGGCCGGCACCATCGGCCGGGACGAGTTCCTGGAGTTCACCAGGAGTGTCTGGCGCTTCCCGGCGGAGCCTGCCGGCAGGGTGGGACATCCGGCCCCCTTTCCGGAGGAGCTGCCTTATCGCCTGATTCAACTTTACACCTACGAAGGTGAGGTCGTCCTGGACCCCTTCATCGGGAGCGGAACCACGGCCGTGGCCGCCATCAAGGCCCGCCGCCACTTCGTGGGTTACGATATTGAGCCGACTTACGTGGAGATGGCGCGCCAACGCGTGGCTCAAGCCTCCCGATTATTGCCCCTGCCCATCTTTTCTTCCGGACGGCGGCCGCCGACGCCCTGAAGGCCGTGGGACGGTCGACCCGGGGATTTTGGGGCCCTGGATGCCCTCCGCGGGGTCGGGACGAACCCCTCCGTGTCGGGCGTCTTGACGCAATAACACTTTGGTGTTAGCATATCGGGACAAGGAGGCAGGGCCGTGGTCCGAACGGCGCGTCTCGACCCGGAGGTCCGCCGCCGGGTCAAGGTGGCCGCCGCCCGGCGGGACCTGTCCGTCTCGGAGTACTGCGTGCGGGCCATCCTCCGGCAGTTGGCCGAAGACGGCGAATGGCCCCTCGAGGGGACGGAGGGGATGCCCGCGGCAGAGGTCCGGGAGGAGCAAGACAATCCTGAGGTTCGTTCATGAAGGCATGGTCGGATTGGGACGAGTTTCTGCGTCGTCTTCGGGAGGATGCGGCCTTTCGGGAGGAGGTCCGGCGGCAGGTCCTGACGGAGGACCTCCTGAATTTGCCGGCCGTCGTCCAGGCCGAGTTTGCCCGAGCTTTCGGACTTATTGCCGACCTGACGGAGCAGGTCCGGGAGAATAGTCGGCAAATCGCTTCCCTTACGGAGCGGATGGATCGGGTGGAGGCTCAGATTCAGGAGAATAGCCGGCAGATCGCCGAGAATAGTCGCCAGATTGCTTCCCTTGCGGAGCAGGTCCGGGAGAATAGTCGGCAAATCGCTTCCCTTACGGAGCGGATGGATCGGGTGGAAGCTCAGATTCAGGAGAATAGCCGGCAGATCGCCGAGAATAGTCGCCAGATTGCTTCCCTTGCGGAGCAGGTCCGGGAGAACGGCCGTCAGATTGCCGCGTTGACGGAGCGGATGGACCGGGTGGAGGGTCAGATTGCGACGCTCACGGAGCAGGTCCGGGCGCTCACGAAGAAGATGGACGACATGGACAGGACCCTAAGTCGTCACGGGCAGTTCGTGGGCGTCACCTGGGAGGTCGATGCGGTTCGAGCGTTGAAGGAGGTTTTGCGGAAGCGGGGTGTGCGGCTCCGGGGCGGATTCCGGACGTATGCCCTCCCGATGTGGGAGGTCGATGCCCTGGCCCCGGCCGAGGACGAACGGGGGCCGCTGTGGGTCCTTCTGGAGGTGGCGGGCCGCCTGGACCCGGGGGACGTATGGAAGTTGGCCCGATATTTGGAAGACCCGGATGTCCGCGCCGCCCTTGGGGAGTTCGGCGTCCGGGGTCGGGTTCAGGCATGGGTGTATGCCATGAGGCGGAAGGTGACGGCCAAGGGGACGCCGGAGGAAGCGGCTTCGAAGTGCGGCGTGGGGCTTTTGGACCCGGAGGAGGGGATCCTGGTCGAGCCGGCCGAGTGGGTGTGGGAGGATGAACGCCCATGACGACGGCCCTGGTTTGGCGGACGCCGGACCGCATCCCGCCCTTTCTGGACGACGCCGAGGCCGCCGGAGTCCTGGACAGGGCCCAGACCCGTGCGAAAATTTGTTTGTGGCCCTTGCTCCGTCGAAAACCTCATGGGAGTGGAGATGCCGTAACGGGGGATCCACGGCCGACCCATCGGGTGGGAGCTCATCGACGCCCCCGAGTACGGGGCGGTCGTCGAGGTTTACGGTCGTC
>Ga0079997_122268_pt1 | contig 10544 bp, 9 predicted proteins | sample PerSpoCPS_CMetaG_FD_69200 | JGI IMG/M metagenome (GOLD analysis project Ga0079997, IMG submission 69200) | Archaeal communities from Yellowstone National Park, Wyoming, USA - Perpetual Spouter C (PS_C) MetaG (SPADES assembly) (version 2) | ecosystem: Environmental > Aquatic > Thermal springs >... | reverse complement strand
CGAACGATGGCTGCTGTAGGATGCGGGACGTTCCATATGCGCCGCCCTGGCGCGGGAGGTGGAAACCCTCAGCGGCGGGCGGCTGGGGGTGCGGTCGCTACGGGAGCCCGAGGTCCAGGCTCTGCTGGACCGCGCCCGTCCCGGCTGGCGCTGGGAGCCGATGCTCGTTGAGGTCGAGGGGGAGCGGGTGCGGGTCTTGGCGGGTCTGGCGATGCGGATGCGATTGCTCCAGATCCTGGGCCCCGTGCGAGCCCTGCGGGTGGCCCAGGCAGTGACCTGTGGCGCTCAGATAGCGAGCCCGTCACGTATGCAACCCCTCCTTCTTAGCTTTCTGATCCTCCTCACCATGTTGCTCTTTTCCCATAACGCATTCGCATATTTCGGTGTGTTGCAAGTGGTCCACGAATTACGCCACGTATCGCTATGGCTACCTTCCAATGGCCTTCTGGGATCCCACTGATCATGGTGCATCAGCTTGGAGCAGTGTCCCTACCACTAGCTGGCGCTATATCAAAGAGGTCATCTCTAAAGCCTCTTATCCTCGCTGGTCCCCTCAAGGCGATCTGGTCTTCATCCTTGGCGGCCGCTTCGCCGCCCGCCTCATCGACGGACGAACCGGCCGGATGTATGGCTGGGGTTGCGACGCCTTCTATGGCCCCGCTCCCCCCGCCTTCGACCCCCAGGGCCGCCTCCTGGCTCGACTGGATCCCCGCTCCGCCCTCTATGAGGCCTACCGCGCCTTCCAACGGCCCGAGGCCACCCTCCACGCCCGCCTGGACCTGCGCACCTGCCGCGTCCACGGCCTGCTCTACATCCCCCGCCTCGAGGGCCTGACCTTCTGGGCCGATGGGGAAAGCCCCGACGGCTGGATCCTCGCCAGCGGAGGGTCCGCTCAGACCGGCGGGCGCATCCTGCTCTACCATCCCGCCCGCGGCCTTCAGGAAGTCTTCCCCGGCTCCGGACCCGCCTTCTCCCGGGACGGCGCCTGGCTGGCCTATTACGACCCCGAGGGCTACCTGGTGGTCCGTCCGGTGGAGGCCCCCCGCCCCCAGCGCCTGGTCCGGGTCTTCGATCCCGCCACCGAGAAAGGCGACCCGCTGGTCCCACCGGGCTGGTCGCCGGACGGGACCCGCCTGGTCTACGGCACCCCCCAGGGCCGGATGTTCGTCGTCGATCGACGAACGGGCCTGGTCCGGGAGCTGGGCCCCGGGTGGGCCCCCGACTGGCGCCCTTCGGGGGGCGGGGGAGGAAGACCCCACGCCTTGGAGAACGCCGGAAGGATCCGATGAACGCCGAGATCCGTCTGGGGATCGCGCGGCTGGCGCTGATCGCTCTGCCCATCTTTTGCCTGGGAGGGGAGTGGATGTCCACCCAGAGGCCGCCCATCCTTCCGGTTTCCCAGGAGGAGTTGCGGGGGTTGGGCTTTCCCTTCCCCCCGCGCGCCGTCTTCATCGACGGCTATGATCTGGTGCCCGCCCGCCGCACCGACATCCTGGCCTTTCGCTTCCGCCTGCCGGCGGAGGACTTCCCCGCCTTCCTCTATGCGCGCAGGGCGGGAGGAGGTGAACCCTGATGGAAGCGGACAGACGGCCTGGCGCCGGCCTCCGCCGACGCCAGGGATCCCCTTTCGGTCGGCCGCAGGCCTCCCCCGGGTCGCCTTCATTCGCCGGGCTCTGCGTCCGGCTCGGTGGCCCACCACAGGAGCTCAGCCCCGAGCAACAAAACGGCGAGCAGAGCGATCCACTCCAGCCGGAGAGCCCGCTGGAAGTGTAACAGCGCCAGGGCTGCGATGCCGAGAGCGCCCCAACCGCTGCGCCGCCAGATTCGCTCCCTGCGCGGCGGTGCCCCCTCCTCCCCTCGCCGGTGAAGGAGCTCCATCGGAAACCAGAGCAGCCCCCAGGCCATCAGGCCGATCCCGAACCCCATCAGCAGGCGCGCGAGCGCCAGATCCGGATACAGGCGCCAGAGGGTGAACAGGATGATCAACCCTCCCGCACCGATCAGCCCGAGCGCGGTCCATGCGTGCGAACGCCACATCCTCGCCCTCCATCGGAGATCCGGGAGCCCTCCGGCCGAAGCCATCGGCTATCCGATCCCCGCGGGGATCGTCTCGTAGATGTGGGGCAACGGCGGGACTGGGGCCTCCCGGATGCGCACCGCCCGGGAGAGCCAGGCCTCCGCCTCCGCGAGCCGCTCCTCCGCGTTGGCGTGCACCGTGAACAGGGGCTCGCCCCGCCGCACCGGATCGCCCACCTTGCGATGGACCAGGATCCCCACCGCGGGATCGATGGGCTCCCCCTTCTTCGTCCGTCCGGCCCCCAGGGCCACGGCGGCCATGCCGACTTCGTAAGCCCGCATCTCGGCGATGTATCCATCGGCGGGCGCCGGGATCTCCCGGATCAGGCGGGCTCGGGGAAGGCGCTCCGGCTCCTCGATCTGCTCCACATCCCCGCCCTGGGCGGCCACCAGGGCGCGGAACTTCTCCCAGGCGGCCCCGGAGGACAGCGTCTCCTCCGCCAGCCGGCGGCCCTCCGCCACGCTCCCCGCCCGGCCGCCCAGATACAGCATGTAGGCGGCGATGGTCAGGCAGTGCTCCCGGAAATCCTGCGGCCCATCGCTCCGCAGCGTGGCGATGGCCTCCTTCACCTCCAGGGCGTTGCCGACCGCCTCGCCCAGGGGCTGGTTCATATCCGAGATCACCGCCACCACCCGCCGGCCCAGCGCGAATCCGATGTCGACCATCCGCTGGGCCAGGGCCCGCGCGTCCTCCAGGGTCTTCATAAAGGCGCCGTTGCCGACCTTAACGTCCAGCACGATGGCGTCGGCCCCCGCGGCGATCTTCTTGCTCATGATCGAGGCGGCGATCAGCGGGATGCTGGGGACGGTCCCGGTGACGTCCCGCAGGGCGTAGAACTTCCCATCCGCGGGCGCCAGGTCCGCCGACTGGCCGCAGAGGACGGCGCCGACCCGCCGGAGCTGCTCCCGGAACTCCTCCACGGTGAGCTCCACCCGGAAGCCCCGGATGGACTCCAGCTTGTCGATGGTCCCGCCGGTGAAGGAGAGGCCCCGGCCGCTCATCTTGCCCACGGGCAGGCCGGCGGCGGCCACTAGAGGCACCACCACCAGGCTGACCTTGTCGCCCACCCCGCCCGTGGAGTGCTTGTCCACCACCACCGGGGCGATATCGTGGAGATCCAGCACCCGCCCGGAGTAGGCCATGGCCAGGGTGAGGTCGGCCGTCTCCCGGGGCGTCATCCCGCGGAAGTAAACGGCCATCAGGAAAGCGGCGGCCTGGTAATCCGGGATCTCCCCGCGCGTGAAGCCCTCGACGAAGAACCGGATCTCCTCCGGGCTCAGCTCATAGCCGTCGCGCTTTTTCTCAATGATCTCCACCGCGCGCATGGGGCCACCTCGCCGGATTGAGGATCGCGCGCCCTGGCGGCCCGGGCCGCGCGGAATGAGTTCCCTCCTCAATCATAACCGAGTGGCACGCGCTCTGTGGAGAACCGGGATATGTCTCTTCACGCCGATTGGAAATCGGCCTTCTCAGACGCTCACGCGCCAGGCGTCGGCCCCCGCCGACGCAAAAGAACACCCTCCCGGTCGGCGCAGGCCTTCACGCCGATTGAAATCGGCCTCCCCAGGCGCTTACGCGCCAAGCGTCGGCCTCCGCCGACGCAAGAGACGCACTTTCGGTCGGCGCAGGCCGACCGTTGGCCGAAGGCCCCTGGAGGCCGAATTCATTCGGCACACCCCGCGCCAGGCGTCGGCCTCCGCCGACGCAAGAGACGCACTTTCGGTCGGCGCAGGCCGACCGTTGGCCGAAGGCCCCTGGAGGCCGAATTCATTCGGCATTCAAAGCAGGCGATTCGCCAAAGGACTCCGCACCAAGAGATCGGTCTTCCAAAAACCCCTCGTGCCTGACATAGGCCCGGGCCCGCATCCCTTCTCAGTTAGAATCAGGCTCGGTCTCCTCGGAGACAGATTCCAGTTCCGTGATCAGGCTACCCGCTTGATGATGTTCCTTCTGCCGCTGGATATAGGCCACAATTCGCTCCACATCCCAACGGCTGACGCTGAAGGCGCCGTAGAAGCCCTGCCACTTGAAGGGCAACCCGGTCTCAACACATCGTTGACAAAATGGGAGGAAACGCCCTTCAGTCGTTTGACCAGCTCGGCCACCGTGACTGTGCTGGGCATCTGAACCAGAACGTGCAGGTGGTCAGGCACGCTGTTCAGAGCCAGAACTGTGCAACCCATTTTCTGGGCTTCGAGAGCGATCACCCGGTGCAATGGTCGCTCGATCGCCGGCGTAATGAGTGGAAGTCGATCCCATGTTGCCCAGACCAGATGGATATAAATCGCAAGGGTGTCCCGAGGCATGATCCGAATCCCCGAATGGCTTGGGTCAGATTGATTATGGCCCTCATTCGGCTTTCACGCCGATTGAAATCGGCCTCCCCAGGCGCTTACGCGCCAGGCGTCGGCCTCCGCCGACACAAAGAGCGCTTTTCCGGTCGGCGCAGGCCGACCGTCGGCCGAAGGCCCACCGAGGCCGAATTCATTCGGCGCACATGCCGACCGCCAGCCGAAGGCCTTCACGCCGATTGAAATCGGCCTCCCCAGGCGCTCACGCGCCAAGCGTCGGCCTCCGCCGACGCAAAGAGGCCTTTTCCGGTCGGCGCAGGCCGACCGTCGGCCGAAGGCCCCCCAAGGTCGAATTCATTCGACGCCCAAGGCCTTCACGCCGATTGAAATCGGCCTCCCCAGGCGCTTACGCGCCAGGCATCAGCCTCCGCCGACGCAGAAGGCATTTTTTTCGGTCGGCGCAGGCCGACCGTCGGCCGAAGGCCCCCCAAGGCCGAATTCATTCGGCACACTCCGCGCCAGGCGTCGGCCTCCGCCAACGCAAAGAGCGCTTTTTCGGTCGGCGCAGGCCGACCGTCGGCCGAAGGCCCCCCAAGGCCGAATTCATTCGGCACACTCCGCGCCAGGCGTCGGCCTCCGCCGACGCAAGAGACGCACTTTCGGTCGGCCCAGGCCGACCGTTGGCCGAAGGCCCCCCAGGCCGAATTCATTCGGCGCACCCCGCGCCAGGCCTCGGCCTCCGCCAACGCAAAAGACATCTCCCGGTCGGCGCAGGCCGACCGTTGGCCGAAGGCCCCTTGAGGCCGAATTCATTCGGCGCGCAGGCCGACCCTCAGCGGAAGGCCGCCCCAGGCCGAATTCATCCGGCGCATTTAGGAGGCCTCCCAGCCAGGCTCCCCATGGCGCGGCCTTGTGATAGCATGGCAGAGCGATGCCTGGCCCGGAAAGGAGGAACGGCATGCGGGAGCGGCGGATCTACCTGCTGGATCCGCGCAGATACCGGCCGGAGGTCATCGCCGTGGCCTTCGCCAAGACCAGCCGCAGCCCCGAGCCCTTCGACGTCATCGCCGAGGGCTTGAGCGACGAGTCCGCGGCCCAGTTCCACGAGAAATGGGTGGTGGGCTACGGCCACGCCTCGGTGGCCGAGCACGCCGTCCTCCACATCGCCTTCGAGAACATCTCCCGCCTGGCCGCCGAGGCCATCGAAGGGGTGCGGCTGGCCTCCTTTACGGAGAAGTCCACCCGCTTCCAGATCCTCGACCGGGAGGCTTTCTACCTGCCGCCGGAGATCGCCGCTTCCCCCTTCCGGGAGGCTTACGCCGAGACGATGACGCGGCTGTTCGAGACCTACCACGCCGCCCTGGAGCCCGTCCGTCGGGTGATGGAGGGCTGGTTCCCCCGCCGCCCGGAGGAGAGCGAGGGGGCCTACCGCACCCGGCTGCGGATCCGGGCCATGGACGCCTGCCGCTACCTGCTGCCCACCGCCACCCTGACCAACGTGGGGATGACGGTGAACGCCCGCGCCCTGGAGCACGGCCTCCGCAAATGGCTCTCCCACCCCCTCGCGGAGGTCCGGGAGATCGCCGCAACGGTGAAGGCCGTGGCCCTCCGGGAGGTCCCCACCCTCCTCAAATACGCCGAGCCCAACGCCTACCTCCGGACCAGCGCGGAGCGCCTGCGGCAATGGGCCTGCGCCCTCCCCGAAGACCCCGAACCCCGGGATGGGGTCCGGCTGATCGCCTGGGACCCGGAGGCCGAGGTCCGCTTCATCGCCGCCTGCCTCTACCGGTTCCGGGCCCTCAGCTACGAAGGAGCCCTCCGGCAGGTCCGGGCGATGCGCCCGGAGGAGCGGCGGGAGGTTCTGGAGGCCGCCCTGGGCGGCCGCAGCCCCTTCGACCCGCCCGTCCGGGAGCTGGAGCACATCGTCTACACCTTCGATTGCCTGATGGACGAGGGCGCCTATTATGATCTCAAGCGGCACCGGATGATGACCCAGACGCCCCAGGCCCTGACCGCCGCCTATGGCTACGCGGTCCCCCGGGCGATCGAGGAAGCCGGCCTGGGGGCCGCGTATCGGACAGCGGTGGAGGCGGCCATCGCGCTGTGGGAGCGCATGCATCCGGTCATCGGAGAGGCGGCGGCCTACGCGCTGCCCAACGCCGTCTATCGGCGGGTGCTGATGACCATGAACATGCGGGAGGCCTATCACCTGTGCCGCTTGCGGGGCGGCCCCAACGGCCACTTCGCCTATCGCTACATCGCCATGCGGATCTACGAGGCCATCCGCGCCGTGCACCCAACCCTGGCGGCCTACATGGGCTGCGAGGCGTATCCTCCCTCGGAGGAGATCGCCGCCCGGTTCGGCGGGGTGGCCCATCCCGAGGCGACCCCGACGACCTGATATCTTCCGCTCAGGAGGCCATCGATGACGGAGCCACGACAGCAGGCCCTGGAATACGTCCGGCGGAACCGGGATCGGTTCCTGGAGGAGCTGAAGGACTTCCTCCGCATCCCCTCGGTGTCCACCGACCCGGCCCACCGCGCCGATGTCGAACGGGCCGCGGCCTGGGTCGCCGAGCGGCTGCGGGCCGCCGGCGCCCCGCATGTGGAGATCATGCCCACCGGCGGCCATCCCGTGGTCTATGGGGAGGCCCCGGCGGCGCGGGCCGATGCCCCCACGGTGCTGGTCTACGGCCACTACGACGTGCAGCCGCCGGACCCGCTGGAGGAATGGGAGAGCGGGCCCTTTGAGCCCACGGTGCGGGGGGAGAACCTCTACGCCCGCGGGGCTTCGGACATGAAGGGCCAGGTCATGGCCTCCATCGCCGCCTTCGAGGCCGTCGCCCGCAGCGGCCCCCTCCCCGTCCACGTGAAGTTCCTGATCGAAGGGGAGGAGGAGATCGGCTCCCCCAGCCTCCCCGCCTTCCTCGCCGCCCACACGGACCGGCTCCGGGCCACCATCTCCCTCAACCCGGACGCCGGGATGATCGCCCCGGACCTGCCGACCATCACCTACGGGCTGCGGGGCCTGGCCTACTTCGAGCTGCGGGTCTACGGGCCGGCCCACGACCTGCACTCCGGCCTCTACGGCGGCGTGGTCCACAACCCGGCCCAGGTCCTCTGCGAGCTGATCGCCGGCATGCACGACGCCGAGGGCCGGGTCACCCTCCCCGGGTTCTACGACCGGGTCCGCCCCCTGAGCGAGGAGGAGCGGGCGGAGCTGGCCCGTCTCCCCATGGACGAAGCCTTTTATCTGCGCAACACCGGCGCGCCCGCCCTGTGGGGAGAGGCCGGCTACACGCCGGTGGAACGGGCCACCGCCCGGCCGACCCTCGAGGTCAACGGGCTGCTGGCCGGCTTCACCGGCCCCGGCGCCAAAACCGTGCTGCCCGCCTCCGCCATGGCCAAGATCTCTATGCGGCTGGTGCCGGACCAGGATCCCGATGAGGTCTATGAACAGCTGCGGCGCTACCTGGAGGAGCGGGCGCCCCGGACCGTGCGGTGGGAGCTGATCCGGATGGCGGGGGTGCGGGCCTCCCTCACCGACCGCCGGCATCCCGCCGTGCAGGCCCTCTCCCAGGCCCTGGAGGCCGTCTGGGGGCGACGCCCCGCCTTCAAACGGGAGGGCGGCACCATCCCCATCGTCACCCAGCTCCGCGAGCTCCTAAAGGTGGAATCCGTGCTCACCGGCTTCGGCCTGCCCGACGATCGCGTCCACGCCCCCAACGAGAAGCTCCACCTGCCCACCTGGGCCCGCGGCATCGAAGCCCTGACCCTGTTCTTCTACAACTATGGGGGATAGCGTCCCTCGGCCTCTCGATCGGATCCCCCGGGGATCCCGCATCATGGTCCTGGTGAAAGGGCCGCCGGGATCGGGCAAATCCACGGTGGTCCCCTTCCTGCTGGCAGCGTGGGCCGACCAGCCGGCGATGGTGGCGGTCCCCACCCGGGCCGCCGCCATCTCCCTGGCGTGGTATGTGAACCACCGCACCCGCGATGGGGTCTACGAGCTGCCGCCGGACCTCCACCCGGATGTCTATGAGCTGGCGGGGGGGCCTCGGCTGATCCTGAGGGGCCGCGTGGGCTACGCCGTGCGGGGCAGCCATACCCTCCCCTACGGCATGCTCGACGTGCACGTGGCCTACGTCACCACCGGAATCCTCATCCAATACATCCTGAGCCAGGGCCTCTCGGAGATCTTCCCCATCGTGGATGAGGTCCACCTGCGCCAGATGGAGGGGGACCTGGCCTTCGCCCTCATCGTGAAGGAAGGCCGCCCCTTCGCGGTGATGTCGGCCACCATGGAGCGAGTGGAGGAGCGCCTCGCCCGCATCGCCCGGCGGTTCGGCTACGAGATCGTGGAGATCGAGCTCCCGGCCCCCCAGTATCCCATCCGCCTCATCGAATGGCCGGTGCGCTTCTCCACCCGGGTCGATCAGCCCGCCCGGGTGGTCCTCCAGGCCCTCCGCCGCTACCGACAGCTCCGGTTCCAGGGGACCCAGGTGGAGGTCGGGGAGGATGAGATCCGCATCGCCCACCTGGGCGTTCCCCTCCACGCCCTGATCTTCATGCCGGGCGTGCGGGAGATCGAGGCCACGGTGGAGGCGCTGCGCGCCCAGTTCCGCAACGAGGTGATCCCCCTCTACGGGGCCATGGCCGTGAGCGAGCAGGAGGCCGTGGTGGAGAAGGCGGCCGACCGCAGCGCCACCCGCATCTTCGTCAGCACCGAGCTGGCCGGGGTGTCGCTGACGATGAACGCCGGCCTGGTGCTGGACCTGGGGCTGGTGCGCCGGAGCGAGGCGGACACCCGGGGGTTCGTCCGGCTGCCGGTGGTGCCCATCTCCCAGGCCGAGGCCGCCCAGCGGGCGGGCCGGGCGGGCCGGACCGCGCCGGGGATCTGCATCCGGTGCTTCCGGATGGCGGAGCTGCGGGAGGCCGCCCGGCCTCCGGAGACCCAGCGGACCTCTCCGGAGCGCATCGTGCTGGTGGGGGCGGCCCTGGGGCTGTCGGTGCGGGAGCTGCCGCTGCCGGACCCGCCCTCCCGGGAGGCGGTGGAGGAGGCCGTTCGGCTGTTGCGGCGGCTGGAGGCCCTGGATCCCCGGGGGCGGATCACGCCGCGGGGGTATCAGATCCTGGAGCTGGGCCTCCCCGCCCGCCTGGCCGTCCCGTTGCTCGTGGCCCGGGCCGCCGGCGAGGCGGAGGAGATCCTCGACAGCCTGATCGCCGCGGTCTCCCTGCTGGCGGTGGGGCGGCCGTGGCGGCTGCCGGGATACGGCCCGCCGCCGAACCGGCAGGGGGACCTCAACGCCGCCCTGGGCGCCCTGATCCGCTACATGCATCGCTACGCCCGGGACCCCTCGGCGGCGGCGGAGGAGGCCCGGGCCCAGGGGTTCGCCGACCGGGTGCTGGACGAGGCGGCCAACATCTATCTGCCGGACCTGCGATCCCGGCTGCGCCTGCTGTTCGCCGAGGAGGATGGGGGATGGGATCGCGCCATCCCGGAGCACATCGACGAGCGGCGGCTGGCCGGGTATCTGGCGGCGGGCTTCCCCGATATGGTGGGGCTGGTGGACTGGAAGCGGCGGACCCTGGAGACGCCGGATGTGATCTGCTGGATCGGACGGGATTCGGGGTTCTGGCGGGCCTATGAGGAGGAGCGGCCGCCCCTGGCCATCGCTTTATCCGGCACCTTCTCGGCGGAGGGGGCGCGCATCGCCACGGCGATGATCCCGGTGGACCCGGAGGATCTCATCCGGCTGGGGGTGGCGCGGGTGAAGGAGCGGCGGACGGTGCGGGCGCGCGGCCGGACGCGGGAGGAGGCGCTCCTGATCTGGCGGGGCGTGGAGCGCACCATGGCCGTGCGCCTGATCATGGAGGCGGATTGAGGCGCAGAGGCGGGATCGGCCTCATCGCCGGGTGTGTCCCGATTTTGTCGGGCCTGGCCGCCTCCTCGCGCCGGAGGGGAGGCCCGGCTCGACGGGAGCCGATGAGGAGCGGGGGGCGCGGCGCCGCGCCCCCCGCTCCTTTTTTCCCGGGGCGCGCGGGGGACGAAGGCGGAGCCGGCATGCCCCTGAACCCGGGCCTCCGGAAGTCCCTCCGGCCCCGCCTCCGATCCCCCCTACCCGGTCGGCTTCGCCGCCCGCCCCTTCTCGCCGTCGCCATCCCCTGAAAACGGG
>Ga0079997_119441_pt1 | contig 10620 bp, 4 predicted proteins | sample PerSpoCPS_CMetaG_FD_69200 | JGI IMG/M metagenome (GOLD analysis project Ga0079997, IMG submission 69200) | Archaeal communities from Yellowstone National Park, Wyoming, USA - Perpetual Spouter C (PS_C) MetaG (SPADES assembly) (version 2) | ecosystem: Environmental > Aquatic > Thermal springs >... | reverse complement strand
CATGCTGGGCGGTCATGTAGTGGCCGAGCAATGAGCTCAAGAATAGAACCAGGGCCAGGTTCCGGAAAGGGGTGGGGGAGGAGTAGCTTTGGGCGCTCTTCGAGAGGCTCAGGGAGAGCCTCATCCCCCTCGCAGGAGTAAGGGCCCAGGGCCACCTCCTTACCGACACCGGCTTCGATGCCATCTCCCTGCGGCAACTGGCGGCCCAGAAGGGGCTCGTGGCGCACATCCCCCTCAAGGGAGGGGGAGAGCCGTTAACATACCCCTTAGGGATGGTGATGGACGGGTGGCCCCAGTCACGTCTCCGGGCGCAGAGGGGAGGGATCCCGGCCCTGCCCAGGGTGGCGGCTGACCTGGCGCCCGCCACCTACGCCGCCGGTGTGGCGATAGCGGTGGCCATCGGTGCTGCCCTCCGGCTGCAGCGCGTCCTCTCGGCGGACTTCCCCCTGCACGACGGCGGCCTGATCTACGCCATGGTGCGCGACCTTCAGGCCGCCTCCTTCCGGATGCCCACCTTCTCGTCCTATAACGGCGGCCAGGTCCCCTTCGCCTATCCGCCGCTCGGCATCTACCTGGCGGCAGCCCTGGACCGCCTGACCCCGGCCGGCGTCCTGGACCTGCTCCGTTTTCTCCCCCTGGCCTTCAGCCTCCTGTCGGTGGGGGCCTTTGCCCTGCTGGCCCGTTCGCTGCTGCCCGGCCGCGGGGCAGCCCTGGCAGCGACGCTGCTCTTCACCGCCTACAGCCAGGGGTTCGCCTGGTTCATTATGGGTGGCGGCCTGCCCCGCTCACTGGGGCTGCTGTTCGCCCTGCTAACCCTCCTCTGGTTGCACCGCCTGTGCCTGGAGGGACGCCCGCTCTATGCCGGGGCGTGTGGGGTGGCCGCCGGCCTCGCTCTCCTCTCCCATGTGGAGATGGCCTGGTTCATGGGCCTGAGCGCCCTCCTCCTGCTCCTCTTCCACGGCCTGCGCGACCCCTGGCTGTGGCGCTGGGGGGCTGTGGCCGCGGCCTGCGCCGCCCTGGTCTCGGCGCCCTGGTGGGGGAGCGTCCTGGTCCGCTACGGGCCCGACACCCTGCTGGCGCCCGGCTCCAGTCGCCCCCTCTTCTCGATAGAGGAGCTGTCCCGGGTCTTCACCTATCACCTGGGTCACTCGCTCCCGTTCCTGGTCGTCCTGGCGCTGGCGCTGTTAGGCGCATCTGCCTCCCTAAGGGAGGGCCGCCCCTTCCTCCTTGTTTGGCTGGCGGTGGGGGCCTTCGCAGCCCCATGGCTCTTTCCCCGCCTCACGGGCCTACCGCTGCACCTGCTGGGCGGCCTGGGTTGGCAGCGGCTGGTGCGTCCCTGGGCGGCGGCCTTCCTGGCAGTCACCTGCGCCCTGGGTCTGGCCCTGGCTGCCCTGACGGCTACCGACCCCCTCCCCATCGACGAGCCTCTCAGCCTCAAGGCGCGGCAGGCCATGGCCTGGGCGGCCGATAACCTGCCATCGGGCTCCCTCGTCGTGGTAGTGGAGAACCGCTCCTGGTGGGACGATGTGGCCGCCGAGTGGCTCCCTAGCCTCACCCCCCATCTATCGGTCGTGACCCCCCAGGGGCTGGAGTGGGTGCCCGGCGCCTTCAACAGGCGCGTCAAGGCCTACGAGTCCCTGCAGAAGTGCGCCGAACAGGGCGTCGACTGCCTGTGGGCCTGGACGGCGGAGACGGGCCTCCGCTACCAGTACGTGTGGGTAAGCAAGGAACCCCGCTACGACCTGCGTCAGCAGGGCTACGACGACTGCTGTGGCCCCCTGCGGCGCTCCCTCTCTCAGTCGCTCGATTTCGAAACGGTCTACGATGGCCCGGGGGCCACCATCTTCCGCCGCACAGGGCTGCCATAGGAGCTGCCCGAGCCCTACGGCGAGCAGCTCAGGGGCCTCGGGTGGCTGCTCTCAGCCCTCAGGCAGGAGATAGAGGCGGTGGCAGGGAGGGTGCGGGAGGTGGCCAGGAGGGATGAGCAGGCCCTCCTGCTCACCACCGTGCCGGGCCTGGGCTACTATGCTGCCCTGGTGGTGCTGGCCGGGATGGGGACGTCTCCCGCTTCCCCACGGCCAGGCACCTATCGAGCTATGCCGGCCTGGTGCCCTCCACCTACGCCTCTGGCAGGGCGGTGAGGCATGCGGCCATAGCCAAGCGGGGCTTCATTTTCCTCAGGTGGGCGCTGGTGGCGACGGCCATGCATGCCGTGGGGTGGCCTAAGCCCCTGCATGAGTTCTACCGGCGGCTGCTGGTGGGCAAGAGCGCCGAGAAGGCGAGGGGGGCCGGCCAGGAAGGTCGGCAAGGTGGTCTTCTGGATGCTCAGCACGAGCAGGTTCTACCGGAAGGTGGGGCCATGTCTTGCGCCCCGGGGGCAGGCGGGCTGCAGGCTTTCCATGGCCTAGACGGGGGCCGGTGTTCTGGTTCGGTAGCCTGCCTAGTATAGGGGACATATTGTCCTCAGGGTTGGAGCGCACGTGCAGGACCGGGTTTGGCCTGCTGGCGCCTGTCAGGGAGACCGGGGCCCCAGCAGGCGGCGTTGGGGCCTGAACCTGCCCTGGCCTCAGGGCACGACCGTCCCAGGGTGATCAGAAACTGCTAAGGCAGACCATCATTACGCCATTTGACTGACATGTTGTAGGCCAAATTACGTCATTTGACGTACACAGAAGCCGTCGACTGGGGCATACCAGGGGCTTTACTATTGCGCCTATGGGGGCGCCGGCCTGCCCTTGACCGCCATTCCGGCGCTGAGCCGGGCACCCCCCAGGGCAGATCCTGCATATGGGGGATCACTGCTATCGGATGGGGAGGCCTATGCCACATGCTGGTGCACATCGTGGCCATCCATGGCATCGGACACGGGCGGCAGCCGGGCTTCTCCTGGCCCCTCAGGGACCTGGTAGTGCAGGAGTTGGAGCGCATGAGATCACCGTCAGCCTCCAGGGCAAAGGAAGGCGGCGACCATTTCTGGCGGGAGGTTTTATGGGACCAGGACGAGGTGGCGGCAGAGCTTTATCAAAAGGTAGGGGATCCGCTGCCCGGCTGGGCGAGACGGCTCCTTCGATGCTTGGGATGGCCGACGCCGCGCCAGCTGGCGTGCTACGACGTGGGTGACATACTGGCCTACTACGCGCGGCGGCGTCAGGTGCTGGACAAGATCCGGAGAGAGGTCGAGCGCATTGTAGAGGAACACGGCGAGAAGGGGACGCGGGAACTGTATCTCGCTCTGGTGGGACATAGCATGGGGTCGGTGGTGGCATTTGACTTCCTGCACGAGTCCCAGCGGGAACCAGGACCCCATGTCGCTTGGCGAGGGGCAGATACCAGGCCCAGCGTCATCGTGGCGCAGGGAGTCGCTGGCGAGGAGGTCAAGGTGTTCGCCTCCGGGCTGTTCACCCTGGGCTCTCCCCTCGCCCTCTTCTACCGACTGAGCAGCGCGGGAGAGGACCACCAGTATCGCGACCAGGAGCCGTTTCGGTTGGAGGATGGGTGGCGGAACTACTGGGACAAGGAGGACCTGGTGTGTCCAATCTGGAGGGAATCTTTGGCAAAAAGGTGGTGCAAGACGTCGCTGTCGACAACTCTTGCTTGCCTTTATGGGGTCTTGTTCGTGCCCATGGCGGATACTGGCGCAATGCCAGGGTGGCCAGGGAGTTAGCGGAGCACGTCCACCGGATGGAGAACCGGCCAGGCGATGCCACGGCCACCATGAGCGACTCTGAACCGGACGGAGGGAAGGGAGCATGAGGCTGCGTCGAGGAGCACTGAGGGCCGCTCTAGCCCTCATACTGCTTGCTGCCTTCGTGGCGGTGATGACCTGGCGCGATATGGTCGGGGCTGAGGGCCAGACCCTGGAGATGCAGGTGAACGTGACCGATGACGCTCCAGATGTGCAGCCGGGAGATCGCGTCTGCGACTCCGACGCCTCCCAGTCCGGCTCTCAGTGCAGCTTGCGGGCGGCGGTCATGGAGGCCAATGCCATTCTGGCCCATAACCCTGAGGCCACCGTCATCGTCCGACTGCCGGCAGGCACCTTCGAGCTAACCATCCCTGCCGACCCCACGAAAGAGGGTGGGAACGAGGACCCCGATGCGGTGGGCGACCTGGACATCCTGGCCGGTCAAGGCGCCGAGGTGCGCATCGTGGGCGAAGACGCCGGAGCCACCATCATCCGGGGCGGTAGTGGCTTCGACGACCGCATATTTGAGGTGAACAACGGTGTGCGGGCCTCCTCCGGCTCAGGGGGAGGCATTACGGCCATATGGTCTTCTGCCTCGCGGGCCTATGCCGATGTGTATACCCCGGCGCGGGTGGTCTTTCAGGACCTGACCATCGCCGGCGGGAACCCCACCAACCAGGACCTGTATGCGGGCGGAGGGGCTGACGGAGGGGGGATGGCCATCTACCGCGGTTACTCGCAAGGGGGTGGCGAGACGGTCCTGGAAAGGGTGGTCATCAGAGACAACGTGGCGGAGTACGGCGCCGGCATCTTCTTGAGGGGCGGCATCACCATCCGCGACAGCGCCATCGTCGATAACCAGGCCAAGGACCTGGAATTCCCGCCCGCTCCTGGCAACCCCCCTTGCACACGCTGGATCGCGGGCGGAGGCATCTACATGTCCCCGGACTATGGACGCCAGGGCGTAGACTCACGGCTGATCGAGCGTACTCTCATCGCCCGCAATCAGGCCGTGTACCAGTGCAGTGAAGACGGCCAGGAGGGCTACGGCTGGTATGGTGGCGCCCTGGTCTCGCACGCTACCCTCGTGAACGTGACCATCAGCGATAACTACAGCACAGGGGTCGTGGGCGGCATATCCCTCGCGGAAGATGTGAGTCTTGTGCACGTGACCATCGCCGGCAATGAAGCCGGGCGTCAGACGGGCGGCGTCGAGATCACTGGCTACGGCCCCAACGTCCTCTTCGGAACCATCGTTGCCGACAACGTTGCGCCCCAGGACCAGGACCCCGACTGTACGTTCAGCGGGCCCGAGGTCTGGGTCTCCGCGGGTTACAACCTGCTGGAGCAGCCAGGCAGCTGCGCCGGCGGCCGTTACTATTATGGTCAAGACACCGACATCCTGAATGTGGATCCCTGGCTACTCCCACTTGGGGACTATGGAGGGCCTACCCAGACTCGCCCACCGCAGGCTGGGAGCCCTGCGGTGGACGCCATCCCCGCCGCGAGGTGTGATGCATCGGTCACCCAGGACCAACGTGGCGCGCCACGGCCCTCGGGAGAGGGGTGCGACATCGGGGCGGTGGAGCTCCAGCCGGGAGAGAGGCCCATCGCCGCCCCCCAAAACGTGCGGGCATCCGCTGGCGATGGGCGTGTGACCTTGACATGGGACCCGGTAGCCGGGGCGGACTCCTACGTTGTGTACGCCTCACGCTCCTCGGGCGTCAGCAAAGAGAGCTACGAGTCCCGCTACACAGGCATCACGACCTCGGCGTACCAGGTCACGGGCCTCCAGAACGGTGTCACCTACTACTTCGTGGTGACAGCGGTGAGGGGGAGCGACGAATCGGCGGAATCGCAGGAGGTCTCGGCAACGCCTCAGGCCGGGCGCCCGAGACTGGCGCTTGTGAGCGCGCCCGAAGCCGTCGTGATAGGGCTCCCCTTCGACCTCCAGGTGGAGGCCCGCACGCCGGATGGCACGGGAAGGGCTGACCTGGATGGCCAGGTGCGCCTCAGGGTGTCGGGCGCAAGGCTGCGGGGGGCTGACGGGTCAGGCGCCGTAACAGCCACCATGACCCATGGCCTGGCCACCTTTGACGACCTCGTGCTGGAGTCGTCCCCCGTCGGCGAGGTCTCCTTCGCATTGGAGGCCCCCGGGGCAGAGGGGGCGACGGGAACCGTGAGGGTGGCCCTGCTGCTTGTCACCAACGCCACGGAGCGCAGGGGCGTAGCCGTCTGGCCAGTGGCAGTGCCGGGGCCTGGGGACGGGCAGTCCCCTTCGGGAGGGAAGCGGTTCGCGCACGTCCGGCTGGTGGCCACCGCTGGCGTGCCCCAGGGGTGTCAGGTGGCGGCTGCTGGCACACCCCAAGGTAATGCTGCGCCGAACGTGGACGACACGGTGCGCATCGTCCCCTTGCGGGGCGGCGTGGCCGAGGACGTCACCCCGTCGGGTGGGCCGGTGCCAGTATTGACGAACGAGCGAACGTGGGCGGGCATGGTCCTCCTCAGCACACAGGGGGCCACCTATGGCTCCGGAGATGTCTATGCTGTGGCTGTTGGCCAGTGCCAGGTGGCGCTGTTTGCGGCGCCGGTGCTGGAGCCCGATGCCCTCCCGTCGGTCATGCCACAGCTCACGGCTGACCCCCAGGAGCCAGTGGCTGCCCAGAGGTTGAACCTGCAGGTATCTTTGACCCCGCCTCCGGGCGAGAGCCTCAAGTCGGCATCGTTGGCCATCTCCATCCCGGAATCGGCTCGCCTGCTGGATGCTGAGCCTGCCGAGGGCCTCTCCCTCATAGAGACGTGCAGCCCCTACCTGAGCGATGGGAGCAGGCACCTGTGCTACAGCGTCTACGCAGCCGAGGGTGGTACGCTGCCCGCGGGGAGGCCTGTCCTCACGCTGTCGCTGCTGCCGGCGGAAGGCCAGTTCGAGACGCATATCGCCGTCACAGGTGCGGCCGGTGAACGCTTCGTGTTCCCCGGGGAGGAGGTGGCTCTCCGTCTCGCCGTTGTGCCGGGTGGGCGGGTCATCATCGACTCGGTGGCCCAGCACTACGGTGCAGGGCGTGAGCTGGAGCTGGCCGTGCGGGGCTTCAACGTGGAGGTGGTGGACGGAGTCGTCCTCAGCAGCGGGGGATCCCAATGGGTGGCGGATACGGTCCAGGCAGCGCCGGGGGTCGTTCGCGCTACCTTTAGATCTCCCCCCGAGATAGGCGTCTACGAGCTGAACCTCTTCCGGCAAGAGGAGCAGCTACAAATAGAGGGGGAGAGCTCCATCGCTCTGGCACCAGCCGTCCCCTACGTCAAGGTGGATGTAGGGCGTTGCGCGCAGCCCATCATCCCCCCTCGGTCTCTGGCTACAGACATAGTAGTCAGTAACGATGGCACCATGGACGCTGACGTCCTTCTGCTGGTGGCGGTGGAGCGCTGGGCAGCTAACCCCAGCATCGATCGCCCGGCCTGGTCCTGCACCGTCGGGGCCGAGCCGGTTCTGCCGGAGCTGGTAAACCCCACCCAACTGCGAGGTCCCCAGGGCGAACAGGGCTTCGTGGTGCGTTTGACCGTTCCTGCGGGGAGCGCCAGGACTTTCATCGTCAGGCGGTCCCTCAGCCAGGACGCGGTGAACAGCAGAGAGGTGATCCTGGGAACCAGGGTGGTCCCGGTGCTAGTGCGCATAATCGGCTATGCGCCAGCAGGGATGGCGGCGGGCGGCAGATGTGAGTCTACCGAGCGCTGTCCCGTGGTCCTTGACGTGCTGGAGAAGGGGTGGCTGTCCTACGTGGAGGCCCTGGGCTACCTGGAGGCGATGGGGCGAGAGGGTGGTCAGGCATATCTGGAGGCCCTTTCCAGGACGGCCCCCTCCCTGGCTCAGGCCCTGCTGGTGGCCCACATCGGACAGGTCTCCGCCGAGATGGATGCCGTGGTCAGCCAGTATCTGGGTCAGGACGTGACCGTGTACGGGGAGGGGCCAGCCATCGTCAACTCGGTGGCCTCCAACGTGGTCCAGGGTATCCGTAACTTTTTGCAGGACAACGCCGACCTCTTCAAGCTGCAGACTTACATCGACACGCTCAAGTTCACAGTCCAGGGATTCGTCGATGGCACCAACGCCCAGTACCTGACGGCGGCTGCCGATGCCGGCATCCAGGCCTTCACCTTCGGGCTGGTCAATCCCAACTGGGAGCCTGTATATGCCGACGCTCCATTCGTGGAGTACGCTCGGGGGGTTGGCACGGCTGCGGGCGTCGTCTACAACTACTATGCCACGGGCGGCGCGCTAAAGGTGGTGGGTACGGCGCTTAACGAGGGCGGACGGCTCCTGTTCACCAGTGCCTGGTGGACCAAGGTGGTGGGTCGGCCCATGCTGCCAGCCCAGATCGGCGATGTCTGGCTTGCCCTGGGCTACAACGCGGAGAGAGGCCTCTACTTTACGGCCCAGACGCTCGACTTTCGGCTCTACTTCGGCGCCCTCAACCAGGCGCCAAAAGCAGAGTACTACTGGAGCCGCCTGCTGGCCCTGGACTTGACGAACCGGACGCCCCAGGGAGCGGTGATGACGCTGCTACGCCGCTGCCTGTTGGCAGGCTTTGATCTGGAGCGCTGCCTCAACACCGAGGTCGCCCAGGTCCTGAGCCCTGAGGAGCTGGCAGCCCTGCGCTGGCAGCTGCAGAACGCCGGCGTCACTGGCAACGACCTGACGCCGCTGGACACGCAGCTGGAGGAGGCCAGGCGTCGCTTCTACGAGGCCAACGACGGCTGGCGGGTTAATCTCAAAGGGGAGACGGACCAGATGTCCGTCCCTGCCCTGGCGAGCTACGACCCCAACGAGATGGCCATCACGCCGACCGGACCCGACGGATGGGTGCGCTCCTTGGACACCTTGCGGGCAACCGTGCGCTTCGAAAATGAGGGCAGCGGCCCCGCTTTCGACATCCGGGTGGACGTGCCACTGCCGCAGGACCTGGACGAGTCGTCGCTAGTGGTGGAGGCTTCCAGCCACCTCTCCTATCTGGTGGACCCGGATGTGGTGGACTTCCTGCCGGAGCAGCTGCACCAGGCAGGCAACGAGTACAGGCAGGCCATGCAGGTATCCTTCGACCCGACAACACGTGTCCTGAGCTTTTACTTCCCCAACATCTTCCTGCCACCGGCGAGCTGCGAGGAGACGACAGGTGACCCAGACTGTAACGATGGGTTCGTGACCTTCAGCGTCCGGCCCAGGCGGCCCCTGGAGCAAGGGGAGGGTGTCAGCCTCTACGCCGACATCTACTTCGACCTGAACCCGCCTGTACGCACCAATACAGAGACCCGTAGGGTGGACGCGGAGGGGCCGACCATAGCCCTGCAGGGCACGGTGCGTCCGGAGGGCACGGCGGTCATCACCTGGGATGGGTCTGATGCAGCAAGCGGAATTCAGGAGGTGGAGCTGGCCCTGTGGCGCGAGGGCGACTTGCTAGCGCCCATCTCAGTCCTGCGGCTGCCGGCGGGCCAGCGGGAAGCTAACATGCCCCTGCCGGCACCAGGCCGCTACACCGTGGTGGGATATGCCATAGACCGGGTAGGCAACGCCGGCTCCAGGACCATTGTCCTCCTAGAGCTATCGTCCGGGGGAGGCAGACCGCCTGAGCTGCCGCCGCTCACGTCGCCTAGTGAGGTCACGGTCCCAAGTCCCACCGGCAGCGGGCAGGTGACCTTCCAGGTGGCCGGAGGCGCCACCCCCTCTAACCTGGATGTGGAGCCCTTCACCGGCACGCCGCCTGTGTTGCCTTCCTCCCTGTACCAGCTGCCTCACGGCGTCTACAGCCTGACGGTGGAGGGCATTCCGCGTGGGGCCAGCGTCACCATTCAGGTGAGGCTGCCCTCGCCGGCCCCCGTGGGCACCGTATGGCTGAAGCTCATAGGCGGCAGGTGGGTGGCCCTGCCGGTGGGGAGCGACGACGGGGACAACGTCATCACCGTCACCCTCACTGACGGTGGCCAGGGGGATGCCGACGGCGTGGTCAACGGCGTCATCACCGACCCTGGCGGTCCTGCCATCCCCCTGCGGATAGCGGCCCTGTGGGGAGACGTGGACTGCGACGGTGTAGCGGGCGTTGGGGATGCCCTCAAGATGCTGCGGCATGTGGTGCGGCTGCCGGTGACAGCAAGACAGCCTTGCCCCTCCATCGAGGAGAGGGTCCTGGCGGCAGGTGCGCTCAGGGCGTGGGGTGATGTGGACGGCGACGGGGTTGTGGGCGCTGTGGACGCCCTCAAGCTCCTGCGTCACCTGGTGAGGCTGCCGGTGTCCCGGGCTCCTGGCACGCCGAGCATTGGCGGGGAGGTGGAGGTGTCGCCTCCTGGAGAGTAGGCCACGTATTGACCAGGGGCTCTGCATACGCAGGGCCTGGCAGCCATGAAGGAGAGGGGGCAGGGCGCTGGACAGGATGAGAGGCTGCGGCGCGCTGCCCCCTCTTGCATGGTGGGCTTATGCCCTAGCGGTGGCGCCTTCATGTGAGTACGTCATCTCCTAATCGAGTGGCTGCCAACAGGAGGGCTTGTCTTGCAAATCAGTGGCTGCAGCGGATGGGTGGAGGGCTGAGGCCAGGGTGGTAGCAAGGCCATTAAGACGCACAACACGAGCCGCGAGGCCGCTGGCCACGGCCTCCAGGTGGGCCCGCTTCTGGGCCATGGAGGGGAGCATCTCCTGGAGGTAGCCACCGGCGAGCCTGGTCTTAATGGCCCCGGAGACGTCCGCCACCCCCCCGGAACCGGTAGAGGGAGGGGTCAAAGCGCTTCTTGGCAGCAAGGCGCCTCCTGTCCCTCACCTCTCCCCCTCCCGTGAGGGGTATGTGGGCCTCCATCCCCTTCCCCTCCAGAAGGGCCCATATGGCCCGGCTGCCCAGGGCTCTATCGGCCAGCAACTTCCCACCGGCCCCGGCCTGCCCGAGGGTCCTGAGCCC
>Ga0079997_125787_pt1 | contig 10642 bp, 8 predicted proteins | sample PerSpoCPS_CMetaG_FD_69200 | JGI IMG/M metagenome (GOLD analysis project Ga0079997, IMG submission 69200) | Archaeal communities from Yellowstone National Park, Wyoming, USA - Perpetual Spouter C (PS_C) MetaG (SPADES assembly) (version 2) | ecosystem: Environmental > Aquatic > Thermal springs >... | reverse complement strand
TCGAACCGGAGGACGCAGCTGTGCCTGATGCGGAACTGTGCAGGTCGGTGCGTAGGGCACTGCTGGAGGAGGCGGAGAAGAAGGCCCGGTACGCCCCGTGGGGGGCCTTCGTCCTGGAGGTGCCGGAGGAGGTGTTCCTGCACAGGTGGGGGGTGCGGGAGCTGTGGCTGTGGGTGGACGGGCAGAAGATTTGGTGCGCTGTGGCCGGAGAGGACGGGGCGCCCCATGAGAGCTTCCTGTGGACCGTTCAGGACGGGGTGGCGACCACCCTGGTCGTGCCTCCCGGTCCGGGAGATGCTGTGGCGGCTGTTCTGGCTGCGGTGTGGCATGACATGGTGGTGGCCGGAGAGGAGTCCGTACCGGAGGCCAAACCCGGCAGGGCTGCCCGGGTACGCGCTTCAGGTGCAGCTGTGCTGTCCGGCCCGCAGAGGGCGGTGGTCCTGCCGGGCCCTCGCCGGAGTGGTGTGGAGCTGCGCGGGGTGCGCCGGTGGGGTGCCGAGGAGGAGGTGGCCGCGGTGCGCAGGGCGCACGCGGTCCGCGGCCACCTGAGGAGGCTGGAGGGCGGTAGGAAGGCGAGCGAAGCGGCGAGGAGGGCTGCGGAGGAGTACGGGATCGTCCTCCCGGACGGCCGGACGTTCGTGAGGCCTCACGTGCGTGGCGGCAGGGGTGAGGCAGGCTCTGCGCAGCCCCCGAGGCTCAGGGCAAAAGGCCTGGCGACGGTGGCGGCGGTGCTTGGGTGAGCGGCGGACGAGCAGGCTGGGCCAGGTGGGCCCTGATTGCGTGGATCGCCGTGGCCAACGGTCTGGACGTGGTGTGGACTGTCCGGGCTTCGGAGATGGGGGTCCCGGAGATGAACCCGCTTCTGGCAGGGATCGTGGACAGCGCGTGGCTGCTGGTGGCCAAGCTCGCGGCGGTCGGGTTTCTCTGCGTGGTAAACGTCGCCGTGGACCGCGCCGGTGGGCAGCCTGCCAGGATGTTCACCGCAGGGCTGGTGATCGCCTCGGCATGGTACGCGGGAGTGGTTCTCTGGCACATCGCTCATGGTTAGCCTGCAACTGGGTGAACAGGTTTTCGGAGGTCCCGAACCTGGAAGCGCTTCCAGGTTCGGGTTACCTGACCACCTGGCGCAGGGGTCCGGAGTACACCCGGACGGTTACCTGCACGCCGGAGGTGGTCTGGCCTGCCTGTACGGGCACTGGTCCGGTCCTGCCCCACAGGTCCTGAGAGTCGAGCAGTCCGTTGGAGTTCGTGTCCTGCCAGACGCAGACGTCCACCTGGCCTGCGGGCACCGAGGAGATGGAGAACGCGCCCGACGGCTGGACGGTGGCGGATGGGCTCAGGGCGCGGACGGTGTCGGAGACCGAGCAGGCGAAGGCCACCATGCGGGAGGGTGCCGATTCCGCGCCCACCGCGGCGGCGGCGTTCACGAGCCCCCAGCCGGTGTAGTCGTCCCTGCCGGAGGGGGGAATGTCGGTGGCGGTGGTCTGCAGGCGGCTGCTGATCTGAGCAGGGGTGGTCCAGCCTCTTCCGAACAGGAGTGCTGCGACTCCCGAGACGTGAGGGGCGGCCATGGAGGTGCCGGCCATCCAGACGTAGGTGTTGCCGGCCTGGAGGTTGTGGGAGGTGCTCAGGACGAAGTCTGGGGTGGTCCCGCAGGGGGACGGGGTTGCAGCACCCCCGCCGGGGGCGGCGATGAAGACCTGGGGTCCGTACGCGGAGTAGGACGCGCGCTGACCGCGGCAGTCGGTGGCGGCGACGGCGATGACCTCCGGGTAGGCGGCGGGGTACAGGACGCCTACGGAGGGGTCGTTCCCTGCCGAGGCGACGAGGACCACGCCCTGGGAGGCGGCGTTCTGGACGGCGCTGCGCAGGGCTGGGTGGTCCGAGGGAGAGCCGAGGCTGAGGTTGACGATGCGGGCCCCGTTCTGCGCGGCGTACTCGATGGCTGCGGCGACGTCTGAGACGAAGCCGACCCCGCACTCCCCGCTGTCCTCGCCCAGGGCCCGCAGGGGCATGATGCGGATGGGGGTTGCGCCACCCCAGGTGACCCCGGCCACTCCCCGCCCGTTGTTGGTGAGGGCTGCAATGGTGCCGGCTACGTGGGTGCCGTGGCTCCAGTCGGTGGGGTCCGCACTGCATCCGGGGTCGGTGGGGTCGTTGTCGCTGTCGAAGAAGTCGTAGCCTGCCACGAACAGGCCCTGGAGGTCCGGGTGGTCCGGTCTGACGCCGGTGTCCACCACGGCCACGATGACAGGGCTTCCGGTGGTGGTGTCCCACGCCTGGGGGAGTCCGATGGCGGGGTAATGCCACTGCCAGGTGTAGAGGGTGTCGTTGGGCTCTGCCTGTCGGAAGGCGTAGGCGTCGCGGGCGACCCAGGCGACCTGGGGCAGGGAGCGCAGGCGGTCCATGACGGTTTCCGCGCTCTGTCCCGGCTCCGGCTTGAAGACCGCGAAGGACCGGGAGGCCCGCAGGAGGCGGGCTCCGGAGACGGAGATGGTCTGGGCCTGGGTCCCCGGGCGGAGCCCTGCCACGATGCGGTCCGGTTCCGGGAGGGAGCGGGGCCTGCGCGCCGGGCCCGCGGTGTGGCTGGGAGCCGGCTGGGAACGGGCGGAGGCGGCGGAGGCGCTGCCGGCGTCCACGGTGACGGTGCCCTCCACGGTACCTGTGGGGCCTGGAGGCGGGGTTGGGATGGAGGACGATCCTGCCCCGGCCCCGCAGGCTGCCAGCAGGAGGGTGGCTGCGAGTGCGAGGAGGGGGGCCGCCGGGTGGCGGCCGGCGGCCCCCCTGCGGGGCAGCACGCTGGAGGTCCTCACGGACCTACCTCCTTGGGGGCTTGACCTGGTCCCGTCCGACGTCGGTGGGCCTGATGCTGGCCGCGTTGGTGACGGGGGTTACGGTGACGCGGCCGTTGTCGTCGAGGTCCACGAAGCAAGCGGTGACGCGGTCGCCGGGGGCGCTGAGGACCCCGCTCCTGCAGGGGAACTGCTGCCCGTTGCGGGTGGTGATGACCACGCGGTAGCTGCTGGGCATGGTGTGCCCGCTGGTCTGATCGCTGTGTTGGTAGAAGTCCACGGCGATCGTGTATCGTCCCACGAGCTTCCTGCGGAGGGTGAAGTTTTCAGGGCCGTAGCCGTCGATGTCGTCGTAGTCCAGCTCCCCGACGGAGATGGCCCTGTTGCCCCAGTAGGAGATTTCTCCGTTGGGTGCGGTGGTGTACAGGTCCAGGTCGGTGGGCTGGCTCCAGGTCAGAGTGGCGACGAAGTAAAACGGAGGCGGCGACTGTGGCGGTGTGATGGTCCACTTCTCGACGCCGCGGCTTTGGCCCCACGCCAGGCCCAGCTCACCCATGTTATAGAGGTACTCAGCGACCTGGAGGACCAGAAGTGCTATGTTGAGTCGCGCGAGCGCACGTGTGACGGCCTGTGCGGCAAGCCCTGTGAGGCCTTGCCTCGCGAGTATGGCGAGCATGACCTCAAGGAGGTGCATTCCGGCCGGCGTGTCAACGAGGACACGGATGCTGGTGGTGAGCAGCCGGCCCAGGTCCGTGGGGCTGGGTATGTTGCCGCTTGCGATGGCTTCCACGATATCAGGTACGGCACTGAAGGCGGCGCCTGCCCAGTCGAAGATAGCGGGGATCAGCTCGGGATCTTGTGAGGTTCGGATGCTTGCCAGGTAGTTGCCCGCGATGCCGAAGATGGTTCCAATCGTCGGCAAGAGCACTTCAAAGAGAGCGTCCGCGAGGATCGCGTCCGCAGCGCACAGAAGTGGCGCGGAACGCGTGGGTGAGGGCCGCCGGAACCCGATGCCGAGGACTTCGACCCGGATTTCGCTGACGCGCTGCGGGTCCGCCGGGAGGCTGAGCTGGCCGCCGGAGGGCTCGAAGTACTCACCTGTGAGCAGGCCTCCAAAGCTGAGGGAAGGCTTAGCGCGGAGGAGGTGCGGGCATTCCCAGTTGGATGTGGTGCCGTCGGTGTAGACGGTCTGTCGTGCAACCACGAGATTCCGCCTCCTGTAGTTCAGGAAGAGGACGTTGTAGGTGGTGTCATCGGGGGGGTCGTCCCCGTCGGTGACACGGATTCCGCTCTGGTCCTCTTGGGGAGTGATGGCCGCCCTGCGCGCGGATGGCTTCTGCTGGGGCTGCTGCGTCGCGGCGCGTGCGGAAGCGCGCTGGCCTGATGCGAACACGCCGCTGCGGACGAGCTGGTAGATCTGGCTGTACGCGTTGGAGAGGGCGGTCCTCAGGGGATCGGAGGTGATGCTGATGGACCCGCTGGTGGCCAGCTGCTGCTCCACGGCGGACTGCACGGGGGCGAGGATGTTGCGTTCGTGAAGAATTCTGAGGACGTTTCTGGCCTGCTCGACGGAATAAGGAAAGAGGACCGGGTTCAGGAAGACGAGGGCCTCGGCGGTGGTCCTGCTGTTGATCTCCGTGGTGTCAGTGACCCCGGAGTGGCCGAGGAGGACAAGGCGGTCAGGCGCGGTCCGGGCGATGAGGAGCTGCAGGGCGCCCTGGTTGGTGACGGCTGTGAAGTTGCCGGTGCCCTGCCCGGTCTGGGAGATGGCCGACTCGCTGTAGGCGGTGACGACCTGCACGTCGCCGATCTGGACGCTGGCCTGCGGAGGCAGGGTGAGTGTTCCCTGGACCTCGCGGGCGGTGGACGGCCGGTCGCCCCCGCCGGGTGTCTGGCTGGTGGGGGCCCTGCCGCAGGCGGTGGCGGTCAGGACCGCCACCAGGACGACGCTGAGAAGCCGCTTGCTCATATGCTGCCGCTTCACCTCCTTCGGTGGTGTGTTGCTTTATGGCGCCACGGTGAGCTGGAAAGGAGTGTCCGCGGTGACCGGCGTGTAGCCGCACGATCCGCCCCAGGAGTGGAGCGCGCGGAGGACCAGGCGGTAGCTTCCGGCCTGCGCGGAGCTGTCGGCGCTGAGCGTAACCGTGTGCCGGTTCTTGCCGCCTCCCACGAAGATGGTGCCGGGCTGCAGCGAGATCCCCGGAGGTGGGGGACCCAGGTCGGTGCGGGATGCCGGACGGCGGTCCCGGGCGGAGCGCCGCAGCCGCATGATCCCGATGCCGCCGCCGTCATCGGAGTCCGTGAGCAGATGCAGCTGCAGCTCTACGGACCTCTCGGGGGGCGTGACGGTGACCGTGAGCTGCAGGGGGGCTGAGGACCCCTGCTGCACGGTGATGGCTGACTGGTCCAGCTGGACCTGGATGTCTGGGGGCGGCGCTACGACCGTCAGGTTGACCGGCGCGAGGACCGGGGGCTGGCCGGGCTCGGAGACCTCGACGAGGGCCTTGTAGGTGCCCGGAGGGGTGGAACCTGAGATCTCGACGGGGATTTGCTCCGTGAACTGCGGGTCCCTGCCGTCCAGGGACAGGGTGAACGGGTTCGGGGAGAACCGGATCCCTGCCGGCAGGGGGTCTCCGGTCCGGGTGACGGGGTGGAAGGAGAACAGGAGGCTGGAGGCCGAGCCCTTGCGGACCGTGACGGAGATCGTCTGGGGGTCAGAGGCTCCGCGGAGCACGCACTGGTGAGTGATGTCGGCCCTCCAGGCCCAGTCGGACGGGTCGCTGGTGATGGCCACTGCGAACCGTCCGGTTGCGACCCACCACGGGTCTGTGATGGTCCCGTTCCTTGTGCCGTCCGCGTCGAATGGCCCCCCGTCGGCGATGCGGTAGACCACCTCGTTGCCGCTGGCCTCGATGGGAAGGGGGAGGTGGGAGGTTCCCACCTGCTTGAGCAGGGAGGATCCGAGCATGAGAGGCTGAGGCAGTCTGACGCGGAGGGTAAGGACTCCTCCGGGCTGTCCCACGCGTGCGGTGAACCGGACGGCCCCGTACGGGGCCTGGAGGCCCTGGGGAGGGGTGAAGCCCTGGACGGCTTCCGGGCCCTGGGTGAAGGTGCCGCCCTGCAGGCTGATTTCCACGCGGCCTTGGGGGGTGTCCACGCTTCCCGAAGTGGGGCCGGACGCGGGCGGGGCAGCGGTAGGGCTTGTGCCGCAGGCTGCTGCGAGCAGGGCTGCCAGGGGCACAATCCGGGCCCGTACGCGCGGCCTGGCGAACAGAATTTCGAATATCTTGCCGCTCAACATAGCCATCTCCCTGGGGTCACGCCGCGATCCCTCGCTCTGGGCTCAATGACAATAATACCCAACGCACACGTTGACCTCGAGGTCATCTCCGCCTGTTGCCGGAGGCCCCGGCCCTGAGCAGGACCACCCCGCGGTACGGCTGCAGGGTGAACCTGTCCACGGCGGGGGCGGACGCGGGGTTCTTGAAGTTGTCGTGGCCGAGCACTCGCGCCTGGCCCCGGGGCACGGTGACTTCCACGGGCGAGCCCGTGGGGTTGGTGGCGACCCAGCCGTCCTCGAACTCCCGGATCCACGCGCCGCCGCTGAGCTGCTGGGCTTCCCCCAGGGGCCGGCCCAGGTGCAGGTAGCGGGGGTCGTACTCGTCGAGCCAGTAGGTGTCGCGGTACCCCCACATGGTGAAGTGGAAGAACCCGTTCTGCCTCTGCGGGTCGTAGCCCAACAGGAAGCTGGTCATGGCGAACCACAGTACGTCCCATGCGCGCATGCCATTCCAGATGATGGTGTCCATGCACTCGGTCCCGTGGTCCCGGCATGCGGGGTGGGGGTCTCCGGAGCCGCTGAGGTTGTTGGTGGACAGGATGGAAAAGCCGGTGGCGGAGCGGAGGTTGTTGAGCCTGGACAGCCAGTAGCTGGTGGTGGGTGGGAACCTGCCGAAGTCCACGAACCCGGCTTCTTCCATGACGTGTCCGCCGACCTGGTTCATGAACGTCGCGTAGTCGGGGCTGAGCTTCCAGACGTTGAACATCATCTTGAGTCCGCGGGCTGCGTGCCAGGCGACGGCTTCCCGGACGAAGTCCAGCATGTGCTGGCGCCACAGCTGGGTGTTCCAGGTGCCTCCGGCGCGGTAGGTGGCCGGGTAGTCGGGGGTGCTGTCCAGGCACCGGAAGTTCTGGGTGTCCCAGCTGGAGAGGGGGCAGTAGGCGGCGCCGCTGTAGGGAGGCCCGATCACGGCCCCGTCGACGAAGATTCCTGAAGCGCCCCTTGCGTCCACCACGGGGTTGGGGCCCCACATGTCCTGCCACCCCTGCTCGGTCCAGTACTGGCGCCAGGTGGGGTTGCCGAGCTCCATGGCCATGTACTGGGGGTACCACCTGCTGACCAGGTAGTCGCCCGTACGCTCCCCTGGGGCGAACCACGGGTCCTGGGACCCGATGCCGTGGCTCTGCCGGAGCTCCTGGTAGTACGGGCCTCCGGAGACCGGGAACCGGGTGCTGCCCACCCAGTTCAGCTCCGCGGGCGCCATGCGGTACAGGAGGACCCACGAGCTCGGGTTGAGGGCGCGGATGGCCTGCAGGGGGCGGTCGGGGCTACCGCACCAGCGGGAGGTGCGCTGTGCGAGGTACATGGACAGGTCCAGGAGGGCGAACCTGGCGGCCTCTTCCACGGGGTAGCAGTTGCCGGGCCTTCCGGTGTTCTGGGCGATGGGCCCGTAGAGGACGGCTCCTGCGGGCACGAAGGCGCCCGTGCGGGGAGAGGGGCTTGTGCCCGGCCCTGTTTCCACGAGGGCGCTGCCGCCGCAGGAGGCGATCAGGACTGCGGCCGCTGCCAGGGCTGCGACGCGGACTCCATGCATCCGTCCGGCAGTCAGGAGCAGGTTTCGTACCATGTGATCACCTCCTCCCGGCCCTGGCCAGGGCCCTGCGCAGGTCTGGCAGGGGGTCCAGCTTGCCGTCCTGTGCCACGGCTGCGGCGAGGGGCAGGGAGGTAGCGAGCTCGACCAGCTCCTGCGGGGGTGATTCGAGGTCGCGGACCGGCACGGCGGCGACGAGCATGGTGCTGCCGGCGCCGCGCAGCAGCCGTCCGGCGTCGGCCAGGGTGTCCAGGGCGGTGACCAGGACCCTGGGGCGGGCGTGGAGGAGCAGCGCCTCGCAGACGTCGGGCAGCTCCCGGAGGTCTCGCACAGGGACCCATGCGGCGCCTCCCACGGACCTGTCCGGGACCCTGCCGCGGCCCCCGACGCGCCCCTGGGGGTCCACCAGGACGGTGGACACGCCCAGCTGGAGGCTGGACGCGGAGCAGATGTCGCGGAGCGCCCTCTCCTGGGCCTCTGGGTCTCCGATGACGACCAGTCCCGGCCTGTGCTCGTCCTGGGCTGCTTTGAAGGCCGGCAGGAAGGCGGTGAGGTCGAGCCTGCGGTGGCGGTGGAGGTAGACGATGATTCCGCGGGGCCCTGTGGCGGAGCTGAGGACCATGCGGAAGTGGAGCTCCCCGTCCACCCCGGAGATCCCGTCGTCGCTCCAGGGGGCCATGGCCTGCCTGGCGGCTTCCAGGTCTTCGTGGCTGAAGTTGCCGGCGAGGACGACGGACTTGCCGGTGTCGGTCCACAGCTGGGGGCCTCTTCCGACCTCGCAGACGACGGCGCGGAGGGAGGGCCCGGCGGCGGCTGCGGCCTTGAGGATCCTCGGGGGGAGGCCCGAGAGTGCGCGGGACAGTCCTGCCTCAGGGGGCTCTCGGGCCTCCCCGTGGATGGGGGTCGTGCGGGCTTCGCGGCTTATGGCTTCCCTCCGCCGGTGGTGATGGGGCCGGAGCTGACCACGCGGGGGGTGACCACGATGACCAGCTCCACCCGTTCTGCCCGGTCAGTGGTGGTGCGGAACAGGGCTCCCAGGATGGGCAGGTCGCCGAGGAATGGCAGCTTCGTCGTGGTGGTGGACCGGTTCTCGCCGATCAGCCCTCCGATGATGACGGGGGTGCCGTCGCGGATCGACAGCCTGGTCTGGACGGACCGCTGGCTGATGATGGGGAAGTTGTCCACGAAGCCGCTGAGGGTGTTGGCCTCTGCGGCGAGCTGCAGCTCCACGTTGCCGTCGGGCAGGATGCGGGGTGTCACCTGGAGGCGCATGCCTGCGTTGACGGTCTGGATGACGACGGTGTTGCCCTGCTGGTCGCGTCCGAGCACGGGGACCTGGTCTCCCACGGTGATGGTGGCCTGCTCTCCCGAGACCGTGAGGACGCGGGGCCTGCTGAGGACCTTGGCCTTGCCGTTGCGGGCCGCCACCTGGAGACGTGCGACGATCTCGAAGGGGTCGAGGCTGCCGGGGGCGAGGGAGATGGTGTACTGGGCGTTGATGCTCCAGTCGATGCCCAGGGTTTTCTCGACGGAGTCCTGGACGCTGAAGACCTCGGCTTCGACGAGGATCTGGGGCAGTGGCCGGTCGAGGGTCTGGAGGATAGCGCGGACCCGCTCGTGCTGGTCCGGGGTGCCAGTGACGATGATGGTGTTGAGGGTGTCGTCGCTGGACACCTTGATGTCCTTGACCTGTTCGGTGATGACCTTGGCGGCGGTGCTTGGCCTGGCGTAGCGGAGCGTGTACGGCTCCGTGACCGGGCCTGTGGGCCTGGGCCGGGGCCTGGGCTGCTCGGCCTGCTGCGGGTCCTTGCGGTCCAGCTGGCGGACGGCCTGGGCGATGAGGAAGCTCGTGTGGGGGGTGGCTCTTACGATCAGCTGGTTGGTCTCCGGCATGGCGGCGATGGCGACCTGTGCGGGCCCCGGGCCGGACTGGGGTTGCGGTACGGGCCCTGGGCCGGCCTGGGGCTGCGGCTGTCCTGCGGGTGGCTGGTTCGGGGGCTGCGGCCCTGCCGGGGCGGTGGCGCTGCCGCCGAAGAGCCTGGCCAGGGCCTCGGCGACTGCCTCGGCGTTTGCGTGCTGGAGGGTGTAGACCCTGACGACGGTGCCGTCCCACCCTGCGGGCCGGAGGACCTGCTGGCCCTGTCCGGTGTGGGTCCTGGAGGCGATGAACACGCCCGGGACGGACTCGCGGATGACGAGCCCGTAGGCCTGTTCCAGGACGCTCCATGCAGCCCGGAGGGGGGTGTTTCGGAAGTGGACGGTGGCCCTGGCGTCCTCCGGGACGCTGGGGTCGACGGTGATGCCGACGCCTGCGGCGCGTGCTGTGGCCTGCAGGACAGCGGCGAGGGGTGCGGAGACCATGGAGACGGTGACTGTGGGTTCGGCAGCGGCCGCGGGGTGTGGCGCGCCTGCCGCGGCGGCTGCCAGGGAGACTGCGAGCGCCAGGATCACGGTTTTTCTCATTTGCCGACCCTCCCTGTCGGACTGGGTTGCTGGCCGATGCGGACCACGGTCTTCCTGCCTGCTGCCTGCAGGGTGACGTGGTCCGGGGCGATGGAGACGATCACGAACTCGCCGGCCTGCTGGCCGGCCTGGAGGACGTGGATCTCGTTGCCTGCGCGCAGCACGGCGTAGGTCCCTCCTGGGCCTGTCGCCATGCCGAGGTACTCGACCTGCGGAGCCTGCTCTGTCTGTACAGGCGGCGCCGGGGGTGCTGCGGGCCTGGCGGGCTGTTCCGGCACAGGCGGCAGCGGCAGCTGGGGTGGTGGAGGGGGAGGCATCTGGCCTCCCGGTGCTGGGATCCTCGTGGCTGTGTTTTGCCGTTCCAGGGCCTGCCACTGTGGCGGGGGTGCCATGGGGTTGCGCTGTGCGGCCGCCGTCCGCGGCGCCGGTGTCGGGGCCTGGAGCTGCGGTCGGGAGGGAACCGTGCCCGCAGGTCCCGGGGGTGTGACCGGCGCCGCGGGCGGGGCCGGAAGGGGC
>Ga0079997_121014_pt1 | contig 10643 bp, 11 predicted proteins | sample PerSpoCPS_CMetaG_FD_69200 | JGI IMG/M metagenome (GOLD analysis project Ga0079997, IMG submission 69200) | Archaeal communities from Yellowstone National Park, Wyoming, USA - Perpetual Spouter C (PS_C) MetaG (SPADES assembly) (version 2) | ecosystem: Environmental > Aquatic > Thermal springs >... | reverse complement strand
CTTTCCGACCTCCACCTCAACAAACTTTCCAACCTCCTTCTCCACCTCCACACTCACCACAGCCGCAGTATCAACCACCATCTCAACCCAAGCCTACAGTCCAAGAACAAAAGCCAAAACCAAAAATCTCTACAAGGGAAATCCTAAGGGCAATGCGGGAACATGCTATAGAACACGGAGTGCCTCCAGAGCTTGTGGATTACGAGAGAATACTTGAGGAAGCCCGCAGGGAAGCCCAAGAGGAGGAATAATCGGGAACATCCTCGTAAAGCATATAGGCGTATAGGTAGCCGATAAAATCCTCCAGACTTGCTATAACGAACTCACCTCTCAATATCCTTTCCCTTATCTCCCTTGCCTTTTCTTCCCAGTCTGTTTCTTTGTGAAGTGGGATGATTTCCTTTTCAAAGAACTCCCTCAGGGTCATTCTCGGTACGGTATCCTTTCTCCCAGAGGGCCTACCAACACGGACAAAGTGCACGCAAGGGAGGTTTTCCTCTTGAATAGGTTCCTCTTCTTGGCTTTGGGCTTTACCTTTCTCCCTTTTTTGTCTCTCCCTTTCAATTTCTCCATTCAGCAAAAGCAAAAGTTCCCTGTAGAGTTCTCCGACAGCCAACTCAAGGAGTTTGCCCACAAGCCTAAAGTTTATTTCTTCCTGCGTCAAGACTTTCCTTATTTCTTCAATGTAGATATTCATAAGCTTGCAATTAGGTCTAAAACTTTCTCCTTCTGGGCTTGTGCATAGACTTCCAAGGTAGTCCTTACAGAGCTATGCCCTAAAAACTCCTTCAGCACATTAGGAGGGATATTCTTCATCGCCAACCAAACTGCGTAGGTATATCTAAACCTGTGAGGATGCACCTCTATTCTAAGTTCCTTGGATAAGTCATAAAAGAACCTATACACCGCATCCCGTGAGAGGGTCAAAACTTTTACAGACTTTGGAAACCTGAGACTATAGGTAAAGAACGCCTGCCCTTCTTTTAGGCCGTCCAGCTGTTTTCTGATAACCTCTTCCCACTCCCTTTTCCAAAGAACCAGTGGAACCTCTCTCTCCTTTGAGAACTTGCCCTTGACTTTGACCACAAACATAGACCTTTCTTCTCCCTTTTCAGTGATAAGCCTTCTTTCTTTGAAGTCATCCCGTTTTAGAGACAGGGCTTCTGAAATTCTTAGCCCTGAAGACAGTAAAACCACGCAAAGAAGGTAATACACAAAGGGCTTAGGTTTGGTGCGGATGTAGGAAAGGATTTCCTCTACTTCTTCTTCAGTGAAATACTTTCGTGCCTTGTTTTCAAATTCCTTCTTCTTCTTGAGTTCTCTAAAAGCTTGCTCTGAAAACTCATAGTGATAGCCTTTTTTGGAAAGCCACTGGTAGAACCTTTTTATTTCTTGCAGGGTTTGAATAGCGGTCCTGTGGGATTGGGTCTTTCTGAGTTCTTCATAGAATTCAAAGAGAGACCGCTGGTCTAACGGCTTTAACTCCTCAAGCTTAGAAAGCTGGTAAAAAATCCTCTCTATGGTCTTTCTGTCTCTCACTTTGGAGAGTTCTTCAAGATAGAGGTCAACGAGATACATAGGAAGTATTTTAGATGCTTGGATGATTAAAAAAGAGGCAAGACGCCTCGCTTAAGGTCTGAATCTGGAGCGAGAAACCTCAGACCACCAATTCCTCCCTCAACCACTTCTCCGCAAAGCTTTGAGGTTCTCCTTTGGGTAGGCTTTCAGAGTCTTCCTTTATCACAGCTATAGCGGTCTGGATTACCCTTATGTGCTTTTCAGGAAAGCCCTCCCTAATAGCCTGAGATAACCTGTCAGAAAGAATTTTTGAAAAAGCGGGACGTTTGTCAGGAAATAGCTTGTAGTAAGTTCTGAGTTCTAAAGCCACAGGTATCTGCCAAAGATAATACCCATCACTCCTCAAAAAAGCCCGTGAAAAATCCGTAAAAATTTCCTCAGCCATATTCCTGTTAATAAAAGCACCCTCAAACTCTTGAGACTTCACTATATGTTCAGCTAAACGCCAAAAATATCCCTTATATACAAGAGACTTCACAATCTCCTCCAACTCCTCGTCCACCTCTCCGTAGGCTTTACCCATCTCCACCTCTTCTTCCTTCACATAAACCTTCTGAAGCCCTAAATAGTGCAATATATCAAACCACGGGTTCTCAGTAAAAAATCGCTTCTTCTCCAACTCCACATCCCTTTCCAACAGAAAAACGAAAGTCTTCTCTATCCACTTCAGATAAGCCTTTTTCAAAGGTTCCTGCTGTTTCTCTTTTAACTCTTGGGCACTCTCAAGCCCTCTGTAGAGTTCCTCCCTCTCAATGTAGGAAAGGAAATCCTTATCAACCCTCTCCGCAAAGAGGGCAAAGTCTTCTAAAAGCGGTCTTAAAAGGTCCTGCACTCTCATAAGGTTTATTTTAGCTGAACTTTACCTTCACGAGGGTTCGGCGGTAGAGGGTTCCCCCTCCACCACTGGGCGCCACGAATCCTTCCTCATCCTTTAGGTTTCATTCACCAATACCATATGATTTCTGCACTCCTACTCTTAGGCTCCTCCACCCTCACACCACACCCCAGCTTCATCAAAGCCACTCCGCAAGCATTTAGGAAAGGAGTTTCTCCGTATAACTTCAACTGCCTTCTGTAGAACTTCTCCAAATACCCTTTCACAAATTCCGCCTTCTCGACTATGGGCTTTAGGTAGATATACAACGCCGACACAAGTATAGGTTCCTCCGCATCCCTTTGCATCCTCCACACATCCACCAAAACATCAAACCAGTTTGCAACTCCCAAAAACACTCCATACTTGGTTTCCAACGTGCCTGCATCCCCATCCAGTTCATTCTCATCCATCAACTCCGCCAACAAAACCAGCCTCTCATCTTCTGTCAAGGGCTTTTTAGACACCTTGCAAAACTCCTTTAACTCATCCATCTGACGCCTGAGTTCCAGTATTTGCACATACTTGCTAAACACTCCCACATTCACCAAGTATCTGGCAGTCTCCAAAATTTCATCATCCAGCCTCAGCCTTTCTCCCTCTTTTACCACAATCTCTCCCTTCTCCCACTTCTCCAGTATCCTCTTAAGCCTTCTGTCCGCAAGCTTGTCATACTCCTCATACTCCATCCCACTCAAAGCTTTCACAAATTCCTTATAAATGCTTGTCTTAGGGAGTTGGCTACTCATTGGGATAAACCTAAAGACCTCTGCTACCGCCCTCAAATAAACTTTCTTAAGAGGTTCCACTTCCTGCTTTTCTCTCTCTAACGCTTCATCATGAAGCAAAATCGCCTCAAACACAGAATATTCCCTATACATAGAGAGAAACTCTTCATCCACACGGGCTATAAAGCCCTCAACCTCGTCCCTTAGGGGGACGATTAAATCCATCAAAGTCATCTTCTCACTCATGGGATTTATTTTAGGAAAAAATTCTGAGGTGGTGTGTTATGAAAGGAAAAGATATGGGAACGAACTGTAAGGAGAAACAGACTGAAAAAAAACTAACTAATTAAAAAGCCCCCACGCCCGTTTACGGGCTGGGGAGGGGGAGAGGGAGGGGGAGGGGAGGGGAGGGCAATTCGTCATTTTGCCCAAAGTCTCTCTACGATTTCGTTCAGCTCCCTTGTTTCCTCTGGGGTTAAGTGCTGCTTGACGTGATCCGCTATGGTGAAGCCTTCACTGGGAGGGAACCTTACTTCTACTACCCACCTCCCCTTTTCATGCAGGAATGTCGGCTTAATGCGGATGATGCCGAATGCCGTCTTATACTCCCCTCCAAGAGGAGGTAAAATGTTCGCGGGCAGAGGGACGGATACCCTCCGAGATGTCTTTCCCTCCTCCTGCTGCTTGAGTAGCCTGTGATAGGCTCTGGCAACAACCTCCTCTACGGAGGCTACTCTGATATGCTGGGCTGCTTGTTGCTTCATGGCTATACCTCCTTATCCTGCCTTCCCCTTTGGGGACAGGATGCTATGGCCGTGCCCTTTGGGCACGCTTACGGGTTGGGCCACCATAGCATCCTATAGGCAGGTTTCACCAATTCCATCAAAAACCTCAAAACCCGCACAGGGCACTCAGCCCTGTGCCTCCTCTACCATCATTGCTTCTTCTCCTTCTTCCTGTTTCACCAATTCCTCTTGCTTTATTTCTTTTCTCTCTTTCTTCGGAGATATTAGCACTACTCCATTTTTGCTTTGGATGTCTATGTTTCCAAAGAGGGCTAAGAAATACACAGTCTCAAAGGCGTAAGAGATGTGTTCCCTTTCACACATTGCACTAAAGCCCTGCAAAGTTATCTCTCCCTCTATCTGCGGAAGAACCCTCTCTTTCGCAAGCACCCAGCTTCTTTTGAACTTCTCCCTCTGCTCCCACAAGTTAAGCACCGCATCAAAGTCCAGCATTAGCATCCGTGCCAGTGCACCCTCTATCCTGTTTGCCAGCCTCCAGTCTATCACCGTATAGCCATAATTCTTCAGCTTCTCAAGAACATACGGAGGCCTCATCCATTTGCCGTTTTTCTGCTTGTAGGTTATCCTCAAGTAAATTGGCTTGACTTCAGATTTTTCCGCTATCTGCCATAGAAGTCTTCCGTCGTTTGATGCCACCACGAGTTTCCTTGCCCTACTTTCCTTTACCACCTCCTCCACCAAGTCCATGTCCACATTCTGAGATAACCGCACCATCGCATTGTATTTACTCCAAACCTTCATTATCTTCTGGCCCGCTTTCTCCCATGTCTGATTTTCTGGATTTACAACAAAGTAGATGGGAGAAGTTCCAAAGTTTTCCCTGATTTTCTGAAGAAGATGGCTTTGGTCTGCAAAGAAATAGTTTGGTGCATCTATTAAAACCGCTTTCCTGATTTCTTTAGACATACTCTTCCCTCCGCTTTTTTTATTAACTCCCTTCGGTTCGCACCAGCAGGGTCTCCCCCGCCAGCTTTTCGCTCCCCGAGGGAGTGAAATTTAAAAACTAAAAAAACACGAAAACCAGCCTCCTGTCTTCCCTTCTCTCTCGGGAAGACAAAAGGACACCCTTCCTATTCAGTTGCCAAGTTGACAAGGGACGCCAAAGGCAGTCCCTCAAAATATCCCTTAATGTGGATTATACACACCTCAGAAATGTTTGTCAAGAGGTTTTTAAAGTTAACTAAGTTTAAAAAGCAATCTGTTAAGTTAGTTAACCCTTGCCAGTGCAATCCAAATCCAGAAGTTTCCAAGTGTAGCCTTCTTTTGTTCCCTGTGGTAGGAGTTGGACTGTTGCACAGACTATGCCCACATGTTTGTTTTCCACTGTGAGTTTGTAGATTTTGTCTTTGCTACTTATGGTCTGAATGTCTAAAAGCTTGGTGCAGCCGTATAGAAGTTCCCTCTCTGCTATCTGGCAAAGTATTTTTCTAATCGGTTCAGGTCTGGCAATTAGCTTTTTGTGTATATCATCCGCCCTCATAAAAGGGATTTTAGTTTCTAAGGGTTAACTAAGTGTTTAGCTTTTTGTGTGAAGTTAGTTAACCCTTTCTTTGTTTGCTTTTGCGTTTAGGTTTGCTAACTTTTTTGGGCTTTTCTGTGGGCACGTGGATGGATTTGGAAAGATACAGCTGGAGTTCCTCTTGGACAAAGCCCTTTATCCCTTCCAAAAACTCCTCGTATCCTTTTTTGCCTTTTTTCTGGGTGTAGATGCTTTCCAGTTTTTTCTCCCACTCGGAGGTCATTTCTGGCTGGATTATCTTCCTCCCTTCCAAAAACTTGATTAAGGCTTTACCCTTTTCACTGGCTACAAGACTTTTGCCCTTGAGGAACACATAGCCTCTTTCCTTTAGCGTCTCTATTATGCTTGCCCTGGTGGCGGGAGTGCCCAAAGAAAGCCTTTCCATCTCCTTGAGAAGACTTCCCTCTGTATAAGCTGGAGGCGGTTCTGTGAATTTCTTCTGGGCTAAAACTTTTTCTTTCTTTACCCTGTCTCCTTTTCGTAGAAAACTAAGGTCTGGCTGGGTCTCCTCTAAAGGTTCCACCTTTCTCCAACCCAAAGCCAAAACCTTCCTCCCATAGCTTACAAACTCATACTTTCCAAGCTTGGTAATCACCTTAAAGCTTAAATACTCAAAGGGAGGCATAAAGACTGCAAAAAAGCGGTTCTTGATAAGTTCATAAAGCTTTCTGTCGTTTTCATCCGCAGACTGAGGTAGCCTGTCTAAAGGAATAATGGCATGGTGGTCTGTTAGCTTGCTGTCATCAAACACCCTCTTGCCCACCTTCTCCACATTCTCCACTAAGTCCTCCCTCCCAAGCTTTTTCAATACCTCCTTCACAAGTTCCTTGTTTTCTTCTGATAGATGCTGGGCGTCAGTTCTGGGATAGGATATGCACTTTAACTCCTCGTAAAGCCTTTGGGCAACCGCCAAGGTCTTACTGGCACTCCAGCCAAACTTCTCATTTGCCCTCCTTTGAAGTGAAGTGAGAGAAAATAGATGCGGTGCATACTCTTTTTTTCTCTCCTCCTGAAAACCAGCTACCTCTCCCGTGCTTTCCTTTTCCAACTCCTTCAGTATCTCCTTTGCCTTCTCCTCTGAAAGCTTGCCTTCCTCTCCCTTAAAAACCAACAGACCCTCATAAACCCTCCCATCCTTGCTAAACACTCCCTTTATCACAAAATAGGGCTGAGGTTTGAAGTTCTCCCTCTCTATGGTTCTTTTGACTATCAACGCCAACGTGGGAGTTTGAACCCTTCCCACACTCCACACACCATTTCCCGCCTTCAAAGACACCGCCCTCGTAAGATTTATCCCCACAAGCCAGTCCGCATGCTGACGGGCAATCGCCGACCAAAAGAGACTGTCAAACTCCCTGATGGGCTTTAATGCCCTGAGTTCCTTCCTCACTACCTCAGGAGTTAACGCTTTGGATGTCCAAAGTCGCCAAGTCCTATCCCAATCCTTCCAACCGCTGTGCAGTAGTATCAGCCGTGCTATCAACTCTCCCTCCCGCCCAGCATCTGTGGCCACTATAACCTCCTTTGCCTGAGACAAAATCCTCTTTATCGCAAAAAAATGTGGGTTCTTTGCCCTGTAAAGGAACTTCTCGGGAAAAATGGGAAGACTTTCTAAATCCCACTTCTCGGGCGCCACGCTATCGTCTATCTCCAAAAGATGTCCCATCGCCCAAACAATCACATACTCGCCAGCCTTTATGTGGTCTTTGTTTTGAGTATAACTCCCTAAAGCTTTGGCTATGTCTTTGGCTACAGAGGGCTTCTCAGTAAGAATTACTTTCATAAATGCTTTTCAAAAACCTCGTAAATGCCCAAAGCCCAATGAGGAGGTAGCCTCATCTCCACATCCCTTATCCTTATAAAAACCTTGCTGTCAAAGGGAACACCTCTCTGCCTCAAAAAAGCCCTCACCATCGCATTGGGAGACTTGCCCACCTTCTTGGCATTTTCCCTTACCTGCCTCACCCACTCCTCTATAGTCCTCACCTCCTTCACCACACTCCCATCAGGACGCTTCACCGAAACCTCCAAAAGCTTACTCGTATCCTCCTTTATCTCCACCTTCTCTCCCACCACCAAACTCTTGTCCTCCATCCCTACACGCTGTAGGGTCTTCTCCCTCCCAAAAGCACTGGCAAGCATGCTCGCAAAGAACTTAAACATCTGTGCCCTATCGTGCAAAAACACCTCCTCCCTCTTGCCTAAACTGTTCTCTATAGCCACAAAAAGTCCTCTGTCCTGAAACTCTAATTCAAACCTGTTGCCATGAAACTCCACCTGACACTTCGTATAAGCCACAGTCTTAGAGGTCATCTTCCCTATATAAACAAACTCCTCAGGATTGAGTAGTATATACGCCCTGTCTCCCTCTAAACCCTCCTTCTCTATCCGTATCCTCTCGGGCTCTACCTTTGTCTTTGATACCACCTCCGCCTCAAAATCCGCCATCCCATACCCAGCCGCCAAACACCCTCCCACAAACCTAATCAAATTGGACGACCCAAACATATCGCTTGCCTTCATCCCTCTCCCAGTAAGCAAAATGGACACGCTTGCCTCACTCGGCATAACCCTCAAAAGCATATCAAAACTCGCCACCCAAACCTGACTACCCTCTTCTATCCTCACTACACCCATACTTTACATTTTACCTTTTTTATCACCTAAAAAGGGTTAACTATGTCTTAACTAAAAGGCAAACACTTAGTTAACCGCCATGAAACTATAATAACTGCCATGAGGGTAGCTGTAGACAGAAAGGAATTTGAGGAGGTGCTAAAGAAGGCAAAGCTTGCCACAGAAAAGAGGACTGCCCTTCCCACTCTAAACAACGTCAAGCTTTTTGCTAAGGAGGGTAGGTTAAGCATTTATGCCACGGATTTGGAAAGCTTTTTGGTTATGGAGTTGCCCGCAAGGGTGGAGGAAGCTGGAGAGGTTTCTGTTAATGCAGACAAGCTGACCGCTATAGTGGGAGAGTTGTCTTCGTCGGAGGTCTATATGGAGCTGAAGGATGGCAAGCTGTCTGTTAAGGGAGGAAAGAGCCAGTTCAAGCTGGTTTGTGGAGACCCTTCTGAATTTCCCGAGTTTCCAGAGGTTCAGTGTAAAGCTACCATCCCAAGCAAATTGCTTCTGAAGGGCATTCCAAAAGTAGAGTATGCCCTTTCCAAAGAGGACACAAGATACGCCCTTCAGGGTATGTATGTGGCAAACAAAGAGGGAAGGCTTCACTTTGTGGGTTCAGATGGCTACAGGCTTGCCCTATACATGCATGAGGGAGTTCCTCTTGAGGAAGACCTTCTTTTCCCACGCAAAAGTCTGAAGGTTTTGGAAAAGCTTTTAAAGGACACTCTTGGAGAGGTAGAGGTGGGCAAGGATGAGAACTTTGCCCATGTGAAGGGAGAGGGCTGGACGCTTTCTGTTAGACTTTTGGAGGGAGAGTATCCTGACTACATGGCGGTTATTCCCACCGACTACACAATAAAGGTGCTACTTGATAAAGTTGAGTTTGAGAATGCCCTAAAGAGGCTTTCTGCAGTGGCTTCCTCTACAGCCTTTCCTGTGAAGCTTACCTTTTCTTCTGAGGTTGTGAAGGTGGAGATTTCAGACCCTGAGTTTGGAGAAGGGAAAGATGAGGTGGATGTGCTGGAAAATCTTGGGAACTCTGAACCTATGGAGATAGGCTTTAACGGAAAGTATTTGCTGGAAGCCCTTGAGGAGTTTGACTTTGAAAGGGTGTATCTGAAGGCAATAGACCCAGACAGCCCTGTCCTCCTTGAAAGTGCAAACCAAGAAAAAGACCCTTACATTTGCATAATTATGCCCATGAGGTTATAGACCCTTTTTCCTCTCCTCTATGCTACAGCTATAATAAACCTTATGGGAAGGCTTTGTTTTCAAACTGAGGGAGAGGCGGGGCCTCCCTCAGCGGTGGCGGCATTGAGGAGATGGATAGATGCAAAAGAAAAACCTTATTCCTCATAATAACGCACTGATAGGTAAAAGTCAAGAGTTTGAGGAGAAAGAAGTAAAAGTTGCATCTTTAAAGCCCTTCTTTGGGGACTACGACCTTGTGCCTGTTTTTGGAAAACTTCCAGAACTGCCCCCTTTGGTTTGTGCTACTACTCCTGAGGGAGACTTTGTGGTCTTTCACGAAAGCCTTTGGAAGACCCTGCTTGAACGTGGAGTGAAGAAGGTAAAGGCTTTGTTTTTTAAGGGAGTTTGGGACACCAAAGAACTTTTTTACTTGCGGGTAAAACTCTTTAGAAGAAGAAAGAAAGCCCTTGCGGAGTTTTACTACTTTGCCTACAAAAACTTCTACGGAACTAACTTTTACAGACACAGGGCAAAAGTAATTGAGGCTATAAGCCAAAAGGCAAACATTACAAGGCGGACCGCCTACGAATACCTGTGGAAACACCTAAAGGAGGAAAAGGAAGAACTCAAAAGGAAGGCAACAGAGCTTTATGGTCAAGGTAAAACTCAGATGGAGATAGCAAGCCTTCTTGGCGTCCCACAAAGGACTATATCGGACTGGCTAAAAAGGGAGGATGGGGAAGGGAGAAACCACCAAAGGAGGTGAACCCATGGAACAAGTGAAAACCATTTTATCAGAACTTGGCTTTAGCTGTCAAGAAAAAGCCCTTTCACTGTCTGAAGTAAAGCCTCTCCCAAAGGAACTCTATGTGAGGGAAAAGGTAGACCCGCAGTGGGTAGAGAACCTCAAGGAGTATATCCTTGAAGGTGCCCTCCAGCCCTTTATTGTCTGTGCCCGTGTGGAAGGCTTAAGTGGACTACACCTCATTGACACCCACCACACATATTTTGCTTTAAAGAGTGCAGGCAAAACCACAGCCAAAGCCCTTGTGGTAAATGAAGAAATTCCCATTGAAAAAATCATCATCGTCCAGCTACGCCTCAACAGGTCTGAACAAAAACCTCTTACCCTCAAAGAAAAAAGACACTCCGTTCTCAAACACTACCTAAACATCAAAAACAAACTGGGCAAAGACTTCTACAAAAAAAGAGGCCAAATCATCAAAGAAATTATGGAGGAAACAGGGTTTTCACGTCCCTATATCTACAAAATCTTAGAGGAGACCCTCCAAAAGGAAAAAGAAGAACTCAAACAGCTTGTAAAA
>Ga0079997_119437_pt1 | contig 10646 bp, 11 predicted proteins | sample PerSpoCPS_CMetaG_FD_69200 | JGI IMG/M metagenome (GOLD analysis project Ga0079997, IMG submission 69200) | Archaeal communities from Yellowstone National Park, Wyoming, USA - Perpetual Spouter C (PS_C) MetaG (SPADES assembly) (version 2) | ecosystem: Environmental > Aquatic > Thermal springs >... | reverse complement strand
GTCCTCACCAGCCTGATTGGAACAGCCCAATACCACTTCGTCATAGCTCTCCAAGGGAATCTGCGGATACCTCTCCACCAGCTTCTGGATAAGGTACGCCGCCAAGTCATCCGGCCTGATGGCCGCTAAACGCCCCCCGTATCGTCCAAACGGACTCCGAAGCCCATCTACAATATAAGCCGCCCGCATCTTAGCAAATGTACACCGCCTGCGCAGTATATGCCCTACGTTTCACTCTTTTCCCGCTCGGACAGACCCTCTGGGCGTCAAAACATCCGGAGCAGACTTAGACTTCACCCGGGCGGCTCTATGGCGTCGCATAGATGCCCTCATGAGCCGGAAAGCCGTGAGGGTCCCCAGCATGAACAAGCCGCGCGACCTTCTTTGAGGGATTTGCTAAGCGGTCAAGGCTTTTACGTATCTTTGCGTATATGGTTAGGTTAGGTGCTTTTCATTCCCTTCCAGCTCGGATATATAATCTGGGCTCCAAGGCGGCCGCAGACTTAGACTTCACCCGGGAGGCTCTATGGCGTCGCATGGATGCCTCCATGGGCCGAAAAGCCGTCCAAATCCCCGTCTTCCTCGTCAATGAAGCCCAAATGGATGAGCTCTCACCGCCCGAAAGGAAGCGAGCCTTGGACCCCAGACATGTCAAAGAATGGTTAGACCGCCGACGAGACCCTGACGAGCCACCTCCTGATTAATCAGTTAGACTTCAACCGCTGGGAGGCTTTCGTTCAGGTGGTAGCCTTAGGGCTGTATGTAAGGCATCCCCAGCCTGAACAAGCTGTGGTGGACAAAGGCGATCCCAACGTTCAAGAGCCCGAGGCCGTTCAAGCTTACCAGAAGGCAGAGGGACCGCATATCTATCTCTGCTGCGAACGCATAGTCCGAAGGGGCGAGCAGGAGGGCATCCCCCCTAACTTAGTCTTGGACAAAGTATATTACCATGAGCTGGGGCACGCCCTCCTGGATGTGCCTAAGTCGGTCTGGGACACAGGGGACGACCCCTACCCCACCCCCTGGGGAAGGACAATAGAGGAAAGCGCCGCCAACTACATAGCCTACCGGCGCTTCAAAGGCATGGAAGCCCTGCTGGTCCAAAGGCTCATTGCGTCTCAACCGGCGGAGTACCTCGGCTATGTGGCCTTTACACAGGCGCCTCTGATGGATCTGCCAGCGTCAGAGCCCGGCTCCTGGGACAGTGATGACGAGCGACGTTATCGCTGGCATGCCTATCGCTTTTACCAGGAGTGGCCGGCCGAGTGGAATCGGGCGATTAGTGAGTGGATAGAGTGGCTCCATGCATGGCATAGAGGAGGGTGGTGGCATCCTGGGCACTTTAGGCACTGGATATATGAGGTCTATAGGATGGATCCAGACGAGTTTTGGTGGCACGTCCGGCACGGGAGGATTCCGCCTCCTCCGTTTATGTTTTGGGGATGGGGAGGGATACCCCAGGAAGATAAGATAGACTTCGGTCCTAGGAATATGCGCCTCTGGCGCCGGTACAAAGCCGAAGGGGCCCCCCGAGCTCCGGAGTATGTGCGGCCCCTTGAGGCCTTTGCTTTGTACCTACTGCGGGAGGGCGTGAATGCGTAGGGGATTTTCGCTTCGCCAGGTACTTAGAGAGAAGGGGCTGAGCTTTTCTCCCGCTGATTATAGTTTAGCTTAGCCATCGGCTTGGGAATCCGATACCGCCAGAAAGCCCTACCCCGCCAATCAAACTACCCCCGCTCAAGGACTGGACTAAGTACAAATACAAATATTTACCCTAACTTTGCCGCATGGCTACACTTTGGAAACGCCTCCTCTCTCTGTTAGGCTTAGCAGAAGGTGATGGGAAAACCAATGGGCGCAGAACCTTAGAACGACGGCTTCAGACTCTGCCGCGGCTCTCGGACTGGGTGATTGACCCCATGCACTCGGCTATTGAATTCCGGGTCATGCACATGGGAATAGTGGAAATAAGAGGGCGATTTCGGCGATGGGAAGCTAAGGTCAGGGGTACTTCGCCCGACTTTTCAGATTTAGCCGTGGAGATAGAAGTGGATATGGACTCTATTCAGACAGATGTGGAGGCCCGGGATGCGCATCTAAAATCACCGGACTTCTTTGATGTAGCGACCTATCCAAAGGCTTTCTTCAAAAGCACTCGCATAGAATGGCGGCCCTTGCGAACCTTCCAGCTTCATGGGGAGCTTACCCTGAAAGGAGTAACGCACGCCATCACCTTACAGGGTGAGCTTAAGTCTTTCGTGCTAAAAGACTTATTTGGGCAGCCCCGCGTGGCCTTTTATGTGTCAGCGCCTATAGATCGGAGGGCCTGGGGTCTCACTTGGCAGATGGAGCTGGAAGGCGGTGAAGTCGTCGTGGATAACATCGTCCACATAGAGGCCCATGTAGAGCTTGCCACGCCCCAGGCCATGGCTGCCATGCAGCAGATGCTGGCCTCCATGGGGGCAAGTAACTAAGCAACCATGGGCCTATTAGAGAAGCTGACGGGCCTAAAAGCCCCTTATCCTGGGGTACGGTGGGATCCAGCTACAGGTCGTATCCTCGCCGCCACCGACGCTTTTCGGGCCTTACCAGAAGAAACTCAGGAAGCCGCCCTCATGCTGCCCGCCTGGGACTTCCTCAAAGTGGACAAAGAGGTCTATGCTAAACACATCGTAGAAAAAACCGACACCGAGGAGACTTTCTTCCTTCTACCTGCCCTGGGTTACAATGAGGCTATTGAGAAAATCCAGCAACTTCAAAAAGAAAATAGCTTCTTGCGGGATCAGCTCCATGCCTTCGTGCAGCAGCTGCCCGTGCCCCTCTTTGTCGTAGAAGAGAAAGCTGAGCTACGGATCACCTTTGCCAATCAACTGCTCTTAGAGCTCATCGGCGTGCCCTTGAGTAAGCTCTATAAAGGGCTAACCTTAGAGGATATTTTCCCAGACCATAGCGGGGAAGCGCAGGCCATTTTGAGCAGCGCCCGCGAAACCCAAAAACCCCAGCAAGAAATCATAGAGGGTTTTCGCCCCTCAGGCTCGCCCTATGCGTACTTAGTGCGGGCCTTCCCCTTTGAGACCCCCAACCTCCGCGGTGTATTCTTTGCCCTGGTAGATATAACCAAAGAGCGCGAGCAAGAGCGACAGTTAGAGCTTCAAAATCAAGAGCTTACGGCTCTCACCGAAGAGCTTCGGCAAAATCAGGAGGAGCTTCAGATAGCCCTCCAAGAAGTAGAGGCAGCCCAAAAAGAAGCCGAACTCCGCCGAAAAGAGTTAGAGGACAGTCTTTTAGCAGCGCAGCGCTACCAGCGCACGATCCTCTTTCCCACCCGTCAGGTAACGACTCTGTGGGGGCGTGATAGAGTAGCTATTGTGGCACGGGCGCACTCTTATGTGGGGGGTGACTTCTTATTTGCTACCCGACAAGGCGATTATGTGTATGTGGTAGTGGGGGATGCGACCGGACATGGCCCCTCGGGTGCGCTATTAGCTCTGACCGTACGAACCCAGCTCCTACAGGCTATTTCGGAGATAGGCCACCCTCGCGATCTCCCCATAGCCTTTACAGAAGTCCGCGAAGCCCTGTTTGAGCTCTTAGATGTGGATCCCGCTCGCACCTTATCTAATGACGGCGCCGAGATCGGCGTACTGGCTTTACCTACCTCTCGCTCGGGCACGCTGTTTTTTGCCGGAGCGGGCCGTGACCTCTACCTTCTTTCATCAGAGGGAAAGTTACACAAATTCAAGGGTATTCGGCATGGCTTGGGATGGAATGTGCCAGGCACGCCATTAGAAGCCTTCATCGTAGAAGAGATACCTTATGAAGCTGGCAGCATAGCTTTCTTATTTACCGATGGGCTCCCCGACCAGCACAATCCTAACCATCATAAGCTGGGGGTGCGAGTGGTGGAACGCTGGATAGCCGAAAGCGCCACCGCCGCCGGCCCCGAACCCGCCGACAAAGTCCGCTATGTGATGAGACACTGGGAAGACTTTCGGCAGGAAGCCCCTCAAACCGACGACGTCCTTTTCATTGGATTAGCCCTCTAAGAAGCTCCCATAAAACGCTCCTTTGGGAGGGTAAGAGATTGAGCTAAAAACCAAAAGCACCATGCTCCGTGGACCCACTCATAATTTGCTGATTTACATCCTATATGCTGAGAACATTCCGAATAGATCGGCAATGGAATGCTAAACGGTAGGCTCTGCTTATTACACCATTTGCAATGAAAAACCTTCTGAATGGAGAGAGAGGTTTTGGCGGCGGCCAGCCCTGCGGGCTGGCCGCCGCCTCAGCACGAGCCCGCCGCCCGCCGCAGGCGGGCGGCGGGCCCCATAAAATACCACCAAGCCGCATTCAGAAACTCTTTGCATTGAATTTCGTCCGGAACCGCCCTTCTGATACCGCCTCCTTCCCCCTCCGCTCTTGCTCCTGCGTCCATACCTTTGGCCCCACTCCCTTACCTGTGTCTTTATGCCCACAGCCTCATACCACTTGACCCACCGCTACCCCCACCACCTCTTTCACCCGCTTCCCTCGCCGCAACCTCCCCAGCGCCTGCTATCTCTTGGCTACCTGCGCCTCTACCTCTGCTTGTAAAGCTGGTAAAACCCTTCTGCTGGATGCTTTCAAGCCACCTTCAATGGCCGTGCCATACCTCTTTAGCTTTGGGTGAGGACCTAAGAATACGTCTCCCAGGAAATGGTTTTAGGTCCAAGGTCCCCCTTTGAATTTCTACCCTTCGTATCTTTACCAGAAGTGCATCACTTAGGGCATACTTTCTTGGCTAAGGGGGAGGCGGCATTTCAGTTTGGGGCGCTGATTGCCGATGGGGTGAGGGGGGCTCGGGAAAAGCTCCTCCCCGCTCCTATAGCCGCCGGCGTGGCTTTCCATCGGCAAATAGACTGGCAAACGGACCGTCATCCCGCATTCCGCCAAGCGAGGGCGCTGCTTCGTCCCGCACTGGGCCGTTATGCCGGCGTCTTTGTAGACCTGTGGCTGGATGCTACCCTCGGCGAAAACTGGTCCGCTCTGAGTGCTTTCCCTCTCCCCACTTTCATTGAGGCCCTTCAAGAAGCTATTCGGGCCTATCGGCATTATGGCCCTCCCACTTGGGAAGCTTTCTTCCGGGCGGCCACCGAAACCGACCTCTTCTATCGCTTTGCCTCCTATGAGGGCATGAGCAAACATATCTACGATTTCATTTCTCGTCGCCACCTGCCTCTGTCCCCAGCTTTAGTGGTGCATACCCTTCATGCCTGCCAATCCCAGTTAGAGTCCCTTCTCATGGCCTTTTGGCAGGAGGCTCGTCATTGGCAGCCCCCTACTCCTCCGCCCCATCCCGCTTCACCGCCTGACTCTTGAGGCACCCCTTGACAATGTGCTTTTTTTTTTCGTACCTTTGCTATAAACAAGGAGGCCGTATGAAAGGACAAACTTACCTTATCGGACTGGTGGCTCTGGGAGCCACTTGGAGGCTTGCTGCACAGCATGTTGGGATTGGGACCAGTGCTCCTGATGCGCGCTTGCATGTTCAGACGCCCAGCACAGACGATTTTATTCGGACAGGCTGGTTCCAAAATCAGCGCGACGCCGCTGATAATAATGGCGTACTGATTGACATTGCGCGGGCAGCTGCGGATGCGTATGCGCTCAATGTGCGGAGCGGGGTGGGAGCGGGTCTTACCTCTCGTCTTTATGTGCGAGGAGATGGGAATGTGGGTATCGGCACCACAGCTCCAGAGGCTCGTCTCCATGTCAATGGCCGAGCGATCGTTCATGATGGCACCACCGGTACCCCCACGAATAGCACCTGGGGCAGTGCCGGGAGCCGTATTATTCTCTGGCCCGGTAGTGCGACTACGACGCCCTATCAGATCGGCATTGCCCCTGGAGAAATGTGGATTGGGGTGAATCAAGCGGCCTCATGGTCCGTCTTTAGGGGCACTGACAGACAGCTGATTGTGCGGCCCACCTCGCCTCTATGCCATGTGGGTAGTAACTATAACTTCCCCTCTATCATGCTCGGCAATCTCACCGGTGCCTACTCATCTGGCCCCTATCCTAAGCGGGGAACCTTCGTATACTTTGGGGGTCCCACGGATGACTTTCAGGACAACTCCGATCCAGCTCTCATGTACTTTGTACACCTTGCCTCCGATGTGACTCGGCTGCGTCTTCATGTGGAAGATAATGCCGCAGGTCCAGAGCAAGATGGCTTTAGTATCCTGGGAGCCTCCTGTGGTGGTGGAGGATGCTATAATCTTGCCGCCTCCTCTTTGCTATTTGACTTTGTGAGCAATGGTGAGGCTTACAAACCGGGCGGCGGCAGCTGGGCAGCTATCTCCGATGCACGGCTGAAAGAGGATATTCATCCGTACACCCGGGGCTTAGCGGAGCTACGAGCGCTGCGGCCCGTCCGCTACAAGTACAAAAAAGAGTACTGGGCGGCAAGCGACCGCTATTTCACCGGCCTTATCGCTCAGGAAGTTCAGGATGTCGTGCCGGAAATGGTGCATCCGTACAAGTTTCAAGCGATTGGCGACAAACTCATAGATGTCTTAGCCGTGGATCCCAGCGACCTCACTTATATGCTCATCAATGCGGTGAAAGAGCTGGATGCTGAAAACCAACAGCTCAAAGCCCGCCTTGCCGCCCTGGAAGCTGAGAAAGATGCCTTAGCCCATCGTCTTTCTCTTATAGAGAGCCGCCTGGCCGCCATAGAAGGCCTCAAAGGGAGTAAGTAAGCTTTCTCTCTTTATGCCCATAGGGTGAGGAGGGGGGCAGTCTCCTCAGGACTGTCCCTCTTTTTTTAGGCTTCTCCGATGGCGTTCGCTTTCTCGTAGGAGCTTTTTCGTACATTTGTTATCATGATACCTCCCTCTAATAGCCTTCCCAAGAACTTCTTCAACAAGACCCGGGACCTTCGGGAGCGGCGTGTAGCAGACACTTGGCAGATCTTTCGGGTAATGGCGGAGTTTGTAGATGGGTTTGAGACCCTTTCTCGCATTGGCCCCTGCGTGTCTATTTTTGGTTCTGCCCGCTCCACTCCCGATAATCCCCATTATAAGCTGGCTACCGAAGTAGCTCGCAAACTTGTGGAAAATGGTTATGGCATCATCACGGGCGGTGGCCCCGGCATCATGGAGGCCGCTAACAAAGGCGCCAAAGAACTCGGCGGCTATTCCGTCGGCCTGAATATCGTGCTCCCTTATGAGCAGCGACCCAACCCGTACGTAGACCCCGATCTGCTAATAAACTTTGACTATTTTTTTGTGCGGAAGGTGATGTTTGTCAAGTATGCGCAGGCTTTTGTGGTTTTACCTGGGGGTTTTGGCACGATGGATGAGCTTTTTGAGGCGCTTACGCTTATTCAGACCCGGAAGATTGAGCGTTTTCCGGTGGTTATGGTGGGTCGTGCCTTTTGGGGGCCTCTCGTGGAGTGGATTCAGAAGACCCTTGTGGAAGAGTGGGGATATGTTTCTCCCGAAGACCTGCTTCTTTTTACCCTTGTAGATACCCCCCAAGAGGTGGTGGATGTTATCAATGACTTTTATCGTCGGCGATTTGAGCAGATGTCGCTGGGCTGATGTTCTTAGCGCCTATTCGTTGGTTTCTGGGCCAGCTATTTCAGATATTGGCGGGCTTAGTTATAGGCGTTATAGTGGTTTTATGGTCGTTTCGGTGGATTCCGTTGGTGCCTGTGCCGGTGATGGTGGAGCTGGTGCGAGGGGAGGGCCCAAAGTGGCGGTGGTTGCGGCCGTCAGAGGTGCCGCCCGAGCTCATGCAGGCTTTTCGTTGGCGGCTGACAGAAACCCATCAGAAACGTCTTTCTCCTGCTGGTCAGGCTGCCGCCACCCTCCTTTTCCCTAATCCAGAGAAAGCCGTGGGAGCTGAGGCCTTGGGCAGCCTTTTACTGCTGCTGTGGGGGGAGGAACGACTCTATCATCTTTACCTAAGTAGTGCCTATTGGGGGCCGCACCTATGGGGCGCTAAAAGCGCCGCCGCTTACTACCTCCAAAAAGAACCCCAAGACCTCTCGCCTGCCGATATAGCCGAACTCATTTTGCTGAGGGAGTTTCCCCAGGCGGCTCAGGGTGCTACGCGTCCTCCTTGGTTTCAAAAGCAAAAACAGGCTTTAGTTCGTCAAATCGCCCATGCCGCGCCGAACCGCCACCCGTAAAAGGCATACCCGCCTCTCCCGCCCCCCAACTAAGTTCTCCTTACAGCGCTATCGGGTAATCCTCCTCGGCATAGGTATAGGGCTTTTCGGGCTGGGAGCCTTGCAGTTTTTAGTGCCTGTCCGGCTTACCGAAAGCCGCTCCTGGAAAATTCCCCTCTCTCCACAAGGGCGCACCGCCTACTCTGACAGCCTGCGTCAGATTTTACCGCTCTGGAGTGTGTGGTACTGGCTCACCTATTTTACGTCTCCCAAGCCGGGTTACTATCAGATTCAGCCCCGCGAGAAAGCCTATAGAGTCTTTCAGCGTTTGCGTCGGGGCCTCCAAACGCCTCTTCGCTTTTACCTGCCTCCTCAACGTAGCCCCTTCCATCTGGCTAACTTTTTGGGACGGGTTCTGGCCTACGATTCCCTGGCTTGGATGAGCACTTTTTTGAATTACCCCTGGGAAAAGTATGGTCTCAATGCGGAGACTTGGCCCGTTATTTTTATACCCGATGTCTATGAGGTTTATTGGACGATTCCTCCAGAAACCTTCATAGAGCGCATGTATCAGAGTTATGAGCGTTTTTGGAATAGCGAGCGCCGTCAAAAAGCGCAGGCCTTGGGCCTTTCTCCTGTGGAAGTAACTATTTTAGCTTCCATCATTGAGTGGGAGACCAGCCGCCCCAGTGAGAAACCGCTTATTGCCAGCGTTTATCTTAATCGTCTTCGGATTGGGATGCCCCTTCAGGCCGATCCGACGGTGATTTATGCTACTCGGGACTTTTTGACGCCTCGCGTGACCCAAAAACACCTGCAAGTGGACTCGCCCTACAATACCTATCAGCGGCGGGGGCTTCCGCCGGGTCCGGTAGGCATTCCCTCCCCCAGTAGCATAGAAGCTGTGCTCAACTACACTCCCAGTGAATACTTGTACTTTTGCGCCCGCCCCGATGGATCGGGCTACCATGACTTTTCGGTTACTTACCAAGAGCACCAACATAAAGCTCGGGCTTACCAAAAAGCCCTTACCCGATGGCTCGCCCAGAAGCGAAAATAACCGGCCTTGAGCCCTGGCAAAACCTGCACCTTACGCAGGTGCGAGTCCGCTACAGCGAAACCGACCAGATGGGGGTTGTCTATTATGGCCGTTATGCCGAGTATTGCGAAATCGCCCGTACCGAGTGGATTCGGGCGCTCGGCCTCCCCTACGCCCAAATGGAAAAAGAATGGGGCATCCTCCTGCCCGTGCGCACCTTTCAAATTACCTATCATGCGCCTGCTCGTTATGATGATGTCCTGACGATCTATACCTGGATCACCCATCCGCCCACTTCTAAGATCACCTTTGCCCACGCTATTTACAAGGAGGGGCCCGAAGCGCTCCTGATTGCTGAAGCCCAGGTCATACTGGTATTTGTCAGTGCGCAAACCTGGCGTCCCTGTCGTCCGCCTGCGGCTTTTTATGAGGCCCTCGCTAAAAATACTCCTTCAAACGCTTGCTAAACTCCGCCTGCCAGGCTATCGCCGCGTGCGGCTGGGGACCGTCGCATCCATATTCTGGGAGTGCATCACCCATCCTTCTTTTACCCTAAGGGCCGGCGCCATGGCTTTCAGCTTCTTCTTCGCCCTTTTCCCCGGCCTCATCTTTACTATAACCATCCTCTCGTATTTGCCCCTGCAGAGTATTGAGCTCTTCCTCCAAAGAGAACTGGGTGCCCTCCTACCCCAGCCCGTCTATCAGCTCATTCATGACATCGTCTTTGAGGATATTTACAAGAAGCGCAATATCACCTTACTTTCTACCTCGGTTTTCTTGGCTCTTTACTCTAGCTGGCAGGGGATGCTGACGCTTTTACGGGCCTTCTATCAGGAAAACCTCCCGCAGGAAAAATTCTGGGTCCTCTGGCTCAAAGCCTTGGCGCTCCTCTTCTTTATGGTGCTGATACTCATCTCGGGGGTGGTTTTTGCGCTGCTTCGGGATAGTCATTTGGTGCGGTGGGTTGAGGCTATGACGATGGCCCATTTGGGCTTTGCAGCCGAAATCCTCATTAGTCTGACCAAAGGCATCCTGCTGTTTCTGATTGTGGCGGTGGCGATTGAGGTGATTTACCGGGCGGCTTTGCCCAGGCGGCCCATGCCCTACTGGTTTTCGCCGGGAGCGCTCATAGCGACTTTTCTCATGGGAGCCGCCGTCAAACTCCTTTCCTGGTACTTTCTAACGGTGGCTAACTTTAGCCGCTTCTACGGGAGCATCGCCGCCGTGATTGCCCTGATGATATTTTTTTACTGGGTGTCCATCGTCCTGCTGATCGGCTTCACTATCAATTATAGCCTGTACCGCTCTTATTATTCCAGTCCTCCGACCATGGCGGGATAATACGAGTTTCTGAATGTGGAGGGAGTTTTATGTGGCCGCCGCCCGCCATCGGCGGGCGGCGGCCATGTGCTCAGGCGGGCGCTCCCCCTCACGGGGGGGGCTCGCCCC
>Ga0079997_113456_pt1 | contig 10662 bp, 7 predicted proteins | sample PerSpoCPS_CMetaG_FD_69200 | JGI IMG/M metagenome (GOLD analysis project Ga0079997, IMG submission 69200) | Archaeal communities from Yellowstone National Park, Wyoming, USA - Perpetual Spouter C (PS_C) MetaG (SPADES assembly) (version 2) | ecosystem: Environmental > Aquatic > Thermal springs >... | reverse complement strand
TTTTTCCGTCTTTTTCAATGTCAAAGAAAAGGACGATGTCAACCATGTGTTGAAGCGTGAGAGGTCCGGCGACGGTTCTTTGTTTGTTTGCGTGTGCGATGATTATTTGAGTGATTGTGAATTCGTTTTTAAGTCGTAGGTGGTGAAGCATGTTGAGGGTTTTGGTTATGTTTGAGGGGCTTCCAGGTGGAGAGAGGGAGCTACCTGATCTTACAGCGTTTATTGAATCAAGTATGATTAGAGATTCGGGGTTTGTTTCTAGAAAGGTTGTGATTCCGTCTTTTATTTTTTCTGTGAGTGTTTCACAGAGGATCTTGAAGTCGTCGTTGTAGATTAGTTCTGGGGTTACTCTCTGGGCTCTTTGTTTTATTAGTTCAGGGGGTTCTTCGGATGAGATGTAGAGTATTTTTATTTCTTCTCGTTTAAGGATTTCGTTTGCAATTTGTAGTGCGAGTGTTGATTTTCCAGCTCCAGGGAGTCCAGCGATTACGGTTATAGTTCTTTCAGGTAGTCCAGATGAAAGGTTTTCGTCAATTGGCGTTTTGAAGAATTTGAGTTCTGGTGTTTCAATTTCGTCAAGAGAAAGGATTAAAAGCGGGTCTTTTACTTTTTCAAGTGTTAAGAATCCAGCACAGAAGAGACATCTTGTAGTGAAGTTTGGTTGAATTCTTTTACAGCGTTGGCATTGGTAAGGCATAAATTTTCCTTGGGTTTTTTATTGAATTTAATGAAAATTCTATTAAATTGGGTTGAGTTTAAAAAAGTTTGGATGAGAATTATGGTGGAGTTTTTTGGAATGAATCGGTTTTAGGGATGGGTCGGTTTGGAATTTGGCAGAAAGTTTAGGATAGTTATTTTTAAAAATTTAAAAAGTGGAGGTTTTTATGTTAACAAGAAATTTAAAACACAATTTCACTTACTCCTTCATTTTCTTTTTACTTATCCTTGGGTTTAACATAAGCATTGCCCAAAATGCGTCGGATTTTTATTTTCCTCTAAGGGTTGGGAACTTTTGGAAGTATTATACACCTGGCAATTCAGGTGGATGGGGTGCTAGAACTGTAATTGAATCAATAGAAGGGACTGATATTATTGACGGTAAATTATATTTTAGACTAAAAGGCATTGAAATCATGGATAGCAATCCTTCTGATAGTACCATCTTTCATGTTTTATGGATACGAAAAGATTCTGCAGGGAATATTTTATTGGGTGCATTTGGGGAGTCAACCGATATTGATTCAGCTTTTATTTTTAACCCTGAATATCCTCTTTTCCCAAATGAATTTCTAAATGTTGGTTATTCGAGGGAATTTTTTCAATCTAACAGAGGAATTTATGTTCAGGATTCAGTAGTAAGTGTAACAGAAACTGTTAATGTGCCAGCAGGCACATTTACAAATTGTCTTAAAATACGTGATAGGCATAAAGATACGAGTGGGACTATAACATTTGTTGAATATCATTATTATGCTCGTGGTATTGGGGAAGTTATGACCGTAAGGGAAATCCCAACATATCAGGTACATACAAATTATCTTATTGAATATAATGCAACGACAAAAGTTGAGGAATTTATAGTGGATAATGTTCCTGAAAAAATTGTTCTTTACCAAAATTACCCCAATCCATTTAACCCAATGACAGTGATTAGATTTTCGCTTCCACAGCGTGAGAATGTGACACTGGAGGTATTTGATGTGTTGGGGAGAGATGTGGCAATGTTGGTGAATGAGCAGATGGATGCTGGCGAGCATTCGGTTATTTTTGATGCAAGTGGTTTGACGAGCGGTGTATATTTTTATCGGTTGCAGGCGGGTAAGTTTGTAAGTTTGAAGAAAATGGTGTTAATAACGTAACTCTTAGGTGGTTGGGATAAGGGGTTTGATGAATATAATATCTTCGGCGGGAAGTGGATAGAGTGCGGGAAAGGTCGGGGGTTAAGGGGGTGGGGAAAGGTAATTTAAAATTTGTTTGCTTGAGGTTTTTATGAAGGAAATACTTGACAAGGACGGAAAAATTTATTATATTTAGATAGGTAATGTAGAAATAAAATAAATGAGGTTTTTATATGGTTCAAAATTGGATTAAAAAGAGGTATTTGAAGATGTTGGGGGAGTTCAGGGATGGGGAGTTTTCGTTTCAGGATGCAATTGAGTTTTTGGGAGAGGTTTTTGGAGATGATGAGAATCAGGTGAAGAACATACTCTCGGAGTTGAGGAGGGTTGGATTTTTGGAGGTGGGGAGGAGCACAGAGGACAGGCGGGAGAAGGTTTATCGGTTGAAGGGTATATTTAGGGAGGAGGTAAAGGGTAATTCAATAACGACGAAGGATCAGTTGATCAATTTATTGAAGCAGGCAGCTGATCTTATAAGGACGAGGGTGGATTATACTTTTATTTTATTTTTGTTATTTTACAAGGCGATTTCCGACAAGTGGGAGAAGGAATTTGAGGAGGCGAAGGGTCAGCTTTTGAGCAAGGGTTGGGAGGAACATGAGGCGGTTCGAGAAGCTGAGGCAGAGCCGTATCATACTTTTAATTTTCCGAGGGAGTATTTATGGGATAATGTAAGGAGGGACCCGCAGAGGATAACGGAGAGGTTTTCGATGGCGGTTAAGAAATTAGCGGAGTTAAATCCGGGATATCAAGATATATTTTCTCAGTTTGATTTTCATGATTTCACGGTTAATCCTGAAAATGCGGTGATTTTGAATCAGTTGGTTGAGTTATTCAGTAAGTTCTCGTTTAAGGAGATATCGGGTGATATTTTGGGTGATGCTTATGAGTGGATATTGAGATATTTTGCGCCGACGAAGGCAAAGGAGGGGGAGGTATATACGCCTAGGGAGGTTATAAGGTTGATAATTGAGATATTGGATCCAGAGCCGGGGAAGAGGATATATGATCCTGCGTTGGGGTCTGGTGGGATGTTGATAGTTGCTTATAAATATGTTGAGGAGAAGTATGGGAAGGACAAGGCGGATACCTTGTTTTTATATGGTCAGGAGGTGAATCCGAAGACATTGGCTTTGGCGAAGATGAACATGCTTTTGCACGATATAAGGAATTTTTACTTTTATCTCGGCGATACATTGCTTTTCCCGAAGATAAAGGAGGGGGATTCAATAAGGAGGTTTGATTATGTGGTTGCGAATCCGCCTTGGAATCAGGATGGGTATGATGAGGAGACATTAAAGAGGGGTGAGTATTGGCAGGAGAGGTTCAGGTATAGTTTTGCTACTAAGCAGTCGGCTGATTGGGTATGGATACAGCATATGATAGCGTCGTCGGAGGATAAGGTTGCGGTTGTGATTGATACTGGATCTGTTTCGAGGGGAGGTAGGGAGAAGTTGATAAGGCAGATGGTGGTTGAGGATGATTTAGTTGAGTCGGTGATTTTGCTTCCGGAGAAATTATTTTATAACACGGGTGCGCCAGCTGTAGTGATAGTTTTCAACAGGAGGAAGTCAGAGGATAGGAAGGGGAAGATTTTATTGATAAATGCGAGTAAGGAGTTTGTGCTTGGGAAGAAGCAGAATACTTTGTCAATGGAGAACATACGCAGGATTGTGGAAGCGTATCGTGAGTTTAGGGATGTTGAGAAGTTTGCGAGGGTGGTGACGATAGGAGAGGTTAGGGAGGCGGATTATAATTTGAGCCCGTCAAGGTTTGTGAGCGTTGCGGAGGAGGAGAGTTATAGGGAGGTGGGGGAGATACTTGAGGAATTAAGGAAATTGGAGGAGGAAAGGAGGACTGTTGAGGAGAGGATAAATAAAATTTTTGAGGGGATATGATGGTTTGACGATAATGGTTTTTGATATACCAAAAGAAAAAAACAGATTGAAATATGAAAGCAACTTGGGAAATGAAAAAATTAGGGGAGATTTGTGAAGAAAATATAAAATCACCTTTTAAAGTTGAAGATGCTACTAATTCAGGAGAATATCCATTTTTTACAAGTGGTGAAGGAGTTCTTACTCATGATGAGTATTTAGTAGATGGAGAAAATATTTTCTTAGCAACTGGCGGATATGCGAATGTGAAATATTATAATGGAAAAGCAAGTTATTCAGCGGATACTTGGTCATTAAAAGTTAAAAATGCTCTTACTAGATTTGTTTATTATCAAATTTTGGCAAGATTGAAATACATTGATGAAGTATTATTTAGAGGTTCTGGATTGAGACATTTACAAAAAAAGGAATTTTTAAATCTTGAAATCCCTATTCCGCCTCTTTCTGTCCAGCAAAGAATCGTTAGAATTCTTGATACGATTCAGGAGGCAATTGATATTCAGGAGAAGATTATTGAGAAGGCGAAAGAGTTGAAAAAGAGTTTGATGGCGGAACTTTTTAAGTATGGTGGTCCATCGTTTAGGAAAGGAAGAAGATTAAAGAAAACTGAAATCGGAGAATTTCCAGAAGATTGGGAAGTGGTGAGAATTAAAGATGTAGGTAGTGTAATCACTGGGACAACACCCTCTACTTCGGTTAAGGAATTTTGGGATGGCGATATACCATTTGTAACTCCTTCTGATTTTAAAAACGATAGTGTTTATGTATATCAAACAGGAAGAAAAGTAACAAGCGCTGGTGCTCAAAAAGGGAGAATAATTCCTAAAAACTCTATCCTGGTAGTGTGTATCGGTTCAACGCTTGGGAAAATCGCTTTATCTTATGAGGAATGTATAACCAATCAGCAAATTAATGCTATTATTTGTGAAAACTTTAAAGTTAATCCATTTTTTGTGTATTATTTCCTTTTGAAAAATCAAGGTTTATTAAAGGCTTACGCAGGAACGACTACAAAACCCATTGTTAAGAAATCTCTTTTTGAAACTTTTCTTATCCCCCTTCCTTCTCTTCCCGAACAGCGAGAGATTGCGGAGATTTTGCAAACTATTGATCAAAAGATTGAGATTGAGAAAAGGAAAAAGGAGCTTTATGAGGAATTGTTTAAAACGATGCTTAACAAGATTATGAATCAGGAAATTGATGTTGAAAAAATGGAGGTGTAGGAATCATGATGCAGTTGGAGAGAAAATTAGTTGAGGAGCCGGTCATTGAGAATCTTCAAAGGAAAGGGTGGAGGTATGTTGAGGCAAAAGATTTAAAGAGGGTGAGCATTGAGGAGCCGTTACTTATTGAGGATTTAAGGAGGAAAATTTTTGAGATAAATGAAGATGTTGAGCTTACGGATGAGGATGTAAGAAATGTGATCATCAAGCTTCAGGGTGCATTTACGGATCAGAATGGGCATAAGGAAATTTTGAGATATTTTAAGTATGGGGTATCCATAAAGACGGAGAAGGAGCGAGTTGTAAAGGATATTCAGCTTTTTGATTATAGCGATATCGGGAGGAATGATTTTGTGTGTGCGAATCAGGTTGAATTTTTTGGGAGGGATAAGATTCGTTTGGATGTATTGCTTTTTGTAAATGGTATTCCGCTTGTAAATATAGAGTGCAAGAATCCGTATACAGGGAAGGAGGATTATTTTTCGGCTTACAGGCAGATAAAAAGGTATGAGAAGACGGTCCCGGAGCTTTACAAGTATGTTCAGATCGGGGTTGGTTTTGCTGAGAAAGTGAAGTATTTTCCGGTTGTTCCTTGGGTTGAGGATGTGAAGCAGGAGGTTTGGAGGTGGGAGGGGGTTGGTGATGGTGAGGCGATTTTTGAGATGTTAAAGCCGGAGGTGCTTTTGGATATTTTGAGGAATTTCATCTTCGTTTGGGAGTTCAGGGGTGAGATGACGAAGGTGATCGGGAGGTATATGCAATATCGTGCTGTGAACAAGATTTTCCAGAGGGTGAGGGATAATTTGGAGGGAAGGACGGATAAGAACAAGGGGTTGATTTGGCACTGGCAGGGTTCTGGGAAGACATTGACGATGATATTTTCAGCCTATAAGTTGTATAATTACATGGGGAAGCCGACGATATTTTTCATAGTTGATAGGAAGGAGCTTGAGGATCAGTTTGATAAAGCGTTAAGTTCTTTAGATTTAAATTTTGGGTTTGAGAAGGTTGAAAGCATTGAGGGGTTGAGGGAGATATTGGTTTATGATAGTTACAGGGGGAAGCGAGGTGTATTTTTGACTTTGATACACAAGTTTAATCTTGATGAGGAGTTTATTTTAGAGGAGCTTTTGAAGTTCGGTCAGATAGGTAAGAGGAAGGATGTAGTTTGTTTTTTGGATGAGGTTCATAGGAGTCAGTATGGGGTTTTGGCTTTGAAGATGAGGCAAGTTTTGGCAAATGCTTTCTTTTTCGGTTTTACGGGGACGCCGATTTCTTATAGAGATAGGAACACATATAAGGAATTTGGTTACATAAGGGAGGATGATCCTGAGCTTTATTTGGATAGGTATTTTATAGATGAGGCGGAGAGGGATGGGTTTGTAGTTCCGATAGTATATGAGTTGAGGAAGGAGGAAGTTAATTTGAGGGATAAGGATTTGGAGTGGTATTTGAAGAAGGTTGATGTTGAGGATATTTCCGATGAGGTTGAGTTAGTGGATGTAGAGGAGCGGGTGAAGAGGAAGATAAATGAGATAACGGTATTTTTGGAGAATCCGAAGAACATAGAGGTCATTTGTGAGGACATAGCGGGTCATTTTTTGGGGAATTTTGATGGGAAGTTCAAGGGGTTGATTGTTACGGGTAGTAGGAGGGCTTGTGTAAGGTTTAAGAAGGTTTTGGACGGGTATTTAGATCCGAGTTATAGTGAAGTTGTGATGACTTTTAAGGAGGATGATGAGGAGATAAGCGAGTATGTGAAGGTGTTGAGGGAGAGGTATGGTATGTATGATGTTGGGGAGATAGTAAAGAGGGTGATTGATAGGTTTAGGAAGGAGGAGTATCCGAAGCTTTTAATTGTGACTGATATGTTGATAACGGGTTTTGATGAGCCGAGGCTTGGGGTGCTTTATCTTTACAAAATTTTGAAGGGGCACAGGTTATTGCAGACGATAGCACGCGTGAACAGACCGTATGAGCAGAAGCCGGTGGGGCTTTTGGTGGATTATGTTGGCATATTCAAGCACATTCAGAAGGCGCTTGAGGTTTATTCAAAGGAGGATGTTGAGATGATAAGGAAGAGGGTTATGGATAGGGATAAGGAGGAAGAGGAATTTATGAAAATTTTGGGTGATTTGGAGAGGATTTTCGGTGGGTTGGTTGGGAAGTTTGATAAAGGGGTTTTTGACAGGGCGATAGAGATACTGAAGGTCAGAGGGGATGAGTTCGTTTCTTTGTATGTGGAGTTGAGAAAGAGGTTTGAATTTTTGAGGTCGGAGGGTAGAATTTTGAAAGTTTTGCAGAAGTATAGATGGTTTTCGGTTTTGTATGAGTATTACAAGAGGCTTTTGAGGCCGGATATAGATGAAGTTAAGTTAGAGAGGTATTTCAGGAGGACGATAGATTTGATACATAATTTGATAGAGCCGACGGGGTTGTTGAAGTTGGAGCCAAGGTTGATTGATTTGGAGTATATAAAGAAGTTGAAGGGTTCGGCGGGTTTGACTGAGGCGCAGAGGTATGTTGGGGTTTTGACGGCGTTGAAGCATATTTGCATATTGAAAGGGAGGAATCCGATATACAAGAGCATAGCGCAGAGGGTCAGGGAGTTGGTTGAGAGGTGGCAAGGTGGTGTTGATATAATGGAGTTAAGTGGCGAGATAGATCGGGTTTTGGATTACATCAACGAGAAGGAGGTTGAGAGGGAGCAGAAAAAGCTGGATGATGTGGAGTTTGGGATAAAGTTGATTTTTGAAGACAGTTTAAATTTTGTATCGGGTGAGGCGGAGAGGTTAGCGAAGGAGGTTTATGCTGTGGTTAAGGGGGATTTATATAGTGGGTGGAATCAGAATCCGGCGATAAAAAAGCTTGTTGAAAGGAAAGTAAGGGAGTTCCTTGCTGAGATAAAGCCGAAGTATAAAATTTCATATGAGCAATATGACAAGTTACATAAACAAATTTTTGAGTTGATTTTAGATTATGCTTGAATGTAGGTATGTCTTGTTTTACAGGGATGTAAAATATCCGAGGATAGAGGTAAGTCGTGATGTAATAAAGGTGGTGCTTCCGAAGGGCGGTGGTTTTGATGTTGAGAGAATTATTGAGGAGCGGAAGGATTGGATAGAGAGGAAGGTGAAGTCCTTGAGGGAGTTGGAGGAGATTGCAGATGGTTTGATTTTGTATAACAGGGATGATTTAAGTGGTTTAGTTGATGGATATGTTAAGGAGTTTAGTGAGGTTTTGGGAGTTAAGCCGAATGAGGTATCTTTCAGGAGGATGAAGGTGAGGTGGGGGAGTTGTGATCTGCGACGGAGGCGTTTAATTTTCAACAGGGATTTAAATTTTTTGCCTGATGATTTGATTAGGTATGTTGTGTTGCATGAGATGTGTCATTTGATTGAGGGGAACCATGGGAAGAGGTTTTGGAGGTTGGTTGAGGGGTTGGATAGAAATTATAGGGAAAAGGAGAAGCTTTTAGCGGGATACAGGATAAAATTGGAAAATAAAAAATAAAAAGGGGGTAAAAGCCATGCTTTTTTTCTGGAGGTCTGGGATAAAATTGGTGGAGAAAGGTGACGAGTTATATGAGCGTGGGGAATATCAAAAGGCGATCAAGTATTATGATAAGGCGATCAGGAGATCTCCTGATTTTTCGTTGGCATGGTATGGCAAGGGGAGAGCATTGGAGGAGCTTGGTCGGTATGAAGAGGCGTTGGAGTGTTTTGAAAAGGCGCTTCAGTTTGATCCCAATGATGGTGATGCGTGGTTTGAAAAGGGGTATGTGTTGCATAAACTTAAGAGGTTAAATGAGGCACTTGAGTGTTATGATAGGGCGTTAAGAATAAAGGGTGATTCTTGGATTGTGCTATATTATATGGGAGGGTGTTTATATGATTTAGGGAGATATAATGAGGCATTGAAGTATTTTGATAAATTAGTTGAGAAGCGTGGGAACTATGCGGTGGGTTGGAGGTCTAAAGGTTTGGCTTTAGGAAAGATGGGTAGGTTGCATGAGGCGTTAGCATGCTTTGACAAAGCGCTTGAGATAAACCCGAACGATGCGATTACACTGGTTAACAAAGGCGTTGCTTTGCAGAAGCTTAATAGGTTGACAGAAGCACTGGAGTGTTATGATAAGGCGACTAAGTTGAACGAGAAGTTGTGGGATGCTTGGGATCGCAAAGTGAGTGCCTTAGTTCTTCTTGGGAGGTATCAAGAGGCGTTGGAGTGTATTGAAAGGGCGACGGAGGTGTTGCCAGGTAGTGCGGAATTGTGGGTTTTAAAAGGTAATGTGTTAATAATTTTTGGTAGGTATGAGGAGGCGTTGAAGTGTTTTGAAAAGGCGGATAATTTAGGTTCTGATGGTGATTCTATTTATTGGTTTAGATATTGGGATGGTAAAGGGCGAGCTTTGTATGGGCTATGCAGGTATGAGGAAGCAGAGGAATGTATTAAGAAATCTATTGAGGTTGACCCTAATTCAGACGATTCTTGGTATTTTAGGGGGATGTGTTTGTTTAATCTTGGCAGGTATAAAGAGGCGATAGAGTGTTATGATGAGGCGCTATATATAAATCCGATGAATTCCGATGCGTGGAATTCTAAAGGTGCTGCATTGAAGAAACTCGGGAGGGTTAAGGAGGCGAAAGGGTGTATAGAAGCGGCGATTGATGCCAATCCGATGAATGCGGATGCGTGGTATAATAAAGGTTGTATATTGGCTGAGTTAGGTAAGCATAGGCAGGCGGTTGAATGTTATGATAAGGCGATTGAAATAAATCCGAAATATGCAGAGGCGTGGCATAATAAAGGGGTTGCGTTGGTTAAAATTGGTGAGTATGAAAAGGCGATAGAGGCGTTTGAGAATTGTATAAAGTATATAAAATATGCTTCGCCTGAGCATGCAAATGAGGTGGAAGATTTGAAAAGGTATGTGGAGCAACTTAAAGAAAAGGTTAGGAGGAAAAACAGGACATCAAACTAGGCGAGGTTGAATTGATATTTTGTTTTGATATTTCATCAAGATTATCCCAAAATATGCCGACGAAGTTTTTCAAGATAGTTTCAGGGGATTGATATTTGGATATTGTAAACGAACTCAAGGGTCTTAAAAAGGTTGAACAGAGCTTTGGGGTGCAAGTTGTTTATGTCAGATTTTATGGCGTCAATTTCTTCTTCACAGGGATATGATTTTAGAGAGAAAATTTTGTAGATGATATTTTTAGCTGGTTCAATGTATTCATAAGGTTCATCTTTAAGTATGTCGGTGAAAATTTTTTCTAAATTTGAATCGAATGGAATTATAGGTGGTCACAGGGTTTGTTTTTGTGGAAAAGATAAAGGTTTTTGTATGAAAGTGCAAGGGCAGGGATTTAAGTTTACATAAGAAACCTTCTGTATTAATCAGGGAAGTGGTGGGGGAGGGATCAAAAAAGAAAATATAGTTTGTTTGTGAAGATGATGTAAGGATTATGTGCTTCTTTTGTAACTTGTTAAGTTTGAATTGAACCATTCCAAGTATCTGGTAAAATGGGCGTTTTAAGTCAAATGACTGTGAAAATGAGCCATCAATTAAAAGTTTAATTGATGGATGCAATGAAACGAGCAAACCATAACTAATGCAAACAAACTCGCTGTGTTTTG
>Ga0079997_119433_pt1 | contig 10700 bp, 12 predicted proteins | sample PerSpoCPS_CMetaG_FD_69200 | JGI IMG/M metagenome (GOLD analysis project Ga0079997, IMG submission 69200) | Archaeal communities from Yellowstone National Park, Wyoming, USA - Perpetual Spouter C (PS_C) MetaG (SPADES assembly) (version 2) | ecosystem: Environmental > Aquatic > Thermal springs >... | reverse complement strand
CTCGGATTTCGGAAAATTAACTTCATTTGAAAGGGGTGCCCTATTGACAAAATGATTGATATGTCTTATCTTATTTAATGTGGTCGTTTGGGGTTCCTAATGTACCGTGTGGAGTTGAAAGTTGAGGCCTTTGTGCTTGGTGCTTCATACTACTACCTGTTCCTAATGTACCGTGTGGAGTTGAAAGGTAAGCCCCTGGCTCATCGGCCAGAGGCTCCAAGAGGTTCCTAATGTACCGTGTGGAGTTGAAAGAAGGACTTCATCGTAATGCTTAATTTCCCTCTTTTTGTTCCTAATGTACCGTGTGGAGTTGAAAGATCATCTATAAGCCATGGGACGCATTCATAAAACGGGTTCCTAATGTACCGTGTGGAGTTGAAAGCCCATTTGGGGCGTTTTTTGCCCACAGGGTAGGCAGTTCCTAATGTACCGTGTGGAGTTGAAAGAAACCCGCAAACCTCACATGCATCCTCATTCTCTCCGCGTTCCTAATGTACCGTGTGGAGTTGAAAGCTACTTTGGAGATATGCCCGTAGACCTGTCCCTTTTTAGTTCCTAATGTACCGTGTGGAGTTGAAAGCTGATATCATCCTTCAAATCGTCCGCCAGCTTTTCCAAGTTCCTAATGTACCGTGTGGAGTTGAAAGTCGGCAAGCCCTGGCACACGGACAAGTCCGAAATGCCGTTCCTAATGTACCGTGTGGAGTTGAAAGATTCAAAGCCCTGCTGCAGCAGGGCTTTAACCTCCGTTCCTAATGTACCGTGTGGAGTTGAAAGTCAGGCGCCAGCCGCTTACGACCCCCTCCCATTCACCTTGTTCCTAATGTACCGTGTGGAGTTGAAAGCACCATGCAAGTCCTCGCATTTCAATGCTTTGCAAATGCTGTTCCTAATGTACCGTGTGGAGTTGAGAATTTCAAATAAAATCAAGAAGGCAGTTCATTTTATGCCGTTTTAAGTCAATTACGGGGGATGAAGACCATGGGAAGAAAAAGGGTTTAAACTCTTAAACAGTGTTTAAACTTTTAAGTGTTATTTGAACTTTTAAATAGGATTTGAACTTTTAAACAGGGAGTAATCAACCTTGTAGAACTTCCCATTGTGTGGGATGGGAACCGTGGAAAGAAGAGAGGGATTTAAACTCTTAAACACTGTTTAAACTTTTAAATGCTGTTTGAGTTTTTAAATGCGATTTAAACTTTTAGACTATGTTCCCTCTTCCTTTTTTAGATAGTTGTAGTAATGTTCTATCGCAAGGTTGATAATGAGGGAGTAATCAACCTTGTAGAACTTCTTTACCAAGATCGCCCTCATCTCTTCAAGCCTGTGGATGTTTTCATCTGTTATAACAAAACCCTTGATCTTTTTCTTTTTGGGTTTGGCCTGTGGAGTGTATTTGGTTTCTTCCGCCGTGTCTATCTGTTCCTTTTGCTGTATGGATGGGAAGGGACTGCTTACAGAGTTTAGCATATTATCTAAAAGGTCTCCTGCCTTTGGCTTCTTTTTAGCCATGCTAATACCTCCTTTGTGTATTGGTTAAGAATGTCCCTGACGTCCCTGTCAAGGTAGCTTATATCTCCATCCATTGAGATGGACATAAATGCACTTCTTTTGGGAATGGGTGGTAAGATGGGCACTTGGGCTTTCTTTTGTATCCGTTCCAGCAAGTCTCTCTGGATGGCAATTCTTTTCTCATAGGCATTTGGAGCTAACCACACATCTATACCTTTGTTGTAAGATTGAGCTACCGTCTTTAATAGTTCAAATATGGTTTCCAAACCTGCCACCGCAAAGTATTGGAGCTGTAAAGGGACGATTACTCCATCACTTGCTACAACGGCGTTAAGTGTAGGTAAGGAGAGATTTGGTGGGGTGTCTATGATGACTATTTGATAGTCGGAGTATTTGTTCAAGTTTTGTGATAGCCTTAATTCCTTGTCCTTCTCATTAGCAAGTCTTTTCTCTACCAAGCTAAGCAAAACAGAGCTGGGAATTAAAGACAAACTTTCTGAGAGTTTGAGGGGGTCCACAGGTTCGCCCATTAACAGATGGTAGCTTTGTGGTATTTCCCTACTTCTTTGCCTTGTAAGAGCCAAGGTTAGGTTTGCCTGTGGGTCAAGGTCAATTAAAAGTACCCGCACACTCTCGGACAGAAGCTTCCCCAAGACTAAAGCTAAGGTGGTCTTTCCTACTCCGCCTTTGTGGTTCACAATGGACAGAACTTTCATAAGAAAAATTTTAAACTATTCTTAAAGGTTTAAACGGCGTTTAAACGTTAAAGTGATTTTTTAAGTGTTTAAACTGAGTTTAAATGTTTAAATGAGGTTTAACCTTTTTCCGCAAGGAATCTCAATCTTCTATCGTAGGGTAAGGTTGGTAAGGTGGTGGTGCTTAGGTGGAATAGGTGGAAGGGTTGGTTAATGGGTGGTGGGTAGGTGGAGAAGGTGGTTTATCGGTTGGTCGGATGGGTGGAAAGGGTGGGAGGGTGAAGGAAGTAGCTGTTATTGAGGTTCTTCTTCCTCTATTTTCTCTACTTTAGTGGGCTCTGTGTGAACAAAGCTTATGCGATGGTGTGGGATGTATAGTAGCTGAGCCTCCGCCACGTGCTTAGTCCCTTTGATTTTTACATTCATCAGAATGAGATACCCAGGCTCTGCCACTATACAGTCTCCCTCTATGATAGCTGGGCCTATTTCTTTAATGACTACTCTTTTACCTTCAAAAAGCTTGAGTGGGTGCTCTTTCTTCTGCTGAGGCTGTTTTTGGGGCTGATTCTTTGCTGCTGCTGACTTTTTTTCACTCATGATAGGTAAAATAATATTATAGACCGGGATGCCCCCACGGGAGGCATTAAGCTTCCATGCCCCCCATAGATGGGGCTGAGGTCCCTGTGGTGAGGTTGTCCCGGGACAATCATACGGAGGAAATAGAGTGCCTACTGAAAATTATATCCAGAATGAAGGTCCCAGTCAAGGGGGTGGCGGTAGCAGGATAGCCCTGCTACCCCAGAAAGCCAGAAAGTTTCACTCTTTTAAGGCTGTCAAAAAGGCTCTTTCTGACAAACTTTGGAAGCAAGCTTACGTTCCTGTCAACTTATTCCTGCTTTTTACCAAAAAAGACGATAAACCAGTTGGTGCATGCCTTGGTGCAGATCCTCACACTATCGCCCGAATTTTTGACTTTGCCCGAGAGCACAATCTGGCTGTCCTCCATTCAGGAATCTTCTTCCTACGCAAGGAGACCGCAGAGAAACTTCGGGAGAACCGAAAGATTGCCAAGGGAGACAGGGAGAAATTAGCCAAGCTTGACCTTCATGCCGTCTCTGGACCCGACAAGCTTGTAAGGTTAGCCTTCAGAGTTTTTATTGACATTGACAACAAAGACACAAAAGCCCTCTGGAGGCTGATCAAGTACCTTTGGAAGCTTAAGATCTACCCAGAAGTTTGGGAGACCAAGAGAGGCTACCACGTTTATATCTACTTCTACCACCGCAAAATATATCGGGTGGTAAGTGTAGAGGATGAGGACGGCAAAAAACGGGTGGAAAAGGTTTTTCAAGGCTACGAATTACCCTTTGCTAAGGACTACCGCATAAAGCACGTAGAGAAAGGTTTAAAAGAACTTTGTTCCAAAGTTGGCATAAAAGCCGACAAAGTCTCCGCCAGGCAGGGGGTATGGGTGGAAGGCGTGCCGAATCCCCTAAAGGATGGATTTGTCACCAAGCTTATCCTGACTGGAAAACCTCTACCTTTGGAGGACCTTTGGCAAAAAACGCTACCCCTCTGGCTTCCTAAAGAACTCTTCCGAAAGCCACGCTACAGGGTGAGAAAGCCAAAGAACGAGGAGAAGGCAAAGGACGCACGGAGGGAACTGTATTACTTGCTTGAACCTCCATATTCTAACGTTTTCTTCGCTCTATCCAGACACGGAACCCTAAAAGCTTGCAAGAAGCTGTTGGACGCTGGCTACGAACTGCAGGATATAAAGAATGAACTCAAAGACCGCCTTGAGATACGCACAACGTCCGATGAGAAAGCCCTTGAGAACTTTTTGGCTTACCTTGAAGCGAACTACACGAAACACACCCACAAGCAAAAAAGCCCACCTAAGGAGGAAGAATACAAGGAGAAGGAACGCAAGCAAGAGCACTGGGAGGATCTGGCTGTGCGGGTCATAGAAGCTTGGAAGAAAGGCCACCAAAAGATTTCGCACATAGCAAGATACTTGGGAATTTCCAGAAGCAAGATCTACCACATGCTAAGCTTTATGAGGGAGCACGGCTATGAATTTGAGGACTTGTTTACAAAATCCGAGGAAGTTCTCGCTTTTCTAAGAGCCCACAGAAAGGGAGGAAACAAGTGGCAGCGTAAAAGAGAATGGAATAGGGAAGCTTGGTTGGAGGAGTACCAACGTAGAGAAGCTGAGTTCATCCAACTTTGCAAGAAGGAAGCCCAGGCACGCAGAGAAAAAAAGAGGGAAGAGCTACGGGAAAAGGGAATAGACCCAAATGGGTGGTATAGCTGGTGGCAGATACCTGTCCTATTTGGGAGTGTCCAGGTAGGTAATATTCAGTTTGAGGTTGGTAAGGAGGTATCTGTTTGGGCTGGCATCTTTTTAACTAACCGCCCCCACTTCCACACCTACGCTACAGCAGAGCAGCTGCTACAGCACGCATCAAAAACTCCTGCAGTGCCTTTGGTAGTACTTTCAGATTCCTTTGACTGTCCTCTATCACTGACTTCCATTTCCAAAGAAGCCTTTCAAGAATCCACTCATCCACTACGAAAAGCCCTTTTTGACCTTCTCAAGAAGTACCACTCCGAGGATGGACTACCTGTAGTTTTGGTGGTTCCAAGGAAGGTCTCCCATGGGAAGAACACACTCCTCCAGCTTACGCCTTACAAGGTTCCACCTCGGAGTGAAATCCTCAAACAGCTGTGGGGAGAAATCAAGGAGAAGTTTGGGAAAACTGTCCAAGGGCTGTCTACCAAGAACGGAGCTGTGGACTGGTTCCGTAGGGTTTGGGAAAAGTTCAAGGAAGAGATTATGTCCAGAGGGTGGGTGTCTGTGGGTTCTTCTCCCTTCCCCTCCAAAGAGAATCAAGCTTTCAGCCCCCTCTCTAAAAAGCTTTACACCAGCCAGCAGGAACCTTCCAACAAGCTTACCGGGACCGAGAGGAGTGAAAAAGCCCACCCATACAAGTCTGAACCTATGCATCAGATGCTTGACGAGACTTTTGGAAAGGAGGTGAAACCCATGCATGAACAAATTACAACCTTTACCAGTTCTACAAGTTCCAATGGATGTGAAGACCCTAAAACAAATCTGCCAGTTCCAGTGGATGGGGAGTCCTTAAGCAGTTCCACCAGTGCCAGCGAACAGGAGACCCTTACCAGTACTCCCAGTTCCAGTGGGCAGTATACCCTACCCAGTTCCACGCAGGAGTTTGAAAAGGAGACTGAAGAACCCGTGGGGCTGGTGGCGTCAAAGGAGGGACTAAGGGAGGAAGAGCAAGAGCGTACGCCCTCCGAGATGACTTGGGAAGACTTGCTACAGGCACTGGTGGATGGGGAGCTAAGTGAGGAAGAGTTTGAACGCATACTCTTTGAAACCGAAAAGAAGAAAGGCATCACCCTAAGAGGAGTTTTCAGTGCGGTCAGAAAGCTACTTGAGAAGGTAGAGAAAGCCCAAAACTGCTTGAAGGAAGGCAAACTCCAAGAAGCGGAAAAACTCCTTGAGAGTATAAACAAAGACCTTCAAGACCTTGGAGAGAAAACTCGGAATGCTTTAGAAAAAAGAGGAGGGCTTAAACACCCACGCAAAAAGCTTATCGCTATTTTGATGAAACTGAATGATTTTTCCCTGAAGAAGCTTGGAGTTCACTTCATCTACAGGAGGGAGGAGATAGGCAAGTTTCTGAAGCTTTTGGATTACGCCCTTGAAAGGTATCTTACGGAGTCAGGTTATGACCTTGAGAAGGACTTCCAGACGATTGTGAAAGCATTTTTGGAAACCTACGCTTATGCATTTCTGAGGAGGACGCCTACCAGAGAGATGTTTTTCAAACAGTTCATTAAATACAGGTGGGAGATGAAATTCAACGGGGGGCCTATATACTTCAAGGATGCTACAGGAAAGACCTATTCCATGAAAGAAATCATATACTGGGTTGAAGACTACCTTGAGCAAACTACATCCGTGCCCGACTTTCCCTCTTCCCAAGTAGTCCAGACTGTCGTAAGGTTCTTTGAAGAAAAAGCTAAAGGTAGTGATGTGGTGAAGGTTTCAGGGGAGGAACTTGCGACTGCTCTCTACACTACGTGGCGGAAAGCCGAGCCAGAAAAGGCAAACCTTGTAGCGGTTTCAGAATACATAGACAAGTATGAAGGCGTCCTATGGAAAAAACTCAACAACGGACACTACGTTCTGCTTGTTAGCTCCGATAAAGTAAGGGTAAGGATTAGGGACTATGTGCGGGAACTGAAGCAGGTAAAGAAGAATGGGCAAGGGCAAACCTCAGCTGATGGGAATGGTTCCGTAGGCTCTGAACATTTCACGCACAACGGGAACAATGGAAACGGGAAACCCTCAGCTAATGACACTGGTTCCTTGGGCTCTCAATCCAGCAATGGGAACAACGGAAACGGAAAATACGACATAGACCAAATCATCCGCACCCTTGAGGAGAAAGGTAGCGTGGTAGTTCCACCACAGTTTGTGCACGAAATAGTCAGAGAACTCCGTAGAAGAGGGTTCTCTGTGAACTATTGGACAACTACTGGGCTTATTGAACTTGTGGGTGGAGATGATGAAATCCCATTTTAGGAGGGAACCATGCGGAGGTTTAACCCTGAAGAACTGTTTTATAACTCCGTAGTGGTGGACTTGGAGACTACTGGGCTTTTTGCAGGGAAAGATCAGATCCTCCAGCTGTGTGCTATAAAGCCCACACCCAGAGGACCTGTGGTCTTCAACCAATACATTTACGCAGAGGAAAACCCAGCTTACTGGGTAAACCGTATAGACCCTGAGAACCTAAAGAACTGCCCTACGGAAAGGGAAGTTCTCCAAGAGTTCTGGGCTTTCGTCCAAGACAGGGATTTCATTGTCTCATACAACGCCGTTTTTGAAATGCACTTTTTGGAGGAAAGGTCGGAACTCCACCAGCTCCCGCACGGGAACCATGCCTACATTTGCCTTATGGAAACCTTTTCAGACTTCTTTTCTACTGGCTGGAAAAAGCTTCCTGTGGCTGTCCGTAGGTGCCTTGGTATAAGACCCTCTAAATGGCATGATGCAAAATCTGACGCCTACCTTGCCCTTAGGCTCTGGAGTTTCTTTTGTTTCCTTGAGGACCCCGTGAAACTTGACCCTATTTGGGTACCCAAACTCTGGCGTGTGCGGGTTATCCGCTTAAAGTGGGTTGAGGGCGGGGCACAGACAGCCCAAGGTGATGATGATTATGAATTACCTTTTTAAGGAGGTTTAGTCATGGAGAGGAAAGCAGATTTGAAGACTGTCAAAGCCTTTTGGGACTTAATGTCCCAGCATTTTCCAGAACTCTATGTTGATCTATCGCTCTTCAATACTCTCTTTAATAATGCAGGAAATTCCCGACTCTTTAAAGAGGCTGTTAGGGAAAAGGTTCCTATAACGCAGGCTTACGAAAAGACCTTAGAGCTCATGGATGAATATTACAAGGGCAGGGACATCTTATGGAGACCTTCATTGGCTTATTTTGGAGAAAATCTAGATGCCTTAGTTTCTATGCTTTGGGTGGATGATTTTAATCTTGAAAACAGATTAGGCTTAACCCCTCTCTTCTATGTTCGGACGGGTTCATGTCCGTGCAAATTTCAGGCTTATTTAAAGCTGAAGGAACCTGTTCCTTTAAAAAAGGCAGATTTCTTCCAGAGGGTATTGGCGGAGTTTGCAGGTGGCGGGGGTTATGGTTTGTACTTTGAACATAGACGAATAGCGGGTTTGGCGAATGGCAGGTATGCGGATGACCCTCTTGTAGTCTTCTTTGGTCCATTTGAAAAAGGCTTTGTGGATCCGAAGTGGCTGGAGGAGCTTACCTTGGTGTTTTGGGATTCAGCTTTTAGACAAAGTAAAGAAAGGGATATGAAAAAGAAGCTTGAAAGGTTCCTTCCGTTGTTAGAGGAACTTGAGAGTCTCCTTCCATTTTTGAAGAGGCTGAAGAGGGACTATGAGGACTACTAATTTCCTATAAAGCCTTCAGAGCAAGCCAAGCGGATGTGAGGGAGCCGATGAAAGGAATCCTGAGCAGAGAGAGACCAAAAAGGTCTCTCAATCCGTTTGGCAAGTTCTGAGGGTAGCCCTCCTCTTCCCTATCCTTGGAAGGGTCTTACCGAGAGACCTTTCTCCTCTGAAACCAGTGTTGGTGGAAGGGGTGTGGGATAGGGTGAGGTGTTCTAAAGGGTTAGTTCCCTTTATCCGCTGGGGGACGGTCCCGATGAGGGATTTTTAGAACAGCCTCATCCACGGCTTGTATTGCATAACCTGCTCAAAAGTATAAGGGCATTCCTGAGGGAAATCCTTTTCTGTGGGAAGCTTGCCTTTGAAGTAAGTTAGAACCAGAGTTTTGTTTTTAGGGTTCTCAAACCAATCCACTAATGCCCGAACTGCCGCTTTCTACGCCCAACGCAAAGTTTCACTATCTTGGGCTTTTACCCTCAGGGAAGGGCTGTCTTCAAATATATACTCCAGTTCTCTCCTTGCATTTGTAATTGTTTCTATCCAATCGTAGCCTATTTCAGGCCCATATCTGAAATTCTCCCACTTGTAAAGATGTTCCATTATGGTGGACACATGGCTTCTAACACTTTTAAACAGACTTTTTCCCATATCCTCTATCTCCTCTACAAGGTTCTCCCAGTCCACAAGGTCCAACTCTCTGTTTTTCAAAAGCCTTAGGTTTTCCTGCAGCCACAGGTAAAAGTCTTTTTCGTAAAGTTCCTTTAGGCTTTGGATTTTTTGCTCCATGGGTTTAAATATAAGCCTCACTCTTTAAGCCACGGCTCGTATTCCATAATCTGCTGGAAGGTATAAGGACACTCTTTTGGAAAGTCTTCTTCTGTGGGAAACCTGCCAAAGTGCCTAAGGGCTAAATGTTCATTCACCTTAAACCATGCTATCAAGTTTAAAACTGCATCTTCCCATGCCCGTTGCAAGATTTCTTTTTCCTGAGCCTTAGCTTTAAGGGAAGGTGCGCCCTTGAAGAGTTTTAGCATTTTCGTTCTTGCGTTAATGATGCTTTTCTTCCACCCGCTACCCATATAAGCGGATTTCCTATAGTTCTCCCACTTATACAGATGCTCCATAATTACCGCCATATAGCTAACCATAGCGTCAGAGTGCCTCCGTCCCATATCCTCTATCTCCTCTAACAGGTTCTCCCAATCTACAAGCTCATATTCTTTATTTTTGAGAAGCTTGAGGTTCTCCTGCACCCACAGGTAAAAGTCTTTTTCGTAAAGTTCCTTCAAGCTTTGGGCTTTTAGTTCCATGAGTTTTAAATATAAGTCCTTCTTCTGTCTTACCCTACATTGGAAGTTGTAGGGTAAGAACTCTAAATCTGCTAAGACACCTCTTGTTCATACCCATGTTTTCTAAAATAAAGTTTGAAGGGGGTGCTGAAATGTGTGTAATCATCTATAAGCCAGAAGGGGCTATTGTTAGCGACAAGCTATTTGAAAGGTGTTGGGAGTTGTTTCCTCATGGCGGCGGATATGCAGTTTGGGATAATGGGAGATGGGTGTATGAGAAGGGCTTTATGGACAAAGATAGGTTTTATGAGGCGGTCAAAGACTTTATTTACTCAAAGCACACAAGGGTAGTCCTACACTTCAGGCTTGCTACAGAAGATGCAGAAGGAAAGAGAAACATCTTGCCAGAATTTACGCATCCCTTTGAAATTCAGCTTCAGGATACAAAAGCCTTGCTATTTGTTAATGGGCGGTTTAGCGAGAGTTATAAAGGCATTGTGGGGGCACCGAAGGTGAAACGGTTCGTAGAGGACATAAACCAGCTAAAGCTTACGAGGAAGCAATATGAAAAGCTTTTGGAAGAAGACGGGCTTCTGGAAGGCTTACTCCGATACAGAGGAGAAAGGGCAAGACTTCTAACGCTTTTTGAAGAAGACAAGGAACCCTTCTTTAGCCCTAATCCTCCGAAAGGATGGATAGAATACGATGGGCTGTTGCTTTCAAGGAAAGTCTTCAGTTTGTAGGTTGTCAGAAAATGCCAGAAGGTGGGTTATAGTATATAAGGGTATGGTAGCAGTTAGGGAGGAAAACAGGAAAGGGAGCCTTCCTAACAAGGGAGGGCTTTCTCTGAGGGGTCTTTTGGCCCCTTATTGCGAGGAGGTGGCCTAATGGCTTACCTCTTCGTGTATGGCACCCTTAAAAGGGGTGGATCAAGGCACAGCCTCTTAAAGGGCTGTACTTTTTTAGGGCATGCCTTGGCAAGAGGCTTTGCCCTTTATGACCTCGGCGCCTACCCTGGGATGGTGCCCGGAGATGGGGTAGTGCGTGGAGAAGTCTATGAAATCCCAGAAGGGCTCCTTAGGGAGCTTGACTGGGTAGAGGGAGCTCCTTTCCTCTTCAGGAGGGAGCTAATTGAGGTGGTCCTTGAGGACCACACTCCTTTGCGTGCCCACGCCTATCTGTATAACAGAG
>Ga0079997_137062_pt1 | contig 10744 bp, 10 predicted proteins | sample PerSpoCPS_CMetaG_FD_69200 | JGI IMG/M metagenome (GOLD analysis project Ga0079997, IMG submission 69200) | Archaeal communities from Yellowstone National Park, Wyoming, USA - Perpetual Spouter C (PS_C) MetaG (SPADES assembly) (version 2) | ecosystem: Environmental > Aquatic > Thermal springs >... | reverse complement strand
GGAATGGGCGACGGCGGCATACATGCTGGGGACGCCGGGGAAAAGCGTCACCTTGTGTTGGGCGATGGCTTTCGCCGCTTCGGCGGGATCAAAGCGGGGCAACAGCACCATCGTGCCCGCCTTGACAATCGCCAAGTTCATCCCGACGGTCATGCCGTAGGAATGGAAAAAGGGCAAGACGCACAAAAACACTTCCTCGCCGTCTTTGAGCCGATAGACCCATGCGTTGATTTGGTGGGCGTTGGCGGCGAGGTTGAAATGGGTGAGCATGGCTGCTTTGGGCAAGCCCGTCGTCCCGCCTGTGTATTGGAAGACGGCGACTTGTTCTTTGGGGTCAAAGTCCACTTTCGGCGGACGGCGGCGTTGATGGAGGAGGGCTTCAAAGTCGTGGGTTTGAACGCCTGACGGGATAGTCACTTCACCTTTCGGACGCGCCCGAAGTTTGACGACGGGGCGCATCAAAAGGGGCACATAAGCGGCAGGTGAAGTGACAATGAGGTGGCGGACAAAAGTATCGCGGAGAGCCTCGGCGGCTTTATCCAGCAGTGGTTCAGTGGTGACCAAAACGGTCGCCCCGCTATCTTGCAACTCCGCCCGCAACTCAGCAGGGGCTAAGAGGGGATTGAGTTGGACGACGATAGCGCCTAAGCGCACCGTCCCGAAGTAGGCGATGACGAAAGGTGGCATGTTGGGAAGCAAAATTGCCACACGGTCGCCCATCTGCACGCCCAGCGACGCCAACGCCCCCGCAAAGGCGTCAGCCGCTTCATTGAGGTCGCGGTAAGTCAACTTCGCCCCGTAAAAAATTGTCGCCGTTGCCTGTGGGAACTTCTTCGCGGTGTCCCTCAGCAAGGCGTCCAACGGCATTTCGGGATAGACGAGTGTGGGAGGGACAGGGGGCGGGTATTTTGCCAGCCAAGGGCGGGTCGGTGTCATCATCGCACATCCCTCCTTTTTAGCGAGCCTCAAGCGAAAAATTCCTCGCCCTCCGCTAAATGAGCGCGGACGATTTCCTCGTTCAGTTCCACGCCTAAGCCGGGAGCGTCGGGCACTTTGAGGAAGCCGTCCCGAAGGAGCGGCTTTTCACCGACAACAAGGTCATCCCACCAAGGCACATCAATGGCGTGAAATTCCAACGCCAAAAAGTGGGGGATGGTGGCGCAAACATGGCAAGCAGCGATCGTGGCGATAGGGCTGGCGACATTGTGCGGGGCTAAGGGCAAGTAGTAAAGGTCGGCGAGGGTCGCAATTTTCTGCGTCTCCCGCAATCCGCCCACTTTCGGGATGTCGGGCGCCACGATGTCGCAGGCTTGCTTGACAATCAACTCGCGGAACTGATGCGCCGTGTAGTGGTTTTCGCCCGTGCAAATGGGGACGGGCGAGGCGCGCTTGACTTCCGCCAAGGCATCCACATTCTCAGGCGGCGTCGGGTCTTCCAGCCAGAGGGGCTTGTAAGGTGCGACGGCTTCCGCTAACCGCAACGCATCGCGGGTGTTGAAACGCCAATGGCAATCCAGCGCCACTTCCACTTCCTCGCCAACCGCTTCCCGCACGGCAGCGACCAACTCAGCAAGGAAACGGATTTCGGCGTTGGAAAGGGAACGGTTGAGGTAAAGGGTAGCGACACGATAACGCGTGAGCGAACCGTTATTGTGGGGGCGTTGATAGGGCGTCGGAATGTCCAAGTCAAACTTGATGGCAGTGAAGCCTTTGGCGACGACTTGTCGGGCGCGCTCGGCGTAACCTTCGGGCGTGTAATCGGGTTTACCGTCGGGCGTCATGCCTGCGTGGCAATCGCAATAGATGCGGATGCGGTCGTGGAACTTGCTGCCCAACAGTTTCCAAACGGGCACGCCTAATGCTTTGCCAGCGATGTCCCAAAGGGCAATCTCCACGCCACTGAGGGCAGTGACGACAGTGCCCGATTGAGAACCGCTGCCAGAGAGAAAACGCATCAAACGGTGCATCAGCCAATCCACTTGCGTGGGGTCTTGCCCGACGAGGAAGGGTTTGAGGCGGGTGATGACATCGCGGACGCCGATGCCCCAATAGGCTTCGCCGATGCCTGTGATGCCTTCGTCGGTCAAAACTTTCACCAACACCCAAGGGAAGTTGCCTTGCACGACACACGCCCGCACATCGGTGATTTTCAACGTCGCCACCTCCGCCAAGCCGTCGGTGTCAAGTCGGCTAAGATTATGCCACCCTGCTGCTGACGAAACGCTTTACAGCACGGCAAAAAACGCCACTTCTATGCCTCCGCCAACTGCATCGCAGCGCAAGGGAAGACGGCGATGTGGCAATCGTCGCCGTAACGCTCCCGCAATCGTCGCACCACTTCCCGCCAACTTTGACACAACGCTTCGCCGTCCCAACCCCATTGCCACAAATCGTGGGCGTTGACCGTCGGGGCGAAATAGAGGCGCTGTGGGCGAACGGTTCGGTCAGGCGAGGTTGTCCGCTGTGCCCCCAATCGCATCCCAGGTCCCGCAAGGTAGTGCGTGCCCATGCCTTCCGAACCTGCCGACGCAAGGACGACCGTGCCTTCATCGTGGACGAACCGTTTGGGCGCGCTGCTGATGGGCGTAAAGGCGTTGACACATTGGTAAACTTCGCTGTCCTTCGGATATGCCGACAAGATGGCGACATCGGCTTCGTCGGGGATGGGCGTCGCATAGACGCGCCGCGCCAACTCGCAACCGATGCGATGGGCGTCTATGAAGTGACCGACGAAGCAACCGACGATGCCCCGCTGCGGGTTGAGCACGACATTGACGATGGCGTCCAAACCCGCCATCGTCGCCGCCTCTTCCATGTCCTCACGGGCGATATTGCCTTCGGTCAACGCTATGCCTTTTCGGAAGCCGTTGTCGGGGCGATGGTTGTGGTAAATGCTTTCAATGCCCGCCACGCCGGGCAAAACGAGTTTCGCCCCGCCCCCAAACCCCGCATGCCCGTGCGGAAGGATGCTGCCGACGCACACTTTCAAGTCGGCGCGCAAAAACTCGCGGTTGAGATAAACGGGCGTCCCGTTGCGGGTCGTGCCCAAGTAGTCCAAGTTCTCAAAGGGACAATGGTTTTGCACCCAGAAGTGCGCCACGATGTCTTTGCCCAGTTTGCGAACCATTTGCTCGCGGTTCATCGGGTGATGGGCAGCGATGCCCAAAAGGATACAGATGCGCTCTTTGGGGATGCCGCCATCAACGAGTTGGGCGATGACCAATGGGATGAGACGCGATGCGGGTGTGGGGCGGGTGAGATCGTCCACAACGATGACGGCACTTCGTTTTCCCTTCGCCAGTTCCCGCAAGCGGGTCGTGCCGATGGGGCGTTCAAAGGCTGCTTTCAATCCCGCCTCTCCGATGTCCTTGCCCCCCTGCGGCAGGCACATCGTCACCCGCCACCTTTTCGGGAAGGCAAGGGGCAAATTTTTCTCCGCATACCAGCAACCCCACCGCAGCCAAGCAGGCGGCGTCATTCCCATCGCCTCCCTCAGTCTCGTCGCAACCGCTCAAAAATTTCGCCGATGTCCCCATACTTGACCGCCACCAGTTGGCGTAGTTGCCATTCGTCACGGCAGGCAGCGATGCGGCGAACATAAGGCAAGTGGTGGGCGCGGTTAGGGCTGCGGGCGTAAGCCTCCAAATCCGCCAAGTAGTCTTCAGCGTATTCCCGCATCAAAGCCAAAACGACCTTCACCGCCTCATCGGGCGTCTCCATCGCAGCGGCGATGTCCAGTTCGGGACAGTAGGCGGTGTATTCGTCTCCATCCCGCGCCACAAGGATCGTCAAAATCGGTTCGGCGACGATCAAGCGGGGCTCTATTTGGCGTGCCGTCGTTTTCGCCATCGCTCCTCACCCCACTTGATATTTTCGCCCGACTTCGTGGAAGGGCGTGCCTCTTTTGAGTTCCTCTCTCGCTTGGCTTTCCCGCCGAACGATGTCTTCGGCTTCCTGCAAGATTTCTGCGGCGATTTCCCTTGGGATGACAATCACGCCGTCCAAGTCGCCGAAGATGAAGTCGTAAGGGCGCACCTCCACGACGCTCGTCAACGAACCGCTCATGAAAATGGGTTTGTTGATTTCCAAGATGCGTTGGCGCGCCGCCAGTTCAATGGGGCTGGTGTAGCGGCAAAACGCCGCCCACGGTCGCCACTCGCTGATGCGCAACTGCTTGGTGGAGTCGCGCAAGCCGCCGTCCACGACGACCCCGACACACCCTTTGGCGGCGCAAGCGTGGGCGGTTAATTCGCCAAAATGGGCGCTGACTTGCTCTTCGGAACTGTAAACGATGACGCTGCCAGGGAAGACGAAATCAACGGGATTGGGCGGGCGCTCGTCTTCACGGCGGGGTCGCATGACGGCTTTCACCGTCACCGCCGCCCCCGCCAACACCATGTCGGGATGGATGGGTTTGATGGATGGGTGAAGGACTTGATTGGGCAACCCTCGCCGTTCCAACACATCGTAAATCGGACCGCCGTAAAGTTGCCGATAGCGGGCGACCATCTCGTCCAGCGGCATCCCGTAATCCCAACCCGCTTCCGCCATCACGCAACCCTCCTTCGTCGGCAATGTTCGGGCAAAAGGTTAGCACGCTAACGATTGGCAGGCTGATGCCTTCGCTTTGCGACAAAGTTGAAAGCGGTGATGGGCATGTTCACGGGCATCATAGAAGAAGTCGGCGAAGTCGCCAAAGTGGAGCGGAAAGGGATGGCGGCATTGTTGGCGATTCGCACTTCTTTCGCCCGCGAGTTGCGTTCGGGCGATAGCGTGAGCGTCAACGGCGTCTGCCTGACCGTGCTTGCCGTTCAGCCGCCGACCTTTTGGGTGGAAGCCGTAGAAGAGACCATCGCCCGCACCAACTTGGGCTTTTTGAAAGTGGGCGACCGGGTGAATTTGGAGCGGGCTTTAAGTGCGAGCGGGCGATTGGGCGGGCATTTCGTGCAAGGGCATGTGGACGGCACGGGTGTCATCGCCCAAGTCGTTCCCCGCTTGCGCTCCAAAGTCATGCGCATCCGTTGCCCGCAGGAATTGATGCCCTATATCGTGCCCAAAGGTTCTATCGCTGTGGACGGCGTGAGTTTGACCGTCGTGGAAGTCGGCGCCGATTGGTTCACCGTCTCCCTCATCCCCTTCACGCTGGAACACACGACTTTAGGGCTGCGCAAAGTCGGCGATGTCGTCAACTTGGAAGTGGACATCCTCGCCAAATATGTTCGCCACCTGCTAAAGGGCTGGGCGAACGAAGACCCCGATGCAGCGCTGAAGCGGTTGCTCGCCGAGTAGCCCCTGTTGGTCGGTTGCGCCCGCAATTCAGTCGCGCCTGATAGGCGCTGCAACAGGGATGTTGGAGTGGCTATTAGCCACGACAAAGCGGCTGCCACGACAATTCAGTCGCGCCTGCAATCCAGTCAGTCGCGCCTGATAGGCGCTGCAACAGGGATGTTGGAGTGGCTATTAGCCACGACAAAGCAACAACGCGCTTTTCCGAGGCTACAAATTCCACCGTTCGTTGATGGGGCGCTGGTAAACTTCCACCTCGCCGTTGAGCACATCGGCGACCCGCACCGTTTTGCCCGTCGCCGCCGCTTCGTAGATGGCGATGGCAATCGCTTTCGCTTTCAGCCCGTCTTCCGCCGTCACTTCGGGCGGGCGGTTGTTTTGAACGGCGTCCACAAAGTCGTAGCATTCCAGGGTGAAGCCATCGGTGAAACCGTGAGGGAACAAGCGCTGCCATGCTTCTTCGCCAATGGCGGTGCGAAAATCTTGGGCTAAATCGTTAAGCCGACGAATTCGCCCGCTGACATGTTGCACGAAGGCGCTACCCCAAGGACCGTGAAAGGCATCGCCCGTGTCAATGAGTGCCCCTTCAGTGGCGTAGTAGACGACATGGGTGAAGCGGTGCATCGGTGCGGCAGTGCTGTAACTCCAAAAGCCCGTGACGCCTCGCTCAAACTCCAAAATCGCCATCCAAGTGTCCTCGCGGTCGTCCGCCACCAACTCCTTGCCCTTGCGGAAGAAGCGAGGGATGAATTGTTTGACGACGGCATGGACTTGCTTGACCTCGCCGAACAAATAGCGCATCGTGTCACAAAAGTGGGCACCGCTGTCCAACACCAACCCGCCCCCTGACAAAAATTTGTCCACCCGCCAATGCCATGCTGGTTCATGCCCCGACGGAGACGGCGGGTTGTGGCTGACTTGGATGGCGTAAAAGAAGGTCGGCTCGCCGATAAGTTTGCTCTCGTTGAACAGCCACCATGCCGTCCGCTGCGGGATGCCCCGACGGATTTGCTCGGCAGTGGCGGCGAACTTGCCCGCCCGCTTGGCTGCCTCCACGATTGCCTTCGTCGCCTTGACCGTCACACCGACGGGCTTTTCCACCATGACATGCAACCCCGCCTCCAAGCAGGCGACGGCGACGACATGGTGCAAGTGATGGGGTGTGATGATGTCAACAGCGTCCAAGTTGCCTGCCTCTTCTTTCAGCATCGCTTCGTGGTCGGCGTAAACGCGGGGGCGTTTGCCCTGAAAGCGTTCAATCCAGTCGGCGAACTCCTCAGCATTTTCCCGAACGGGGTCGCAAAGGGCGACGATTTCCAACTTGTCAGGCTCTGCCTTGTGGATTTGCTCGTAACCCCGCAAGTGCGCCCGTGCGATGCCACCACAACCCACCATCGCCAACCGCACCGTTCGTTGACCGTCACTCACCGTCTCATCCCTCCTTGCCGATGTTAAGTTGCGTCCGCTTTGTGTGACAATCCGTTTTGATGGCAGTGGCGCTTTACAACGGCATGACGGGATAACCTTTTTGCGTCAGGAAACCGACAATCGTGAAGATGCCCGCCATCGTCAAATCGCCCAAGACGATGCCCAAAAAGAAGGGACGCATCGTCCGATAACCTGTCAAGCCGCCGTAACGGACGATGAGGGCTTTTGCCGCCCAACCCAGCAAAATCATCAACCAAAATTGCTCCATCGCCCAACCGCGACAAACAATCCAGCCGACAGGATGCAAAGGGAGAGAAAAATGCCAGCGCAACAAAAACAACCCGATGAACCCGACCAATCCGACGACCATCCCTGTCACGCGGAACGAATTGGCGTCCATCCCTGGGTTGATGTATTGCGCCGCCAGCATGTAGGGGAAGTTGGCATGCCAGAAGAAAGTCGCCGTCTTTGTCAGCGTCACGGCGCCCTTCGTGTAGCCCAATTTCAGCCACGCATAAAGCGAGACGAACGCAGCGATGACAATGCCCGCTGCCCCCCACGCCATCAGCGGTCGCAACCGCAATCCCCCAAGTTGCCCCATCTTCATCGCGTTCAGCAGCGACGGCATCAATGTCTCTCGCTGGTCGTAAGTGAAGGCTTCCTGCAACAGGCACATCGTCAGGATGCTTCGGGCGTCAAAGCGTTTCGTCCCGAAAAGCGCCACCAACGGGTCAAAGGGCAAGACGCGCATCTGCACCATGACCATCCCGCCGTTGGTGGCAATCCAACTGACGGCAAGGTAAAAGCCGAACGCCATCAAAAGGAAAGTCGCTGCCAAAAGCGGGTTCATCCCTAACCCAACAAGCACGGCGAAAAGGGCGACCGTCGTTAACACAAAGCCCCAAAAGGCGACGGCGTAAGGCAACGGCTCGTCACTGTCGTCCAAATGGCGCAACCGCCCCAACGCCTTTAGCGCCACTTGCCTCCAATGCCCCCGCGCTGCGTAAACGACGATGACCAGCAACCCCAACACCGCCCCGACCTGCTGATACTGCACGAAATCCGTCGCCGAATAGCCCAAGCCCGTCCAACCGTAGAAGGCGAAAAGGAGTTGCTGCAGGCGTTCCAGCACATAGAAGAACCAGAGGCTGAAGGCGACTTCCGTCGTCAGCAAGTAAGTCAAGCCGATGGCGGCGGGATAAATGTGCAAGCCCGTGCCAGCGATGGCGTCCCATGGGAAGCCCGTCAAGTATTCCCCCAAACTGCGGAAGCGTCGGATGGCAGGGACGCTGGGAAAGTAGGTGTTCAACCCACAAAGGGTGTGCAAAAGCGCCGACGCAAAGAAGCCGACCCAAAGCGGAAGGTTGTAAAGCAAGGGCGGAAGCGTCCTGCCTAATGGCGGCTCTTTGGTCAACTCGTAAGGCAACTGCACCAGCGGGAAAGTGAATTGCTCCCGCTCCGTCCACTGCCGTCGCAACAAAGTGGCGAGGCAGAAGACGGCGAAGAACAGGGCGAAGGCGAAAGGCAGCCAGAAGGAAAGGGGCGTTATCCACGCGTCCCACAAGATGCGCCCGCCTGCCCCTTCGTAAAAGCCTTTCGCTGCCGCCTTGTCGGTGAGCACCAGCCACGCAGGGGCGTTAGGGATGAGTAATTCGTCCCAGCGGTTCGCCGCCGATGCCCGATAGAGCAAGTTGGGCAACTGCGGGATGATGTAGCGCCAAAGACCAGCGGCAGGAATGCCCGACGGGATGACAAGGAGCGCCCAAAGGGCGGCTAACTCATAAGGGCGCAAAGCATGACGAGGAGCGAGAAGGCGCAGCAACGGGTTGAGCAAAAACACACAAATCAGCAACACGACCATGCTGGAGGTCGGCAACAAGTTCCCTGCGACGAAAGTGTTGGCGAGGTCGTAATCGTTGTAAGGCGTCAGGTAAGCGAAGAGGGCGACGAGCGCCAACGCGATGGCGGTCACCCGCAAGGTTGGCGCCCAACGCTCCGTCGTCGGTGTCGGCACGACCAATGGGCGAACAGTCGGCGCTGGCTCTTTCATGCCCCCTCACGGGACTAAATGATGCCGTCAGAGGCTAACAAGCGTCGGCGACATCGTGGCGAGTGCTGCAACGCTCACTGAAACGCTAACAAAACAAAAGCGGTCGTCATGCCGCAGTGAGCAGCCAATAAGGTGACCGATGTGACGATAACGGTTTGCCATCGCTCCCGTGCCACAATCTTGCGCGGTGAGGAAGCCATGCGGGTGATGATTTGGGTGGATGCCGAAGGCATCAGCGGCGTCACGAGTTGGGAGCAAGTGTTGGCTGGGCGAAGCCGTTACGACGAAGGGCGACGATTGATGACACAGGAGGTTAATGCCGCCGTTCGCGGCGCCAAATTGGCAGGCGCCGACGAAATCGTCGTCGTGGATTCGCATGGCGCTGGTGGCGAGCATTCCTTCCGCAACCTCATCCCCGAATTGCTGGAACCGGGCGCCGAATATGTGCTGGGCGCTGCTTGGACAACTTACACGCTGCCCCTGGAGCAAGGTTGCGACGGCGCCATTTTCCTCGGCTTCCATGCCAAAGCGGGAACGCCCGACGGTGTCCTCAGCCACACCGTCAGCGAAAGTTGGCTGAACTTTTTTGTCAACGGCGAAGTCGTCGGCGAAATCGCCATCTGCGCCGCCCTCTGTGGGCACTTCGGCGTCCCCGTCTGGCTCGTCACAGGCGATGCGGCAACCTGTCGCGAAGCGAGGGCAATTTTGGGCGACGGGGTGAAAACCGTTTGCGTCAAGGAAGGGCTGACGCGCTTTTCGGCGCGTTGCCTTGCCCCGCAGGAAGCGTGGCGGAAGATTGAGATGGCGGTCGCCGAAGTCGTCCAATATCCGCCCAAAGTTTCGCCCTACCAACCCGCAACGCCGACGACTTTGCGGGTGGAGTTCACGGCGCCCGAACATGTGCGCGGTTACCTGCATGCGGGCGTTCGGCAAGTGGACGAGCGGACGGTGGAAGTGACCGCCGAAAATTTCTACGCCGCTTGGCGCCTCCTTTGGCGACGATGACGGCGACAAAAACTCTGCGGTGATGGCGGATGGTGCGGTTGCTGTTGGTGCGGCACGGCGAATCTGTCTGGAACGAAGAGGAACGCATCCAAGGGCAACAGGATGCGCCCCTGAGCGAACTGGGACGCAAGCAAGCGCAAGCGTTGGGGCGCCGATTGCGCGATGAACCCATCACCGCTTGCTACAGCAGCCCGCTGCGACGGGCGACGGAAACGGCACAAGAGATTTTGAGTGCCCTCACCTCGCCGCCACCGATCATCACCATGCCCGAATTGATGGAGCGACGGTTCGGCGAATGGGAAGGCAAATGCCTCAGCGACCTTGACAAAGTGGAATTTGCCCGATGGCTCGCCGCCCATCAGTTGCCCGCTCCGCCCGAAGGTGAAAGCGTGGGCGAATTGCTCCTGCGCGTGGAGCAAGGTCTCCGACGCATCTTGACCGAAGTGCCCAAAGGTTCGGTGCTCGTCGTCGGTCATGGCGGCTCGCTCAAGGCGATGCTGTGCGTCTTGCTGCGGTTGCCACCGACCAGTTTCGCCCGCTTGCGCATAGACAACGCCAGCCTGACAATCGTGGAGGTGCAAAGTGGGCAGGCATCGTTGGTGGTCTTCAACGACACCTGCCATTTGCAAGCGAGGTGAAGGGCGATGGCGAAAGCGATGGTCCTGCAAGCGCCAGGACAACTGACGATGGTGGAGTTTCCCGAACGACCTTTGCGGGAGGGCGAAATCCTTTTGCGGGTTCGGATGACAGGCGTTTGCGGGACCGACCGCCACCTGTTTTTAGGGCACGGTTCGTGGGCGTTCCCCATCATCGCAGGGCACGAAATCGTCGGCGAAGTCGTGGAAGTGATGGATGGAGCGGCGGATGTCAGCATCGTCTTTGGAGGCGAATTGCGAAAAGGTCAACGCGTTGCCCTCGTCCCCAGCAGTGCCCCTTGCGGGCGTTGCTTTTACTGCCTCAACTACCCACATCGCA